>Ga0307515_10010022_pt1 | contig 18237 bp, 17 predicted proteins | sample 17_EM_MG_FD_194513 | JGI IMG/M metagenome (GOLD analysis project Ga0307515, IMG submission 194513) | Populus trichocarpa ectomycorrhiza microbial communities from riparian zone in the Pacific Northwest, United States - 17_EM | ecosystem: Host-associated > Plants > Roots > Unclassified | place... | reverse complement strand
GTCTTTGCGGCGAGTGGCGCACATGGGCGGGCAGCAAAAACATCTCTCCCTCCCGGACCACGACCTCGCATCGTTCTCTGGTTACCGCATCGAGCAGCTTGAGCGTCAGGTCGCCGCGGAGCTGGATGAATAGTTCTTCGCCAGGATCGTCATGGTAATCCGGCCTGTAATTCGGCCCGCCGACCATCATCGTCATCAACGTTTCCCAGTCGGCCTTCCAGAACTGTCGATTTCCGATCGGCGGCTTCAATGTGTCCTTGTTTTGATCGATCCAGTTTTGCAGATGGATTGGCGGATTTTTGTACATCTCTGCTCCTTGAAGAAAAAAGCCTGCCCGAATCTTCCCGGCCCCTCAGAACGGATAGGCCTGTGCAGGATCTTCGATCGTCACCCAACGAAGCTCGGTGAACTCCTGAATGGAAAATTTTCCGCCAAACCGGCCGTAGCCGGAGTCTTTCATGCCGCCGAAAGGTATGTGCGCCTCGTCTTGAACCGTCGGTCCGTTGATGTGGCACTTGCCGGTACGGATCTTTGCCGCCATGGCGAGAGCTCGGGTCACGTCCCGGCTGAAGATGGCTGCCGACAGACCATAATTCGTATCATTGGCGATCCGAACCGCCTCTTCGTCGCTGCCGACGCGGATCACGCCTTTGGCAGGTCCGAAGGACTCTTCATTGTAGATTTTCATGGCTGACGTGACGTGATCGAGAACTGTTGCCTGATAGAGCGTACCCTCACGTCGGCCGCCGGCAACGATCTGCGCTCCGTTGTCGACGGCATCCTTGATAAGAAGCTCGATTCGCTGTGCTGCGTTGGCGTCAATAAGTGTTCCCAGAACCGCACCGTCTTCCTCCCGCCCTACTTTCAGGGCCGAGGCGCGTTCGGCCAGCCTTCTTACGAACTCATCGGCCACGTCGGAATGAACAATCAGACGTTCGGTCGACATGCAAACCTGGCCTTGAAAAATGAAGGCTCCGAAAATTGCAGCATTCACTGCGCCGTCCAAGTCGGCATCGTTGAGAACGATAAGCGGAGATTTGCCGCCAAGCTCCAATAGAACTGGCTTGAGGTAGCGTGCTGCGATCCCTGCGATGATCCGCCCGACATGCGTCGATCCTGTGAAATTGATCCGCCTGACGGCCGGATGACCGATCAATGCTTCACCGATCTGGCCTGCATCCTTCGGCGCATTGGTGATCACATTGACCGCGCCGGCTGGAAAACCGGCTTCGGCAAAAACGTCGCCAAGAAGACTATGGGTACCCGGTGTCAATTCGGATGCTTTCAAGATGACCGTGTTGCCGCAGGCAAGCGGCATTGCGATCGCGCGAACAGCCAAGATTATCGGACTGTTCCACGGCGCAATCCCGAGACACACGCCGGCCGGCTGGCGAATGGCAAGCGACAGGGTTCCTGGCTTGTTCGACGGTAGAACTTCACCGCTGATCTGCGTGGTGAGTGCCGCCGCCTCGATGAGTAAATCTGCCCCCAGAGCGACGTTGAAGTCAGCGTAAGCGCCCATCACACCGGCTTCCGCGACCATCAAGGCGCGAAACTCCGCAGTCTTGGACCGCAGAATGTCGGCTGCCCGGAGCAGCAGGCGCCGCCGTTCGATCGGTGGGATTGCCGCCCAACCTTCAAATGCAGCATCGGCAGCGTCAGCCGCCCGGACGGCGTCGTCCACTGTTGCGGCGGCGGCCCGTGTGACGGGCTCTCCACTCAACGGGTTGAGCCGCTCAAAGGTCGCGCGGTCGGCGGAAGAGACCCTTTCGCCATTGATCAAAAGAAGACTGTCCAATGAAACCTCCCGGTATGCAGGTGCAAAAATCGATGGAACTCGCATCCAGAATAGCGCGTCGATTTTGTTTAAAAAGCCGTGCGATCTTATGTTTCCATAAGGTGGAGTTATAAGTCGCCTTTAGTTTGGCGGCTTATCGGATCAGTTTTTCGCGGTGCCGCCGATTTCGAGGACCAGATCGACCTTGTCACCCACTAACGGCAAGTAGGTCTTCATGCCGAAGTCGCTTCGCAGCAGGGTTGCCCTGGCGCTGAATCCGATGACATGTGTCTTGTCGAAGGGGTTGTCGCCTTCCCGATTGAAGACCGTGTCGAGTGACACCTCCCGCGTTATTCCTGCAATGGTGAGGTCTCCGGTGATCAACCCTGTTGTCTCACCCGTTCTTTTGAAGGCTTTTCCTGCAAAGGTAATTTCGGGGAATTCTGCAGAGTTGAACCAGTCGGCGCCTTGAATGTCACCATCACGCTGCTTGCTGTTGGTGTTGATGCTGGTCACCTTCAATTTGACGTTCAGCGAACTCGCTTCCGGACTTGATGCATCAAAGTCGAATTCTCCGGCGTATTCGTTAACAACGCCGAGGATCTTGTTGTAGCCGATATGATCGATGAAGAATGCGATGCTGGAATGCACAGGGTCGATTTCATAGGTCCTGGCCGACGCGGAGCCTGCGACCAAGAGGCACGCGGTTGTAATAGCAGTGACGATCGTTTTCATTTCCCTCTCCTTTGTTGTTTTGGTTACCGAGCTAGATAGGCAAAACCGTAGGCCGCAAGCGCGCACAGGCAGGCGGCGCCAACGCTGAAAACATGCAGTGCCATGGCGCCCTGCCGGCCCAGCGCCTGGCATATCCGATGGCTGACATAAGGTGCGGCTCCGATGACGCTCAGCATGCTGATCGCGACCGGGTCGGATTTTTGGGTGATCAGAACGACCACACACATGACAGCGAATAACCCGCCGGCCGCGCCCAAAAGCGTGGGCATTGTGAACCGGTATCGATTGCCGAAGAGCCATGGCAGCAAAACTGCGGCCGTGGCTGCGGCAAATGTCAGATTGAGCTGCAATGTCGAGGCAGAGGCTCCGAGAAAGGCCAGGGGCGCGGCTGCAAGGCCCGCGAGACCGATGGCGCCAGCGCGCGCAACGTCATATTGAGCGGGGGCCGGTTCGGGACGCAAGCGAAAACCAAAGACGAAAACCGTGCCGACGATGCTGGCAAGGGCGACCTCCGGCAGCGCTTCGGGGAGCCTGTTCCAAGCGATGTAGACTGCGCTCAAAACGACAACGGATACTGACAATGCTATCGCCAGTCTCGGGCCTTTCATGGAATCACAAAGGAGGCCCACGCAGGTAGAGGCGGCGATTACATACGGCACCTTGTTTACCGCGCCCACCGGCGGGAAGGTTGGAATCTTCGCATAGACGAGCCAGTAGGACAAAAGCAGCGACACAGGCAGCAGAAGAGCTGAGAGAGGAAACGGCGCCTTGAGAAGCCGCACTGCGACAGACGCCAGTCCCATGATCAGAAACGCTTGGATAGCGCCTGTCAGAATAACTGCCTGGACCGATGAAGAAGCCACAACCTACCCTCTCGCAATATCTGAAGGTTATCGGGATCTTCCGTTTGCAGAAGGCTGATTGTCCGTATTGATTTAAAACCCTGGCCTATGAATTGAGGACGCCGTAATCGCCATTCGATCCTGAAAGATCCGTCTTTGCGGCATTCCGGGTGTCGTTCATCGCGCCCCGGCTGTCCTTTCCCCCCGAGCATGACCGCCACCGCATCATTTCACGCAAGCGTCACGTCCGCCGGATCTTCCATGTGCGAACCTCGAAAGGCATGATCGCCTGTGGTCCCTTGCGCTCCAGCGGTTCCTCGAGGATATCGAGCGGGCCGGATAGCGCCCAGCCGGCAGGCGGCGCAACGGCGAGATCGCCGCGGCGGCCGGCCGGTTCGTAGAGCCGGAGCACGAGGCCGCCACCCTCCTCCGCCGGCTTCAGGCCGGACAGCACGACCGGCGTGCCGGCAATGGCGAGCGGCTTCACCGTGCCCGCCGCAAGGCCGGTTGCCTCGCGGGCAAGAAGCGGCTGGTTGAGATCGCCGGCCTCGTCGAGCACGCCGCCCTCGTACCACGCCCCCGCATGCGGCATCAGCGCATAGGTGAAGCGCTGCTCGCCTTCATCGGCCAGCGGATCGGGGTAGATCGGCGCGCGCACGAGGCTGACGCCGATGACATTGCCGCGGGCGCTGTGGCCATATTTGGCGTCGTTGAGCAGCGCCACCCCGAAGCCCGGCTCGCTGATATCGACGAAGCGATGCGCCACCGCCTCGAACATCGCCGCATCCCAGGACGTGTTGGTATGCGTCGGCCGCTCGACCACGCCATAGGCGCATTCGAAGGTGGCGGTGCGGGAGTGAGCAGCGACCGGATTGAGCGCGCGCAGCAGTGTGCGTCGGTCGTGCCAGTCGATCGTGGTTTCGATGTCGAGACGCCTGGCATTGGCCGTCAGCACATAGGACTGAGTGACCGTCGAATCCCGGTAGCGGTGGATGACGCGGATCGCGGCGCGATATGGCCCGTTTTCGGCAAGCTCGATGCTTTCCGGCTGCGTGAGCTGGATGCCTTTCTCGGCGTAGTCGGCGTCGATATCCCAGGCGTCCCAGTTGCGCGGCTTGTCGAGCGGATAGATCCAGAGCTGATTGCCGGCGGCGTCGAGCGCCTCGCGGCCGGTCTGCTTGTGAACGAGGCTCATCACCGTACCATCAGCACCGATGACGACCGCGAGATGATCATTTTCCAGTGTGGTCGCCGTTGCCGAAAGCCGGCCCGCCGGCCTCAGGACCGAACGATCGAACACGGCAACGGAAAGAGGCTCGATGATATCGGCCGTCGACAGCGTCGATCCGTCGGTAAGCGTCACCTGCAGCGGACGGCGGTCGAGCGACGGGTTGGCGACGACGACCGTGGAAAGGCTGCCCTTCGGCAGGACGTCGATCAGGGCCGCCATCGCCTTGTCCTGTTCGGCGCGGGCATTGCCGATCACCGCGTCCAGCTCGCGCTCGGCATCGATATAGACCTCGCGGACGCTGGAGCCGGGCAGGATGTCGTGGAACTCGTTCTTCAGTACCATGCGCCAGTCAGCTTCCAGGCTCCGTGGTGCCGCCGCGCCGAGCAGATGAGCAAGAGAGGCGACCGTTTCGGCGGTGATCAGTGCCCGCTCGGCGTGGCGATGCTTGCGCTTGACACCGCTCTGGCTGGTCAGCGTGGCGCGGTGCAGTTCCAGATAGATCTCGCCGGACCAGACGGGCAGCTGCTTTTCGCGCGCCGTCTCGTGGGCCTTTTCGTAGAAATCCTTGACGGTGCCCCAGCGCGCCTGCGGAATGGCCGGGAAGTCGCGAAGCTGAACCTCGCGCTCTACCATTTCAGGCGTCACGCCGCCGCCGCCGTCGCCATAACCGACGGCGAGCAGCGAGGTGTCGTGCTGCACCTTGCCGCGGAAATTCTTCCAGGTCGGCGTATAACAATCCGGCTGCACGAAGCCGTTATAACCCTGCATCGGATTGTCGAAGGTGTGGGCGAGAACCCGGCTGCCGTCGAGGCCCTGCCACCAGAAGAGATCGGCCGGGAAGCGGTTCGTCTCGCTCCAGTTGACCTTGATGGTGAAGAAGCTTTCGATGCCGCCGAGCCGCAGCAATTGCGGCAGCGCGCCGGAGAAACCGAAGCAATCCGGCAGCCAGCAGACGCTGTGGCGCGTGCCGAAGGTCTTTTCGAAATAACGCTGGCCGTAAAGGATCTGGCGGGCGAGGCTTTCGCCGGTCGGCATGTTGGTATCGGGCTCGACCCACATGCCGCCGACGGTTTCCCAGGAACCCGAAGCGACGCGGCGCTTGATGCGCTCCAGCAGCGCCGGATCGTCCTCCTCCATCTGCGCGTAATAATGCGCGGTCGACTGGTTGAAACGAAAATCCGGCGAACGCTCCATCAGCGACAGCGCGGTGTTGAAGGTGCGGCGCATCTTGCGGCGCGTCTCGTCGTAAGGCCAGAGCCAGGCAAGGTCGATATGGGCATGACCGGTGAGCAGCAGCCTGCCTTCCGGCGGGAAGCGGGTTTGCAGCTCCTTCAGCCGGGCGACAAGAGCATCATGCGCCGAGGCGACGGCGGCACCCTGTTCGGCAGACAGGCCTGCGGGATTCTCGGCAAGCTCCGGCAATTGCCAGATCTTCTGCTGCATCACCGCATCGGCGGTGCGCGAGACATAGGCTTCCGTGGCCGAGGGCCAGTCGAGGCTGCGCAGCGCCGTTTCACCGGCGTCGAGCAGATGCGGCACGACATCATGGCCGTCAAGCGTCGCGATCGCCTCGGTGATCTGTACCAGCAGCAGATGCAGGCGATGCACCGGCGGATCGAGCCGGACGACACGCGCCCTGTTCAGCCTCGGTTGCCGGTTCGGCTCGCCAAAAGGGAAGCGGGCGACGCTGTCGGTGGAGATCGAAAACCCGTGACCCCTCACCGGGAATTCCTGGTGGTAGGGGTCGAGGCCGAAATTTTCCGTCTGGCCATCGGGATAGGAAAGCGTGATCAGGCTTTCGCCGCCGAGATCGAGCTGCAGGCGCACCTCCTCCAGCGGCCAGTCCGAAGGCGCTTCAGCCGTGGCGGCGAAATGCACCACGCCTTCGCGGCGCGGCCAATCCTGATGATGGGCGATCGGCTCGCCTTCGAAGGTCCAGCCGTCGATGAAAACACTTGCGCGGCTGCGCCAATGGGCAAGCTCTGCGGTGCGGACCTTCAGGCGGTCGAGACGCTGGGCGACGGTCAGAGGCATGGTTTGAGTCCTGTCTTTGGATGTCAGCGCTTGACCGCCCGGCGATCGTGGCTTCTAGGATGGCGCATTTGAGGCGAGGAAGACGACGATCGCAGGCACGACCGAAATCAGGCAGGCGGCGGCAAGAGCCTACACCCCGGAATCACTCATCGAGCCGGCATAGTCGCCGATGGCAACAGAGGGCCGGTTGATGAAGACCGAGGCAATCCCCGGTGAGGTCAGAGCCACGATGATGCGCCTGATGGCGCCGAAAGATGTCATATTGTCCTCCGGAATCCCTGCCCCGTAACCGGCACTCCAGAACCGGCAGGCAGGATGCCGCTTATATTAAGTTACTTTGTTTTTACGTCAAGCAAGTGTTCGCGGCTTTTTCTTTCCATGCTGTCGATGTCCCAATCTAGCTTCCATTTTTCCCGGGGGTCTTTCGAAAGTGCCGTTAGGACCATTCCAGAGGTCGATCCCGGCTCTATCGCGATCGCGACATAGTGATGGGTCGGCCGCGGAGTTCGCCGGCTCCTGCAGGTGCCCTCGGCCCGCAACCGGACCTGTTGATAGAAGCTGAACACGATGAAGCGGCACCACCCGCAAGTGCGTGTGACTGGCGGGGGTCGCCTCAGATGACCAACTGTCAGGCAGGAATGGGGCCGGGTTCGACCACCTGCCGGGAGAGTGCTTACTCTCACTGGGCTCGGTTTGGCCCAGCAGGGATCGTCTGCAGCGTCAGTCAAATCGGCAGTGCGCAAGCTGCTAAGGACACTGGGGCTACCAGATCCAACAACTGCTCGATATCGGAGTCATTCAGCGGCGCAACCGGATCGATAAGTTGTCTTGAATACAATAAAATTCTAAATTCACACTAGCCTCTTTACAATTCAAGATAGCATTGTATTGTTTTTGCAAAGATCCATCGAATACTTTCGAAAGATCGACACACCAAGCATATTTTGGCAATAATCTAGTTGTTATTGCCGATATGTTTTTACGTCCTATTGGCAGAAAATATAATTATTCGCAGCGCCTGGACGTGCATCGCGCGACCAAGCGACGACATATATTACTTTAGTATTGGTTGAATGAGATGCTTGCAATCGGTCTATAGGCCAATTGCAACGCCGATGATCACCGTTGGGCCGCTAAATGAGCTTTGGGGGACATTCGAATGGCAGCGATGTTGGACGGAAGCTGGGCGGATTTCGGAAATATCTTGGCTTCGGTGAGTGCGCTCGGCACTGCCGCATTTGGTCTGGTTGACGCAACGAAGGTGTATCGCGGCGGCGTTTCGAATATCGGTTTTCGCTTCATCAAAGATGCGGTGACCCCCTACAGTGCTGCACTCGAGCTTGTGGACAGGAATGACCCGCTGACGACGATAAAAGCCAACTGGTTAAACGGCGTTCCAAAGGCAGATCAGAAGGCAACAGTGAAATCGCTCATTCGGCTAGGAATAACAGAAGCGACAGTGTCCGCACTGGCTGGAGGAGCGCCTGGTATTGACGAAACAGCGTTAAAGGCTGCGGCGATAAAACTCGATGCAGGTGAGCAGCTTACCGAGACTGATCTTAACGTTCTGGGCCGTTTCGATGCCATACTTGACGCCCAAATGGACGCGGGATTCGAGCGAGCGGATCAACAATATCGAAACTCCGCCAAAGTACTTGCCGCCGGATTTGCGATCTTGCTTGCGATATCAGGAATGTGGATCGTGCAACATCAAGAGATGACGACCAATGACTTTTTGCAAGCTCTCCTGCTCGGCATTGTATCAACACCTTTGGCTCCGATAGCAAAGGATCTCGCTTCAGCGCTTGGAACAGCCGTCGCCACCGTAAAATCAACGAAAGTGTGAGCCATTGACGATCTTCATGAATTTCCGGGAACGGGGCGTTGGTGGCGCAACCAAAGATCCGACCTTCTTTGAGGGTAGTGTTGACGGCATGACGCCTCTGACAGACAAGACGGTCGCGAGCCGCATCGCTGGAAGGGACCTGCTTTTTGCCGCGCATGGCTTCAACGTATCGCGGTCGGAGGGCGTGTGTTCGCTATCTCGCTTGGAATTCGCCCTCGCCTTACCGTCAAGCGCGGTGTTTATCGGTGTATTATGGCCGGGGGATTTCTGGATTCCGGTCGTAAACTATCCGTTCGAGGGCGCCACGTCGATGGATTGCGGACGACGGCTTGCGTCCTATTGCGATCGAAACTTTGGTAAAGCCTCCAGCCTTTCGTTTGTCACACACAGCCTTGGGGCTCGACTAGCACTCGAAGCTGCAAAAACGCTACGCCGACAAGTCCGTTCGATGTGCCTCACAGCCGCTGCAATCAACAATGATTGCCTCACCGCGGAGTATGCATCGGCCTTCGCGAACAGTTCGATCGTGTCGGTACTTGCTTCGGAAAAGGACCGCGTCCTGCGACTAGCGTTTCCAGTCGGCGATCCTATTGCGAATTTGCTCCATTTTGATCACAAACCATTTCGGTCGGCGATGGGATATCGAGGACCAGAACAAGCGGTCGGAAACACCGTTCCGCCATGGCAAATATCAGATCGCGATAACTACGACCATGGCGACTACCTCCCGTCCAGCGACAGGACACAAGCTTTTCCTGTTCCAGCCGGGAAATGGAAAAACACGGCAGGATACATGAAACGGACATTTCTGGGGTCGCCGCAGTTCTGGCCATAAGTTTTGCCGCACGGCATGCCATGAAGGTTCGATATCGTGACATAGACATGAAGCTTTCGTCATATGTAGTCGTATGGTGGCGCCTGAACTTTAACATCAAGCGCGGCCTTGCAGATGTCATCCAATATCTCGCTGTTGAATGCGGGTATGACATCTAAATCACGTTTGAGATCGCCGGTGGAACGAAAAACTTTGTTGTCCTGAGAGATCATCGCGGGTTAACCACTTAAGCCTCGTATAGGTTTGATAACAAGTATTTGTATTTCTGCTTACCAGCCTCGCCGTGATCAAGTGGGAGTGGTTGATATCCGGCCTAGTTATTTCTGTAGGCCACCACACAAAACCACTTGAAATTGTATATTGATCGAGTACTATTATTTGAGATCGGGATAATGATATTGCTGCGACATAGGTCGCAGCAAGTAATATCGGTCGCATCATCAGTATTTTTATTTCGCTACCGCACTGGAACGGCCCTGCAACATGGCCAGCGTCGATCTATCGACGCTCGACATGACGAGGAGGTTGTTTGCGATTTATTGAATTGGTGGGTCACGTAGACGTTGGGGGTGATCATGCGGATTCTAAGTGATGCCACAGCACAAAAACTAGCTGAGATCGCGGAGCATTCAGAAGCGGTGCGTATTCAATGGCAAGACCGCGGGCGAGCGCCGCGTGGCTATACAAAGGGAATGGCAGTCGCATTCGGGCAACTCTATCTGGACCTGCTTGACGGCGATGCCTTCGCGTCCGAGGTCGCCAACCCGGTGATAGGTGAAGTCCATCGCGATGGTCTCGCGTTCTACGCTGATAAATTCGAGGAAGCTGGTGTCCAGATTGGCCCCTTTCCTTCGGACATACTCCGCTCCGTGTTTGTCATGCAGCATGGCCTTGGAATGCGGGAGAGTTCCGGTCGATACTGCGAAGGACGCGACGCCAGTGCCGACAATACTTCCGCCGAAACAGCGGAAGCTGGCTTGTTCCAATGCAGTTGGAATGCGCGATCGGCGAGCCCACTACTTGTGACACTTTTTGAGGAAAGCAGGGGGATGGTCAACTTCCTTGAGATCTTCAGGGAAGGCGTAACCGCTCACGCGCATGACGAAGAAAACTTCGGATCTGGCGACGGGCGTGATTTTCAGGCGTTGACCAAGGCCAATCCACTATTTGCCGTTCGCTTTGCCGCACTTTGCCTACGAAAGCAGCGTCGGCACTGGGGGCCTATCAACACCCGCCAGAGCGAAATCCGACCTGAGGTCGACGCACTTTTCAGGCGGGCTATGGCCCAAATAGAAGCTGATTATCCAGTAACATCTTGAAATACTTTGACGCTGACTTGTTGCCAGCACCTCTGGGTTGGGAACGAGATGGCATTCGAAGAAGAAGCTGACAAGCAGTTCAAGTGCGGACTTCGGACGTCACCGAAACGCGATTCAACGAACAGCATGACCATTTGCAAACTGTCGAAGCCCAGGAGGATTTCGCATGACCGAGTTTGTTGACAGCATGGTAGCTCAGGCCCTGAACGAGTATCAGAAATTCAATAAGGGTGAAGGGAAAGAGACGGATGATCCCTACTGCGGCTATGTAGGGAAATATTGGAGCATCGGGCTAAAGAACTCGCACATTGACGGACGCACGACCTATCATGATGCGAGGGGCCGCCCATTTCGACCAGCTTGGTCAGCGGCCTTCATTTGCTTCCTTGTCCGAGCTGCCGGTGCGACGGACGCCGAATTTCTGTTTAGCGAAGGCCATGTCCATTACGTCGTCAACGCGATCAGGGATTGTGAAGCAGAGAACACGACAGCGGCGTTCTGGGGCCGGGATCCCAGACGATATACGCCGAAAGTCGGCGATCTCATAAATGCGGGACGAGGATCAGCGGCAGAAGTAACGTTCAGGAATGTATTGGATGAATATGGACCAAAGGTGGCACCAAAAGGCAATTTTCTGCCCTCACACTCGGACTTGATTATCGAAATCGATACTCAACGTTCCGTCGCCATCACCATAGGTGGGAATGTATCAGTAGATACAGTTGGTCGGAAGAAGTGGGAACTGGACGATTCAGGGATCCTTGTGAAAGCAGACGAACTGATCAGCGTCCTTGAGTGCAGAAAGTAAGTACAACACGCGCGTCCCGGCATTCGAGACGCGCCTCCAATGCTGCGATTGCGTTGCTATCGTTCCTAGACGGTCCTAGCCGACGCGCCCGACCCCACTGCCCGCCGGATCAGATAGTCGAGGGAAAGGCGTCCAGGACCCCATGCCATGATGGCCAGCGCCATCGCCGCCCATGTGATGTGGATGGGCCATCCGTCGGGAACCGTCAGTTCGACGATAACAGTCATGAACAGTAGACCGGTGGCGGCAAAGCGCGTTCCAAGCCCCAGAATGAGCAGGGTGGGGAAAGCGATCTCGCCGCAGCCTGACAGGAACGCCATGACTTCAGGCGCCGGATAAGGATACGGGCCGCCGGGCAGGTGCAGCATGAATTCGTCCGTGAACAACGTGACGGCCGTATCGTTCAATTGCAGAAAGCCGTCCCACTTCAGAATGCCCGAGCGCCAGAAAGGCACGGCAAGCGCAAGGCGCAAAACCGCCTGTACGAGTGACGGCTGCGCTACGGTTTGCACCAGGCGGTTGGCCATGTCGACAAGCCGAACAAGGGGTGAAGGCGATTGGGTTGCCATCATGGATTCAGACGTTCTCGTCATCGAAATTCTCCATCTCATAGTCACTGAATGCGCCTGCTGCGATCATTTCCGAAATCATGGCCGGAAGATCGAATGACGGGTTGCTTTCAAAGGCCGCAGCAACCGCAGCGCCCAATGTCTGCCCGTCGAGCAGGTATCGGAGGAAAGCCGCGCCACCCGGCTGCAATAGCCGAACGACGACATCGGATTCGGGTCGCGTGATCAAAGCATCTTCAGGAACGTTGTCGACGCGGCCTACCGGGCCGGGGTTCCGGTTTGCCGCAAACACCGTCACAGCGGGATAACGGGAGCGGAGAACCCGCGTGGCGGGATGTACTTTGAATCGAAGCTCCGCCAGATGCGCGGGCGAGACGCTGGCGAGTTTCTCCGCAGCCAGCACCTGGCAATCGGCCGCGTGATAGGCATCCAGCCAGGCACGCTCCAGCCTGGCGATATCGCCCAGCCATGGCATCGATTGGGCATATTCGTAGCGGTCGATAAAGTTAGCGAAATCGCGACCATATTCGAACAACAAAGGCGAGCTGGGCGGCGTTTCGCGGACGTGGAAGCGGGCCATCGCCCGGAAGAAATCCGTGCCGGTGATCCGTTGCACAGCTGGAAATGTCGCAGCAAGTGCGTCGATCAGGCTCACCGTGACGTTGTTCCTGTAGACGTTGTAACGTTTGTCGGCTCCCTTTCCATGCGGGCCTATCACCAGGCTCGGCGTCGCCAAATCGGGAGCCAGCAGGGACGCCGAAAAGTGTGAAGCGAAAGCGAGGCCGTGCTGTGCCATCTGCAGGATGTCAGCGGACCGCATAGGATTTTTCCTGTCGTGCGGCACGCCGGTCGAGGATGGACTGCGCAGCCTTGGCTTCCGCCCGCAGGATCGGCCAGTCGGGAATGTTGCTGTCCCATTCGATCAGGGTCGGGATCGGGCCGCAGCGATCGATCACTGTTTCGTAGAGTTGCCATACCGCATCCGCAACCGGTCCGTCGTGGCTGTCGATGAGCAGCAGGTCACCCTCGTCGTCCTCTTGCTCGGCATGGCCTGCCAGATGGATCTCGCCAACCTCTGACAACGGGAATTCCGCGAGATAGTCGAGTGGCGAATATCCCTGGTTGGTCGCCGAGACGAAGACGTTGTTAATGTCGAGCAGGAGCCCGCAGCCGGTGCGCCTGGCGATCTCGCGCATGAAGTCTGCCTCGCTCATCTCGGACTCGGCAAAGAGAAGATAGGTCGATGGATTTTCCAGCAGGATCGGCCGTCCGATCACCGTCTGCATCTGATCGACGTGGCTGCAGACGTGAGCGAGCGTTCTCGCCGTGTAAGGCAGCGGAAGAAGATCATTCAGATAGGTATTTTCATGTGTCGACCACGCCAGATGTTCCGACACAAGTGCGGGTTCGCAGCGGCGCACGAGTTCGCCAAAACGCTGGAGATGGTTCTTGCTTAAGGGTTGCGGCCCGCCGAGCGACATGCACACACCGTGAAGTGAGACCGGATGATCCCGGCGAAGCGATTCCAGCATCCGATGGGGAGGCCCGCCGGCCCCCATGTAGTTTTCAGCGTGGACTTCGAAAAACCCGAGAGGCCCTGTCTCGGAGGTGATTGCGGCAAGATGTTCCGGCTTGAAGCTCGTTCCGGCCTGGCCGTGCACGGGAAAGGTTGGAAAGCGGAGCGCGGTCTCCGCATTTGCGTATGCAGCAACGGTTTTGTCGTTGGTCATGGTCGTCTCCGCTTTCCCTGGAATTGCGTAAAGACAAAAAGTGAGAGCGGTTCTGCGTTTCCATGAAAGCTGAACCGCTCTAACCTGCAATCACATGTCGCGCTTCAGCGGGGTCAGCGAGCCGTGACGGTCGCCGGGAATGTCGAGCGAAGCGCAGGTGCCGCCCTGAACGAACTTCCAGGAATTCCCCTGAAAATCGACGGTTGATGTGCCCTGGCAGGTCGTGCCGGGGCCGGCGGCGCAATCGTTCTGGCCCTTGAGGGCGACGCCGTAGCACTTCTCCTTGTGGGCGGCGACGGCCGCACTGGCTTCAGCCTTCGTCAGCGGTCCGGCGGCAGCCATCGAGGCGAGTGCCGTGGTGATCGCACCGGCGAGCAGGACAGAGCTTACAGTTGTCTTCAACATGAACTATCTCCATTGGGTTCATTGACGCCCCATTTTTGGACGCATGAGGTACTCGCGCCGGAGAGACGATTTATTACAGCGAGGATTGTCACGAAGGCGTGATCGGCCGCTGCCCTTTCGCTTGATAGTGTCGGCTGAGATCAGCGAATTCGTCATTTTCGAAGTGACATGTGCCCCGTTCTCTGCAAGAAAGAGCGCGATGAGAGACAGGGGCGCACGTCGAAAGACGGGCTGAGAAGCACCCTTCGAACCTGAACCGGATAATGCCGGCGGAGGGAGTCGCTCGGGGTCGCGGCATCGCCGTACACACAGCCCCGTGCCTGCCCCGCCTGAAAGGGGCAATATGAAGATCGAGACCACACCTGGAACCATGCTGAAGGCAATGCGCGAGACGCCGCCGCTGGTTCAGTGCATCACCAATTACGTCGCCATGAACATCACCGCAAACGTGCTGCTTGCATCAGGCGCCTCGCCCGCCATGGTGCATGCCGCGGAAGAAGCCGGTGAATTCGCCGGGATCGCAGGTGCCGTGACCATCAATATCGGCACGCTCTCGACGCAATGGATCGAAGGCATGCAGGCGGCGGCCAAAGCCGCGACGTCAACCGGCAAACCCTGGGTGCTCGATCCGGTGGCGCATTATGCTACGGCCTTCCGCCGCAAGGCGGTCGCCGATCTGCTGGCGCTACGCCCGACGATCATTCGCGGCAACGCCTCCGAGATCATCGCGCTTGCAGGCGGTGAGAGCCGCGGCCAGGGTGTCGACAGCCGCGATCCGGTCGAGCAGGCCGAAGGTTCGGCGCGCTGGCTCGCGGAAAAGCAGCAGGCTGTCGTCGCCGTTACCGGTGCGGTGGATTTCGTCACGGATGGCGAAAGGGCCGTGCGTATCGAAGGCGGATCGGCGCTGATGCCTCAGGTGACTGCACTCGGCTGCTCGCTCACCTGCCTCGTCGGCGCCTTTGCCGCCGCGGCACCTGAGGATCTCTTCGGTGCAACGGTCGCAGCACTTGCAACCTTTGCCGTCACCGGCGAACAGGCGGCGCGCGAAGCGGCCGGCCCCGGCTCCTTCTCCTGGCGCTTCCTCGATGCGCTGGCGGCGCTCGATGCCGAGACGCTTGACGCCAAAGCAAGGATTTCGGCGGCATGAAACGCTTCGACCTTTCGCTCTACCTCGTCCTTGATCCTGATCTCTGCGCCTGGATCGGCATGGTCGAGACCGCGCGCCTTGCCGTTGCCGGTGGCGCGACGATGGTGCAACTGCGCGACAAACATGCCGGCACCGCTGGTATAATCGAGACCGGCCGTGCGTTGAAACAGGTACTGGATGGGACCGGCGCCCTCCTCATCGTCAACGACGATGTCGAGGCGGCAATTGCGATCGGGGCTGACGGCCTGCATATCGGCCAGGAAGACATGGATGCGCGGACGGCGCGGACGATGATCGGCCCCGAGATGATCCTCGGCCTTTCGGTCGAGACCGAGGCGCTTGCCGCCGCGGTCGATCCTGACCTAGTCGATTATACCGGCGTCGGGCCGGTGTTTGCGACGCCGACCAAGACCGATCACAAACAGCCGATCGGTTTTGACGGCCTTGCGAGGTTGGTGAAGGCCTCGCCGGTACCATCCGTTGCCATCGGCGGGCTCAAGGCGGATCATGTGGCGGAGGTGTTTGCCGCAGGCGCCAAAGGGCTTGCCGTCGTCTCCGCCATCTGCGGCACGCCGGACCCTGAGGCCGCAACCCGCCGCATTGCCGCGGAAATCATGAGGTTCAGCAGATGATCCGCAACGTTCTCTCGATTGCCGGCTCCGACCCTTCAGGCGGCGCCGGCATCCAGGCCGATCTCAAGGCCTTTTCCGCCCGTGGCGTCTACGGCATGGCGGTGCTGACCGCGCTGACAGCGCAGAACACGCAAGGGGTGAGCGGCGTGCATCTGGTGCCGCCGCAATTCGTCGCCGACCAGATCAATGCCGTCTTTGCCGATGTGCGCGTCGATGCGGTCAAGATCGGCATGATCGCCAATGCCGGCATCGCCGATGCCGTTGCCGCAGCACTCGCCGACCACCGCGACATTCCGATCGTTATCGATCCTGTCATGATCGCCAAGGGTGGCGCCGCCCTGCTCGCCCCGGAGGCTGTCGACGTGCTGACTCGCCGGCTGCTGCCGCTCGCGACACTTCTGACCCCCAACCTGCCGGAAGCCGCCGCGCTGCTGCACCAGTCGGTCGCGACAAATCGCGCCGAGATGGCGGAACAGGCCGAGCGCCTGCGCGCGCTTGGTCCGGCCGCCGTGCTGGTCAAGGGCGGCCATCTCGACAGCGACGAGAGCCCGGATGTGCTTGCCACAGCTGCCGGCCTGCACTGGTTCGAAGCCAGGCGCGTGCCGACCAAGAACACGCATGGCACCGGCTGCACGCTATCAAGCGCACTGGCTGCCGAGCTTGCCAAGGGCGCCTCGGTGCAGGAGGCCGTTGCCATCGCCAAGGATTATCTTGCCGATGCGGTCGCGGCGGCGGGCAACCTCACCGTCGGCTCCGGCCACGGCCCGGTGCAGCATTTTTATGCGCTCTGGAAAGACAGCGAATGAAAGCGCGAGCCGCGGTTTTGGGGTGATCGCGTAAAGCGGGCATTGCGACGCGTAAGGATCAAGTTTGAAACGGCCCGACCTTCCGGGCCGTTTTCGCGTTCGGCACCCACCCAGCGTTGAAACCCGCACCACGGCGGCAGGCTGCTCGTTGGCCGAACGCAAAATCCCTGTTGACATGCCCGGCCAGATAACCAAGTCTATGACATTAAAGAGGGATATATTCTTCAATAACGGAATAACCGGAGGAATGACGGGTGCCAGACCTGCTCGTGAGCTTATATTCCACGAAGCTCGCCGAACTGAAACAGAAAGCCGACGACGTCAGCGCCTCCATCCGTCCGGCCCTCCCCCCGGAACTGCATCTTGTCGTCAATTGGGTTCGTGAGCGGTTCAGCGAGAACTGGGCGAGCGAAGTTGCGGTGGCCTTCTCCCGCCAGCCCGTCGCCTGCCTGATATCAGTCGAAGGCGGCAAGCTCTTGGGTTTCGCCTGCTACGACACGACGGCGCGCGGCTTCTTTGGCCCGACTGGCGTCGATCCCGAAGCGCGCGGCAAGGGTATCGGGCTCGGCCTGTTTTCCGCCTGCCTTCAGACCATGAAGACGCTCGGTCACGCCTATGCCTTCATCGGCGATGCCGGCCCGGTCGATTTCTACGCCAAGACCGCAGGCGCAATCATCATCCCCGCCCCCGACAAGGGCATTTACGAAGGCATGCTGCGAAGCATGCCGAAATGATCATCTGATACCGGAGTTACAGAATTGTCCTCGACCCCGCTCGCCCTTTTCGTCGGCCTTCCCAATCCTGTCCTTTCGGACGATGAATTCGCCCTCTTCCGCGAGACCAATCCGCTCGGCCTCTTCGTCGGCCGCCGCAATCAGCGCGAGCCGGAGCAGACGAAGCGGCTGATCGAACGCTTCCGCGAAGCCGTCGGCCGCGACGACGCACCCGTCTTCACCGACCAGGAAGGCGGCCGCGTTCAGCACCTCGATGCCGGCCCCTGGCCGCTCTTCCGCAGCTTCGGCCAGTTTGCCGAACTCGCGCGCCGCGATTTTGATCTCGGCAGAAAAGCACTGCGGCTTTCCTCCCAGGCCATGGGCGCGATGATGACGGAACTTGGCCTTTCCAGCGGCTGCTCGCCCGTTCTCGACCTCGTCTTCGAGACGACGAGCGCAGTGATCGGCGCCCGCTCCTTCGGCGCCGATCCCGATTTTATCGCCGCCCTCGGCCGCGAGGTGATCGACGGCCTGCTCGAGACCGGCAACATGCCCGTGATGAAGCACATACCGGGCCATGGCCGCGCGACGCTCGATTCGCATAAGGAGCGCCCGGTCGTCGACGCCTCCCGCGAGACGCTCATCGAAACCGACTTCAAGCCATTCATGGCGCTGAAGGACACACCCTGGGCCATGGTCGCCCACGTTGTCTACTCCGCCTATGATGCCGAGCTTCCGGCCTCCGTCTCGCCTGTCATGCATGACGTGATCCGCAAGGACATGGGCTATGACGGCGTGCTGATATCAG
>Ga0307515_10010020_pt1 | contig 18238 bp, 2 predicted proteins | sample 17_EM_MG_FD_194513 | JGI IMG/M metagenome (GOLD analysis project Ga0307515, IMG submission 194513) | Populus trichocarpa ectomycorrhiza microbial communities from riparian zone in the Pacific Northwest, United States - 17_EM | ecosystem: Host-associated > Plants > Roots > Unclassified | place... | reverse complement strand
ATTCTTAAGTTAATCCCTTATAGAACTCTTCCATAAATTACTCCGCTATACTTCTTAGGATATACTTTACTTCTTAATTTTCGTATATATCCGTTTATAGATCTTTTAGCTATTTCTTTAGAATTTTTTATACCTAAAAGCTTTCTAGTGACTTATAAACTCTATTTAGTTCTTCTTAAGTTGCTACTATTTTTAGATAATTATATCTAATTAATCTATCTATATCTTTTTGCAGTAAAGCCCCTAATGGCTTCTTATTATTTTATAGTTTAGCCTTTTAACTTAGAGCGTCTGCTTGCGTGTTATTGGTTCCTTTAGTATACTAAATCTTAAAATAGTATTCTATAAGTATCTCTACCTATTTAACCTGTCTTTAGTTAAGTTCTGTATAATTATAGCACCTGTTATACCAACCGCGTGCTTACGCGTTCGGTACACCAACTACGCGTTTACGCGTTCGGTGTACTAACCACCCGCTTACGCGTCTAGTGCACCCCTAAAGCACTAACTAATTAGGGGGAGGTCGCATCAGTATATAGATTACGTAGTCTGCTTTAATATAAGAGACAGTCACTACCATCCCAAAGAGCATACGATACTATACGTATTTCGTGCCCCGGGATATGACTTACTTATACTATTAAGTTGGTACGAATACTAATTAGTGAGCGCACATAGATTAGTAATTACTCGACACCTCCCCCCGAGCGATACTCGACAGCAACCACCTGTTTAGACTTCTAGTACGACCTGCTAAAAGGTCGGAAGTTGGGGATTACGGACTTATCTCTAACTCTGTATACTTATTTAAGTCTTAGTACGGTTTACTAGAAGTTATAGACGCGAATACAGACCTTTACGGAACCTTTTACCCTCCCGCGAACCACTACGGACCTATTAATTACCCTTATGGACTGTTATAAGACCTTATGGAAACCCTTTACCCTCCTGCAAACCGTTATGGACCTATTAACCGCCTTTACGGACCACTATAAGACCTCTTTCACCCGCTACGTATTACACTACATATATAGTATGGTAGACCTAAGTAAGTAAGTCGATGAAGGTTAAAAGAAGTGGAGATAAGGGGTTAACGCTACGTCTATAAGCGACGTTAACGACTATATTAAGTTTAAAATCGTTAAATACGGATATTTTAAGCTTATAAATAATGACGACTTATGGGAGTAATACTAGGAAGACTTTACAGACTTTACGGAATCTACTTTTAAGGCTTGCGACTGTATAGCTACCTATAACTTATAAACCCTTTTATGTTACTAAGGTGTATAGGTTAATAAGCGAGTTACTATTATATAGTCTTTATACGATATATTATATAAAGAGGACTAAACGGAATGGACTAAAGAGGAAGTCCTAGACCACATTAATACTAATAGATTCTTTACCTCTTGTAAACTTAACGGGATCTTTATAGGACCTTTAATATATATAAATCCACCATTGCCTGGAGAAATAGGACTTTTGCCATACACAACGTCACATTCTTAATTTGCTCAGCAGCCTACTCAGCAGCCTGCCCAGCAGTACAACCCTCGGCAGCTTGGCCAACAGCAGTATACCCTATAGCAGAACGGTTCTACGGAACGTCCTAGGGGGGTGGTTATACCAAAGGAAGAGCTGGATGAGACATCAAAGGAAGAGACTATTGAGACGTTAGATAAGGACGAGACACAGGTAGACTCCAGCGGAAATCAAGATCAAGCGACCGATCAAAAGGAGCTTAACCCTCAAGACGATGCTGCAATAGGCCCGCAAGCCTCAAAGGACGATCCTCTACCTGGCCTTCCTACCCCAGCTCAGTCACCAGAGCCTCAATCAAACATTACAACTGCTCCGTCCGCACAAGCTCCATCCGTACAAGCTCCGCTCGTACAAGCTCCGTCCGCACAAGCTCCGCCCGCGCAAGCTCCGTCCGTACAAGCTCCGCCTACGCAACCTCCGTCCGCGCAACCTCCGTCTACGCAAGCTCCGCCTGCGCAAGCCTCGTCCGCGCAAGCCCTACCCGCGCAAGCCCCGCCTATACAAGCTCCGTCCGTACAAGCTCCGTCTGCGCAAGCCCCGTCCACGCAAGCCCTATCCACGCAAGCTCCGCTAGCTTCACCCTCTTCGTTAACTAAAGCCAAGGAACCACGGCAGCCAAGCTTGTCCAAACCTCCGCAACCTGCCCAGCAATCACTGCCTGCGGCAACCGCCTCTACCCCCTCCCCAGTAAATGCTCCTACCTTACCTAGTCTTCCTCCCGCCCAGTATCTTCACCCTGGTACTGCTAACACTAACCCTAATATGCAACTGCATATGGACCAACCCACATATAACCCCTGCTTTCCCTAAAACCAGACCTTTACAAAGGCAAAGTAAAACGAGCTATATAAGGCGAAGCCTATAGCTAAGGAGTATAAGCAACCTATGGCCTTATTTGATCTACCTTTTGCTGCCTAGTCTTTAGTCGTTATATAGAAGAAGGAACACCCTAGCTAAAGAGCATATACTACCTTCTTCACTAACTACCGCTACCGCTAGCAGTACTAAAACCCACCGCCTATACCGCCGTTTCAACCACCCCTTAAGCTTAACCTATATTTAGGAATCTTTTAACTACAACCCGTGCTACCTTACCAGTACTAAGATCTACCGCCTACACTACTACTTCGGCTACCCGTTAGCTAAAAAGCTATATAGAGTCCTTAAACGCTTTAGATATAAGCTTACCTAGCTTTATAGAGAGCCTACTAGATTATTACGGATAAGTGCAAAGATATCTAAAAGGAACTAGCTTTATAAATGGCCGTAAAAGCTATTAACAACACCGCTGGCCCTAATAGACTAGTACCCATCCTCTTAGTTTATAAAGCCTACCTAAGAATAAGCAACCTAGACCCTCCTACCCCATCTATTACGGATTAAGCAGCTGTAATACGGAAGGCAATGGCCGAATATAGTTAAGCTATAGGTTACCAAACGGGTAAAGAGAAAGGGAGACAAGGAAGGTGATATAAGTAAGTCGGTCAATTAGGGCACATCGGTTGGAAGGCTTTATGGTTTATTTACGGCCCGTTAGAAGGCCGTATAGTTCGTTTACGGCCCATTAAAAGGCCGTATAGTTTATTTACAACCCGTTAAAAGGCCGTATGGTTTATTTACGGCCTATTAAAAGGCCGTACGGTTTATTTTACGGACCGTAAGCAGGACTTATAGCCAGCTTAGAGCACCGTTTGGAAGGCAACCTAGAAGGTACCTTAGGAAGGAATTTCCTATATATTTCTTTTAAATTTTATAGTTTTATTAAAGTAAATTACGGAGGCTATACACAAGCGGTTCTATTTTTAAGTACCGCTAGTATATAATTATAGCACCCACTATATAAAGGAATCTCCTATATATTTCTTATGTTTTATAGTTTTATTTTTTATATATTTCTTTTATATTTTACGGTTTTATTAAGGTAATTATAGAGGCTATACACAGGTAGTTCTATTTTTTAAGTACCGCCAGTGTATAATTATAGCACCTATTATACCAACCGCGTGCTTACGCGTTTAGTACACTAACTACACGTTTACGCGTTTAGTGCACTAACTACCCGCTTACATGTCTAGTGCACCCCTAAAGTACTAACTAATTAGGGGGAGGTCGTATTAGTATATAGACTACGTAGTCTGCTTTAATATAAGAGACAGTTACCACTATCCCAAAGAGCATACAATACTATACGTATTTCGTGCCCCGGGATATAACTTACTTATACTATTAAGTTAGTACAAACAAGTTCCTTTATAATTAGGAATTTTATTAGGTTCTTATAATCTGTCTTAACTATAAATAGTTTCTCTATACCTTATAAGAATGCTCTCTATTTTTTTAGTGCTGTAATTATACCTAATAACTCCTTATTATAGATGTTATAGTTTAACTCTAGTAATATTATCTTTCGACTATAATATGCCACTAGGTGCTATCTATCTTAATATTTTTATATAAAGTATACCCCTAGTATATAGTCTAATGCATCTGTTTTTATAACTATCTTTAGTCCTAGTTAATAGAACTTAAGAACTAGCTCCTAGGTAAATAACTCTTTAACCTTTTTAAATAATTCTTGCTGCTTCTCTCCCTATACCTATAGTTCTTCTTTCTTCGTTAATCGCGTAAATGGTTTAATGTCCTTTAACTATTACGCTATAAACCGTCTACAGTAGTTATAAAACCCTAAGAATAATCTTAACTGCGTAACGTTCTCTAGCTCTTACTAATTTACTATAGCCTTAATCTTCTTTAGATCTATGCTAAGTTGGCCTAGTTTAATAATAAATTTAATAAAATCGGTCTTCCTAGTAAAGAACTCGCATTTTTTAATTACTACTAGTATCTATTCTTCTTATAGTCTCTTTAAAACCTATTTAACGTATTCCCCGTATTCTTCCTTAGTTATTAAGTAGATAATAATAATATTAAAATATGCTATAATAAATTTATCTAAGTATTCTCCTAATATATTATTAATATACTTTTAAAACGTTGCTAGTGCGTTTATAAGCCTAAATTGTATAACTAATGGTTTATATAGTCCTTCCTTTAACCTAAAGGCTGCCTTTTATTTGTTGCCTTCCTTAATTCTAATTTAATAGTACGCCTATCTTAGATCTATCTTTATAAAGATTTACGCATTACCTATCCTATCTTAGATTTCGCTAATTAAGGGTAAAGGATACCTATCCTTTCTAGTAATGCTGTTTAACTATCTATAGTTAATATATAGCCTTAGTTTGCTATTCTTCTTTAGTATAAATAGTACTAGATAACCTGCTAATAACTACAATGGTCTAATATATCCTTTTTATAGGTTTTCTTAGATAAACTCTTTTAATGCTCTACCCTCTTCCTTAGTAAGCTTATAGATTAAAAAAAACCTTAAACTTATTCTTAGTTCTAATTCTATTTTATAGTCCTATACTATATACTTTAATAGCTTTTTACTTTCTAGTAACTATAGTTTCTTACTATACTTATAGTATCTCTTTAGTATATAGCTTAACCCTTTTTCCATTTCTTTATAGGTTACTCCTACTTAATACTATACTAACTTAGCTTATTATTACATTTTGCGGCGTTAAGTATTTCTAATATTAACCTAACCTATAATCTAATTAATCTTTGGATTATATTTCTATAACTAAGGCATTCCTAATACTGCCTTATTATTTCCTAATAGTAATATATCGAAAGATATCTTAATCTGTCTCCCTTTAATAGTTAACTAAATAGGTCCTATTTTAAGATTAATAATCCTTCCTCCGTAGGCTATTAGATCTCCTAAAATTATAATTAATAGGTAAGGTTATTCCTTTTATCTATAAGGTAACCCTATTTATTTAACTGTTACTAGTAAAATATAGTTTCGCGTTACTCTACTATCTATTAGCGCTTTAAACTGCTAATCTTACTATTTAACTTATAAATTTAGATGTTGTTCTTAAATTCCTTTAAGGGTTTAAGGCTCTACTATTAGTTTCCTCTAGTTTTATAGGCCTTTACTTTTCCTAACTATTGGCTGCTTAATCCTGCTTATACTTAGTCTAACTTTAGCTAATACTTAGTTTACTTTTTATCTTTAATATGTTATAGATATATGTTTTCTAGGTATTCCCACCACTATTATCCGTCTAGGTATTCTTCCGTAAGGAATCTTTCTAGCTAAAGTATTAAGTCCCCTAGGCTTTATACTTCTACTAGGTGCTAACCATGTATATACTTAGTATTTTAGTATTTTACCTTGTCTAATAACTAATACATCCTTACTAGGTACTTTTGGTTTTTATTTTTTTGTGCTTTATATATATTGCACGCATTATCTATATATATAATCTATACTAACGTATAATATACTTAGTGTTTTAGGTTAACTCTTAGCTTATCTTTATCCCTAAGTTTAAACCTTTTTTATATTAATCTAAGCGTTATAACTTTATTTATAGGTACTATAATTTGCCTTTTACTTCTCTAGTCCTCTAATTACTCCTCTAAATCCTTTAACGTTATAATTAAGGCTCCTTTAATATGACTTATAGCCTTTTCTATAATTAGGTAGTCTTAGACAGCTTTTTCGTCTAGTTATATATAGAAATCCTCTTACTTATCGTTATGTCGCTGTCTATACCACTTTTAGTATAACCCTTTAAGTATATACGGCTTGTCCGTAAGGAAGTATCTTCTTATTACTATATTATAACAGCTCTTTATATATTATTCTTTAAACCTAGTTAAAATTCCTAAATCCTCTTCTTATTCTAGTTTAGTAAGCTATTTAGCTCTTAGTATGCCTGTCCTAGGCCTATTAGTAATTCTTTATATAGGTGTTCTGTCCCTTATACGTCCTGGTATACTAAACCTTTTATTTAATTTCTGTTCTTGCTATAAGGTAATTCTCGCTCTAAACTCCTCTATAGTTTCTTTCCTTTTACATCTTATAAGTAGATTTTTAAAGTCTTCCTGCTTCCTAATTTTGTTAGTAGTCCTTATTTATATCTTAAAGTCTTGGTTTTATAGGATTCTTAATCCTAAGCTTGCTTTTATCTTAAGCTTTGCTCCTACCTTAGTCTAACTAGGCTTAGGTATTCTTATCTTATCTTAAGAATCTTAAATCTTATTTATCTTATTTTAAGAATCTTATACCTATAGGAAACTCTATCCTAAGCTTATTCGTATATCTTTAAACTAAGCTATTACTCTACTCCATTGGTTATTGTTCGTTATAGGTCCTTAAGCTTGCCTTATCTTGTCTTAAGAATCTTAAGCCTTTAGCCTTTAGCCTTTATTAAGTGCCGAAGTAGTTTACTACCCTACTTCTCTTGCGTCTCGCGAAGCGAGCTTAAATATTAATTTTACTGGCTATAAGCCAACTATAGAGGCAGAAAAGCTAGCTTAGTAAGGTAGACTTAACAGAGCTTCGTATTTAATTAAATCTGATATAGAAATAGAGCCTCCGGAGTCCTCACTACTAACTATTCTACCTACCTTTTAAGCCTCTACGGGCGCGAGACGAATTTGGCTATATTTAGATACTATATTAAGTAAATTAGGGCTGAATTTTAATCGGGCAATGTTGATATTTATACATAGAGAGGTGCTGCTAAAAATCTAAAATGAAACACTATAAAGTCTATACAAATTTCCTAATTGGGACAGCTAGCTGACAGCTTCACAGTTAGCGTACGTTATCCAACAGTTAGCGGACAGCGAGCGATCCAATTGACGCAGTCAGTCAGCTATTTTTCTCAAGCTCGCAGCTAAGCTGACTATTAGACATACTGATTCGTTATCGCTCTAGAAGAAGACGACGTCCTAGTGGAATCGTATTTTAATTAAACGGTGGGTTTTACGGATAGTAGGTAGGACGGTAGCTTTATCCTTATTCTTAGTGGTATATATAAAATTAAATTTAGAATACGTGTAATAGAAGTATATTACGTATCTATTGCCGTTATACCCTAGTTCTCTAAGGGTAATAATATTGAATGCTACCTGCTTAAATGGTCGAGTGGCTAGAAATTTATATTCTCGTCTTTAAGAGATCTACTATGTGTGCTTTAATATTAAGTAAACTTTATACTCAATTTTGCGCGATACTTGTTTATCGTTTAGTTCTGCGCTATTGACGTGCTTAGGAAGCTGCTTAATAGCGTTAGGTCCTGCATAGCTAAGTATTTTATGCCATTTTATAGCTATGGCTCCAACTAGTTTACGGGCCATTCTGCTTAGTTAAAATCTTCTTATTAAGAAGGTCGATTAAGTTGTTAAATCTAGGGTATTCGTAGGCTCTCTGTGTATTAGCGCCTAGTAGCCCCTTAGTCGTTTTGCATAGTATACTATTTCGCTAGTTGCTAGACGGTAGAGTAAGTTTCGTCCTAAGTCAAAATAGATATCGTTATTAGTAGCTCTTAATAGTGCTATAATATTTGTAAATATAGTAGGTACTAATGCTATATAGGATAGCTTTATTTTTAAGCTCCTAGTAGGTGTATTAATAGTAATCGCTACTATTCCATAAGCTTATATCTTTTTAAAATTTCCGCTAGTAATTAGGTAGTTATCTTCTACAGCTAGGTAGGAGAAGGTAAAGTCTTCTTAGTTATTATCCCTTAACCCGTCAACTTTGGCACGTAGGTTATCGATAAGAGTCCACCAATTAGATTGGTAAGATTTAGTAGCTGTGCTTAGGAATATATAATTCGGGGAGTGGCCAAGGCTTCTAGGGGTTTTTTTTCGCCGTCTTATTTGGGGGAATCTTATACTAAATCTTCTGAACAAGATCTATATCAATTCTAGCGTAATTAGAAGGCATAGTGGTGGTATATTTAATAGTTTAATTCTACGCGTTATTCAGATTCTGGTGTTTGCGCACGGGCCTTTTACTCTACTCGCCCTAACGGGTTAAGGGATAAACGTAGGTATTTATACTAGGGTTAAGTATCTAGGTATTCTAGAGTTTAAATAAAAATTAACTAGTACTAAATACGGCAGTATGGCTAGTTGGGGTCTTAGATAGTAGGGTTTTAGAATTAAAATCTATTCTAGATTTTATATTCTTCTTTACTTCCTATTCTCTTTTTAAGATAAGGTTAATAATACGTTTAATTTAAGGTGTAAATAAGATCTTTTTATCTACTTCCTTCTAGACGTTTAGGTTTGGCTATTATCCTTAAGGGCGCTGTAACGGGACTAGCCCAGTTATAGTAGGAATGTCTCGGTAAAACACTTAATAGATAAATTCTAACACTTTAACTAAATTCTGCTAAATTTTACTAGCTTAATTAACTTCTGCCAAATTCTACTAGATTAATTAAATTTTACTAAAGTCCGTTAAAGACCGCGTGCGTATATACGCGCGGATTAACCATTAAGCCCCTAACTATTTAATTATATAATTCTCTTATTATTCCTTTCTCTTCTTTATATAACGTCTTATTCTTAGCGAGAGCTATATACCCTTAAATTTAGATAAAATTTATATTATTCCTTTAAATCTTCCCTAAAGTCTCTTCGCGCCCTTATATTACGTTATATTAAAATAACTACTATTAAAATAGTAAACAAACTTAAACCTACCGCGTTAACTGTAAGTATTATAGCCCTAGTTAGGGAACAGTTAACTATAATATAACAGTCCTTTATGGATACTTTAGCCTAATAGCGAGCGACATTAGAAGCTTAGTACTAGTAATTAATAGGAGCAATCCGCGAAGAACTCCGTAACTTTAAAGTACTTATATTAGAGACCCTAATGGTAATACCTGTAAATAAAATTAAAATAACTATATATAAACCCGGCCCGTTAAATACAAACCCTAAACTAGTAATAATAGCTTAACCTATACCTATAATAAACCTAGTACCTACTATAAAATCTAAAAAGCTTCTTAACCCTCTAATATTTAATAAAAATTAAAATAACCTACGTCCCTTTATAACTAAGCTTCGTCTTAAACTATAACTAATACCCTACTAAAGCTAGCAAGATTAGCTATAAAATGTCTTATTTAAGTAAAAATACCGCATAAACTATAGACCTATTCTTCTATAATAGCACCTTTATTAATTTTATAATTTTTATTTCTCTATTAGAACGAATATATAATAACGCTAGCTATAAATATATAGCTATTACCAAACTTAAAACCCTATAATAACGGAACTGAGACTTTACTAGCTTCTTTTCAGAATTTTTAGGCCTTATTAGTAAACTAGATTAGAATAAAGCCGCTAGAGTTACTGCTCTTTATTAAGCTATTTTAGATAAAATTAGAGTATAGTTAGTAGGTAGAGAACTACTAAAGGACTTACCTAAATTTGCTATACTATATTAATAAATTAATAAGGATCTTTAATATAATAAATAGACTTATTCCCTAAAGCCAACTATACCTTATATTTAAAACTTTACGAAACTAGTATATACTCTAAAGCGCAATTTATTTCTAAAACTAAAAAGCCCTATATATAACCCTATAGACCTTAACGCCACTTAATTCTATTCACCCTTAGGAATTAATAAATAAAGAATATAAGCCGTAAATAGAGAATGTTTTAGATATAGAAAAAAGGGATATATTTAAAGGGATTGCTAAACTTACCCTTTTAAAAAGGTCCGCTGTAGCTCCTCTTAGTTCTTAAGTTGCACTTATTTTATAAATCGTACTTATTCTATAAATTATACTTAGTTGCTATAAAGCATTTTACCTTTAGTTAATTTAGAAAATAAATTATCTTAGGGCTAAGTTGCGCCTTAAAATAAGAAGTAGAAAAGTATAAGTATTTAGGCTTTTTTAGCGCTAATATATAACATAACTCCCTTAATATACTTAGTGAAATTTAAATACTTAGAAAATAGAAGGAAGTATAAATCCTTATAAATAGCGGAGCTACTAGTATAGGCTTTATTAATACAAACTACGCAAAAACTTAATGTTTAAATTTAAAGAAACTTAATAAGCCCTAAGGCCTATAAGGCTTTAATAGTAAGCCTTTAATATATAGTGAACTAACGTACTACGCTTTTATAAAGATGCGGATAGGCAAATACCTTAAATATATTTCCCTATTTATAATACCCTTAAAGCATTATAGGGTAATACTTAGATACGAATAGCTAAAATAACACGACCTATTAATTAGCTAGGTTAAAGAAACACTAAAATTTCATATAACCTACTGCCGAAGTTATTACTTAAAATACTACTTACCCTATAAATATATATACAACTATTTAAATTTAATATAATATAAATTGCCCTTACTATAAACCTCGAACTAATATAATAAAGTTATAACTACTAATCGCGGTAAAGAATGCAAAGATAATATATTAAAACCCCTTAAAATTTATATAATATAAGCCGTACCCTTTTATTTATTAGTAAGAAAATAAAACTATAAGATCTTTACTATAACGCTAAAAGATATTAAAAAGGCGTTAAAACTAAAGTAATATATTAACCCCTAACCTCTTATACCTAAAAAATATTATAATCTAATTAATATGTTTAAGAAACAATTTATAAACTAACTACCCCCGTATTAAGACGAGTATAATTTTAAAATAGAACTTAAACCTAGTATAATGCTAAAGTTCGGCCCATTATACGGTATATTATAAGAAGAGCTGCTTATAATATAATAATACCTTAAAGAGCACTTAGGGAAAGGATTTATTTGCCCTAGTTAATTACTATTTACCTTACCTATACTATTTATTAAGAAACCTAGAGGAGGCTTAAGGTTCTATATTAATTATTAAGCCCTAAACGCGATTACGATTTAAAACTAATATCTAATTTCTCTACTTTAAGAAACGCTTAATTACTTAGTGAAAGTATAATACTTTACGAAGCTTAACGTAGTTACTACCTTTAATTAAATCCGTGTTTATAAAGGAGATAAGAAGTATATAGCTTTCCGTATATAATAGAGACTTTTTAAATACCTAGTAATGCTGTTTAGTGTTAAAAACGGTCCTAATACGTTTTAGTAATATATTAATAATACGCTTCGCGAATTCCTTAATATATTTATTACCGCGTATATTAATAATATCTTAATCTATTCGTCTTTGCTTTTTAAATATTAGAAATATATCTAAATAGTCCTTAAACGCCTATAAAACGCGGGCTTATAATGCGATATTAAGAAATATAAGTTCTATACGTCTAAAGTTATATACTTAGGCCTAATTATATCCCGTAACGGAATTAAAATAAACCCTAAAAAAAATTGCTGCAATTATAAACTAGGAAAGCCCTAGTAGTGTATAAGATATCTAAGGATTTCTATTATTAATTTATTAATTACTTTTTAAAATTTATTTAGCTATTAGTAAACTTAATAAGGAAGAATATAAAATTTAAATAAACTATTAATTATAAATAAGCTTTTAATAACCTAAAATATTATTTTATAACTGCTCTAATTTTTACCTACTTTAATCTAGACTTTAAATATATTGTTAAAATAGACTTATCTAATTATATACTAGGAGGAGTGTTATTACAATATAATAAGAACGGCGAGCTGCGCTTAGTAGCCTTTCTTTTCTGGAAACTTACTCCTACTAAATTAAACTATAAGATATATAATAAAGAACTGCTTGCAATTATTAGATACTTTAAATAATAGCGTTTAGAACTTAAAGGATTATTATTTCTAATACGCATATTAACGGACTATAAAAACCTGTAGTACTTTATAACTATAAAGTAATTAATATAATGCTAAATTTATTGGGCTGAATACCTCTTATAATTTAACTTTAAGATTACATACTAACCTAGTAAACTTAATTAGAAGCCTAATTTATTAATATAATAATTATAGGACTTATTTATAAACGCCTCTAATAAACAGATTATAAATTAATTACGAATTCTACTAACCCCTAAACGCTTTAAGAAACTACGCCCTATATTTCTAGACGTGGAGCTTAATAGAAATAAATTGGAAATTAATAAGTAGGATATAAAACTTAATAAATTAATAGAGTATAAATATAAGAATAACCCCTAGATAGTAGATATAATAAAAGCGATTTAAATAGGGAAACGGCAATATAAGGATATTATACTTACTAAATATAAAACCCGTAATAATCGGTTATACTATTAATAGAAGATAGTCGTCCTAAATTCCGAACCCTTATAATTTAAGATACTCAAATTTATATACAATTCCCCTATAGTAGGACATCCTAGCTATATAAAGACTTATAAGATTATTTAATAAGTATATTACTGGCGTATAATATATAACTATATATAAAAATACGTTTAAGTATATAAAATATACGTGTATAGAAAGACCTCTTATATAAAGAAGTAAGGAGTGCTTTAACTATTGCTAATTTTAATATAAAGATAGCGAGATATCTTAATTAACTTTATAATAGACCTACCTAATAGTAATAGGTTTATAAATGTTATAGTAGTTATTAACCGTCTTATAAAAATGTGATATATAATTCCTATAGACTTAATTAATATAATATTAATAGCCGAATGTTTTATTAAGTACATCTTTAAGCTATACGGACTTCCTAATTTAATAATATCCAACTATAGAAGCCAGTTTGTTTTAGACTTTTAGTAAGCCCTATATAAGCGATTAAGTATATAAATATAACTCTTAATTATATTTTATCTAGAGATAGACGGTTAAATTAAAATTGCGAACGCGATTATAGAATAATACCTATAAATATACTACTTCTACCTATAAGACGACTGGGAAAAGTAGCTACCTTTAGCTAAGTTTACTGCGAATAATACAAAAAATAAATTAATAGGTATAACGCCGTTCTCTATAACTTATAGATAAGACCCTTAACTTAGATTTAAACTATAACCCAAAATTAATATAACAGGACCTATAATTAAGAGGATTTAATTAATTAACGTATATAACTTTGCTAATTAAATAAAGCAGTTAACGGAACTATTATAAAGTAAATTAGTATACACTTAAACGGTATAGAAATGGCATATAAATAAAGGATAAGCTCCTATATAGGACTTTAAGGAAGGTAATATAGTTTACCTAAATATATAAAACCTAAAGACTTAACGACCCTTAAAGAAACTAAACTAGAAGTTTGCGGGCCTATACCAAATTTAAAAAAAAACTAAGCCCGTATACTTATAAGCTTAAACTACTAACTAAAATAAAAAATATTTTATATTTTATATAAACTTGCTATAACCCTTAAAGGGTAAACCTATAACTCGCGAAGTACTACCACTACCTTCTATAATTGTTAACAATAGTAACGGTTCTTACTTTATTAACTTAATTAATAATATATAATAAAAGACACAGTTTAAATAATTTAAACTTCTTATTAAGTAGAAAGGATATAAAATATAAACCTAGGAAACCTATAACTAGATTAAGGCCGACGCACCTTCCTTAGTAAAAGAATTCTATAAGAACTATTCTTTATGGCTTACTCTAGCTAGATAGACAAAATATAAAGGTAAATAACTACTACCTAATATAAATATACGAAATATAATAGTAAGAAGCTTAAAATTAGAAAGAACTTAAAATATATTATAATATTTATAATATAATTACGTAACATATAAGATGTTAAGAAACTTTAACCACTAGTTAAAGTTATCTAATTAGTTAAATCCGCCTTGCCAAGACCTACTATAAAGATATTAGTTCCGCTTACTACCTTAACTAAGCTAATAGCGATTTTCTATTCTAGGGATAGAGAATCCTAATTAGCCCATTTAACGATTAAAACTAGTAAAACCCTATACCGCTACCCGACGCGAAAATATAATACGTAATAAGTTATAAGTCTTAACTAAAATTGAATTATTTGGACCTTTAGCTAAAAGGGGGGGGTACTATAACGGGACTAGCCCAGTTATAGTAGGAATATTTTAGTGAAACACTTAATAGATAAATTCTAACGCTTTAACCAAATTCTGCTGAATTTTGCTAGCTTAATTAACTTCTACTAAATTCTGCTAAATTAATTGAATTCTACTAAAGTCCGTTAAAGACCGCGTGCGTATATATATACGCATCGACTACCAAGCCCCTAACTATTTAATTATATAATTCTCTTGTTATTCCTTTCTCTTCTTTATATAACGTCTTGTTCTTAGCAAGAGCTATATACCCTTAGATTTAGATAAAATTTATATCGTTCCTTCGAATCTTCCCTAAAGTCTCTTCGCGCCCTTACAGGCGCTTCCGCTTAACGATGTAGAAGTAGTCGCTGAATTAATGCTTAAGGCCGTATACGCATATCTTATTCCATTTAGAATTGAAATTGGAATTGCCGTTAGAATTCGCGTCTAAATTGGTATTTAAGTTGCCTTATAGGGTTGCAAATGCAGAGCTATTAGTAGTAGTAGCAGAGGATTCTTGCTATATACGGTAGTGCTTCTTAAATTCCTTAATAAGATTAATAATAGACAGTGCAGCTTTGTCCTTGCGTTCCTTACGGATAAGGTCTACTTCTAAAGCTCCTATAAAGCTAGAAGAGATAGGCTTAATTACTTAAACAAAGTCGTAGTAAGGCCTAAAGCCTTGCATGTCTAGTAGGTCTAATTGCTTAGCAAGCTTATAGACGTTCCGCTAGCTGTTTAACCATTTCTTAATTCTTTGTTTTTTGTTATAGGTTTTTAAAGCCGTGTATTATATTAGGACGTCGTGCTTTCTTAAGTGCCTATAGCCGTCTATATATTATATCTAGGCCGATAATAAGTAGGAGGTAGGCTACTAACGTCGTTCGCACAATGTAGTTGCTAATATCATTAATAACCTATTCTTACTTCTGGTATATTCGGAGATCGTCCTTATATTTAAAATAGAGCTAATTATAGGCAATAAGCTGGTTTGGTTCTAGCTTTGCAATTAATATAGCCGTTAGTAGTACGTCTCTTAGTATAGGTTGACTTAGTAGCTTTAGCATTAAAAGATATTTTTCCTTCTTTAATAGGTTAATATATCGCTATACCTATAATAAAGCCTTGTAGGAAGTACTACGGTAGACTTGTTAATAGGCTGGGTATATAGGTATAGAATAGTTAACAACATAAATATAACTGGTGGAGTAGTTACCTAATAGATTAACTCCAATTATATTCTAAGATTTACTACAAAGAGAAGAACTATCTAGGTAGGGACTATAGTCCTTTAAATATATAACTATACTCCTAAGAAATCCTCCTTATATATAATGTATATATTATACGTATTATACGTATATTCCCCTTATATACTGCGTATACTGCGTACAATATTATATAACCTTAGTTACTATTCCTTATTATATAGTTCTACCAGATCTATCCTAAACCGTATCTATATTAACTAACTAGCTTCTTCTAACTCCTCTCCTAGTAGTTATAATATTGTACTTAAAGCGTCCGTAACACCATCTCCCTCTTTTTTATCTTTATTCTTAAAGATCCTAAATATCTCTAAGTTATTTATTAGAGGTGTAATATCCGTCTAATTAATTTAGTTAATATTGTTACTTATTATACCTAAAGCTCCTTCTTCTTCATAAGCGCAACGTCGTGCTCGTACTATTGCTACGATATTATCTCTAGGTAAGATTATACCATCTCTATATTCTTGTTGTGCGAAAAAGGGGTTAGTTTATATTATATTAGTAAGTTTATCCTCCTAATAACCGTCCTCTTACTTAAAGTGCACTAAAGCGAATATTTATTTATCCTATAACATTTGCTCTATCTCTAATACTAAATATACGTAATCTATTACTTTTAATAGTCGTCTAGTTCCCTAATTAATTTGTCTTAGGGTCTTATATTTAATCTGCTACTATATAGCTAGATAGTAAACTATTTTAAGCCCTTACTAAGCTAAAATATTCCTGTAATATAGAGCAGAGAGCCCTAAAAGCCTACATTACTATGTCCGCTTAGTTACTCTGTTTTAAAAAGGTTTATAAAAAGGTCTATTTTAAAGAGTAGAAGCTTATAGAATAAGGTTTATAGGAACTTAATAATAAAAAAACAGATTCTCTTTTATCCGAGAAGGAAATAGATTTAGGTAGTTCGGCAACTGCTCTCCTTAGGTCCCCCTTAGGTAACTTATTTTTTTATAATCCTTTTTTATTAATACTGCCTAACCTAATCTCTTCCGATACTCCTATACCTCTCTTATGGCGTTTTTTAGATTCTCTAGTAGTTCCTAAGTAGTCTTATTATAGCCTATCCACTTAACCTTATACTATATTTTATCGTTAACGTCCTTATAATTAATAATCTTTAAAACTTACTATTTGTCTTCCTCTTATCCTCTATATATATCTGCTTTATAGACTAGTAGCTTAATATTCCCGTATACTAGCTTTAGTATTATAATATATTATATAGGGTAGATCTTTATCTTAGCTAGTAGGTTTAACTTAAATATAACCAGTAAAATCCTCTATATAATTTTAAAAGGTCCTAGTCTAACGTGGTCTAACTTCTTACTTAGTTATTAACTCTTAAAAAATTTGTATAGTAGCTATACTTTATCTCCCTCCTTAAGATCTAGTCCCTTAGATCTCTTAGCGTTATAGTACCTTTTTATTCTCTTTTATACCTTTTTCGCTAATTCTATAAGGTCTGCATAAAGATTTATTAGTATCTTTATCCTTTCTTTAGCTGTGCTACTTATTTTCTTTACTTACCGTAGTAATAACGATGTTCTTGACTTATACCCATAATTTACCTTAAATAGTAATATGCTTATTCCTTCTTATAGTGTTATATTATATATAAACTATATAACTAGTAATAGCAATACCTAATTATTCTGTATGTAATTAATATAATGTCTTTGATACTATTCTAGTGTCTAATTTAACCTTTCTATTTATCTATCCGTCTGCGAATAATATACGGTAGAAGTTACTGCTCGAACTCCTTACTCTACTAAGAACACTTCCTAAAATGCTGCTATAAATCTTAAATCTCTATCTAATATAATCTTACTTAGTGCTCTATATCTTATAAACACTTCTTTAATATAAATTCTTGCAATATCCTTCACTAAGATTTCTTCTATACATGCTATAAAGTAGCCCTATTTAATTAACTTGTTTACTATTACTAAAATTATATTATACTCTTGTCCGGTAATAGGATCTCTTAATTTTAGTAACTTAATAATAAAGTCTTATAATATAACCTCCTATAGTCTCTCTAGTATTTTAATAGGTTGTAGCCCTCTATATAGCTTATGCCTTATTAGTTTATTCCTTTAGCAATCTAAACACTCCTTTATTACTTTTCTCGCGATATTCTAGATTCCATTAATAATATATTCTTCCTAAAGTCTTAATACTAAGCCTATTACTCCATTGTATCCTTAAGTTATTCCCTTATAGAAGTCTTCCATAAAATACTCTGCTATACTTTTTAGAATATACTTTACTTCTCGATTTTTATATATATCTATCTACGGATCTTCTAGCTATACTTTTAGAATTCTCTATACCTAAAAGCTCTCTAATATTCCGTACATTAGGATTTTTTTTTTGGGCGCGTTGTTGTAAACGAAAATCGGGGTCTGCAAAACCTGCGTAAGTCGCAATTTTGGCAATTTGCGGCGATTTGCAGCAATTTGCTACAAACACATAGGCTACCTATGCACGCGCCCGCCCTATCTATGTGTTTATAGCAAATTGCTG
>Ga0307515_10010019_pt1 | contig 18238 bp, 14 predicted proteins | sample 17_EM_MG_FD_194513 | JGI IMG/M metagenome (GOLD analysis project Ga0307515, IMG submission 194513) | Populus trichocarpa ectomycorrhiza microbial communities from riparian zone in the Pacific Northwest, United States - 17_EM | ecosystem: Host-associated > Plants > Roots > Unclassified | place... | reverse complement strand
CCACAAAAAAAAAAAAGATTCATGAGTTATAAATACACCATGAATCCTTCAAGTCAAAGGTTTATAATTTTCATTCTCTACTGCATATATATTTTCAGAGTAACTCTCTATGGAATATTATTTTATTTTTCTCTATAAAAAGATATTTATTTAAGTATCGAAGAATTTACACTTCCACTAAGTTAGCCACCTTTGCTTACTAAGCATTAAGTATGAGCTATCAATCATCATCTTGATTAGAAAGAATAAATAAGATTATTAGGACTAATTGATTAATCGATTATCTAATCTAAAAATCTTATTATCAGTCTACTTGGATATTTTAGGATATCAAGAAATACCAAATCTGATTTCTAACTATCTGGTTAGAACCCCATCTGTGCTAGAAAATCAACATATCTGTTCTCTTCGAGAAAAAAACATGAATATTTTAAACTGTCCAAGCTTAGCAGAAGTATTTGTTATGTTTTAAATAAAATGAAAACGGGGGCGAGAACCATCCAGCTCGAAACTAATGAACCTGATGCCTCTAAATCATGTGATTCAATATCCAAATGAGAGAAACCCGACTGAGCCAAATCAATTCGTTTCTTTGAGCCCACAATTCAGCAACCATAGTCGAAGCAAACCATTATTGGAAAATCCCTTATGTTCTAAATAAAAAAAAAGGGGGGGAAGGGAAAGGAAAAAAAATAATTAAAAGAGAAATATAAAAAAATGACAGCACATTGCAGCCCTTCAAAACTTGCCACATTTATTATAGCAAATTAATTATTTTTAATATTTAGTGTTAAAAATAAATAAATAAATTATTTTATTACATTACTAAATAAAAATAATTTTAAAAATAACCGCTAAAAACTACTGTAACAGCTAACAGCAGTAACAGACAAAATACACTGCAATAATAAGATAACAAATAACACACAACTGACTTTCCAATCAACTGCTACCTTTTGACAATCATTTGTAGTAATTCAATTAATAATAATAATAATAATAATAATAATAATAATTACGAAGACCACCAAACCACCATGATACCATATCCCTCCTTCTCCGGTTTTTCAATGGAGTAATAAATAAATATTTAAAATACTCTCTGATTGGTTAGCACCACTGCGCCAGTATTTCCTTTTGTCGTTTCTTCTTTCCTCTTTTATATCCATCCATCCGTCCATCCATCCATCTCGCTCTATTACATACACACACATTCGCAAGGCGTATAATAATTTTTCTAAATAAATAATAGTAGTAGCAGTACAGAAATACAGAGCCCCTTAACTAGGGTGTGCCTGATCCATGAACCCACAAATTTCTTTCTTTTTTTTCTCATACAAGAAAAACTAAAAAACCGTCTCAACTGTCCTCCCGCCGTCGATCACCACCTCCTGTTCTTTCTAATTTTACTCTCTCGATCTCTATCTCTCCTGTTTAGCTTTCATTTCTCTTTTGCTACCGCTCTCACCAACAGTATCGATGTTTTATCGATCTGATGTACAGGTCATGATCCGATCGGCTCGTTTTCCGTGCCGGAATCGCTTAAATCAGTAGCTGCTTTGCTCCGCATCTCTCTAGAACCATCGTCTATCGATTTTAGTAACTTATCCTTTTTTGTCTCTCTTGTTTTTGTTAGTTTAGTGAGGAGCTTAACCGTATTTGTTTCTATAACAGGTTCGTTTGTTTCGTTCTCAGTTTTGCTACTTTGTTTTTTTTTCCTTTTCTAGCTCAAACTTCGTTTTTCAAAAAATCTATTGAAAATCAAGTATTTAAAGTGTTAATCGATTAATTCTAATAGAAAATTTCCAAATCCGTGAGGTCCTCTATAATAACTTCATATTTTCTTTTTTTTTTGTCCTTTTACCATCTTTTATTATTCAGTTTTGTTTTTGTTTTTATCATTTTCAAGCTCAAAATTTGTAAATTACGAATTCCTTTTAACAACTAAGTTTGCTTTCTTTTTGGCGTTCTTCTAAAAAAAAAAATCAATGGAAGAAAATCACAATAAAAAGAACAGCTACTTAAATTGTAGCGGAGGTGGTGGGGGGATGTCCGACGTCGTATTAGGGCTCGTGATGCCGTACATAAACGACCCGCGGGACCGCGACGCCGTTTCGTTAGTTTGCCGGAGATGGTACGAGCTAGATGCGTTAACACGGAAGAACGTGACTATAGCTTTTTGTTACAGTACAAGTCCAGATCGATTACGACGTCGTTTTAATGACATTGAATCATTAAAGCTAAAAGGGAAACCCCGGGCTGCTATGTTTTTTAATTTGATACCGGAGGATTGGGGAGGGTTTGTGACTCCATGGGTTAATGAAATAGCGGAGAGTTTTAATTGCTTGAAATCGCTTCATTTTAGAAGGATGATTGTTAAAGATTCGGATCTGGAGTTACTTGCTAGGTCCAGAGGGAGACTTTTGCAGGTTTTGAAGCTTGATAAGTGCTCTGGGTTTTCCACGGATGGCCTTTCGCACATCGGTCGCTCTTGCAGGTGATTCTATTCGTTTTTTTTTCCTTTTTAGATTCGTTTTAGTACTGGATTGATTGATCATGGATGGTATTAATATTTAATGTGCCTGTGCGCGCCAAATAATTAATGTTAGTGTTTATGAAGAAGCTGTAATTGTTGTTCAAGAGTTGCTTATCTTTTTTTTTTAATGGTTCATTTGGTTTCTTCTTTCTAGAATATTGAGCAGCTATGAATGGATGTGTAATTTTAAGGAAATTTATATAATGCTGGTAATTTGCGTGTTGTGGAGAATTGAAGGTTTATTATATAAGGAAATTCATTATGCACAATTGTGCACTGAGCAATCTCGGTTGTTTTGGTTTACAAACTGTGAAAATGTTGAATGTTAAGTTGATAACTTTAATCAATAAACACCGGCGAGAGTGGGTTTGATGAGTTTGTTCTGAGTTTAATATCCTCGTGTCTTAACTCAACTTGCGTGGCTTTGTTTTATGAGGATTGTAAATAAAGTAGAATCAGCAATCCAATTGTTTATAATGGACTTTCTTGATTGTTGAAGTTGTAAGATTATGGGGTTGGCTGCGGCTATTGCCTACAGTTTGTTGATAAAGGAAAATAATATGCTGGAATAATGGAGTAAGAACTGAATAATCTTTTAACGTTTCCTACCTGGTATGGATCGTGTTCTGGTAAGGCTCATGCTTTAAGTCGTCTTGGAGTTGGAGCTTATTCCCAACTTGCAAGATGCCATGATGCTTAACATCCTTGTTATTTGAGGCGCTATTTATCATAACTTCAACCCTCCCCCCTCACTTTTCCATTGCCTTTGGATTCGGGGTTCTTAGCATATTTACTATGGTGCATTCAATTTATTGTCATCATCTGTTTCCTCAGGCAATTGAGAACATTATTCTTGGAAGAGAGTGCAATTGTTGAGAGAGATGGTGACTGGCTCCATGAGCTTGCTACGAACAATACAGTTCTCGAGACTCTAAATTTTTACATGACAGAACTTACCAGAGTCAGATCGGAAGACCTTGAGCTTCTTGCCAGGAACTGTCGTTCATTAGTCTCTGTAAAGGTTAGCGACTGTGAAATCTTGGATCTTGTTGGTTTCTTTCATGCTGCATCTGCTTTAGAGGAATTTTGTGGAGGTTCCTTCAATGAGCCAGATGAACCAGACAAATACTCTGCTGTCAAATTCCCCCCAAAATTATGCTGTTTGGGTCTTAGCTATATGGAGAAGAACGTAATGTCAATAGTGTTTCCTTTTGCATCCCTGCTCAAAAAGCTGGATCTCCTCTACGCTTTTCTTGGCACGGAAGATCATTGTGTTTTAGTCCAAAGGTGCCCCAACTTAGAAGTTCTCGAGGTACAAACCATAGATGTGTTTCAACTCTATGTTGCATTTAATCGCTGTCTCTATTCATAATTTGTTTTGAATTATATCTTCATTTACCACCCCCTTTATGCAATGGCTTTATGTCTTAGATAACAGTTCCCTCCTCTTATTTCTATTCTTGATTCACCAGAATCTTGTTTCATATTTATTCATCAAATAAATGCGTGGATTAGGCTGGTCTTATTCTAGAAATAATTTGACCGGTTTATCTTAATCTTAATTTAAACTATCCATCTTCAAAGCGAAAGCATGGGAAAAAAAAACTTTCATTCTGCTTAGCAATATAATATCATATCTGCTCATGATAAATTCATAGGTTTGAAAGAAACAAATATGACTTGTCGTGTTATCCCTAACATAAAGTGTATCTTAACTCAATTCTCTGTGTTCTTTTATTGATGCTTTCAATGTGCATTTCTTTATTTTTATTTCTGAACTATGTCTAACACCAAAATTTTCCCTTTGTGCTTCTTGCGTGATTTTGTAATTCACTTTGGTTCTGAGGAATGCCGTGTTAATCTTGCTAGAAAGGGATTTGAAAATTTTCAGAACGAAAGAGATTTGAAGTTCTTTAAAATGATGAAAATATGCCAGATTACCTAGCCATTTCTGGAAAAAAAAAAAAACAGGGGATTCTTGTACCATTGTTGCAGAACTTCATTTGAGATTTGTGCATGTATTTAGGTTTATATAGTTAACCTTGCTTTTTAAATTGGCAGACAAGAAATGTTATTGGAGATAGAGGGTTGGAAGCCCTTGCCCAGAGTTGTAAGCTACTAAAGAGGCTTCGAATAGAGCGTGGTGCCGATGAGCAGGGAATGGAGGATGTGGATGGCCGAGTTTCACATAGAGGATTAATTGCCTTGGCTCAAGGCTGCTTAGAACTCGAGTACATCGCCGTTTATGTTTCTGATATTACCAATGCAGCTCTAGAACATATGGGCACATACTCAAAGAACCTCAATGATTTCCGCCTGGTCTTGCTTGAGCAAGAAGAGAGGATAACCGACCTGCCCCTTGACAATGGAGTTCGAGCTCTATTAAGGGGCTGTGAAAAGCTCCAAAGGTTCGGTCTGTATCTCCGACCAGGGGGTTTGACTGATGTGGGTCTTGGATATATTGGACAGTACAGCAGACGAGTAAGATGGATGATTCTAGGTAGTGTTGGGGAGTCTGATGAAGGGCTTTTGGCGTTTTCTAGAGGCTGTCCTAGCCTGCAAAAACTTGAAATGAGGGCCTGTTGCTTCAGTGAGAGTGCACTGGCTAGAGCTGCCTTGCAACTGACTTCTCTGAGGTACTTGTGGGTGCATGGTTATAGAGAGACCTCTACTGGTCATCGTGATCTCTTAACAATGGTTCGCCCATTTTGGAACATCGAATTGATTCCTTCTAGGAAGGTTGAGTCGGTTAATGAAGCTGGAGAAAATATTGTTTCCGAGAATCCAGCCCACATTCTTGCATATTACTCCCTTGCTGGACCAAGAACAGACTTTCCAGATACTGTGAGACCACTGGATCCAGCGAACATAGTTGCTGCGTAGAGCTGTATATGAAGTTGATGTCATGTTCTTTTTATTGCCACGCCCTGTTTATAGATTTATCCATCTTTTTATCATTTGGGTAAGAGTGTTTCGGTTTAATTTTAAATTTCTATTTTACTTAGACCGTTGTCCTGTAATAAGTCTACGTTCTCTGCTGTAATTTAGCACTTCCGCTCTAGGTACACTACTGTCTTTTCTGTCGTCTGTGGCAGTTAGCTTAACCTTTTGGTGACTTTGTATTTCATCTGCTTCAATGTTGGAAATGTTGCTAGAATTTTGGCTGCTTTTTATTGATAAATACACAGATTTTCACTTGCATTACTGTTTCAAAATTTTCTTTTTGGTGTGCTACGAGAAATGCTCTTCTTACTGAAGCTGACCTCTTTAAAAGAAATCACGCCCACATAGGTTTTCCCGGTTTTTGTGATCATGCACGGGCTAACATGGTTCTGCTAGTGCTTTGGGGTATACTCCACAAGGGCAGGTTTTGGCAGCTTCAAGGACTGGTCGCTTGAGACGAGGTATCTCAAGAGCAATGACATGCTGGCAAATTTGGAAGCTGGATGGCAGTGTGTGGCGGTAGGAACTCAGATTGATCCAGAAAGAAAAGTTGACTATCTTCAGAACTTGTAGTGATTGGCAGGGAGCTAAACATGTCTTTGTACAGAGAAGGGAACAGGCCGCACCTTCAACAAATAGTCCAACTGTATGGACAGCCATAGCCTATGCCTCCAACCTTGAAGATCAACACAGATTCAGCCTCCAAAGATCTTATGACAGATAAATGCTGGAATCAGCATCATCTACAGAAATCAGAGACTCATCTATTGAAATGCAGATGCAGTAGTAGTGCTCTCCAAGGTGAATCTTAGGCTGTAAGGGAAGCTGTGGGGTTAGCAATAGCCAGAAGGTGGGACAAGGTGGACTTTGAAACAGACTCATCTAGTGTAGCTAATGCTGTCTCATCTCACATGGTGAATGCCACTTGGGAAATTTATCCAAATAGATGACATAAAAAGTCTGTCAAGTCTACACCATGGATATGAAATGTATCATGTTTGTAGCCCTGCTGCTGCAGTAGCTGATTGGATAGCTAAGAGTTCTTGGAATACAACTTGTCCTGCAAATAGGGTTGTTGAACTTGACCCCCCCGATATGCTGTGTCATGAGGGAGTTTCCAAAAATGTCATTATTCATCTGATTCAGATTTTGTGTTGTTGAAGACGATACTGCATGTTTCTACTCTAGACTTCGAGAATCGTCCATAAAAACGTTCTCTCTCCCATCAATAATTCCTTCCAAATATTTATCTACTCCACAGCTTTATCCGATTTATCAAGGAAGTGGATAGATTATCAGTTTCATCTGACTTGAAAATTCATTTCTAAATATATATTAATAATTTAAGTTTTTCTCTATAAATCTACTAGTACTTCAATCGTTTTATACTTAACAAGCATTGCTCCTTCGATAGTTATAATAGATATCGTTAATGATCATTTCCCTGGTTATAGATTATGTTTTCTCTCCTCCTCCTCTTGTTGGAAAGATTTTCAAATCCTTAAATTTGGATTAGAGGATTAAGTTCTTGTTATTTTAACAATCACTTGTCTATTTTTTTTTTTTTTTCCTTTTGAGAGTTATCGTCTTTTTTTCTAACATCTACCAAAGGGTGAGCTTCAAGATTACAAAACCTAATCTATGTATATCGCTAACCTCGAGGTCTACAAACGTATCATGTAATGTCTCCCATGTCTTAAAACTTAAGTAGCTTCAAGGGCAAAAAGGTAATTTAATTTGTTGGTATAGAATTTAATCACAATCGTAATATGCAGGGATCAAAATGTAATCCAGTCTTTGTGTGTAAAGGGTATGTGTTGTGAATCTGAGTCATGGCGTCTTCTTCCAATTTGCATCCGGTACTGTGATAGCTAAAATAACCTTTGTAACTATTTGCTTTTGACGACCGTGAGAAATAAACTAGCTTTAGCGGGATAAATAAACTGCAGTATCAAATCCTCCGGGTATATTTTTCTGAAAAGAACATTGGAACAACTCTTGACTTTCTAGGAACTTAGGTTTAGGGTTTTGATATTAATAATTAGTCTATTTTATGGTCCTGATTACTCCATTTTGCTGTGGGACATCAAAACGATTTTTAATTTGAAGGAAAAAAAATTGATAATGCATCTTTCGGGCAAAATCACGAGTAGTAACAGGCCAAAACAGATAGTTTCTTTAATAGGATAGTCAATTCCTTAATGTTAGGATAATAATTATTTTTTAAAATGTTTTTTTGATTGAAAATATATTATAATAATATATTTTTTAATTTTTTTAATATCAGTATATTAAAATAATTTAAAAACACATAAAAAAATTTCAGAATTCAAAATTTGCTTTTCTGTAAAGTAAATTTATTTTCTTTCTTGGCAAAGCTCAAGACTACGCAAGAGAGAATAAAATCAGGAAAAAGTCGAAGAACTGAAGAAGATAAGCGAGAAATTAATGCTGACATTTATTTAGGAGCAAATATATATATATAGATATTGTGAATGACAAATACCACAACAGAAGAGAGAGTTTAGAAGAGAATAAAACAAGTCAGATTAATCAACAGTAAGAGCACCACCAGCCACAATCTTGTCAAGTCACCTCAGTCTTCATTCATGCATCCTTTTTATTTTTATCTTTTTTTTTTGCTGATCCCATCAAACGACCAACCCCGCAATCAATTCCTGAGCTGAACCAGAGAGGAATAAAAAAAGGCATTATGCTTACAACTTGCGCTGATGATCAGTAACACTACGTTTACATCCCACCTGGGAGATCGATCTGATGGCGAAGTTGTTAGAGAGGATCGTCCTTAAAATATTTCAGGCCGGTGTGGTGGAACCTCTACCACGTCTTTGCTTGCTATGCCACGACAAACTGAACACCCAAACATGACCTCATGCGTAGCTAATTCAGATTTTGGTGAAGAAAAAGGTGGCCGACATATTATTAAAAGATCCTCTTTATTCTAAAATAAAGGAAAGGTGGCTTAGAGTTCACGGTTTTTAAACTTGATTGGAATTAATTAGAAGAAAGTGGCAAGAGTGCTTTCTTATTCAACCCGCAGGGAGGCTGCTCCTTTGGGGAAAGTTATTATAGAAGTTTATCGTTTTGTCATTTACTGCAAAAGGTTCATGGTGATAACCATACTGCTCATGTTGCTTTGGAGCTTTTAATGCTCAGCATGAGGTTTATAAGTTGATAAATACACAAAGTCACATGGGTGGGCTTGCACACTAGGGTTTTAATTGATGATTGTTTCAGCGGCAACAATGGCAGTAGTAGAAACCACAAACACAATGGCAACTTATACAAAACAAGCACAGTGACAGAATATCAGGAAACATGATCTCTTTTTTTCCACTGGAAAATTTTAGAAAGACAAACTTTGTGAGATAATTATTATCAATTAACCCTTTTCTAAAGGACCCACTAATTAAGATGCTAGAAAGTTGGATGCCAGGGGGGCCGAGTTTGTCAATAATATGAAAACGATCAATGATCTTTATCCCGTTTCGGCGTTCCGACCGTTATCCATTCCATAATATTAGTGTTTCTTTTTCCTAATGGAAGTGTTCTAGTACTTTTATCAGCTGTAACCCTAACATTACATTTTCTTTATTCCTAATCAAGACAACAGGCGTATCAAAGCATGCCCTTAGTATATATCTATCTATCTTCTTCACTCTATTCAGAGTAATTTTTTGTATTTTAAGTTGAATTACTGTATTCCGATATTCTTTGTGCATATAATATCGAAAGTATGCAGATCCTCAAGAAAAGTCAAATCAGCAATTAATCTATAGGTGGATCATTGAAAGAGACATGTTCTTTTGCGGAAGGTTGAAAGATGCATTCCAGGAGAAGGACGACAGATACATCACAGCTCCTGATTCTGGAAGAGGAGTTTCTGAAGAATATGAGGACGAAAATCAATGCCTTATCCTCTAAAGTCAAGGAAAAGGTTAACATCTAAATAGCCTGGTATAATAATAATTAGGGATGGCAACGGTAACTGTACATCCCTTTTTTTTATATTTATATCTTTTTAAGGAAAAAAATTTAAATATTCATAAAATATATGTTTGGTTGGGGGTATTCATATATATTCATTATTTATTATTTATTAAAAAATTAGTTAATATATATATATATATATGATTTATGTTAACATTGAGATATGTATATATTATATTATATTAAAAAATATAAATATATATTTAGTGTTAGGGTTAGGTGATTTTCAAGTCATAATATTTATATTTTATTAAATAAAATAATTATTAATAAAAACCCATTAAATTAGACGGATTAGGTTGAAATTAAATTCTCATCCCTAATAATAATCCTAGGTTCTCTATTCCCATAGAAACAGTTAAAGTGTGCGCGAAATCTAGCTAGACCCGGTAACTATTCTTTCTAGCTTTGTCAAGTAAAATAAAGAATCATAAAAAGGTATTAATTATGCGCACTTGGAAGAACTGCCATGCTGATGGAACAGTCTTGCCACCATCGACAATTGGGTTGGCGGAAAGAGAAATATCGTAGAAAAGGCAAATATATACATGTACACTGGCATTCTTAAGTGCATCGTTCCTTATTCTACGATAAATTGAAGCATGTGATGCTCAACTAAGTGGGATGCAAACTCAGCTGTGACAAAAGTGATAATGCTGCTGAAGCACAGGTCAACTTGGCCATTTTGGAGGACCACATAAAGCTAACGATTGCTCCAAGGTTCTTAGCTTCGAGATAAGGCAGGCAATCAGATACCGCGGAATTTCAAACAGAGTGCCGGGTGAGTCAGCTGAATGACATTTCAGATTATTTGTCATAGTTACAAAATTGTTCCATATGTAAATGCATAGAGTGCTTTCACATCATCCTTTTGAAACAAAGACAGGATTTTGTACCTAATTGATAGATTATTAGAATGCTCTTGAATTCAGGACAGCACAAACATAAAGGATGCATAGACCAAAATATGGATTTTACAATCATCGAGATTTAGTCTGCACTGAAGGAGAGACTTAAAAAGAATGCTTCCATTACTATAAAGCAGAGGTAAGGATACCGAAAATTTAAGTTCAGAAAGTTTTCTAAGACTGGTTTTCGTTTGATGCAAAGTGCAAACTCCAAGATATATACAACTGTTTCCAAGAGTCCAATATCTCATTTTCACCCGTTGGACATTGCAATTTCAGATATTACATGATTTCATATTTCTGTTATGTTCAAGAAGGATTCAATAGGAGTATTAAGGAAAGGAAAAGAAAAGGAAAGGGAAAGAAACAGAGAAGGGAATTAAAGAAAATGTACCGGCATCCAATTACTAATTAAACCAACCACACATGACCATGGCAAAAGCACTGCTATCCAGATTCGATTGACCCTAAACCAGATTTGTTTTTCCATCAATGTATACAGCAAAGACGGCCGCCCTATCAATGAATTTGAAATCTTGGGGGTGACAATTGAAAGACCAAGTTACGGGGCTTGATACGAGCCCCGTGACGAGCACCAGCATATAGATTTTGCCCTTGAAATGTTAGACCATTTGAAGATATCTCATATGGAGATGACTCAAACAAGTCTCCATGAGTAGAACCAAAGGTCATAACAGATCCATCCTTTGATTCGTCCCAGTCAATCAACAATTTCTGCATCCCTGCCGGCTTTTGCTGTGGTAATAGCACGTCAGATTGATCAAGTGAGGAAGCTTTGTCACCATCTGATGGAGAAGTAGAACCCGCGAGATTGAGAGTTGTGATGTCATGGATGCTTGGTCTTCTCTTATCCTTCACTCCCGAAAGCTGCTGCCTTATAAAATACTTCTGTGCATGGCTTGCCACTTGAGTTGGAGTCTTGGAGCCTACAAAATTGCGAGAGATGTTCCTCCAGTCTCCTTTGCCATGCTTTAGAAGCCCCATCAGGAACCGCCTATTGATCATAATCAAACATTGCAAGAACAAGTTCAAGGAGAAATAAACACAACCCGAAAAGAATTTGTTTACTGTCATCTTCATAGCAAAACAGAAAAAAGCAGCCCCTGACAACTATTAAAAAAAAAATTCCAATCTTGAAATTTCCAGCAACTAATCTCTCTCTGTTAGATAATCTGACGACGATCTCAAAAAGTTTAAAAACTACAACAGCAATGGATTAAAATATAAAAGTTATTATCCTGGAAACAACAAGTAACAAATTTGAACCTTGGATGGAGAGAAAATGTACCATAATCTGAAGATCCATTTTGCTGCTGACAAACCAATTGAATAGAAAAGTTCATGATCAATGAAATAACACCTCTACCGAATCTTTTGTAAATGTGTTTGATTAATGATTTATCTCTATTGTAAATCAATGACTGGATGCATTGTTCAAAATTTACTGTTTTAAACAAGAAATTTCACTAGAGGGAAGCCATAACAAAAAGGGATTCACCTGTGCTCCTCTTCTGTCCATGGCACACCTTTCTTTCTCTGCTGATCAGCACTCTTGATATTCAAAGGCCTCTTCCTATACGCATCAAAAGTGCTATTATCAACCAACTCGGACGTGAAAGATGAGCTAAGATAACCTGGAACCGGAACCCTCCCTGCTTCTATATCACAAACATCCTCTTCCAGCTTCTTGTATTGCTTGATCACATCATTAACTGTCTTTCCTGGTATCATAGCTGCCACCTTCAGCCATCTATCAGGCTCATGCTCATCAAATATCGCCAAAGCTCTCTCAAACATCTTGTTCTCCTCTTTGGTCCACTCTGTGGTTTGGGCAACACAAATTGGATTCGACATGCTCCAAGATGAATATAGAGTTTCCATACCTAGCTATCATCACTTAATATGCAGCGATTGCTTGCGGGTTCGTACTGCATCGAGAAGTGAATATGATTGGAATCGAGAGATGTAGAGCAGGGAGAAGAAGAAAGGAAACGGAGAGTATATGCGAAGATTGAGGTTTTTAAATAAATCTAAGAATTATGTACAGGGAATCAAGAATCTACTTTTCTTAACAGCATAAACTGAAGAATCTAAAAAAGATCCATTTTTCAAGGATTCGAAGAGAAACCTGAAAAGACGAAAAATCTATTCTTGTTCCCACGAATTAGGCCACAGGAGAAAAAAGCAAAAGCCCAGATGGGAAATTGAATTTGAAACAGAGAAGTTGACAAAATATCAAGGAAAATAAATTTCAAGAGATCGATTTTATACAATAGGGATTCCTATTGTTTGAAAGAAACAGTGAAAATCATTGAAAAGCGGTCAAACACGAAGAATCTAAATGAAAGATTATCGAACAAGGAAAGAGAAGACAAAAATGATGATCAAGTCGACCGAGATAGCAAGAGGGAAAGAAAGATGTCAGGGAATCTGCAAGAGAGAAAGGGCGGGAAAATTATTTGCTTTCTTGATTTCTTTGAAGAGAAGGAAGCAAGAGGGAAAGTTTAGGTATGTATTTATAGTACGAGTAGATTGCGAAACCGGCTAGTTGAGCCAGAGATAATCAATGGAGAGGAATCAAAATACATTTCAGAATTTTTTTTTCCTCTTGTTTCTGTTGATTGCTGGTGCATTCAAGGGAGGAGAGGAGACATGGAAAGTGGCAATTTGGTATTATAGCGTGGCACTTGTCCCAGTGAAATAGTTCCTCTTACTATGAGAACATATACACGAGACGATAAAAGATTCTCTTACTCTTTTTGGCTATGAGAACATACAGGGGAGACGATAGTAGATTCTTGCTCTTTTGGATTTTTTATGGGCAAAATTAGAGCTCCAATCTGATATCAAATGGGTGTCTATCGTATAAACAAACATAAGTTTCCCCTTTGTAATTTGAAAGATTTTGAAGAGCATTTACACCTTAATCTCTTTCTAGGTACCATTTTTGGTAATCTAATTAGAGGGTTTTTTCTTTCAAAAAGATCAAAATTAATGCAATTATCCTTTTTGATGTTCCTATTAGTATTAGAATGTCAAAATTATTAAAAAAAAACATCTTTTTAACGAAAAAGTACATAGGTTTATAAAGAAGAAAAACAACAAAAAAAAATATTAATAATTCTATACAAAATAAAATGATTGGTTTTTATGCATTAAGATTAATTACTTTTAATTTTATTCTAGAGTATTTGAGAGTGTAATAACGATTGGTTTTTAAAATATTTTTTACTAAAAAATATATTAAAATAATATTTTTATTTTTAAAAAATTATTTTAACATCAATATATCAAAACAATCTAAAAATATAAAATTTTTAATCACATTCTTAAACAAACTCTCTTCGTCTTGAGCTGTAAAAGTAGTTTTGCATGTTTTTTTTTTCATGATTTATCCTATAGTTATATTTATATTTTTTTTTAAAAAAAGAAAAATCTCCTATAAGGCGTCTGTTTTCCTAAGCAGAAAATCATGAGTTCGACCCTTGTACTACGCATTTATCCGTATTTACAAGTGAAAATTATTTGATTTACCTAACTTTCTCCAAGAAAAAGCTAATGATATGACATTAAATACAAAACACCATCAAGTTGGATTGCTCCCAATTGATGCAACAATCACAAGCATGCAAATAGCTTCAAGTGGAATCAAAGTGCCAAATCCCCCCCTGAAAGTAGAATAAAAAAGATAAACATGACTAGCTTTTACAGCTTTATCCCCTCTTTCTGAGCAGCTTCCTTTTGCTATATGAAAAAAAAAAACAAACCCAACTTTCTCCTGTTTATTAGCTTTTGTCAAATCTTTGTTTGAGCACTTGAGCCCAGATCTTCAGACTATACGATACTACTCTCTTCACTTTCTAGTCTCAAAGCCCCTTGAAGTCTCTAGCAGTTGGGGAGGTCACTGGGAGGTGGTAGTAGTGACTCGTCTGGACCTTCACCATTGTCAACCACAAATACCATCTTTAGTCCCCATGTCGTATGTACTTCCAAATGGCAATGCAAAAACCAAACACCTACAAGCCACCACTGACTTATCAGAATACTGGATAGCTACACAACACTTCACCAACCAATTCATGCATGCAAGCTACGGGTAAAAATTCATAGAGATAATCATTCCTAATGGCAAAGGATTCATGTTTTATTGTTTTGCCTTGTAAAATTGAAAATAAATAAATAAAAAGAGGCAAAGGGTCTTCCCCTGATTTTATCATGAAAAAGAGAGAGAATCTTGTCAAATACTATAACTTCATGCCAGGGCAATATAGAAGGTAGAAACTCATTGTCAAGAAAATTACTAATATATATGACAAAAATCTAATATCCACCTTTTCAACCTGATTAAATTGGAAAGTACTATAAGAAAAAGAAAAAAAAGATTGTAGATTTACCTGGATTATCTGCCCTGAATCTGATCGCAGCCCATCCAGCAGTAGGTACACTGATTGTGTTTCTTTCAACAGGATCAGCCAGATTAAATTTTTTTGGATCATTATCTGCATCAAAATTCCCAAATCCCTTGCCAACAACAAAGAAATTAAATCCATGAAGATGGAACGGATGACTCTCAGGTGCTATTATAGTGGTTCCTTGCAACACAAGTTGAACTGTCGAATTAAAAGCCAGCCTATAAGTTCTAGTCCCATTGATGGTCTGCAGATTTAATGCCGTATTATTTCCCGTATAATTAAAAGAATTTGGCGGCATTGCTGGAAAATCGTCTGTGAAAACCCCACTTATGCTATAGTAGTGTGCTTGAAGTAGAGCTGTAGTTGGCATTATAAAAGAAATATTATTAATAGCTCCCACAGCCTTGCTACCATTGACACATGTTGCGCAAGGGTCAATCCCGACACCGATAGTGAAGTATAGAGAATGGTCCACTGTTAATGGAACATTGGCTGGGAACTTCTTTGAATTCAGGCTTCGAAGATTGTCCATGAAAGTTGATGTTACTGGAGTTGCGTTTATAGCAGGAGTAGTGGTCAGGACTGGTGGGGAAAATGCAATGGTTCCCTTATAGCGCAAGAAAGCGATTGCTGTCACGTTATCAACAGCAACTACGGTATCCATGAAGGGAGAGACAGCCATTAAATACTTGCCAACGCTTTTATCTGCAGTTAATAGGGCATTTGTGGTTTGGCCTGGACCTATAAATATTGTGTCAGTGCTAAAGGGCTTAGTGTAAGCTGCATCCACTTCAACAACCGTTATATTGTGCCCTGCAATCTTGAAGAAGAGCTCATCGTTTAGTGCTGCATTGATAATGCGTAGCAAATAGGTCTTGCCACTTTCAACATGTAATGTGAAACCTGCGCACCAAATAGAACGTCAAAGATCCATGTATGGATCCTAAATAATTTCTTCACGGCACCAGAAAACGTGGCAATAAAAGAATTCAATTAGTTAAACGTAAATAAGACCTTAGTTTTTGTTCTAAGGTGGAAATTTTATAACCCAATATGAGTTTATCAGAACCATTAAAAGGGTCATTACCCGGAGAAGGGCAGCCAGGAACTGCCCCTGTCTGGCCATTAACAATGTGTGCATCTGATATGTTTGGGGGCAAGCCAGTTTGTGTTGCTTGGTTGACCACAGCTTCAACATCTGCTTTCCACCATTCACCTATATAATTAACAAAATCAATTACCATCACTTAATTGTCGATCTTGGGACTTTATAGGACAACAAAAAAAATGAGCAGCAGAAACTCATTAGAATTGCCGTGAAATTGGGAGAGAAAAAAAAGACTTGGATTGGAGCTCACCCAATATGATGATTTTTTCCTTATCAGGCTTTGGAAATGGGTAAGGAACGCCCTTCTGAGGCAAGATGACGATGGCACCATGTATTGTTGCCCTTAGCCATGAAATGTGTGCATGCCAAAGAAGCGTACCCCTCTGGCCTGTAAGAGTGAAATTGTAGAGATAGCTTTGCCCCGGCCGTATTGGACACTGCGTGATGTATGCTGGCCCGTCGGACCAGCCCGTGCGCAACTGCCTCACGCCGTGCCTGCCAAAACAAAATTTAGGCTCCAATTAATCATTAAAGTCGTCCTAATAATCACTCTTGAATCAAGTACCTAGCTATAGCTTTCAAAAACCAATTTTTAAGACTTCAGGTGCGGTTTATGGTTCTACCAATGGATGGTGACGTTGTATTGGACGTGGTTGGTGAGCTTTATATTGACATTATCGCCTTCCCTTGCATAAATAGTAGGCCCTGGAAACTTTCCATTGATGGTCACAATGGACTTGGTTGAGCAGAGCTTTGTTGTGTTCGTCAGGACTACCTGCCAATATAAACAGTGATTTTCACAAGCAAGATCACAACTTCTAATTCTAAAGAGACTTGCTGTCTTTGTAAAGTAGAAGTTCATAGAAGAGGGAAGAAGAGAAGGAAAATCAACTTGATACTAAAATGGCACGCTACTCTAAAGAATTTGTATTGTAACCATGCCAGACTTGCTTGACTTTTTCATTAATTATTGATGATTTTTTAATTTACATTGGTGTGTATGTGACGTGGGGGGAATTATTGAACTAATTTAGTCTCTATGAATCAAACAGATCACATTAGAAGAATTCATTTTAGTAGCCATTAATCATGTATAATTAATGAGGGTTTAATTATATATATTATACCAAACTAATCAAACAATTTTGATCCCCAGAAACCTAATTTAATTAATAATTTTATGTGACTGCACTACGACACTAGCAAGTGGAAATAAGCTTGTTCCGGACCACAAGAGCCTCTTTTAATTAAATTTTATACCACTGAAAAGAAATTCTCACATTTGATGGTCGATAGATAGCAAGGTTTCCTTAATGTTTTGTTTGAATTAATGCTTAATTTTAGTCACAGATACAACATTAAGCATGATCTTCTCTTTTTTAATTATCAAAAATGGCAACGGCAGCCCTTGTCCGTTGCTAGAGGTGGACTACCGTAAGAACGTAGCAGAGAATGAGCACTTACCCTGAAATCATAAAGACGGACCTCGCACTCCACCAAAGCCGGAAAAATGAAAATTACTAGCAGCAATATAGCCCGAGCCCGATAGTTCTCCATCCTCTCTCTCTCACTCTCTCTTTTTCTGTCTTTGTGTCTCTGAATTTTGACTTCCTTTGAAACACAAATGTATGACTGGCCACCTTTAAGTTTTATAAAAGAGAATAAACCTTTGATGCAGTGTCATTTTACCTGGTTAGGTGAATGAAAAGAACCCGCGCGCCATGAATGTTTCAGGTTTTCTTGCATGTTACACAAAGTTGACCAACACATTTGGAAGTATGCTAGTAAGACCTTGTTGTCATTAATGTCAAACGACTGAAACCCTCTTGTGTGTTGAGACATGCACATAGCCCAACTGAACTATCTCTCTCGATCGAGAAGGTATACCTTCCATGCAAAGGTTTTGTACGCATACTCCCTGTCAAGTACATTGAAACCAATGGACATTTGATGATGACAATCCGATGAAGTGTTCAAATTAGGAGTATTTACAAGGTAAGGTTTTTAGTGGTTGAATTATAGATTGGTTATATGTTTTTTACATATAGCTAGCTTTTGTTAAGATAAATTTTCTTGATGAATGCTTTTAGATACCTATAAAAATCTTTTTTTTGGGTGTCTGATAATCCTCCAATATTAAAATTAGCATTTTAAAAAGAAAAAAAAATGATAAATAAACTTGATAATTCAAGGAGTATTTATAGCTCCTGAACCTTGTTTTTTTATTTTTAAATGTAGAAATTAAAAAGTAATTTTAATATGACAACATTTATGATGAATAAAATATCTCTCACACAAG
>Ga0307515_10010018_pt1 | contig 18238 bp, 6 predicted proteins | sample 17_EM_MG_FD_194513 | JGI IMG/M metagenome (GOLD analysis project Ga0307515, IMG submission 194513) | Populus trichocarpa ectomycorrhiza microbial communities from riparian zone in the Pacific Northwest, United States - 17_EM | ecosystem: Host-associated > Plants > Roots > Unclassified | place... | reverse complement strand
AATATATAGAAGCCTTTTAAACAAAAAAAGAAATTGACTTGATTTTATAAATTAAAAGAAAACACAAATATTTCTATAGAAAGGAGTGTAATTGATAAAACGAGAGTGATATATTTCTTAGCTTATTTTAAAAAAGATATTTCTGATTTTTTTAAAAAAAATTAGAAATAAAAGTTAACTCCATTAATTTTAATTTTAGGGTAAAAATTATAGTTTTTAAAAGCATAAAGTGTAAACTGTAATGGCACGCAAAATTTAGCATGATGGGGGTGATTAACTCTTAATTTCAATGGTCTATTTTAAGCCAATTTTAATTTAAGGCCATAAAAGTTTCGTGATTAAGAATCCCTTTGACATAATTTATAAAAATTAAAATTTGACTTTTAAGTTTTAATTCGAAAGCTTTTTTCATAAATAATTTATAACAAAAATGAATTAAGTTAAGATTATGTTTGATTAAAAATAACTTAAATATACTTTTTTGAAAAATAGTATATTTAAATTTACTTTTGATTAAAACCAAATTCTGATTTAAATAAAAAATATTTTTAATTAAATATATCTACAAAATTCATAGAAACACAACCTAATTATAGTCTTGTGACATCATCTTATCAGCAGCGCAAGCATGTCGTGTACAACAAATATTTCAGTATCCTTAAAATGTGATACTCTTTTATGTGTGTGTGTGTTTTTTTTTCTTTACAAAAATAAAACAATCAAATTTACAATTAATAATGTATAACACTAAGAAAATAACAATAACAACACCCTTGTTCTTGTTGGTTCTTAAGGCGGGAACTCTTCATTCCATATGGATAAACAAGCAGCAAAAACCCTTTCAAAAGCTATCTATAATTGTTGATAATTATATTGCCACAAGCAAGCAGAACAATTAATGACAAGCATGCAGCCACAAAAGTAGGGTATGGTCATACCGGTAAAGAGAGGGTCCTCATGTTCGCAAGGTTGTTCTGTGGTTTTATCTCCCATGAATTAACGAGCAGTGCTTCTTCAGAGAGTATAAAAGGCAAAGAGATCTGACGGATCATCAATTCACCACAAAATGGACATTCGCTTGCTATTGCATCATCCAGCTGAGAACGGAGCTGGAGATCACGACATAAGAAAGTCGATTAAATTCACCATTACGAAGCTTTAGTTCATAATTGTTAGTAACAGGAGGTATATTGTTCTCAGGTGTACACAAAAGCCATTAACCAGGATTAAGTTTATGCAAAAATCTCACTGAAAGTGAAGACTGCTATTGAAAATTAAAAACTACTTCATATTGCCACTAAATGTTTACTTGTAAATGACAAACATAAAAACAGACCTTATCTGCAGGAGTCATGCTAGTAATGGAATCCTCAGTTATGCCACCATTCATGTCTTTCCTAGCTCCGTCACCAAGCAACGTAAGCTGCTTCTGCAGATCCAGTATATATTCTGCCTGCATCGTTCATTTGATAAAAACAAAAAAAAACAAAAATGAGGTTGAAAAGGTCAGATCAAATATGAAGTTCCTGCGAGTGAGATATTTTTACAACCAGAAATTTCACAAATGCAGAAGCAGAATTCTACTTTCAGGGCACAAGTAGAATAATATGCTTGTGCAGATATAGTTATCCACAATCCAGATGATCATTCAATCACAATTTTGCCAGCATAATTCCTCTGTTCAGAACTAACTATAAAACTAACAAATGCAATTCTTACAATCTGCACAAGTTGTAACCAATCAATGCTCTTTTTCTTCCATCCTCAAGAGAAAAGGATGGTGGGTTTGACCAGCAGAGGCCAAGTTGTTTTAATGGTCGTGCTAATGAAACATAATGCATTTCCAAATGATGCTTTCCGATTTGATTAATGTTGTAGCCATCAATGGATGTGCTTTTTATGCTATTCAAAGTAGAAATAAATGGTAGTATGATTGACTATTTAATCAGATTAGAAGTTACTTTGACTTTCAAGTTGCACCTACCAAGTAAAATGTCATCTTGATTCTCAAATTTGCAACAGCAGCATTTAACCAAAAATACTATGTGAGAAATGCTGCACATCAACTTACTTGAGTTTCATTGACAGAACATGTCACATGGGCAATCAAGCAATGCACATGAAAGGCATGCCCACATGGAAATACATAGAAGGGAGCCATTTGTCCTACTGATGTATAGCCCCGAGACATACGGTAGTCCCCACCCACAATCAAGATTTTGCGCTTACAAACCTGAGAAGAATAAATTCAGTAAGATGACAACAGAATTTAACAAGTTCAAATATGAGCTATGCAACTGGAAACAGTTGCTTTATGGAACAGTAAAAATCTTGGACTACCAACCGTGAGGGTCCAAGTTTGAATCATGAGAGGAACCACCTCATGCGGAAATACTGAAGGCTGGGACTATCTCCAAAGTCCAAGATCTAGTTCCTATGACCCAACTACAGTATGATGACAACAAGGTAATGACACCAATTAAAATAAACATAGTATAAGGGGAAGACCTATTTAGGCCCACCTATTTTCAGCCTTGGAATCTTTTAGAGTACATGGAAAACTTCAGCAAAAAGTTTCAAAGGTGAGACTGAGCCAAAAAAGCATCCTTTTACTCCTAAGGCAAGTGAAGGGTAAAGTGATATCCCAACCAATGCAAGTACATGGAAAAAGATCAAGTATAGCTTTAGCATGCAGATTGTGAATGGAACTAAAGACTGGAATGGCCAATACCCCACATTCCTCGTCACGGTCAATGACAGCATATCTTTGAGCAAGTGCACTAATATCATTTCTTATGTTGTCAGCGCCATGTGTAGCATCATTCATCTCCTCTTTTAGTTGTTCGATTTGGTTGTTGTAATCCTCCAATGATGAGCAAATTGCCTCCTACACTCACACAAGAGAGTCAACTCTAGTATAGAAGCCAGCAGCAAAGGGACAATAAAATACTCAAGTTTTAGAATGTTCATAACAGGCATAAAATTAGAAGGGCACGCAGCAGCTCAAATGGCAATCGGAGGAGAGATAAAATTTGAAAATAAGGTAAGAAGGGATCAACGATGTCATGGAAAATTATCCCAAAACATCAGGGTAACAAGATTACCTTGAAGTCATCAATTAGGGCAAAGTCTGGAAAGAATGGTAATATATCCTCAATCTTTAGAAGGCCATCAGTTTCCTTGAGAAATGCTATTGCCTTCCTTATATTCTCCCTTTTAGTTCCCTTTTCTTGTTCAATAACATGCTTGGCAACCATAAGCCAAAGCTTCTTTCTCAAATCTTCGTCATCTTCCACCTTGTCAGCTTCAGCCATTGCAAGCTCGGGGTCAACCTAATTACAAGCGGGAAAATATGTCAAAATAGCACAAGACCACACAGAGATACAAGACTAGAGGAAAAACCAATTTCATTTCTGAGCTCCTTGGATTTGGAGGTGTCTGTAAATTCAGTTTGAGAGAACTCTTAAGGGCTTTTTCCTTTTCTACTTGGGGCTATGATGTCTTATTCAACTTGGAATTTTGGGTTTTTTTTCCCTTCAACTATCTTATCTGAAAATTGTAATGGGTTAAATAATTCTATGAGGTGTCTGGTGGATAAAGGTAAAGCAAAATTTGTAGGGTTTGGTAAGAACAAGAGCCCCCGTGAAAAGAAAAAAAAAATTCTGTAAACAAATTTGGTAGCGGATTTCAGAAAATAAAATTTCAAACATGAATTATCCCTTTCCTCAGATTTTATTCCATCCAGTGTTCATTTGTGAACCCTGACCTTCTAGATTTCTAGCCATATTTGCTAAAACTTGCAGAAAACTGATCTGGGGTCAGATTGCAAGACTTCTAGCTTAGATTTGAATTTCTTATGGATTCTTTCAAAACTTGATAACCCTCAGTTTTACTTGGTTTACAGCACTGGCTGCTGGTAAACTGGAGCACATCAAATTTCTATAAAAACAAATTGCAGTAGGATCTAGAGGCACTAAAATATCACCTGTAGAGCAAGAGCAACTGCTTCTTCGTGCATGGACATCATGCTGTATATGTGAACACAGGCACGCATCCGCTTTTCTTTGAGGCAAAGGCGCAAGGCATACTTGGGATCATAGAAGAAATCTGGACCATTTTCTCGTCCTTTCCCAAACTTGCATTGTAGGAAACGCAAAAGTGCATCATCATCTTCCTGAATATAAATGAAACAAAATATCATCAAGGCAACCCTCAAATGAACTGTGATAATACTGTTTGAGCAAAATCTCGTGGGTGAAGAAAATAAAAGGATAAAAAAACTCAAGTGCTTTCATGGAATAACTTCAGGAGCAAGAAAGTTTGGAATGACTGTTGTGGCATCAAAAGGATCCACAAAATACATATAGTTTACTTATCCAGATACAGACCCACTGGCATACTTAACCTTTTGTCAGTAAACAATTCAAATCAAAATCTTAAAATGATATGGAGCATGTCAAACAAAATATGAAATTATAAACTTAAAGACATTTCCACCTGTTAAAATTCTAAGAACAAACCCAACCTGTTTAGCATAGAGAGAAAGAAGCAAGTTGTGAACTCCAGGATCCTCATTATGCAAACAATGAACACAGAATTCCAAATATTTGATGACTTCATGGGTTTCATTCCTGCAGGTGACAACATAGTTGCAGTGAAAAGAGATCCGCAATTCACCAGAAACATCAAATACATAATCTAACATCTATATGTTAATAACTGAACAGGAAATAGAACTTCTGAAGGTTATTGCAATTTATAACTATTGATCTATCAATTGGCGGTCATGTCTGATGATACAAGACACAAACTTCCTTTGACAAAAGTAATTTTTTTTGTCATGGAATCTACCAATCAGATCATAAGAAACGTTTATGCCACAGGTAGGAAAAGCAAGCCAATGATTGTGATTAGATGACAACTCAAAGAGAGAAACCAGAAGGATTGGGAAATCTAGCACTGGTGTGAGCAGCAGCACCAAAGCTAAACTCAGACTTTCTATCATTTACAAGTCTTGTTTAGAGCCAAAAACAACTAAATAATAATGGAGACTATCACAAGAAAATTGAGCTCGTTTTAATGCTTGCAGAAGTAAAAATTCACACCCCTCTGATAAAAAGAAAAATGTAATAATTGAAAAAAGTTGCACCCATTACTTTGCATGAGGTTCACTTGAATAACGCATCATTGCAGGAATCAGTTTTCTTGGGTTCAGGTTTTTTGTGGTCATCCATGACTCAACTGTTTCATATGCATCAAGAACAATGAGATCTGGGGCAAACTTGTACTGCAAAGCAAAAACAATCTCACTAAGTACCTTTATAGAAAATAGGACTAAAAACAAGGTGGTGTGGACTCTTAAGAGTACAGAAAGCATTACAGCAAAAAAACTCGCTGCAACCATCCATGATTGGGAAAATGAACCATAGTTCAAATCACACTTAAACATGTACCTGAAGGTCTATTGGAACAGCAGGTTTCTGAAGCACTTCCAATGCTTTCTTTGTTTCTCCTTGCTGGAGTTAAACGCCACCCACCCACCAAAAAACAAAGGCAAATTAATAATATGAATCGCCAGGAACAAGAACTCAGGCAAAAAAAGCTGCCTACCTACATGCCTACACACACACATACATATGGTTTTGTACTATGTGTGCTGTCATACAGTGTACCTGTTTGGTCAGATGCTAGAATTTTTTTATAAAAAAACACTTTCTATGCCATTGCTGAGGAATAGGATAGTTTTTCTTTCTCTGTGGTGTCATGCTTCACGTGGTTTTAGGGGACTTTGCTTGACAATCAGTGTGATCAGGCTGCTGTTTCATGATATTCCTTTTGCTTTCTTAATTTGGAGGCTGACTTATTCTCTATCATGCTTTTGTAACTCTATTTAGTCAGTTAATATAATTTTATTTTATCAAAAACAGTGTGTGTGTATGCGCGCGCGCTAAGAGAAGAAATAAAGAATCCTAACCACCACTGTCAGCTAACAGACACTGTCAACAAAAAGTATCTGACCAAATGAAGATAGAGCTTTTTTACTTAACGAACCTACTAAAACCTATCTGCTACAGTCAAAAGGACTGTGTTCTCAAATTAGAAGGATTTGCCACACTAAAGTTGAAGGCAAACATAGTATTCATTAGTTTTGTTTTATGTTCTCACCCTCTATCACCACTCAATAAAAAAGAAAATAGAGGACAATTTTGCATTCTCCAATGAAACTAAACTACAAAGCATGGCAAGTAACAACAATGTTCAGCAAATAAACAAAGGTTGTGAAAGCACCTGAACATAGTGGTGAATTACAATTTCATACTGTTCCTTCAGACTAGCAAAATACACTAGTTCTTCAACCCTGCCATAGCTGCAGAAAAGCATTTGAGCTAAAATTCACTCCAGCATATTTTTAACAGACAAGAACAATCGAGAAGTCAAACAAAAAACCAATAGCAATTTATGCATGTGGATGCAAGGACACCCGAGATGGTTTGATGTTGGGCAAAACTATCATAGTGCAAACGAGTTCTTTAACATGCAGTAGAATAAGGAACTAATATTAATAGAATGGAATCACATCAAACAAGAAAAATTGGTTATTTATCAATGGTTCCAAGCACATTTGTCTCAAATAAGACTAGAGACAGACATTGTAGGTCTAAAGTCTAAATAAGTGGTCAAACACTACCAAAAATTTATATGATTACCTCTCTAGAAGTCTCATAGTAGTTGCCTCATCCAAGACATCCTTGCAGTCACTGAGGAAAGCACGAAACTCTTGATTGATTGATTGGTACTCAGAACTATGTTTGTCCAAAGCATTATCCTCTTCCAAGAGTAGCCGATTTATCTAGAAAATTGAATGTGAAATTCATTGCTAAAATTTAATGATCTCAGATACTAATTATTGATGCATATATGGATTGAAAAACTTTTCAAGCAATAGAACTTTTACATGCTAAAACATTACAACTCATTCAGCAACTAAAAATTTTCATGTAGTAACAAACATAGCAGAGGTGGATTACTACTTACTACTAATGCAACAGGTGAAGAATGTCCAAGAATTTAAATCAGAACATCTCAAAAGCTGCTGCATACTCTTACAAAAAAATTTCTGCTTAAAGTAAAACAGAAGTAACTAAAATTTTGATTAATTAGCTCAGATTCAAAATGTGGAAGATACAAGGATGGAAAAGGAGCTGACATACCATGACCTCCAAGAAACAAATCATCCACTAGCATGTTCATGCCCGACAAATAATATAAAATGTTCGCTTTTCATTTTTTTCAATTTAATTTCAGTAGATATTAGCATTTGACTTTTGAGAGAAGTAGACATAAAAATGGAACATTAGAAGTAGAACACAGGAAAAAGTTCAGAAATGTCTGGTATTGTCAGATGCATATATCAAACCTATGCTCATTTCTCTCTTGTGCCAGTAACATCTATTAAATTGACAATGCAATCAATCTAGAGGATCAAAGGCCAGTTAAGACCAAATATCTGAGATAGTTTTTTATCGATGATACATGTCAGATAAATGAGTAAAACCTTATCCAAGTACAATTCAGTTGCCCATGTGGAAATCATTGTTATTTGGCACTTGTCATCCTTGGCAAGATTATCAAGCTTCCGCAACAAGAAAGTTCGCAAAGCATCCTGCATGTAAGCAAAGCTAAGTAAGAATTTCTTTGTACAAGCCAATCCTTTTCTTTTGGCAGCCCAGAAAGCAGAAGTTATCATAAATTAAATGCAGATGTAACATTTCTCAAGTCCTGACTTTATACAACTATACAGCTACCTATATTTACAGACTCGGACTACCAATAGTAAAAACCATATTATGCGTGCAATTCATATAAATAGAATAATAAGCATGGTTAAAATACAAAAACTAGGTTGAGTGTTGACCCAATTGAAGTTTTACTCAATGAAGCATTAAGGTCACATGTGAACTAATGATGGGGAACTAAAATCCTTCTCAAACTCCCGTTTTAGTATTGCATTTGCTATTTATATATTTATGCAGAAGCATGGACAATTTATGCATTCAATGTGGAAGAAGCATGGACAACTTCTGGCAGAAAACATGATATGATGCATATGACATGTAATCATTTTGTTAAAATGAAACTAACATGACCATAATGCAGAAAATACGAATGGTCCTGAGTTTACCTGTTCGCCTACACTAATAAACTTCAACGTAACTTCCTCAAATGATAGTATGTAATTAATCTGAAAAGAAGAAGAGAAAGCAAAACAAAACAAGACAAAAAAAGAACTCTTATTAGTTATATGCCATCTTCTAAATAATGGCACAATCACATAATGAATGAGCTATTTGAAAAAATAAAATCAAGAAACGGAGAATTCACTTTTGCATAGAACGATGCTGCTCTTAGAAAATCCCTGGAGGTGAAAGCAGCATCTGCCTGAATCAGAAACCACTCCAGTTATACACTGGCCAGATAACAACAAGGATTCTCCAAAAGATACTGCTTGCAGATGAAATTGAAATTTAAGGTGCCATAATTTTAAACTTAAATTCATAAATCACAAACCAGCTGCTATTTTACTTGCAGCGTGGTTTAATAGACATTACCTGCACTAAATATACTTGGTCTCTCTGGAGAGGGTCTCGGCAATTTGCTAAAGCTGCAGCATAGTCTTTCATGTCTAGATACACCTTCCACATATCTCTCCCTTCATCGTTAACAGACACCTATTTATTTCTCAATACAGTGGCACAAAACGAATAAATTACTGTCTTATGCAACATTGACATAAAAATAGAGGACTAGAGAACAATCAAGATGCTGGCACATTAATATTTTCCTTAGTAGTTTTAGTTTTCTTATATAGTTCAGGAATGCTCGCGCTATTTGAATTCTACATGAGTCATAAAACTTTTAATGGTGATTCCTCTTCTAAAAGGATTGGGATTTAGACCTAAAACTAGTATAAATTGGGCTGCCAATGCTGTTTTTCAGAAATGTCTTATATTATTATCAATCTATTTACATTTTAGAGGTTTTCTATGCACTCTAAACATATTTTTCTAGTTCCAGTTTCATTATCTTCCAGTTTTTGCCATCGAAATTCTATTCTTTTCTGTTGAGTTAATTTCTCTTCCCACCGCCACATCATGAGATACAAACCTGAAAAATAGAATTTTGGTCATATGCATAGAACAAGCCAGCAGTGGCATCACTGCATAATCCGATAACACCACTTGAAACCGATTCTGATGTTTGGTCAAACTGAAGCTCCTCTATAATTTGCTCACTGATTCTGTTAACAACCTATCAAAACATGACAAAGAAGTATGAATACCTAAAGAAGGTAAATGCATAAATTGGAAAATCCTACGTGATGCCTAATTTAAATCCAAAATACTTCAGTAGTTGAACATGAGATGTAATAGAAGAGACTAAGCAAAAGTAAAGGCCTCATAACCAGAAATAGTTACAAAAACTGAAGGTAATGAATGAAAACTTATGTTTATACTCGCTCATAAAGTCAACCAATTGGCATTATCAAGAGTAAGAGTGTCATGAGTGCTTGTTATGACTTACCTTAACCTTGTTTCCAATAAGAAGTAAGAAATGAAATTCTGAAACTGCCATTGAGCTCGGTTTAACTGCATCAACACCATCACTTAATTTTGAATAGTCCAAAAGAGCCTTATTCTCCACAAAATTCTCATCACCATTTATGTAACTGCCCAAGAAATTTCCATTGAACAACTGTAAGTAAAGGTTTTGCAATAGAAAAGGCATTTGCTAAAACATTGAGGACTAACAAGCGGCATATGTAGAGAAAATACAATAGCCATTTTCTAAGACGTCAGTGGAACACAGCTGTACCAGCAACACAAATTTTTTTATCATTTACAAAAATGTGACAAATAAAAGAACTTTAACAGATGCTTCTGTGGATATAAAGGGAGTAGTCAAGAATGATATTCCTTACCTATGCTGCGCTCCAAAATTTAAGCTACCGTGATAGATACCTGCTCCAGAAAGCCATGCAAAATGCATTGCTCTTCTTTGCTTGATAAAAAAATGCAATTCACTGATAGATGACCAAAACAGCACAGGAGCTTCATGGTCAGAAAGTTCAAGAAAAAATGGAAAATAACTGTTCCCAAGTCATCATACAAAACCATAAATTACAGATTACAAAAATAAATAAATAAATAAATAAGTAAAGAAACTTGAATAAATTTAGGCAATGAGAAGTGCTTGCCTGTTTGGTATTTCCCCTGGCAGTTCCATAAAATGCACCGCGCGTTCCAAGTAACTAGCAAAAACTGTCTACAAATGCTAACAACTAATAAGAATTCAATTTGAATTATAGCCAATATCATGTAAAACAAACTGCTGCAAGCCAATAACAAGTTGTTCCAGTCACTTGGTAAGAAATTCATAGCACAGCCACAAACAAATTCAGGATCAAAAGCACAAAGAAGATAAAGAGTTCTACAACAATCAGTTCATGATAGCACACAGAATTTATATCAGAAACAAACTTACCTCCAATAATCCAATTCCAGTAAAAGAATAAAGTCGTGTTGGAGTAACAGCCATCACATAATATCTGGTTACATTGCTTAAGCTAGCCGTTTCCATCTGCAAACCAACAAGAGATCATTTACTTAAGCACAGACATGCATGCCCTATAATTAATCCCAAAATGCAATTCCTTCAAATTTATTGATTTTTATCAACCAAAATCAAAGAAAGAGCAAACCTGCAAAGCCATGAAAGCTTCAGGCAATTCCTTTAATTCAAACAAAAACTTTATATACTTCTCCCTTTTATCTTTCTCATCTACAGCCATCTCAAACAGCTGCCCATTATCCGTCCCAATAACAACTTCCTTCGTAGACGCTGCACAAGAAAACATACTTCACAATTCATCAAAACCATTAATTCCAGTCACTTTCTACAAGTAACTCAAAAGGATATCATAATCACTTAAACTTCTATCTTTTTTCACTTTAATCAAAATTATACCATAATTTAGCAAGTTAAATCAAACTAACACATCACACAAACCCCTCTCTAACTTGAAATCACAATTCACAGACACGGTAATAAAATTTACAACAAAACGAAACTAACATAAATTTCCACAGGGTTGAGCTTTTACTTTTTCACTTTAATCCACAATTAACATACACATTTAAACTAAGATTTTTCTTTAAAACAAGCAATTATAAAAAAATCAAAACTAATTACCTTCAGTAATCAGTTGCCGATTCCAAGCAACAGCATTAACGATCAAACCTTTCAACCTCCCAAGCACACGTGGCTTACTCCATTTAGCATGCATATAAAACGTCTCCGCACCACCTCCACCAATAACGGTGGCGATACAGTGGCTACCACCAGGATCCACAAACACTCTATGTATAGATTGATCGCCAGGCCGTCCACTAGAAAGATCAAAATCTAGCATTTCAAGGAAGAAAATTAGAGATTTGCTTCTTTGACAGAGACAACCGGAAGAATTTGAATGTGAATTGAGTACCGGAAGAACCGCCGGCGCCGAAATCGTGTCGAATAAGCCAGCCTTTGCTGGTACCTAATAAGATGACGTCGTTTCCTGCTGCCATACAGGTGATAACACCACGGCCTTTTGATGCGTACCGTTCTAGGAGATCGACGGTGAATACTTGCCGTGATTGATCCATTTCCTGCAAAGATTTTTTAGATGAAATTATTGGATTTATAAGCAATGGTTTTGATTAGTTTTTTCTGAGAAAAATTGAGTTACCTGACTTTTTAATCGGAGACTGATCGACCGGGAACGTTGCCTGAGGTGGTAACCGTTGATTAATGAAGTTATCGGTTTACAGAGGGGTTTTAACGGATTTAACTTATTGAGTTCAATGAATTCACACGACGTCGTTCCTCACCGCTTTGGTTTTTCTTGCCTTTTTATTTTACACTCTTTGTTTCAAGTATAGATAATCGTACCCGAGTAAAGTTTTTTTTAATGTATTAAAAAAAAGATTTAGTTGACTACAATTTGAGAAAATTTAGATTAATTTTATTAACACATGGCTTGAAATATGGAATTAAAATAACATGTAGGAAAAGAAATTGCTCAAAACCTAATAATCAAATGAAAAATAATGAAAAACAAATTCAAAAAATATAACGAAATAAAAATACTCGAGTCAACCCAGGTTACTTGACTAACCACCACATCGCAATATGAGATTGGAATAAGAAAAATAGAATTTCAAAAGAAGAGTTTAGTAAAAAAAAAACTCAAGTTCAATAAAAAAAACATAAAAAAACAGTGATAATCCAGGTTAAATTTATTTACCCGCTATCAGGATAACCTAATAGAAATAAAAGCTAGAAATAGCAAAGGTCAAGGGCCACTAATTTAATGTCAAATGATAAAATTGAAAAAAAATACCTTAAAAAAAAGTCAAGGGAAACAAACCTGAGTTAACCCGGGTTAACTCGACTAATCTGTCACCCATGATATAAGATCGAGATAAAAAAAATTAGACTTCCAAAAGAAAAACCTAGCAAAAAAACACCGAATTTAAATAAAGAAATTATTGAAAAATAAAACTTGAGCTAACTTGACTAACCCACACTTAGACTAACCCAATAGAAAGAAAAAAAAATCACAAAACTCAAGACCAATATTTTAATGACAAAGGGTGAAATTGAAGAAAAAAAATTAACCTCATAAAAAATCTTAAAAAAAAAAACCTAAGTCAACTTGGGTTAACTCAACTAACCTATTACTCGATGTATGAGATTGAGATAACTTAACAAAAAAAAAATGGAACAAACAATGAAGCCAATGACCTAATAACAAAAAGTATAATGATGAATTTGAAAAAACAATTATTTTTTTTATAAATAACCCCAAAAAAAGGCCAAACCTAATCGAGTCTAAGTTATGAGACAGAGATTACCTTGTAAGAGGGCAATCATGAAAAAATAACAAAGTAAAATTTTCAACTGTAAAATAATTTAAAACTCAAACAATATAGATCAAATACGACATAAAAACAAAATGAAAGAAAATATTCAGGGGTTAAATTGAAAAACAAAATAAATTAATAAAATGATAAAAAAAAAAGTAATTGAAAGAATGAAGACAAAAATTAGATTAAAAAAACTAAATGAAATAAGATATTGAGGGATAAAATAAAAAAAAATTAAGAAAATGATAGGAGAATAGCAATAAAAGATTGAGAACCAAATTTTAATGAAAAAAACAAATGCAATAAAATGATAAGGAACAAAATTGAAAAACAATAATCAAGAAAAGTATATAAAACACAAAAAAGAGCAATCAAAAGTAGGAGGACCAAAATAGATATAAAAATCAAATGGAATAAAATACCAAGGGATGAAGTTGAAAAAAAGTTAAACTTCAAAAAGCATCAAAAGCAAATAAAATAGTTATTATAAGAATAAGAGCCAAAATTGATAAAATTACAAATTGGAGGACACAATTATTTTTTGGAAAAGCTGACATGAATTTCAAGGGCATGAGAAAGGAAAGAAAAAAAACTTCATCGCAGCCCAACCGAAATTTGGCCATGAGCACGCCCCACATTGTCGGAAAAATGATGATTGGTCATTGCCAATGCTGCCGTGAATGCAGGATTTTGGCAACCGTATGCCTTCATACACATCGCTCAAAAGGTGTAAGGGCTATCATGCGCTCAACAACTTTTTTTAATAATATTTAATTACTTAAAATTACCTAATAATTCCTAATTAAATTCAAAAAATGCAAAACAATCAGAATGAAAAGACTAAAACGCTCTTGAAATTAGCCTTAATTTTTTTAATTCAAGAGTAATTATGTAATTGAACTGTTTAAAAAAATAGAAAAGATAAAGAAGCCTTTTTATGCATGTTTACTTTTTTTTCTCTCAAGGATATGACCATGACTTTACTGTACATTTTTTTTAAAAGACAAAAAAGCCCATGACCGAAAGCTTAATATTTTTTTTGCTTTTAAGGACAGAATAGTCATTTTACTATGATAAGAAGGTGTCATGACCAATCTATCCCCAATAAATTTTGCAATAACTAATGAATCCCATAAAAAAAACAATTATACCCTCAATTGCAAGTTTTTAAGTTTCTTGTTAAGGATATAAATGTCATTTTATTTTTCCAAAAGATAGTAAAATGTGTCTATGGCTTTTAGTTTTTTTTTTAAAAAAGTTTAAGTCTTACCATTATTTAATAAAAATAATAATAAAATCATTATAAATTATATGATAATATCATAATTAGAGAAAGTATTTTGAATTTAATTGATGCTAGAACTAGATTAAATTAAAAAAATTTGGGTCAATAGATTTACAATTGTTTTTAACACTATTATAATTATATGTTAATCTTGTTACATTAATGCATTATTTTTTATGATATTTTCAAATATTTACCTCTATTTTTTTAACAAAATGATTCATGATATTAATGATATGATTTCTTTTATTTTTTTAGATGTTAATTAATATTTTTTTTAGTTTTGATATTTCTAGTACTATCTATATACTCAGATTTGAGTTCAAAATTATTATTTATACTGATTTATTGATTTTAGATATTTAAATTCAACCAATTAAATTTAAATAAATATCTATTAAGTATTAACGAACTATAATTTTTACTTTGTGGAGATTTGATATTTTAGTGCAAAATATTTTTTAAAAATATTTTTATTTGAAATGCATTAAAATATTTTTTTTATATTAACACAATAAAAATATTAAAAATATAAAAAAACTAAAAAAATATTAATTATTGAAAAAACTGAAAGATTATTAATTTAATATTTTTTTAAACATAAACTACAACACTCCTGAACATTCACTTCGAGGACTCTCTTTGCTGATGGGTTATGACCCAATATGACTGCAGAAAAGCATGGGCCGACCGATTCACGTATACGCTCCTTATGGACCCCATCAAACAAGGAAACAAACCGCCGCACCAAATCCCATCCCTACAGAATTTTCCATTTTTTGACCAATTAATCCTTTAAATCAAATCGGAGCGTCTAATACTATAAGCCGTTTATAATCCAACGGTCAATATCCCACCATGAGGCTCCAACGAATACTTTTTCTCCAACGGTCAAAAAAATCCTTAAAACAACACAAAACCCTCAAAAATCCCCACATCAAAAACCCACACACACAAAAAAAAAAATTCTCTCTTTTCTCACACACAGATTCCTTAAAAAAGGATACAATCTTGATCTGTTAAAAACAAAGAAAATCCATCATTTTGATCTTTCAAGAAGAAAGATGAGTAATATTCTTCAATACCCGGATGTGGTAGATGCTCCTGAAGTTCAGATATGGAACAATGCAGCGTTTGATAATGGAGAATCAGAGGATTCTTTGAATCTTAAGTCTTCTTGGTGGAATCAAAGTCTTGAATCCGATGCAAGCAAAGAGAATCTTAGCCCAGTTTGTGAAAAATCTTCTCCTATTTATGTCAATTCTTCAAAACCCACCAAGCCACTTCAATCTAATCCCAATCCTTTTAACTCACAAGGGAGTAATTCAATGAAGGTTGGGCTGTCGAAGATGGTGGAGAAAAATGAGGAGATCAAGAATCATGATGAGAAAAAGATTGATATAGAGATTGAAGAGATCGAGAAGGAGATTAAGCGTTTATCTTCAAGACTTGAAGTGCTTAGGCTTGAAAAGGCAGAGAGGAATTTATCAAAGACTGTTGAAAAGAGAGGGAGGGTTGTGGCTGCAAAATTTATGGAGCAGAAACAGAGTGTCAAGATTGAAGAGCCATTGGTTTCAAGTGCTAAATCGAAGATTAATAGAAGAGGGGTCAGTTTAGGGCCAAGTGAGATTTTCTCTGGATCCAAATCAAGGTTATTGTTTGGAAAACAAGAGATGAAAACTCCTGTTTCGACGCAGAATCGGCGGAAATCGTGTTTTTGGAAGCTTGAAGAGATTGATGAGTTGAAGGCAACTAAAGAGAGGGGAAAAAGTTTGAGTGTTAGTCCGAGATCACGAAAAAATGTGTCCAAAATCCAAGTTCCTAAACAGGCTGTTACTACTGTGGGGTCTAGAAGGTCAGTGAAGAAAGAAGATGGGGTTATTGCTTCAATTCAGCCAAAGAATCTATTCAAAGACGGGGAAAGATCTGTGCCTAATAAGAAACCCTTGAAGCCCGGACGGGTGGTGGCTAGTAGGTATAATCAGATTGGAACAAATCAGTCTAATGGGAATCTAACTGCTAGCGAGGCTCGGAAGAGGTCTTTGCCGGATAATGAGAAGGAAGATGTTAATAAGAGGCGGGCTTCGCGTGGTAATGGGGTGAGTCAGAGAGCGGAGAGTGGTAGAGTGAAGAAGAGGTGGGAGATTCCAAGTGAAGTAGTGGTATACAAGGATGATGCTGAGGAGGAATCTCCGCAGGCAGTTTCTGTAGTGACCGATATGTTGCCGAATATTAAGACTGTCAGAAGTGTTGCTGAGACTCCAAGGGACTCAGGGCCGGCAAAAAGAGTGGCTGATTTGGTTGGGAGGAAATCATACTTTCCCCCCGTCGAGGAGACTGCAGCAGGGGACTCTGTTTGCCAGGCTCTTAGTTTTGCAGAAGAGGAGGATGGTGAGAACGAGTAAATTAGGACTAAAGGGAAGTTTTTCTTCTTCTTTGTTGTCCACACTTGAATTGGTTAAGGTATTTTTCAGCTTTGTTGTTGATAAGCCATAACTCTTGTTATGGAGTAGTAAGGTTGTTTTTGGTTTGGTCTAAATGGGTTGGGACCTCGTAAGTTTGTAGTGTAGTTTCATTGGCCTTCTGAATATATGCAATAATATGATAAGTTTTGTCTATTGCTTTCTGTAATGATTCCATCTTCTTCCATGAAAATGTGATATCTTATCTTTCATTCCTTCTCAATGGCTTAGTTGTTTGATCTATCCTCTTATATATATTAGGATATGGGGAGTTTGTAGAAAGACCAGCTCCATTATTGCTTACCAGGGAATAATATCAACCATTTTTTTGACCTCACATTACAAGTTAAGTATTATTTGATATAATATCATGACTAAAATAATTTTAAAAAATAATATAAATTATATCCCGTGTAAAATCGTCTAATATCTTAAATTTTTCATTGTAAATCTTTAAATTTTGGGATATTCAACAACTATTGATTGCATTTCATGTTACCTTTCCAGGGTCAAGAAAGAAGGTAGCTTTTTATGAGCTGGAAAGTTATAGTGCATATAGCCTTTCTGGAGAGAAAAAAAGGAATAGTTGCAATTCCTGTCCTGGAGATACTAAATGAAACTATTTAGTGCAAGCAATTGCTAGATTCTGATTAGTAAGATAGTTTCAATTCCTCTAGATTCAGCATTTTTTAAAGCCAATGTTGCAGAGTTGAAAAATCCATTTCCTTTTATTGCTGAACATTAGAAATTGCTCGAAAGAACCTCGGAACGATTTAGTTATAGCTTTTTTGGATTGTTTGCAATGGCAGCATTTTAGATGTATTGATCTTACCACATTTTTCTGCAAGAGAAGTCTGATTGAACAAATCTGGTCGTTTTGATTATAAGAGAGATTAGTGAAAGTATTAGAAAACTTGTTGACGTTTAATGTCTCATGTCTCGTGGATATATTTACGGACTGGACAGACAAGATATAACCTGCAAAGAAATCCATATATATCATGCATATAGTTTAACAAACAAAAAAAAAACATACTTTTAGATTTGATTGTTAAATCGAGTTGAAATTTTATTAAATTATTTTACAAGTTCTATTTCATTAAGGGATCGACTATTAGCAAAGTCTGAAATATATTTAAATATAAAATGTTGTTTTTGTTTTTTAAAAATATTTTTTTATTTAATTTTAGATCCTAATTATTTTTTCTACTTAACTTTATATTCTTCTTGTTATGTTGATTTATACCTTCGTATAATGTGTTATTTTTTTTATCACATAAAAATACCTTAATTACTTTCTATCCATCCTATGCATGGCCTCAAGCTCAATTTAGTAACAAAATTTGTTCATAAGCATGAATGATGAATTACTCTCGCTCAGGTTAGGTGTACGGTTCCTGTCATGCAAAATTCTGAGACAATACACAGGAGGCTGGACAAGCCGCACTGGTTTGCTCCCCACACTTCATCTTGGATTTTGCATTGGTCTGCTTATGGATGGCTTGCTTTAAGACTCCATGGTG
>Ga0307515_10010017_pt1 | contig 18239 bp, 18 predicted proteins | sample 17_EM_MG_FD_194513 | JGI IMG/M metagenome (GOLD analysis project Ga0307515, IMG submission 194513) | Populus trichocarpa ectomycorrhiza microbial communities from riparian zone in the Pacific Northwest, United States - 17_EM | ecosystem: Host-associated > Plants > Roots > Unclassified | place... | reverse complement strand
GACGAATACCAGGGCGAGCGATGGATATGAAATTAGTGCCATTCACAAACGATATAGACTCACGACAAGTGGAATGTATAGGTCGCAGACTCCAGGGTTGGTGAAAATTTTCGTGTAATCCCGGCCGTGCTAATATCCACGCAGCATGTGAGTTAAAGCGAGCGGAAGCAGGGACCACTTGGAAGGCAGAGAAGGGTTTCTAAGGGGTTGGGACTCCATGGGTTCATGCTGAAAATACGCAGCGTACCTCCAAGAGGAGCAACCCAACGACCTGGCCCCAGTGAGGTCCGATTTTTCTGAGGTTTGCAAGGAGGTTTCCTCGGAACCGAAAGATGAAAACCATCATTGTATCCGACATCCCTTGGGATGAGATGAAACGTAAGGGCCTTGGAGAGTGAAAGAGGTGGAAGAGATAACGATTGAATACAAGAAGGGGTCGAAGCGAGGGAGTGTAAGGGAGGCCAGTCATATGCATTCCTGGAAAGCCGGAATGTATGGCCGGAGACTTCGTGGTGTGAGGGCTTGGCCCGCCTCTGTGACAAGATTTCTGTGCGTACTGAGACCAGATCAGCATCATCCGCAAGGGACGGTCCGCAGTCGTTGAGAAACGGGAGCAACCTCGGACTCACTGCGTACAGTCGCCTGTGAATGACGCGTCTTGCGGAACGGAACAACGGTCTACGCGTCAGGGATGTACGGCACCAGCGTCCCAGTCCACCCTGAGATACTCGAGTAACCATCGCCTGACGCTGACGAATCAATATTCAACCCTCGTACAACCACCAGCAAACCAATCGAAAAACGCACCCACTGCGTGACAGGGACCAGGCATTTCCGATACGAGTCAAGAACTGCATCCGACCAAGCTTTCTTGGAGGTCAGGTGGTAGTATAGGGGACGTCATAGAACCACCGAGTACGTGTTGAGTCATTGTGGAAGGCAGCTGGTAGGGATTGTGGGGGTCCAGAGGAAAGCGGCTACCGTTACTCCTTTTCCGGGTCCCTACGGAGACCGCCATGTAAACGATCAAGTTACTCAATCCGTTCACCTCCAGCCAGACAAGGCCGATTCCAGAATAGGTCATCCTGACAATCCTGTTGTTTCCAGTAATCCGGGAGCGAGACTCTGGAGTGAAAAATGGTCGACCCTGGTATGGGTACGTATTTTATGGGATACCCGACCGGTTTCTTCGGCCTTCTTTCTTGGACCTTAGAGGGTTTCGCAGGAGAGGGGTTACTTGAACGCTTGGGCAACTTAAATTGTCTTTGAAAAACCTTCACGTGGGCATGCCCCTCTTTGAAACCTTCGTGACAATGACATCTGTGTGTTTTCGGGGACTACTTTTGTCAAGGCTGGCCGGGCCAAATTTGGCATCACTTGCCACTCCGGAGAATACGCGCCTTCTGTAGAGACACCTCGTGGATACCACATTTCCCAATGCCTCAGCTGTGTGTACCGTTCCTGTGGGTTCAACGTTCAAACGTTCAGGACCGAACTTACTACTACTAATGCCACGCGTCGGGTTCACAAGCCGAGCCATCTCTTAATCGAACACCGCACCGTACCGCATGAAGCCGGCGGAGTTGGACCATCCTGACCCCACTCGTAAGGGGCGCCGACACAACATCGACACTGGGGGATTTCATACTAAGTATGGTATCGCGGGATCCCGCGCTTGCGAAGGTAGTATTCCAAGATCTTGGAGTCCCATCGAACACGGAGGCGGAAAACGTTGGCGCGTCGGGACTTCATTCACGCGTCTTCCTACTAATACGATACCAAGACAATGAAATATTAGGGGAACTGGAAGATTGAATTAGCAAGCTAGCAGCACATCTCATGGCTACGTAACACTACCCGACCGCTTAGCAAACCCCATTCAGTTCTCTACAAAGTTGCGACCTCCTTTACTACTAACCGATGTCAGAAGCCTCGGTTAAGGTCGGGTAGCGCTACTCGAAGGGTCGGTTTTGCTGGCGCCACTCACTTGCGAACTCACCCGCACAACCTGCAGAAATAATGAGCCTGTGCTGCCTCCATCAACCTCCCCGTGTTGGGTACGGCTACCCAAGCTTCCCTAGCCTTACCTGGTCCGCGCCGGACGGTCGGGTGGTACACAGCTCCATAGGAGACGAGACGCTTTGCTGACCGTGTCTCGAAGACCCGGTATCCAAGGATACGGATAAGCACCGACAATATATATAGGCATCGCTCGATGGAAGGTATGAGGTTCCAGCCCACTCCACCACCCATCCCCCCACCGAAGATGCACTTCGCACCTGCGATCCTCGTTTTACTCGTATTCAGGACATGCACTCGGGCCGACGCACTCCATGAGAGAAGTGAGACGTCCGAAATACTACAATCTCGTCGAATGTTCTCACAAGAACTCTAGTGGCGGATGAGCACATCCCACCCTCACTTCCACCCCGTTCGCCTGCTACCTGTACCGACGATACCGGTCTAGAATGTGTGCTTTAGTCGCCGAGATTCAGCGAGGCACACCAGCGAACCTCCTCACGTCAAGTAGCACGGCCTAGACCAACCCAAAAACTTGATAAAACTTTGCCCAAGCGGTCGCGAAGTGTATAGTCGCCGTGGTGCACAACCTTTTGACATCGGATTCTGGTCGTGGGCGGAGGGTGGCCCGTACGCGGGTATGCTTGGATTATATCTACCACGAAAGAACGCAAAGTAGAAAAGGGGGAATACATTCGTGTGGTTAAGTCACAATATTGACATGAGGGCACTGCAGCAGAGGAACGGAGCGGGCCGGCCGAGGAATTGAGTACGTGAGGGTTCGATGGAGCTGGAAGCCGGTGTGGTGTCCATGCAGAATGGCGGGGGGAAGAGCCGGTAGGACAATGGTGATTCGATTATTCGGAATGGAGTGAGTGGTACCGCTCTCTAGAAGTCGGACAGTAGTAAGGACTGGAGGGAAAACTTCCCACGGGCGCGGGCGGAGACGGTGGTACAGGACAGGCTCAAGCGATAACGCATTGACCTCCTCCGCCGCCTCCAACGATCTCAGGAACTAGACAGGAAAATATTGCCGCCAGGTCTCGGAGGGGGTGGAGTTTAAGCTAGTTCGCCAAGCATGAGGCTCGAGGAATGGAGGATGTAGTAGAATAACCCAATGAAGAACTTCCCTCCTCCATTCATATACACCGCAGATGTGGGTTTCCAGGCGGATCCGGAGGTCCACCACTTCATCGACATGGGTGGCACGCATTCGATTTGAATCGATACGCAGGACAGGTACACACCCGCAAACAAGAGCCACATCCAGAGTTACTAAGAGCGTCGAATTTTAGCACCTCTGGAATGGGGGGGGGAAATACTATGACTTTGCCAACTTGGCCGGCCCTCGCAGAGCGCCCGGCACGATGCGGGAAGTCGACCAGATTCCTAGGCCCTTCAACGATGAACACGTTATTTCGGAGACAAGGCTTGGATGGGAGTAAGGGATGCAGACTGTCCGAGTACCTGATGTACCGGGTTGCGAAGTCCATCGAGCAAAGGTGGGGATGAGAATGAAACAGGGAGTGATTCCGGACTATGAGACCTCGACGCAAAGTGGACCGGCGAGCGGAGTCTTCCCGCGCGTCTCGCCCTCCCTCTCCATCCTCCTCAGTCGCCGTGATTTTCTCCTGGCCAACCTCTCTGGGCCAAGTTCAAAGGTAGGTGGAGGCGCGGATCCTCTTTGTTTTTCTGGCCGTCCGGTGTGTGGAAGCGAACCTCGAGAGAAAACCGGGGCTGCGACCTCTAGCCTTCCGCCATTTTTCGATCGAGGTGTCAGGTCCTTGGCGACGCGTGCGAGATAGGTCTAGAAGATGAGTGCCAATGAGTTTGTAGCCTCACGGTCGTTTCGTTGCCACGCACTTGTGTGTAAGGAGCGGAACAGAGTCAGACGAATGGTGAGGACCCTACGCCATGGCAAGGACATCAGTGAGTGGATCAAATGGGTGGGAAGATTCTTTCCGGTGTCTCGCTCGGATCATCGGACATTCGCCCCTTGTACCTCTTACAGACTCTGGGACTATCCCGGCAAGGACGCGACAACCGCTGGGGACCGGACGACAGCAATCTTCGAGCCTCAGCACTGGAGAACAATAAACTACACATGGATTCTCACCGAAGTCACTCAGCCAATGCACCGCGGGGTACACGCCTAGTTCTCGCGAAGGGCCAATAATGCCGGTAACAGTGAGGAACAGGACCCTCGCTGCGGGTGCCGACAACGACCCAGATTCAGAGGGACGAAAGCAGTGGTGAGTCCCTCTACGCCATGAACCATATAGTGTCACCCATTCACTGGTTTAGGCAAGAATGCGCCCCCCGAAGTAAGGATATCTGGTCACCTCACCCGCTTCCCTCATTCACAGGTTTCCAGAGAGGCGTCACCTATACACGGGGAGCGGCACTACGAATCATTTATGTTATGTCCTGCCACAAAGGCACGTACCCCATCCTGAACATATTCCCCCTCTAATTCGCCCGTCGTGGATACTACATTGCTTAAACAACTGCACCCAGTTGGAATTCATTAGATTTCTCACCGGCGCCTCAACACGAAAGATGTGGGAACTCCGAGGAGGGCTCACGTCAATATCGCATCGGTAAGGATTTCTTGTGCCTGTGCCATTAGTCCACACAACTCAAGGCAAGTGCTTTCTTGGACTGACTTCCCTCACAGCGTTTAATTCAACCCCAAGGGAAGTGAAAGGCGGGGATTTCTTTCAAAGATAACTCCATCCCTACCAAGAAAACTTGCACTTGAGGATAGATTCCGTGATTCCAGGTACGTAGTACAAGGTCTTATCGTTCCGAATAACAGGCGTCTCCGCAAAAAAAACATTTCTCTGTTCCTTTGTCACACGTCACGAGAAGCATTGTCGGGTCACGCCTTGCTACCGTGAACGGAAAGCTCGGTCCGGCAGTTACCGCTCGCCGATCTGAGCAGGAGAGCGTCACGGACGTTGCGTATGCCTGGGGCCGCAGGTCCCGGGCACAGTACTACTTTTTACAGTGAGTGCCAGTGAGCATCGCCCAGCAAGTTCGCGAGTTCGTTAAAGGATCGACCCACACCGGGTTTTGCCGCTAGTCGGCCCTGCACCTCATTTTCGTAGCGTAGATCTTTTGTCTTTCAGCAGCGCTCGTTGCAGTCGAATGAAATATTGACTCTGATCACACAGACTTCATGTTTTTCAGCTACAGCCTATCACCGGTTACGGCTAGTCCTCCGTAATGTTCTCGAAGTTCGGCAGGGTCGAGCCGAACCTGAACCGAACTTCGAGAACAATTCCTCCCTGTCGTAACTCGGCGGCTGTCGATGTACAGAGATTCAGCTGACCGTTTTTACCGCATTTCTCTGGTGATGGGAAAAAGCGTGAGGAGTTTGAATTTGGCTGTCTGGTACTAATCCCCAGATTAAGCCCCACATTACTACTACGACATCCACCTCAGCCTACCGTCCCCCCTACAGTGCCTCACAGACCCGGATAACTATCCATCGAGCCTTTCGCACCAAGATGCCATTAACAAACAGAAAAAAACCCACACCGCTCCCACCCTGCCCCGAAAATTTCCCCGAAGAAAGCAACTTGCGGAGGGCGTTTCAGGTCTGCAAGACTCTCGAGTCGGAAGAACGATGGGTTTCGCCCGAGTCCGGCCTCGCACACACTAGATCCGAAGGTATCCTGCTTGGCTTAACCCCAGCTTGTGCAGCCCGGGTACTTGGTTTTGCCCTCCTGCATTCCCCTTCGGACAATGGACGGGATAATTTGGCAGCAGAAATCCTCAAGTGCAATGAGAGCGAGAATGATAACGAGCTGTTGGGTGGGCTAGCCCACTTGTACGTGTATGGTCTCATCAGAGTCTGTACGTCATCGATCATCAGTTGCATACTGCCTGTCGTTTTGTTGACGTTCAGCAGTTTATAATCCAAAGGGAGAAACACCCATCATTTCGATTGAGCAAAGCCCGCTACTACCTATGCGAGAGGCTGCCGCGAACCTCGAACATCTTCTTGAGGATCCTTCGTTAACCCCCAGGCAACTGAAAAAACTAGTGAATTTGTTCTCCAGACTACTTGCCTATCCGCTTACCGGTTCCACAGGTAATGACCCGCGAAAGAAGTTCCTGTCCTTTTACCGGGAGGATTGATAAAAAGCGATTCATCAAGGAACGTGCAGGGGACCCAGAACTGCTGGAATTGGCCCACATAATCACCCAATCCTTTTCAAAAGGGACCGAAGAGGTATCAATAGAAGGGATCGAAGGGGTATCAGCGAGAGCACGTCAGAAGGTTGGACCACTTTCCGACATCATTCTTTACCACGGACCACACTGAAGTTTCCGCATTTCAAAGTTGAAGTTGAACTGGGCAAAGACTGCTGAGGCTATCATTGAAAACTTTGGCGGATTCTCCACCTGCGATCTACTAGGTGATGAAAACCTCAATAGCCCTCGGAACGCTATGGTGGTCGCACGGATTGTGCACAAATTCTTCGACGAACTCAACCTTTGGTTGACACCATTAGAGGTGAGTAGGCGTGATTTTGAATCTCCTTATCATGGGTTCACCGTTACCACTGGACTGCAGGATGACGGGGAAATCATCACCAACAAGTACAAGGTCAATTTCGCTTATCCCGCGTGTCCCTTCCGCAAAGAGGTCACTTTTCAAGCCTACCCGCTCCCGAACGGCAAGAAAATCGAACCTCCCTCACCCGAACTCATCGCTCTCCACGCTGCTTGTGCCATGATCGCACATAAGTCCGGTGCCGCGGAACTGCTCATGCGCTGAAGAGGGTCCAGCTTCAACACACCACCGGCCAGTGTATATCTGGGAAGCGCGTAAGTACGATCCATGATGATCATATCTACCATTTTGACGTGGGATCAGAAATTGGTGGGTGGAGGACACTAAGCGTTCTTCCTTCGCAACGTCTGCACGCGCGTGAATTCGAAAATTCTGGTCAATTTCGTCCTATGTCCTTGTGCCCTTTGACCTAGTATGGTGACAATATGAACCCTTTCCCCCAATGTGGAGCTAAACCAATCGAGGAGAGTGAACGAGCGATATTGATTAAGTCATACTACCAATTTCTGGGTTGTGCCAGAAGGACTGGGAAACGAAAAATGTATATACAACTCGTGATGGCTACTTTTATCATCCCGCTCAAGTGCGAAAAGCATGGGCGATCGCGTGCAGTATGAGACTGGGCATGATTGAACGCTCTGAATATACCCAATGATGTGCAACACAAACCTGCAGTAAGTTTCATCACACTCCTCACCGTCGCCACCGTCGCCGTTGTCATCTCCGAGCAGAAAGACCCGGGTGATTCAGGTTCGGGGGAAAGGTCAAGGGATGGCAGCGGGATGATGGATGTGAGACCATCACAACCTGAGATGGCATTTCGACGGTAACACATGGTGGTCGCTTGGCCAAGCGAAGACCGACAAACGCTTCCGGCCCTCCCAGCCTTAGTGTTGATCTACTCTCGTCCAAGTCATGGAACTAGACCATCGAGTGCACGCCAGGGGCGCGTCGTTTGGTTCAAATTTCTGTGGAGTTGTGGGGATGGTTAAGGTGGAGACAACCATGTCCGGTCCTCGGTAGCTCATGCACAGTTGACAGAGGTTGTAGAACATGCCCTTCCTGCGTCCGTTTGCGTCGGTCCGGGAAAATGTCGTTTGTTGGTGTTGCTGCTGATATACCGCGACGGAGAGTCGTGCAACCACTTCCAAAGCGCGAAAGTAACCTCCGAACTGCGGTCGTAAGTGATGGATATCCCCACACCAGCTAGCCACACTTTAAAAACGCGGAAGTTTGCGCTTAAACAAACATGACGGACCAGCCATGATTTTTACTGGACGTCTTCAGCGACTCTGTTGTTTCTGGGACGCCCGTAAACACCAAACTCTATGCCTCCTCTCGCAGAGAAGCTTCCGCACGCGTTGGCTCACCTTGACCGGCGAGGATTCAAGGAGGTGAGCTTTGTCCAAAGCGAGCAAGCACACCCACCCACCTCACTTGTCCGGGTCCACATATCCGAGCACTCCGAAGGTGTCTCAGCGTTAACGACCACAGCCGTCAGCCCCACCTCCTTGAATGTAACGGTCTGAATTCTCAGTTCTCAGTTCATCAGGTAAATGTCTCCAAATGCGTACCACGCACTTGCTCCTCCTCGAGGCAATTTGTTTGATAAACAATGATTATTTGGCCCCTCTGGGAATCGTCGCGATGGAAAATGCTCCGGTCACCACAAACAAGTCCAAACAAACAGTAATCCATCGGTCACCGTGGGCTGTCAACCTCCTTACTACTACGACATCCACTTCGGTCTACCGTCCCCCTACGGTGCCTCACAGACCACAATAACCATCTACCGAGCCTTTCGCACCAAGATGCCACTAACAAACAAGAATGGACCCGGTCCGCTCCCACCCTACCCCGAAAACATCCCCGAAGGAAGTGACTTGTGGAGGGCGTTTCAGGTCTGCAAGACCCTCGAGTCAAAAGAACGATGGGTTTTATCCGAGTCCGACCTCGCACACACTAGATCCGAAGGTATCCCGCTAGACTTAACCCCAACTTGTGCGGCCCGGGTTCTCGGTTTTGCCCTCCTGTATTCCCCTTCAGACCACGGACGGGATACTTTGGCTGCGGAAATCCTCGGGTGCGGTGACAGCGAGAACGAGCACGAGTTGTTGAGTGAGCTAGCCCACCTGTATGTGTACGGTTTCATCAGACTCTGTGCGTCATCAGTTGCATTCCGTCTGTCGCTCTGCTGACGTTCGGCAGTTTATAATCCAAAGGGAGACACACCCATCGTTTCGGTCGAGCAAAGCCCGCTGCTGTCTGTGCGAGAAGCTGCCGCGAAGTTCGAACATCTTGAGGAACCTTCCTTAACTGCCGAGGAACTGAAAGAACTAGTGAATTTGTTCTCCGGACTACTTGGCCATCCGCTTACCGATTCCACAGATAATGACCCGCGAAGGGGGTTCCTGTCCTTTTACTGGGAGGGTCGATCAATGGCTATTCCTCCAGGGACATGCAGGGGAGCCAGAATTGCTGGAATTGGCCCACATAATCACCCAATCCATTCCGAAAGGGATCGAAGGGGTATCAGAGAGAGCACGTCAGAAGGTTGGATCACTCCCCAAAACCATTCTCTACCACGGACCGCACTGAAGCTGTTTCCGCCTTTCAAAGTTCAACTGGGCAACGACCGCTGGGACTATCATTGAACACTTTGGTGGATTCTCCACTCGCGTTCTACTGGGTTCTGAAGACCTTAACAACCCTCGGAACGCTATGCTGCTCGCACCGGTTGTGCACGAATTTTTCGACGAGCTTGACCTTTGGTTGACGCCATTCGAGGTATGTAGGCGTGGTTTTGAATCTCCTTATCATGGGCTTACCGCTACCACCGGACTGCAGGATGGCGGGAAAATCATCACCGACAAGTACGAGGTCAATTTTGCTTATCCAACATGTCCTTTCCGCAAAGAGGTCACTTTTCAAGCCTGCACGCTCTCGAATGGCAAGAAAATCGAATCTCCCTCACCCCAGCTCATTGCTCTCCACGCTGCTTGTGCCATGATTGCACATAGATCCGGTGTTGCGGAACACCTACAGGAAACATTTAGGGATACGGAACCCATCTCAGCTATGACTGCTCCCAACGCCACAAACGAACTTGTCCACGCACTGAAGAAGGTCCAGCTTCAACACACCACCGGCCAGTGTATATCTGAGAGGCGGGTAAGTACGACCTATGATATCACCTTTTCCGCATTGACGTCGGATCAGAGATCGGTGGGGGTGGAAGACACCAACTACTCTTCTTTCGCGATGTCTGCAAGCGTGTGAATTCGAAAACTCTGGTCAATTTCGTCCTCTGTCCTTGTGCCCTCTGACCCTAGTATAATGACCATAATCGAGGGGGGTGGACGAGCGATATTGATTCAACTTAGAACTCGTGCCAATGGGTGCTTTCCAGCATCCTGCTCAAGTACGAAAAGCGTGGGCAGCTGCGCGCGGTATGAGACGGCACGATTGAACGTCCCGAATCTACCTAACGAGGTGCGACACGAAGCTGCAGTTTGTACTACGATACTGAGTTTCATCGATTATCGATTAGCCTTCAAGCCTCACATTTCGCTATCATCTCTCGTATCATACTTGTTGCTCGCCGCTAGATACTCGCAGTCAATCCACACCTCACTTCCGATCCGAATCCTTGGATCGACCTCGAAGGACCCCAAAAGGTCGGCTGCGCGCACTTCGACATCCCCCTTTGTCAATGGCACCGCCACTCGATGCAGGGTTATCCCCAGTTGGCAGGGCCGAGAACATCCGAACTTCGACTTCGGACACCGGTAGGGCTCATCGGATTCCTCCTATCGCACAGCCACCGGCCATCCAAGCGTAACGTTAATCTGATCTTTGGATCTCTCAAGTCTAGACCTCACCCCTCGCGGGCCGCACATAGCATGGAATTTGCCATGGGATCGTACAGCAGGCTGTACTGTCTCGGTCTTTCGTTCGTCCTTTCTTCGGAGACTCTGGTTTGCTTCGGAGGTACCCCTACACATCGGGTAATAATCATCGTAGCTGGCTGTGGGCGTGCGGAGGCCACCAACCTCGATACATGGGAATACAAACGCGGGCCATCGCAACATGATCAGACCCCGGAACCTACGTCGCGAAACTCCTCTATCTGGTTGGACCCTTTCAAATGTGTCCTAGGACCCTAACTTAAGTATCTCTAACTCACGTAAATGTCCCCCTCGACGTGACTAATCTGGCTTCTCGGTCTTGTGAGCCCAATGAATCCGGAATGCGTGACGCTCGACGGTGGATGGTGACCGGTGAACGTTGAACGCTAGGGGCGTTGGCCATCGATACATCGGAAACCCCCTCTCTGCCACTGTTCACAGCGTGGCGACGCCTCACTGCGGCCCCCTCTCAGCTGGACCTTGCCAGCGAATAGGGCTCGGAAAACTGAGCATTTTCAACCTCAGCCAGCCTGGGATGGTTGTATCCCGTAACTACTAACCTGGACGTTGTCAAAAGGATAGATGGGTCGAGGGAGCGGAGAATCCAACGGTCCGCAGTGCATAGTGTGACAGTTTTATCCCCCAACGAGCATGGACGCGGGTCCATTCATTCGCACGGACTTCTGTACTGGGCCGAGGCGGAGGTTGATCGTGGTGATATGAGAGGTTTCTGAGGTTGGCGATGGTTTCTGGGAGATGTTCCCGAAGTAGGGACTCCCCACCATCGAAAGTGAATTCCAGAATCAGCGATGCTCCGATAGAGATACAGAGGTGATCCAAGAGGACGGACTTTTCCGACTTTGGGGTAATAGGAAGGATATGTAGGTGGGGTAGGGATACCGTTCTCCCAGATGGAGCGTTGGATGACTTTGGGATTGAATCCTCGAGCACTATCGTGTATAGGAGGGGGCATTCTCAAAGAAGTCGAGGAGCCAAGTTATGAAGTCGCGTCCTGGACGGCAGGATTTAAGGTTGATGGTTGTGAGATTTGTCAGGTTGTTTCAGGGTAGGCGCGAGTGTGCTATCGAGGACTGGTGCATGGGTACAAGTGAGATCGATGTCCAACTCCTCGAGAAGATGGGCGTGGTAATAGAGTTTTCTGATGGGATCTGGCACGACATTCGCATAGATGGTTAGGGATTTGATTCGGTGAATATCAGCAAGAATGCGTCATCGAGATAGGTGTCGTCTCCATCGTTTTCAAGGAAGATTTCCAAGGGGGCGGATTTTGAACGTTAGATGTATAGGTGCGGATTTTGTCGACATTCATGCAGTCCAGTTGGGTCCACAATGAGGAACGGGAGATGAACATGTCCCTCCAGCCACGGCATACGTAGGTCAACGTGATCAAACCTTGATCCGTATCGTCGTAGTAGTAGTCTGGGATGAGCGAGAGAACTTCTGGAGGGATCCGGTTTATGGACGCGAACGAGTTCTTTACGGACCGAATCAGACTGAGCACTTCCAACGCGTCCTGTTCGAGAGAGTCCACTCAAAACCAACATGCGGAAACGGCTGTGCACGCGTCAATGCCTCCTATGCCATTTTGCTTCGCCCCAACTTGGCTCACGGCCGTGGCAATCCGGGCCCCCGAACCTGAATCACTCAGATCGGAAGGACTGTCTGCTCGGAGATGACAACGGCAACGGTGGCGACGTGATAAAACTCAGTATCGTACTAGTTCGAACTGCAGCTTCGTGTTGCACCTCATCCGGGGCGTTCAACCATGCCCAGTCTCACACCGCACGCGGCCGCCCACGCTTTTCGCACTTAAGCAGGATGCTGAAAAGCAGCTATCACGAGCTGTATGTACGTTTTTCATTTCCCAGTCCTTCTGGCACGACCCAGAAATTGGCAGTATGGCTTAATCAATATCGCTCGTTCACTCTCCTCGATTGGTTTAGCTCCACATTTGGGGAAAAGGGTTCATATCGTCACTATACTGAGTGACTGCCCGTAAGGCTACGCAGTGTACACTTGCATCTAGACGATATTTATAGCCTTGTAAGGGAACTATCGGGACCCCGACCGTTGCGTCGGGGCATGGATATTGTCTTCAGACCACGCATCTGGGATCACGGCGCCTTGACATTTTCGTTCGAAGCCCAGCCAACCTTCCAAACTATGGCGGCGGGAAGGGTGGCAACCCCACCTACTTCGACCCCACCACATGCTAGCATCACCTCGACGCTTGATTATCTGATTTTGTTGGCATACACGATACGGAAGTTCTTGGATACTGAGCAGCAAACCTCGGCTAGTGGCACCCTTCTACGACTGATATATATATCCTTCGTCTTACGAACAATCACTCACTAGGGTCAAGGAGCACAAGGACAGAGGACGAAATTGACCAGAATTTCCGAATTCACGCGCGTGCAGACGTTGCGAAAGAAGAGCATTTATTGTCCTCCACCCCCACAAATTTCTGATCCCATGTCAAAACGGCAAATACGGTCATCATAAATCGTACTTACGCGCTTCCCAGATATACACTGGCCGGTGATGTGTTGAAGCTGGACCCTCTTCAGCGCATGAGCAGTTCCGCGGCACTGGACTTATGTGCAATCATGGCACAAGCAGCGTGGAGAGCGATGAGTTCGGGTGAGGGAGGTTTGATCTCCTTGCCATCTCGGAGCGTGTAGGCTTGAAAAGTGACCTCTTTGCGGAAGGGCCATGTGGGATAAGCGAAATTGACCTTGTACTTGTCGGTGATGATTTTCCCGCCATCCTGCAGTCCGGTGGTAGCGGTAAGCCCACAATAAGGAGATTCAAACCACGCCTACATACCTCGAATGGCGTCAACCAAAGGTCAAGCTTGTCGAAATATCTGTGTACAACCGGTGCGAGCAGCATGGCGTTCCGAGGGCTATTGAGGTTTTGGCCGCCTGGTGGGTCGCGGGTGGAGAACCCGCCGGGGTTTTCAATCATAGTCTCAGAAGTCTTCGTCCAGTCCAACTTCAACTTTGAAATGCGGAAACTTCAGTGTGGTCCGTTGTAAAGGATAATGTTGGAAAGTGGTCCAACCTTCTGACGTGCTCTCTCTGATTCCCCTTCGATCTCTTCTGATGATACCTCTTTAGTCCCTTTTGAAAAGGATTGGGTGATTATGTGGGCCACTTCCAGCGATTCCGGGTGCCCTGGCTGTCCCTCGGCGAATCGCTTTTTATCAATCCTCCCAGTAAAAGGACAGGAACCCCCTTCGCGGGTCATTACCTGTGGAACCAGTAAGCGGATGGGCAAGTAGTCTGGAGAACAAATTCACCAGTTTTTTCAGTTGCTTGGCGGTTAATGAAGGTTTCTCGATAAGATGTCTGAGGTTCGCGGCAGCTTCTTGCGCATACAGTACCGAGCCCTGCTCGGTCGAAACGATGGGTGTGCCCGTCTTTGGATTATGAGCTGCTGAGCGTCAACAGAACGACAGACAGAATGCAACCGATGACGTACAGAGTCTGATGAGACCGTACACATACCAGTGGGCTAGCTCACTCAACAACTCGTGATCATTCTCGCTGTCACCGCACCCGAGGATTTCCGCGGCCAAAGTATCCCGTCCGTGGCCTGAAGGGGAATAGAGGAGGGCAAAACCGAGAACCCGGGCCGCACAAGTCGGAGTTAAGTCTAGTGGGATACTTTTGGATCTGGTGTGTGCGAGGTCGGACTCGGATAAAACCCGTCCTTCTTTTGACTCGGGAGCCTTACCGACCTGAGACGCCCTCCGCAAGTCGCCTTCCCCAGGGAAAATTTCGGGGCAGGGTGGGAGCTGTGTGGGGTTTTTCTTGTTTGTTAATGGCATGTTGGTGCAAAAGGCTCGATGGATGGTTATTCGGCTCTGTGAGGCACCGTAGGGGGGACGGTATGCTACGGTAGGCTGAGGTGGATGTCGTATAGTAAGGTGGGGTCCAATCTGGGGACCGATACCGGACAGCCAAATTCAAACCCCTCACGTTCTTCCATCTCCAGAGAAAATGCGGTAAGAACGGTCCGCTCAATCTCTGTGCATCGACAGCCGCCGAGTCACGACAGGGAGGTCCAGCCGTAACCAGTGATATGTTGTATGGTGCTTGTCACTTACATAGTCACCGCTACTTTCTGACAGTGGCAAAATTGGATTGGGGAACATTTTGGGGACTGTTCCACATTGCTGCCGCGTCAGCAGCGCCGCTTTTAAAGGGGCAATGCTTTTAGGTAGGTAGAAATGCCCGTTTTTTGTATATTGTAGGCTGCCCAGGAGTAGCGAGTGCACCACTGTCGCCGCCGAGAGGGCGGGCGCTAAACGTGAGAATCATTGCCTATTATGGAAATGGCAAAATTCACAGACACGAAAAAATAATATCTCGGCGACGAAGCACTTTCAAGAAATTCTTCCTGGCAGATCTATTCTACGGATAAAAAGGACACGATCTGTCAATTTAGATAGTCCATAGGGCACTTGTGTATGGCCGACTTTCCGCCCACGATCGGGAGTGACGCGGCTCACCAGTGAAATCTGTGTGATCGGAATCAATATTTCATTCGACTGCAACGAGCGCTGCTGAAAGACAAAAGATCTACGCTACGAAATAAGGTGCAGAGCCGACTAGCGGCAAAGCCCGGTACGGGTTCATCGACATCCTTTGACGGGCTCGCGAATTTGCCGGGCGATGCTCACCGGCATTGTGCCTGGGGTACCCTCGGGAGATGGAGTTACCATATGTGTTTTACACTGGGCCTTGGGCGCATGCGGTCTCTCACCCATAGTTCTCGAGTTGCATTTCTGGGGTGCTAATGTGGTGTCTCTACCGGCTGAAAGTTTTTTTCGGATTCGATGAGTCAGTGAACGGAAATTTTACTGGTTGACCTGATGTTGTACGCTACGTCAGATTCGTGTTCACGAAAAAGCCTGGATGTGCGAGGGAGATGGCGCTCGTTGCATTGGAGGTTAAAGGCAACAACGGGCTGTACAAAAGAACACATCGTAGTCGTATCGTATCTACAATAAAAAGTGATCGTAATGGAAGGCGGTCTTAGTGCGTCGGGGGCTCGCAGGACAACGTATTTAAGGGCAGGAAATTAGTAGGCATAACTCGGGTGGGTACCACGACCGAACGTGACACTCACCTCAGAGCTTCGAAAGGGCCGCAAGCGCGACGCGTGGACGCATCTCCACCACATGCAACGAGGCACGGACTTTCCGGCTTAGACCTGTGCGTTAAGCATGATGAAGGCGTATTCCAGGGAAGCGGGTGCTTGTACGAGAAAGACCTCCGTTTGTCATCGATACTCAAACTTGAAATATTGAGGACACTGGAAGATTGCATCAGCAAGACAGCATGTACACCTCTTGGCTGCGTAGCGCTACCCGACCGCTTAGAAATTTCTATTCATTCGTTTATAAAGTCGAGGACTCCTCTGCCCCTAATCGACGTCAGGAGCCTCGGTTAAGCTCGGGTAGCGCTACCCGAAGGGGTCGGTTTTGTTGGTGCTATTCACTAGAAGTCTCAAGATCATCAGACACCACACGACGTGCCTTCTGCGTGACCTACGGAAACAATTTTCCGGTGCTGTCTAGCTTCTCTGACATCAACCGACCCGCACCGGACGGTCGGGTGGTGCGCAGCTCTACAGAAAATGGGACTTTTTTTGACTAAGTCTCGAAGTCTCGGTATCTGAGGATATAGATCAGCACCGACAGGATTATATATAGGCATCGCCCGATGGAAGGCACGAAGTTCCAGCCCACTCCACTACCGACCCTCCACCGAAGATGAACATCTCACCTGCAATCCTCGTTTTACTCTTATTCGGGACATGCGCCCAGGCCGGCAAACTCCTCGAGAGAAGTGAGACATCCAAAATACCACAATCCCCTCGAATGTACTCACACAAGAACTTAGCGGACAAGTATATACCACCCTCACTTCCACCACGTTCGCCTGCCTGTACCGACGATACCGGTATAGAATGTGTGCTTTAGTCGCCAAGATTCAGCGAGGCGCACCGGCGAACCCCCTCATGTCAAGTAATACTACCTGGGCCGGTCAAAAAACCCAATAAAAGTTTGCCTAAGCGGTCGGAAAGTGTGTAGTCGCCGTGGTGCACAACTTTGTGACATCGAACTCTGGTCGTAGACGGAAAGTCGACCATACGCAGGTATCCTTAGATTTACCATGAAAGAACACAAAGTGGAGAAAGGGGAACGCACTCGTGCGGTTAAGTCACAATATCGACATGAGGCACCGAACCCCTTCCACAGCAGAGGAACGGAGTGGGCTGGCTGAAGAAATGAGTACGCGACGCCAATTCCACGGCTCTGCAGAACCTTCTCGGCGGCAGCGGAACCAGAATCCCTCGGCAATCGCTCTCGTCGGGTCCATTCTTTATCTTGTCTACAAAGCATCCCGACTAACCTACATCCGGTGTGGCATTATTTAGGAGGAGCAATGGTTCCGCATTCCTTACATCTCCTCAAATTCTCGTCCACCATCCACGCTTCAACGTACAGCTTGAGTTGATACCCCAAATTCTCGACATGGAAGACCTCCTCGCGGATGATCGTGGGCTCCGTGTGCACCGGGTTTCGACAGTACCAGCGGAGACGATCTGGGAAGCTCAGTGGGCGTAGCGCCTAAGAGTGGCTGAGAACGGACCCACCCTTGGAAGCCTCGGGACGTGCACGTTCGATCACGATGCCGACGGTGTCTGGGAATCGAACGGGGTTGTGTGGGGTATTGGCTAGGGTCACCGACGCGTCGGGGGTAAGGATACAGCCGGCGGAAAGCTGACGATCGTACCTGGAAGCAAGAAGATAGAGCCCTCTTGGATCGGGATATCTCGGAACTCGGTGCCATCGACAACTTTGAGAAGCATATCGCCTTTGAATTGGTAGAACCATTCCTAATGGCACGAATGTGATGAGACCGCGCCTTGATGCCGATGGCCCGATCTGAAAAAATACGGACCTCTGTTTCGTTGACGTGGTAGTCATTCCTTTGGTTGGGACCACCAACTAGCATGACGATGAAATCTTTTCCGTCATAAATAGTGTGGTTGCCGATCGGAGGTTGGAGGAGGTGGCCGTTCTCCTGGAGCCACTTGGGGATGTTGATTGGTGGTAATAGGCCCATGGTACAAGCTTACAGGAGTACGACAGAGGGAGGTGGGAGTGGAGGAGGGGATTAAGAAAGTGCTTTATAATCCTTCCTGGGGTGGAGCAAACTAATTTCGATCATGATCGAGTACGGCACGCGACACTCATCCCGATGAATGTGACCTTTCTCGATTTTGTTACATTCACCTTGGAGACGAGACCAGGATGAGGACAAAATCTTGATGCCACTGACCTCCCGGACCGACCGCCCGAGCTGGGCGTCACGATCTGCGCACAAACGACGCTAGTGAACGACAACAGGTGGGTTGTAGCGGGGGCAGAGAGGAATACAGGGACAGAAAACGGGCGAGTCATAGACGTTATGGAGGGGGGTCCGATGAAGCTAGAAGCCGGTGTAGTGCTCATACTAAATGGCGGGGGGAGCCGGTATCGCTTTCTAGAAGAAGGACAGTGGTAGAGACTGGGGGGGGGGGAATTCCTATGAGCGGTGGCCATGGTACTAATTAAGTGCGGTGATGGTACGGGACAGGTTCAAGCGATAGCGCATTGACGCCGCCTCCAGTGACAGGCTGGAACT
>Ga0307515_10010016_pt1 | contig 18240 bp, 19 predicted proteins | sample 17_EM_MG_FD_194513 | JGI IMG/M metagenome (GOLD analysis project Ga0307515, IMG submission 194513) | Populus trichocarpa ectomycorrhiza microbial communities from riparian zone in the Pacific Northwest, United States - 17_EM | ecosystem: Host-associated > Plants > Roots > Unclassified | place... | reverse complement strand
ATGTCGGGCGCAGCGGGAAAAAGTGGCGGAGAGGAGAGGATTCGAACCTCCGTACACCCGTGAAGATGTAACTGGAATTCCAGTCCAGCGCCTTCGACCGCTCGGCCACCTCTCCGACGGGCGGCATTGTACCCGATGAATATAGGCTGAGGGAGGCGTGCTCAGCGATGCCCACGCGGGCACCGAGTGCAAGTCGGAACCTGGTGAATTTCGCTTGTCGGTTGACACGTTATTCTGATCGACAACCGCGGTCCGACACGACACGGAACATCGCGAACGCTGTGGTAGGATTCGCGCCCGAGGTAGGAGCCCAGCGCTGCTGCCAAATCTACGGCCAAGAGTGGGGGACTGAGGGGATTGCAGGGGACTGACCTAGTTTATAGTTCAGCAGGTTACTGACTTTACTTAGTCTGACCGTGGATTCGAATCCCACCCTCTCCGCCACCTTGCAACCTTCCATGGTGGTCCGCATCGGTTACTCCGCGACGACCAGTCGTGAATCCCGTCAGGCCCGGAAGGGAGCAGCGGCAGCGATGATGTCGGGTGCCGGAGCACGGCTGGTGCGGGCCGCCTCCAACGTTTCGGTAGTCAGGTTCTGCCCATGAGCTATGTGGCCCTTGCGCGCAAATGGCGGCCAAAGAAATTCGCCGAGATGATCGGGCAAGATCACGTGCGTGTGGCGCTCAGTAATGCGCTGACTGCAGATCGTGTCCATCACGCTTTTCTCTTCACCGGAACCCGCGGCGTCGGCAAAACTACGATCGCGCGCATTCTCGCGAAATGCTTGAACTGCGAGCGCGGCGTGAGCGCGGAGCCTTGCGGTGTCTGCTCGGCATGCACTGAGATTGATGGCGGACGATTTCCAGATCTGCTGGAAGTTGACGCGGCCTCGCGTACGAAGGTCGATGACACGCGCGAACTCCTGGATAACGTGCAGTACGCGCCAACGCGCGGTCGATACAAGGTGTATCTGATCGACGAAGTGCACATGCTGTCGACCCATTCCTTCAATGCACTGTTGAAGACGCTCGAAGAGCCTCCGCCACGCGTGAAGTTCTTGCTTGCAACGACCGATCCCCAGAAGTTGCCAGTGACGGTGCTGTCGCGCTGTTTACAGTTCAATCTCAAGCGCTTACCGGTGGCTCTTATTGCAGAACGTATGAAGGCGATTCTGGAGGCGGAGGACATCGAGCACGACGCACCCGCCATTCGGCTCGTGGCTCAAGCCGCCGATGGCAGCGTGCGCGACGGGCTATCGCTGCTGGACCAGCTCATCGCCTTTGGCGGGGGAAAAGTCAGCGAAAACGAAGCTCGTGCGATGCTAGGGACCATTTCGCGCGATCACGTCGTTCGGCTCACGGACCTGCTTGCCGCGGAGAGTGGCGTGGAGCTGATTCGCTGCGCGCGCTCATTGGAAGAGTTTTCGCCGGACTATTCTCAGGTTCTAGAGGAGCTTGCAGCGCTTTTCGCCAAGATCGCATTAAAGCAGGTCGTGCCCGACTTTGAAGGCGACGATCTATACACGCCCGAATTGCTGGAGCGCTTGGCTAAGCAGATTCCGGCCGAAGACGTGCAGCTCTACTACCAGACTGCCGTGCTCGGCCGTCGAGATTTGCATCTCGCGCCGGATCCGCGCACGGGCTTCGAGATGACATTGCTACGTATGCTCGCGTTCCGCCCGGCGAGCGGCGAGACCTTGCAGCCTCCGGCAGCACCTTCGAGCTCGAACACCGCCAGCGCGTCTCGCACAACCAGCGGAAGTGCGGCCGCTCGCGCGGCGATTGCACCAACACCGATACGACACGGGTCATCTGCCGAAACTCCATCGAGCTCGATGTCGCGTGGTTCCGAACAAAGCCAACCCACAAAACGCACGTCTGAAGCAGCCAGCTTTGCGACCCCGTCGAGCGGAACATCTGGGCCATCCCAGTTGGCCGCAGGCGCTACGCCGTCGAAGTCTTCGGAACCTGTGGCAGGGCCTGCTCGTTCGGCGTCCGCTGACAATCGCGCAAGCTCTGGGAGCCATTCCGACAATCCTGTCTTCTCATGGGCCGAGACCTTCAGCCAGCTGGACCTGCAAGGTGCTGCGCGTCAACTCGCGAGCCACTGCGTTTGGATGGGTCGACAAGGCAATATGATTCGCCTGGCGCTCGATCCGCGCACCAAGATCGTTCGCACGTCCGCCCAGCAAGACAAGCTGGCGCAGGCGCTCTCAAAGCATTTCGGCGAGACGCTGCGCGTCGAGATCGATCTCGTCGAGACCGTTGCGGAAACCCCGGCGCAAGCCGAGCAGCGCTCTTCGGTTGAGGAGCTGGACTCCGCGCGGCAATCGCTCGACGACGATCCCAACGTGCGCGCTTTGAAAGAGCGCTTCGGTGCTACGCTGCTGCCGGAAACGGTGCGGCCCGCCAAGTAATTTTCGCATTCGCACTTTCGCCCTCAAGGAGATCCCGCCCATGCGCGGCAATATCGGCAACATGATGAAACAGGCCCAGGCGATGCAGGCCAATATGCAGAAAGCCCAGGCTGAAATCGCTCTAATCGAAGTCGTCGGAGAATCCGGCGGTGGAATGATCAAAGTCACGATGACGGGCAAGCACGAAGTAAAGCGCGTCCAGATCGAACCGGCAGTCGCGTCCGAAGATCGCGAGATGCTGGAAGACCTTATCGCAGCCGCCATCAACGACGCTGTCCACAAGGTCGAAGCGCGTGCGCAAGAAAAGATGGGTGCCCTCATGGCAGGCGTGCAATTGCCGCCCGGTATGAAATTGCCGTTCTAGCGGAGTCCATGAAGCACTCACCGAATCTCACACGCCTGATCGATGCGCTGCGTACCCTCCCGGGCGTTGGGCCGAAGACGGCCCAACGCATGGCGTTTCATCTCTTGCAAGAAGGTCGGCCAGGCGCACGCGCACTCGCGGACGCGCTGAGCGTCGCTCTGCAATCCGTGCATCGATGCCGTCGCTGCCGAATGCTCACCGAAGAAGAGCTGTGCGCAATCTGCTCCGCGCCGGCGCGTGATGCATCGTTACTTTGCGTCGTTGAATCACCAGCAGACGTCGTAGCCGTCGAGCTATCGGGCAGCTTCCGCGGACATTATTTCGTACTCATGGGGCACCTCTCGCCCCTCGACGGCATCGGACCCGAGCAACTCGGCGTCCGAGATCTAGAAGCCGTGTTAGCCGAAGGACAGGTACGCGAGCTGATTCTCGCCACCAATCCGACTGTAGAAGGCGAGGCGACTGCGCACTACCTCAGCGAGCTCGCAACACGCCGCGGCGTGCGTGCAAGTCGTATCGCGCACGGTGTGCCGATGGGTGGAGAGCTTGAATACGTTGATGGTGGGACGCTCGCCCATGCGCTTGCGGGGCGGCAGGTGCTGGGGTAAGAGTCAGTTCCCGCGCCTCCCAGGTCCTCGAGTTTCAGTCAGCTCGTCCCACAGCCGACGCATCCTTCGGTAACTTTCATACCGACGCGCATGCAGTGCTCCCGACTCCGCAGCGGAGGCCACCGCGCATCCCGGTTCTCGCATGTGTTTGCAATCGTCGAACCGACAGTTTGGGGCCAATCTCGCCACTTCGATAAACCCCAACGTCGAGGGCTCGAGGCAATCGAGCGCCGGGGCGAAGTCACGCACGCCCGGCGAATCGATGAGTCGTCCGCCACCCGGAATATCGAACATGCGCGAGGCGGTGGTGGTGTGGCGGCCTTCGTCGTCGCGCATCAGCTCGCCGGTTTCGACTTCGGCGTTGGGGATGAGTTTTTTGACGAGCGAAGATTTTCCCACACCGGATTGCCCGACAAGCGCGGCTGTTTCGCCGGCACAACTCGCGAGCAGACGATCGATGTTGAGATCCGCCTTGACCGAGGATTCCAGGAAATCGTATCCGGCGCGCTCGTAGGCTCTCAGCTCGGAGCGCAACGGATCACCGATGCCGAGCTCCGCCTTGTTGACGACGAGCAGAGCATTAATCGAAGCTGAGGTGGCCGCCGAAATGTAGCGGTCCACCACGAAGAGGTCGGGCTCGGGGCGGGGTGAGAGCACGACGAGCAGGCGCGACAGATTGGCGACGATGGGTTCGGAGCCGCCGCGCACATTCGAGCGGTAAAGCGCCGTGCGGCGTTTCAGTACCTCCACCACGTGGACTTCGTCGTGCTTAGGATCGGTTTCGCAGCGGACCTCGTCGCCGCAAACGACGGACAGCTTCCGTCCGAACGGACGGGCTTTGATTTCTCGGCCTTCCGCATCCCGTAGCAGTAGATGCCGGCCGAAGGCGGCGACGACGCGGGCTTCGAACGTGCTGTTCATGAGTGTGCTGAACGAGGCTCGGCGAGGGTAGCCTCTGCTAGAATCCTGCTCAACTTACGATTGGCGTGCACATGCCGAGTGCCGAGAACCTGATTTGGATCGATCTCGAGATGACGGGTTTGCAGCCCGCGATCGACGAAATTATTGAAATAGCCACGGTTGTGACCGACCGCGATCTGAACATCCTTGCCGAAGGGCCCAACCTTGCGATTCATCAATCCGATGAGACCCTGGCGCGCATGGACGAGTGGAATCAGCGGCAGCACGGCTCGTCCGGCTTGCTGACGCGAGTGCGCGCCAGCGCGCTTTCCTCGGCGGACGCCGAGATGCGCACTTTGGATTTCCTGGCGCGTTATGTCATAGCCGGTGCATCGCCGATGTGCGGCAATAGCATTTGCCAAGACAGGCGCTTTCTTGCGCGCCACATGCCGCAGCTCGAGAAGTTTTTCCACTATCGCAATCTCGATGTGAGCACGCTCAAAGAACTGGCTCGCCGTTGGGCGCCCCAGGTCGCGGACAGCTTCGTCAAGCATGGCGCGCATCTCGCGCTCGCGGACATTCACGAATCCATTCGCGAGTTGCAGCACTATCGCGCAAGGTTGCTGGCGCCGGCATTCGCAGGTCCGCGCTAAGGCGCGAGCGTCATGCGTGCTCCGATTCTGGTGACTCATCGCGGCGGGTGCCATTGCGGCGCCGTCGCCTTCGAAGTCGAGGCGCCCGCGAAAATCGAAGCGCTCGAATGCAATTGTTCGATCTGCCGCATGACAGGCTTTCTGCACCTCATCGTGCCGCAGTCGCGGCTGCAGATTCTGCGCGGCGAGGCGGATCTCGCGGAATACGGCTTCGGCACGCGTACGGCGCGGCATCTTTTCTGCAAGCATTGCGGCATCAAGTCTTTCTACGTGCCACGCTCGCCTCCGGATGGATTCAGCGTCAACGTGCGCTGTCTCGATCATTCGACGATCGAGTCGGTGGATATCGACTTGTTCGACGACACGGACCGCGGCAATTCCGAAAAGCGCATGCGCGGTCTCACGTCCGATTGCTCTTAGTCGACTTTGCTGCCGGCGAGAAACATCCAGGTTTCCACGACGGTGTCCGGATTGAGCGAGATGCTCTCGATGCCCTGGTCCACGAGCCAGCGCGCGAAATCCGGATGGTCCGAAGGGCCTTGCCCGCAGATCCCCACGTATTTTCCGCGGCGCCGGCACGCCGAGATGGCCATTTGCAGCATCGCCTTCACGGCGTCGTCGCGCTCATCGAAGAGCTTCGCGACGATGGCGGAGTCTCGATCGAGTCCTAGAGTGAGCTGCGTCATGTCGTTCGAGCCGATCGACATGCCGTCGAAGAAATCGAGGTAACGCTCGGCGAGCACCGCGTTCGTGGGCAGCTCACACATCATGATGAGCTTCAATCCGTGCTCACCGCGCGCTAAGCCGTTCTGCGCGAGTAGTTGCGTGACCATCTCCGCTTCTTTTAGCGTGCGCACGAAGGGCACCATGATCTGCACGTTCGTCAGCCCCATGTCGTCGCGCACGCGCTTGAGCGCTTTGCACTCGAGCTCGAAGCACGGGCGAAACACTTCATCCACGTAGCGCGATGCGCCACGGAATCCCAACATCGGATTCTCTTCTATCGGCTCGTATTTGCGTCCCCCGATGAGATTCGCATATTCGTTCGATTTGAAATCCGAGAGCCGAACGATGACCGGCTCCGGCGCGAACGCGGCTGCGATCTGTGAGATGCCTTCGGCAAGCTTCTCGATATAGAAGCTCACGGGATCGCTGTAGCCCGCCATCTGCGCAAGCACTTGCTCCTTAAGATCGCTATCGAGCGAGCCGAACTCGAGCAATGCGCGCGGATGCACGCCGATCATGCGATTGATGATGAACTCGAGCCGCGCAAGTCCAACCCCTCTGTGTGGAATGCTCGCGAAATCGAAAGCGCGATCGGGATTGCCGACGTTCATCATGATTTTCACGGGCGGTACGGGCATCGAGTCGAGCTCGATTTGCTTGCGCTCGTATTCGAGCTGACCTTCGTAGACGTAGCCTGTATCGCCTTCGGCACAAGACACCGTGATGTCTTGCCCTTCGCGAATCGTGTGAGTGGCATCGCCACAGCCGACGACTGCGGGAATGCCCAGCTCGCGCGCGATGATGGCTGCGTGACAGGTGCGGCCGCCACGGTTCGTGACGATCGCGGCAGCGCGTTTCATCACCGGTTCCCAATCCGGATCCGTCATGTCCGCGACCAGGACATCGCCTGTTTGCACTCGAGCCATCTCGGACACTCCACGAATGACACGCGCCGGCCCGGCGCCGATGCGTTGACCGATGCTGCGTCCGGTGGAGAGAATTTTCGAACGGCTCTTCAGGGCAAAGCGCTGAATCGTGCGGCCGGCCCGACTTTGAACGGTTTCCGGCCGCGCTTGCAGAATGAAGATCTCGCCGGTTGTGCCGTCTTTACCCCACTCGATATCCATCGGCTGCTTGTAATGATCTTCGATGACCAGCGCGTGCTTTGCGAGCGCGATGATGTCTGCGTCCGTGATCGAAAAGCGCGCGCGCTCCGCGGCGCTCACATCGACAGTGGAGACGCGTTCCGCTGAGCCCGGTGGCGCGTAAATCATCTTGATCGCTTTGCCACCGAGATTCTTGCGAACGATCGGCAGCTTGCCGGCGCGGAGCGCCGGCTTGTAGACATAGAACTCATCTGGATTCACGGCGCCCTGTACAACAGTTTCTCCCAAACCGTACGAAGACGTGATGAACACGACATCGCGGAAACCAGAGTCCGTGTCCAGCGTGAACATGACGCCACTCGCGCCGAGATCGCTGCGGACCATGTGCTGAATGCCGGCGGAGAGCGCGACGGCATTGTGGTCGTAGCCTTGATGGACTCGATAAGCAATGGCGCGATCGTTAAACAGCGACGCAAACACATCGCGCATCGCCTTCAAGACACTCTGCTCGCCGCGCACGTTCAGGAATGTCTCTTGCTGTCCGGCGAACGACGCTTCCGGCAGATCTTCGGCGGTGGCGGACGAGCGCACGGCGACAGCGATGTCATTCCCGTTGCTCATGCGCCGAAACTCGCTGAGTACGGCCTCTTCGAGCCGTGCCGGAAAACGGGTCGCCAAAATCCATTCGCGGATTCGCGCGCCCACGATCGCGAGCTGGGTGACATCGTCTACATTCAAACTCGCCAGCTCCGAGCGAATCTTTGTATCCAATGCATCCTGCTGGAGGAAATCGCGATAGGCCTGAGCCGTGGTGGCAAAGCCCCCCGGAACCCGCACGCCAAGATTCGCAAGCGAGCTGATCATCTCGCCGAGCGAAGAGTTCTTGCCGCCCACGGTCTCTACATCGTGTCTGCGCAGGCGTTCAAACGGAAGGACGTAGTCGTTCAAGGGGCTTTCCTCAAATAGCGAAACGGCTCAAAGAAGACAGGCTCGATACGGATACGGCAGTTGCTCCACCGGCCGCGCGATGAAACACTTAGGATAGATCGAGCAACCAGGTGAGTCTCGAAGTCGTGAACAGCCGTCGAACTGTATTTTTTGTATCCGACCAAACGGGCGTGACTGCTGAAACGATGGGCCACAGCTTGCTGACGCAGTTCGAAGGCCTCGAATTTCGGCCAGTGACTTTGCCATTTGTGTCGAGCGTTGACAAGGCGGAAGAGGTTGTGCGTCGAATCAACCGCACCGCTGCGGAAGAAGGCGTCCGGCCGATCATTTTCAGCACGCTTGTGCAGGATGAACTGCGCAATATTGTGATGGGCAGCGAAGCGCTGTTCCTCGATTTTTTTGAAGCCTTCGTGGGGCCGTTGGAGCGCGAGCTCGATAGGCGCTCCACGCACCGCGCGGGTCGCGCACACGGCATGGCCGATCTCGCGGCCTACACGATGCGAATCAATGCCACGAATTTTACCCTTTCGAACGACGATGGCAGCGGTGGCGACTATCAGAGGGCAGATCTCATTTTGATTGGCGTCTCGCGTTCGGGAAAAACACCCACGTGCCTTTACATGGCCTTGCAGTACGGAATTTTTGCCGCAAATTATCCTCTCACCGAGGACGATCTGGAAAACGGATCTTTACCAGCACGTCTCGTGCCACATCGATCCAAACTGTATGGCTTGACTATCAAGCCCGAACGTTTGCAACAGATTCGCAACGAACGCAGGCCGGAGAGTCGGTATGCGTCACGTCAACAGGTTCAGTACGAGTTGCGCGCGGCGGAGTCTTTATTTCGGCGTTATGAAGTTCCGTTTCTGGATACGACAGAATGTTCGATTGAAGAAATTGCGAGCCGCATATTGAATAACACCGGCACGGAGCGTCGCCTTCGTCCGTAATGCTGCTATAGTCAGGACACAATGTTAAACGAGACATCAACCATCGTTTCTTGGCGCGCAAGGCCGCGCAGTTTTGTCGCGCTCATGGGTCTTTACGAGAGCAATCACATTCGGCTGTCGTGGTTGACAGGCAATCTAGGGGCGATCGAAGGCCATCATCGTTCGGAAGTGTTGGGAGATTGTGAGCTTCTTCTCAGCATCGACGAGCGTTCGGTGTACACGACGACTTTGAATTTGACGTATCTTCTTCCCGAGAGGCAGGGTTTCTCCTCGAAGCACGAGCAGTCGGACATCGCAAGCGCGCTCGCATATCCGGACATGCGCGTACGTGTTTATCACGACGCACGTCTAGTCGAAGCGTTGGAGTGGGCCAGCAATCATGAGCACGGCGCGCTTCGCGCGATCCGTTCTCAGGCGGAGCGTGAACTGGATCAGCGCTGGGCTCGCAACATGATGCTAAATAAGTGGCTGGAATATTGCGTGGAGCGTGGGCATCGCTTCTCGCCGGCCACAAGGATTCACGGCTAATCAAGTCGTGTGGCTGGTGATACTGCCGCCACATATGAAATCTCTGGCTAAATTGACGCTGCTCAAATCAGCGCCGCGGCAGGATGCCGACGAAAATCACGAACGCGTTCTCGCGCTGTTCAAAAATCGCGCTGAGCTCAAGAAGGCTTACGGCGAGCTGCAAGATGAAGTCTATCGACTGAAAGACCGCGTCAAGCAGCAAGAGGGCGCGACAGCTCGTGTGCAAGAGATGCTCGCCGCGCTCGAATTGCGCTTAGGGCTCATCGACACAGCGTATCCCGCGCTGGTGTTCTATCAGCTACGCTCACTCTGGCAGCTCGGACGCGAAATCATCGAGCAATTTGTCGGCGATCTTGCACGTCAACAGGAAGAGCGCGAGCGCCGGTTGCATCTGGCCGATTGTAATCGCCGCCAGTTCGCTCGTCGTCAAACGGTCGAAGGTGAGCTGCGTGCCGCGGAAACTCAGCTCGTGGACGCTCAGGCGCGCCTCAGTGAGTTAAAGCAGGCGCGCGCGAAGCTCACGCGCTTATGGCACTACTTCAAACGCCGCGAGCTGGATATCTCGATGGATCTAGCGCGTAGCGCGCTTAGCTCCGCCGAGAACGGGCTTGCCGTTGCGCGTGACGACGTGACGGCTTTAGATGGCGAGGCAACGCCACCGTTTCCGGGCTTGTCGATTGAAACCCGGCGAGCTATCAACCTCGCCGCCATCGCGTACGCCGAAGCACTGTGCCTGAGACTTGCGGATACCCCGCTCGTCTCGATGTGCAAAGAAGCCACCGGTCGCCGTGAGGCTTCGGATCAGTATGGCGGTCGAGCCGAGTGCGAGGCGGTCATCGCGCAAATCTCCAAGGCACGCATGGCGCTGCAGGCGAAATCCAACATCGCTCAAGACGTAAAGGCGCGTACGGATCATCTGAATCAAGTATCGAAGTGGCGTCATCAGACCGATTCGGTGCCGACCGTGGAATCGTTAGCGCTTTCGGAAGGCGACGTGTTGGAGAATCTCGCGGTGGGCCGTGCGGCTGCGCGGATGCCTAACGTGCTGGCGGAAGATACTTGGGATCTATTTCGGATTCTGCTTCGCTGACGAGTCACTGACTGGCCGCGGAGTTTTCAGGACTCCGCGGCGTTGCGTCAGTGTTATCAGGTTTCCGGCGTCTGTTTCGAATTGGCCTGTGCAGTCTTGTCTACAGGCTTCTTGCCGTTCGCCGGCAGCGTCTTTGAGTTGGCGACATTCGGGCGATCGCCCGTGACCATATCGCCCATCACTTCGGCGGCTTGCGCGAGCACGATGTCCGGCGAATCCCCGGCTTCGATCTCTTCGACGTTTTTCGCGGCCGTGATGCCCTTGGCGGCGCGGCGGCTGTTCTCGCGAGCCAGACGCTCTTTGTCCTGCAGGGCGCGCTCGTCTTGCCTTGCCTTGAGATTCAACGACACGGTCTTCTGACTGCGCAGCTGCTCGATGGCCGCGATGTCCGACACAAGCCAGCGGTAGTCCGGGTCGTGCTGCGCGCGTTCGTCTTCTTCGGTGGCGAGCATGTTCACCGGCGTCGGCACTTTCTGGCCGGTGCGCGAGGCCGTAAACGGCACGCTGGCGATGCGATCCCAGGGCAGAGCGGCTTCCAAGGAGCTTTCGCCCACTTCGTCCATGTCGATGGGCGAGGGCAGCGGCACGTCCGGCTCGACGCCGCGATGCTGAGTGCTCTCACCCGTGATGCGATAGAACTTGCCGATGGTAACGGTGAGCTGACCGCTCACCGGACGCTGCGACCAGCGATCGAGCGGCACAAGATTTTGCACCGTGCCTTTGCCAAACGTGCGCTGCCCCAGCACGACGCCGCGGTGATAGTCCTGAATGGCGCCGGCGAAGATCTCCGAAGCGGAGGCGCTAAAGCGATCGACGACAACGGCCAGTGGGCCGTCGTACACGACGCCGGGCTCCGGGTCGTCCAGCACTTCGAGGCGGCCCGTAGTGTCCTTCAACTGCACGACCGGACCGCGGTCGACAAACAGGCCCGTGAGCGCCGTGGCTTCGGGGAGGTAGCCGCCACCATTGCCGCGCAAATCCAAGAGCAAGCCGTCGATGTTTTCGGCTTTGAGCTCGTTCACCAACCGACGCACGTCGCGTGTGGTGCTGCGATAGTTTTCGTCGCCCGCGTTCTGCGCGGCGATGTCTTGATAGAAGCCCGGTACATTGATGACGCCGACTTTGAAAGTCTTGTCGCCGCGTGTGATGGTGCGAACTTCTTTCTTCGCCGCCTGAGCTTCGAGCGTCACTTTATTGCGGGTGAACTCCAGTGTTTTCTCGGCGGTGCCCGGCGCTGCACCGGCCGCCAACACCTGCAGCCGAACCGTAGTGCCGGCCTTACCGCGAATGAGTTGCACCACATCGTCGAGGCGCCAACCGATGACATCCGTCACCGTGCCGTCTTTGCCTTGCGCAACGCCGGTGATGCGATCGTTTGTCTTGAGAGTGTCGGCTACGGCGGCCGGACCGCCTTCGATGACATTCATCACCGTCACGTAGTCGTCGATGAGTTGCAACGAAGCGCCGATGCCTTCGTAGTTCAAGCTCATCTGGATTCGATATTCCTCGGAATTGCGCGGCGAGAAGTAGCTGGAGTGCGGATCGAACGTGCGCGCGTACGCATTCATTAGATTTTCAAAGACATCTTCCGGCGTCACCTGGTCGACGCGCTTCAGCACTCGCTCATAGCGCTTGCGCAGCGTGTCCGATACATCTTTCCAGTTCTTTCCGGTCAGGATGAGCGACAGCGCGTCGTTCTTTATGCGTTTGCGCCACAGCTCATCCATGTCCGCCGCGCTTTTCAGCCAGGGCGCGTGCTCACGATTGAATTCGAAGGACTCATCGACGGTCCAGTTTGGCTCGGTGTTGAGCTGATTCAACGCAAAGCGAATGCGCTCGCGATTGCGTTGTTGGAAGCGCGCAAAGATCACATAGGCCGGATCGACGTCGCCGGTGCGGATCATGTCGTCGAACTTCAAGCGGTATTGCTCGAACTCCGCGATGTCGCCCTCCAGAAAATAGCTACGCTGACTGTCGAGAAAATCCAGGTAGCGGTCGTAGATCTGCGCGGACATGCGATCGTCGATCGCCGCGCGCCGATAGTGAGCTTCCTCGAGAATGGCGCCGATGCGGCGCGCCACCATCTTCTGGCGCTCGGTGGGAGCGATGGCGCCCGTGGGAAGGGCGGAAGTGCCGGCAGGGGCTCGCGAAGAGCTCGCAAGCGCGAGCAACATCGCCATCATCACTGTCGTGACGACCCATCCGGTCGGTCGGTGCGGAAGTCCTGGCATCGTTTCTATGCTCGCTTGCGGTGAAACTTCGGTTGCGCCTCGAGAACACAAGGCTAGAGTGCGCAGTCTAAAGCATCAAGTCTGTCGGGTTACTCGTTCAAATCGATCATGCGACCACTTACCGTGCTCATTGGAATCTTGATGGGCTCGGCAGTTTCTCTGGCTGTCGGGCTTCTGCTCACTTGGGTCGTTTTGCTTTTCCTGCCGGAATACGCCGAGGAGCTTGCCCAGGAGCAGGGGCCTCTCGCGCAGGCCATCCTCATCTTCACGCTGATCTCCGCCATGGCTGCCGCGAGCTTCTACGGAGAAATTCGAGAGTGGCGTTGGCGATTGGCGACGCATCTGGCGACCGCGCTGTCTCTCAGCGTCGCTATCTGGACGTATTGGCCGAACTAAGCGCACGGCCCGTCCTGGGCTGTCCGCTGTGCGACGAAAGTTTGGGTCACGAGGGTATTGAGCACAGGAATCCGCTTCCGGTTCCATTAGGAAAAACCGGTATCGCGTCAAGCTCAAGTCCCCCGAGATCGCGGCGGGACGCGATGGCGCTCAGCGCCGCTTCGGTTTTCCCCGCCAAGCGTCGTACGAGCGCTTGCCGTCCCCGGCGTTGTAGGGATCGCAGCCTCGATCTTCTTGACTGGCGTTGTAGGCATCGAGCAGTGCGAGCTTAATTCGAGTTTCAGTGTGCGTTTGCACGCGTCCAGGCTGTGCCGGGCGCACTTGCGCCGCTGGCCTTAAAGGTTCCTTCATCGAGCTCCCCGGAAAAATGTTATTCGCCAAAAGTTCTTAGAGCTTTCGTGCGTGTTCTTTTATGGGTCATGCGCAGCTTGTCACACGCTCAGCTCGAGCCGGTATGACGCGGATCACACTTCTCCGGGAGCTGTGTGTTTAGTCAATTGACTTAATGAAAGGCGTGCGGCGTTCGCCGGGTTTCGGTGGAGCTTTACGATTAGGTTGTGTCGCGGGCCGCGAAGGGGGAGCGCGATTGGGCTCGCGCGCAGGCTTGCGAGCTTCCGGAACTGGCGAGCGTTTTTCGTCCGCCGTCAACGGGGCACGACGTTTCGGTGGCGCCGGTGTGTCCGACTCTTTATCGCTCGAGGGCCCGCGCAAAGCGGCCAAGAGCAACCTGAACACGAGGATCAAGACATAAGGCCCGAACGCGACCATCCAGAACGACAGCGTGCCTTGCCCCAATGCCTTGAAGAAATTCCCGTATAGAGAGAACACACTGCCGCCGCCCGCATATTTTCCAAACACCGCGGTGCCGATGGCCCAGGTGAGCGCCGGCATGACGACGAAGCCTAGTAGCGCGCCGATGCCGAGTAAGGCCAGCTCACGCTGCAAAAAAGACAGAGATCGGACGAAATCTCCAAAACGGCTCGAAAGTGCCAACTGATGTCGCTCCTTGGCAACGGGGCGGTTACGAGCGGGCCCAAATCGGCCAGGCCTCGACGAGGGCGGGCATAATAGCGCCGCTATGAAAAAAATCAGAGCCGCAGTCGTCGGTGTGGGGTATTTGGGTCGCTTCCACGCTCAGAAGTACGCTCAACTACCAAATTGCGAGTTGATCGCCGTCGTGGACGCTAACGAAGAAGCGCGGACCCGTGTGGCTCAAGAGCTGAACACGCGGCCTTTGTCTCGCTATTCGGAGCTGCTCGGGGAGGTAGACGCCGTAAGCGTCGTGACACCGACGCCCTCGCATTTCCAAATCTCCAAGGAATTTTTGGAAGCAGGCGCGCATGTGCTCGTCGAAAAGCCCATCACGGAAACGGCGGAGGAGGCGCGCGAGCTAATCCGCATCGCACAGGAACGCGGGCGCATTCTGCAGGTCGGTCATTTAGAGCGTTTCAACGCGGCGATTGTCGCGGCGGAACCTTACTTCCGTGCGCCGCGTTTTATCGAATGCCACCGGCTCGCGCCCTATCGCGAGCGCGGCACCGACGTAAACGTGGTCCTCGATCTCATGATTCACGACATCGACATTGTTCAGACCGTAGTAGGTGCGCCGATCGAATCCATCGACGCGATCGGCACGCCCGTGTTCTCGGACGAGATCGACATCGCGAATGCGCGCATTCGCTTTTCGAACGGTTGCGTCGCGAACGCAACCGCGAGCCGCGTGAGCTTGAAGACCGAGCGCAAACTGCGGGTGTTCGAAGATGAGGCCTATTTGTCGCTCGATCTGCAACAGAAAATCGTCACGTTCATTCGGAAACGAGCAGCGCAGGATCCGCCCGGGCCCCTTCCGGTGATCATCGAAGAGCAAAGCTTCGAGCAGGGTGATGCGCTGAAGGCGGAAATCGAGTCGTTCTTGACCTGCATCCGTGAGAATAAGGCGCCCGTAGTCAGCGGGGAGGCGGGTTTGCGTGCTCTCGAAACCGCAATGCGAATTACTGAGCAAGTGCAACGAGGGGCGCGGCTGTGGCGAGCTTGATTTCGCCCCGCGTCGCTCCAGATAGGCGGCTATGGATACACAGCTCCATCAAATCACGCCAGCTCGTCTCGGACTCGAGCTCGATTTAATCGCAGACTTGGCTTGCCCGTGGTCTTACCTCGGCAAGCGCAGTCTGGAGCGAGCGTTGGAAAGCCTTTACGGCGCGCCTGTCCGGGCGTTGCGATGGCACGGCTTGCCGCTGCAAGCCCAAACCGAAGTTCAGACTTGGCGCGAGCACCTCGCCACACGATTGCCCAAGGGTATCGATGTGGATTTTGCTCATCAAAGCCTAGTGGAAGCGGGCAAAGATCTTGGCATCGCTTTCGATTTCGAAAAGCTTGAGCGCGTGCCGGATACTCGCGAAGCACATCGCCTGGTGCGTCTAGCCACGCGCGAAAGCCATCAAAGCGAAGTCGTGGATGCGCTGTTCAGCGCGTACTTTGAGCATGGTCAGGACATCTCGGACCGCGAAGTGCTCGTGAACATCGCGTTGGATTGCAAGCTTGAGTCCGTCATCAAAACGGCCTTCGATAATCCTGAAGAAGGGCGGGACGACGTGGAAGCGGAAGAGAAGCGTCTGCGCGGCCTCGGTGTTACCGGCATTCCGAATCTGCTCATCAACGGCCGGGTGCTCGTGCCGGGTCCGGCAGATGTGTCCACCTACGTTCAAGCGCTCGATCAAGCCCTATTCCCTGAAGAGCTCGAACCCCAAAGCAAGCGGCTCCTTCACTAAGCAGTAGTGCGAGGCTCATCGGCTAGACTCCACCTCGGAGGTGGAGGATGGCGAGCGATGACTTGTTGGCGGAACTGCGGGCCGCGGTCGGCGACCAGCACGTTTTAACTGGTGAGCGTGTGCGGGAAACCGCCACGCATTCCCAAGGATACGTTCCTGGGGCAACGGTTCTCGTTCGTCCCCGGGACACTGCCGAAGTTGCCACTATCCTAAGAGCGTGCCATGCGCGCGGGCAGTTCGTCGTGCCGCAAGGCGGTCTGACTGGTTTAGTCGAAGGCACGGTCTCTCACGAAAACGAGCTGTTACTTTCCGTTGAGCGTCTAAACCGAATTGAGGATGTCGATGTCGCCGGCCGCACGATGCGCGTTGGCGCAGGCCTGAAACTACAGCACGCTCAAGAAGAGGCTGATCGAAACGGTCTGATGTTTCCGCTCGATCTCGGCGCGCGGGGCAGCTGCACGATCGGCGGCAATGTTTCCACCAATGCAGGCGGTCTTCGCGTGCTCCGCTACGGCATGACACGGAACCTGGTGCTAGGGCTCGAAGCCGTGCTCGCCGACGGCACGGTTTTGTCATCGCTGAACCGCGTCCTCAAGAACAACGCTGGCTACGATTTGAAGCAGCTGTTCATCGGAACCGAAGGGACGCTGGGTGTGGTGACTCGTGTGGACCTGAAGCTTGTCGCCCGTCCGAGCAGCGCCGCGACAGCCTTGGTCGCCTGCCGCAACTTCGAAGACCTGGTCGCATTGCTGTCGTGGGTGGATGCGCAGCTAGCCGGCCAGCTCAGCGCTTTCGAGGCCATGTGGCCGGAGTTCTATGAGCTTGCGACCACACCACCCGCGGCGCGATCCCCGATCCTTCCGCACGGCCAAGGCATCTACGCGTTGGTCGAGTCGCTCGGCGTCAACGCGGATGAAGATCAAGAACGCCTGGAGCGCATTCTATCCACCGCTCTCGAACGAGAGCTGATTGTCGATGCCGCCATTGCGAAATCCGACTCGGAACGTCAAGCCTTTTGGGCGGTGCGTGAAGACGTGTTTCAAGTGAGACGGCTCGGATTCAACTGCAGCTACGATGTGAGCTTGCCGATCCGGAACATGCCTGCCTACCTGCAAGTTGTGAATCAGACGCTGCGCCGGGATTTTCCGGAAGCCGTGATCGTTGTATTCGGCCATATCGCGGACGGCAATCTGCACATTGTCGTCGTGCCGAACAAGAGCGGAGAGGCAGTCCATGCGCAGGTTGATCTGGCGGTGTACGAGCCGCTGCGCTCTGTCGATGGATCGATTTCCGCCGAGCACGGTATCGGGCTCGAGCGCCGCATGCATCTCGGCATCTCGCGCACCCCCGAAGAGATCTCGACGATGCGACTCTTGAAGCGCGCGCTCGATCCCAAAGGTATTCTCAACCCCGGTAAAGTTTTCAGTTAGGGCGAACTGCCATGCAGCCTGAGCATTTTCGTCGCGCGTCCCGTCAGGTCACTGTCGCGGCCACGCAATTTTCTTGCGATTGGGACATCGACTCGAACATCGCCAAAGCGGAGAAAGCGGTGCGCGAGGCAGCTGCCCAAGGCGCGCAGATCATTCTGTTGCCCGAGTTGTTCGAGACGCCGTACTTCTGCATCGAGCAAGACTCACGCCATCTGAGCCTTGCGAAACCGACCAACGAGAATCGCGCGCTCAAGCATTTCCGTGCGATCGCGAAAGCTCTCGGCGTGGTGTTGCCCATCAGCTTCTTCGAGCGCGATGGCTTGGCATACTTTAATTCCGTCGCCATCATCGATGCGAGCGGCGAAATGCTGGGCGTATACCGCAAGTCGCATATCCCAAATGGGCCGGGCTATCAGGAGAAGAACTACTTCAGCCCGGGAGACACCGGATTCAAAGTGTGGAATACGCGCTTTGCGCGCATCGGTGTCGGCATTTGCTGGGATCAGTGGTTCCCGGAGACGGCGCGCTCGATGGCGTTGATGGGCGCGGAGATCCTTATGTTCCCCACGGCCATCGGCACCGAGCCGCCGCCCGCGTTGCCCGTCAATTCGAAGGATCACTGGCAGCGTACGCAACAAGGGCACGCCGCGGCGAATCTCATGCCGCTGGTCGCATCGAACCGCTATGGCCTGGAACGCTCGCTGCAGAATCCTAACGGGCTGTATATCCGCTTCTACGGCTCCTCATTCATTGCGGATCCCATGGGAGCGAAAGTGGTGGAGGCGAAGGAAGAGGGCGACGCGGTGCTCACCGCGAGCTTCGATCTGGTCGCGCTCGCCGAGCAGCGCGACAACTGGTTCGTGTTTCGGGATCGCCGCCCGGATCTCTATGGACCGATACTCCATCTCGGCACCGGCCTTGCGCACCCGAGAATGCCGAACGACTAGCGGACAAAGTCGCGCCTTTTGACCAGCGGGCCGACAAAGTACAGCCGCAGGCCGCTTTCAGCAGAAGACTAGCGGGCAAAAGTCACGCCTTTTGCCGGCGGGCTGAAAGGGCCGCAGGCCGCTTTCAGCAGAAGACTAGCGGGCAAAAGTCACGCCTTTTGCTCGCGGGCTGAAAGGGC
>Ga0307515_10010015_pt1 | contig 18240 bp, 10 predicted proteins | sample 17_EM_MG_FD_194513 | JGI IMG/M metagenome (GOLD analysis project Ga0307515, IMG submission 194513) | Populus trichocarpa ectomycorrhiza microbial communities from riparian zone in the Pacific Northwest, United States - 17_EM | ecosystem: Host-associated > Plants > Roots > Unclassified | place... | reverse complement strand
GTCCACAACGTATTTACAAATAGGAGAGATGAAATGAGGAGGAGGAGGCACGACATATATATCCTATCCGTTGCTGCAGATTCTTTTTCTTTCAATGCACGGTAAGCTGATTGTTCTACAGGATATCCCATCGCAGGTGGATAACCCACGGCTTGTGTTGGAGGAGAGCCCCAATCTTGAACACCTTGGGATTGGGAGGACATGGTTGTCGGAAGATGTTGAACACCTTCTGGTCGAGGAGAGTCCCGAAATTGAACAGTGCGTTGGGAAGCTATGGTTGCCTGAAATGGCTTTATGGTGGAGGAAAATGTCGATCTTGAACACGTTGGGAATCCATGGTTTATGAGAGGATCGGAGGAGGAGGAAATTGTAAAGGCTGCACATTCTTGGTTGTCGGGGGTAACCAACAAACAAGAGGTCTTTGCGTTGGTTAAGATCTGACAACTCAAAGTAAAATTCAAGCAGTAAAATGGGATTTGGCTCCCTACCTCAAATTAGCTAATCAGTTAATGTGAACAGGGTATAATTGAACTGTCACTTCTGTCTCTGTGCTTTCTTTGTTCTTTTAAACAGGCAAAGTCTGTCACTTCTCTGTCTCTCTATTTAAAAAAAAAGAAAAGAAAGAGGCAAAGTTTATAATATGTTTTTTCGTAGCATATAGCAGAACATTGCTTTGACTCAATTCCTTTATTCAAATATAATTGAAAAGGCAAAAGCAAGAAATGGTGAAGAGGACAAATAAATTGCTGTCAGGATGTCATGCCTTACAATTAGATAGCAATGGTGAAGAATTCTCTTATTCCACCCCGTCTTGCTTAATTGGGATGGCACGTAACAGCTTTCACACGATGCACAGAGGGGCTAAGATCGACCACGAATGCAGGAGGTTTTTTTTATAAAAAAAAATAGATGTTTATAGTTAGTTTTATGTTTTTACTTTTTAATCTTTACGTTACATTATTATAATTTTTGTAGGTTTTTTTTAATAGTTATCCTAGTTTATTCTATTTATTCAATATTACTAGTTTTTTTATATATATAAAATATTGTAATGTTCTTTTGAAAAGTGAGATATGAACAATTAAAATTAAATATTTTATAAAAATAATTTATAGTTATTTTATTATTAGCCTTCAACAGTTTTGACTTGTAACAAATCTCGTTATCATTTGCTTCCGTCAAGATTAGTTGGTATCGGAGTCCAATAATTCTTAATGATTTTGATTGGAAATCTAATGTGATATTAGCTTTAATACCAAGAGATCCATTAGAGGTTTTATTAGGTTAAGTCACGAGATTTGAAGGGAAGAAATTCAATGATACAATTAATAGATTTCTTTAAATTACATGGGCAAAAGGTTCAATATATACGGTTCAAACATCATTGTTTCTTTCTCCCTTTCTTCTCATGTACTAAAGAAATTACTTTTGTAAGGTAATCAGAAATTATCCCAATGCTCCTTGTTTGGTTTTTCAAAGTCTTCTCTCAAGGCACCCTTTTTGCTCTTTCTACACTATTGTAAGTTTTGTTCAGAATTACCCATGCGCCTCTTTTGAAGTTTTTGCTGAAGTTGTCATTGTAAGTGTTTCTAGATTCTCTTGTAACTTTTGCATTGCTCAGGGATACCTCTTTTCTTGTTGATTCTAGTTCAATATTGAATTTCTACCAAATCCCATATATAGTTCTTGGGATTTCAAAAGAGCCATGCATTATACACACCACGAATCATAATTTTGTTTTGTGAGGCAAGGAATTTGTGAATCGGAGTTCTATTGTAGTTGGAAATCATTGTTACACTCAATATCAAATTATTGAAAATAAATACAAGTAAAAAACAATGAGCCTCACTCAGTCATTCTCACAAGCAAAAGGTAAAAGAGACTTCGAATTAGGTTTACTTTCGTTATTGACCTCATATATTTCAATGACAGTAATCCACACGCTTTTATATAGATTTCTTATGAGACTTATGGTAGCTAGTATCTCTTTACTAATCTTAATAAAAACTTAAATGCTACGCTTGACTGAATTATATATTATGGTTCAGTTTCCATAAACACTAATTATGCCTTTCTTTCTTCCTCTTTCTCTCATTTAAGTTTTCCAAATCATGATTTATAAAAGCATCTTAATTTCCAATTTCCTTAACTAATTATTATGGATTTTTTTTTACTTGAAAGGATATTGAGTTTTGGAAGAACTCAAATAGGGCCGTTTGGCTTTTGTTTGCAGCTACAAGTATATCTAGCAAGAATAAAAAGTTATATACGAATTCTCGTTTAATTTTTTAGTGTAGTACTTTAATTTAATGCGATTTCATTTTTCTTTTCACCCAAAAAGAGGCTTTGTTTAGCTTAAACTAATAGCAAATATGTTTATCAATTGAAAAAAAATTATTTTTTATATATGTTTTCTATTAGTACAATTTCAAGAAAATTTGAAACATAAAAAAATTATTTTAGATCCTTAATTTCTTTTTCTATTATTATGAAAAATCGGTATTCAATAATAATGTTTTCGTAAATGAAGAAATGTATTTAGAATAACCAAGTGACTATATCATCAAATAGCATAATTCCTAAATGATATAGGATGCATATTGATAAGTTGAAGCTAAAGAAAAAACCTATATGAGTCAAACTATATTTTTTTTATAAAAAAACTAGGATAAATTTTTATTTGATTTTTAAATTAGACTAAAGTTTTACCAGCATATTTTATTAATGTGGAACATATTATAAATATATTTATTGATTACATAAACAAGATTAACTATGAAAAGAAGTCCACCAAGAAATTTAGACACAACATATATGAAGCTTGACAAAAACAATAATATTATAAGATATAACTGTTGAATTAGATTCAAATTTGTTTAAAAGAATATATAGGTGAGTTTTTATGTGCAACCACTCCATAAGTTATTATTTTTTATATTTTAATTATTTTTCTTATTAATTTTAGATTTTTTTCTACTTAGCTATAATATTTTTTGGTTTTTCATTTCTCTACTGTGTTTAGGGGTATATTCTTGGGGCTTGAGACTTGAGACTATATGTTTTTTTTTTTAATTTCCGAAGACAGGTTTATTAGAATTAACCTCATTTATTATGCATTTATTTTTAAGAGTTAAATTACACCTATGACCTATGGTTCTTGAAGCTTTAAATTTTGGTCATTGTAACCCTTATGTCCCTCAAACTTTCTGTATTCGTAAAATATGATTCCTTCATCCACTTTAATGCATAAACGTCGCAGCTTGTGGTATCCTAATGAACACGAGTTGTACCCTTATGTCCCTCATGCATATGTAACTCAAATTGAAAGCGTTAGGTTTTATGCTGTCCATAATTAATTAAAGTCTAAAACACTAGGACCATATAATGTAATTAACCTTAATCATAGATTAAAACCAGCAAATGGGACACGTTTTGGATCATTAATTGTATTGGATTGACATAATTATATGGGGTAGGATGCACGTACCACATTCATAAAATAAAAATGCTAAAATCAATAAAATATGACAAGAACAAAACTTTCAGTATTGTGGGATTACAAGTAGCTAGATCTCACTTTAAGATTCTGATTCAACAAGCCATATGTATTCTTGGAATTTTTTCTCATCACTCCTCCTAAAAAGGTCTTTTTCTTTATGATCTGTCCCAGAATAGACATCGGACAGCAATGAAAATGTAAATGCCTGATGTATGTAGCACGCTGTAGGGCATAAAACCAGTTACAATTGGGTGCAATCAGTCGGCTTAAAAGACACAGACTTTCCTTGAATGTCATAGCCTATCAAGAAGTTCATTTGTGCAACGTTTCCGAAGATTGCACCAGATTGAGTTGAGTTGAAAGCTAAGCACAAGACATCATCTGAAATTAATATAAAGGTATTTAAAGTCTGGAGCACCACATCTGCACCATTGAAATGTGCAGTGATTACAGGAACCTTTAGATCAGGAGTAGGGCGATAACAATGACTCAGTAATCCACTTGCGTCTTGGGTGCGTTCTCCATTAATAACTGCATTTTCAACCGCTGTAGCAAATTCCGTGAAGAAATTTACTGGAAATAATGTCAAGGAAGTACCTGAATCAATGATGATGTTGCCCTCACTGCCTCCGAAGGAAGAACCTCCGAATTCTATTTTCTTGTCTCCAACACTCATGGCTTCTAGTGTTAAATAGTAAAAGGTATCTGGATTTTTTGAGATTAATGGGGTTGATTGGACTCCAGAACCGGAAACCACAGCATTTCTTCCAAAATGTAATTTGCTCGAGTTTCCTGCAGATTCGGAGGAAAATGGCACCAGACAGTACGAGAATTTGCCACCAACAGAGGAGCCCATTTGAGATATAAGGGACATTGGACCACCTCCAAGGCCAATAATACCTGAATCTTTCTTATCAAAGGTTCCATTATTTCGACGCCCACAGCCAATGACAGTTTTAGGGAAATACACTGGACCGCCATTTGTGGAAGGCAAAGTGACTGTATCAACAGCAAGATTTCCATTGGTAAAGGATCGATCACCATAATAATACGAGTATTGGCAAAGCTGTTCGGAGGAGCAGGAACTACTCTCGCCTAGGTTTTGGCATTGCCTTGTGTCACAAGAGAGGTCTCTATATGTCTTAGAGGATTTTGGGTCAAAAAGAGGAGCAATTTGCTTGTAACACTTGTCGCATGGCGTGCACTGTGTCCATATAAGATCACTGCCCGTATCTGCTATAGCCAGGATCTCAAAAGGCGGTGTCCCGAGGGATAAACTCATGAGATATTCACCTCCATTAGCTATAATCTCAGATTCAACTTCTTTTGGAGAGACTGTAGCAGCAGTTCTCTGAAAATGGTGGACTCGACTAACGGATCGGCGCATAGCTTTGTTCAAACGTTGGAGGTGAGTTTGTTGAGAGTTGTAAAGGGGGGACTTTGGTGAATCACGGTGGACTAGTTCCGTAGTAAATCCAGCATTGTGGGCATATATGCAGCCAAAACTAGCAACACAGAGTGCAATTGCTGAAGCAAAAGAGAGAACAGATTGAAAAGTTGCCATGGCTATTAGACTAGAGAGATGGAGATGATTAGATGGTTCAAGGGTTGGGTTGTATATATACAAAGTTGGAATTCATGATTGCAAAGATCACAAATAAACTGAGAATCAATATTGATAGTTATTAATTGTACGATGATCCATAAAAAATTAATTTGCCTTCCATTTTAATCCGGATCATGCGTATAAAGGATTATTTTCTTTTTCCTCTTGAATCATTTGATGCGTGTACGTGTAACCTTTGATGCGTGGATTCTCATTAATACTTTGGAGATGCATGGATTATCTCTTTAGTTTCTTACGACTGTTCAGTAACATTTATTGATTTGGGTTTTATGTTATCTATCTATTTTATATTATAAAACGATAGTATGTTCTTGTACATTTATTGTTTTTTATTTTTTTTTCAATCAAGTAATTGTACATAATAAAAATCGTTCTCTTCATGTTAATAAATGAAAAGGTGATAGCAGAGAGAAATTAAAGATTATTTAAAAAAAAAACTTTGAATACAAAAAATAATACAGTATGTTATGTTATCTTGATCAAATGAAAGGTCATATTATAATCTTTCTTTTAAGATTTATATATATTAATTCCACATATTTTTGTAGAATATATTCTCTTAAATTGTTTAAAAACTTTTTTTAATAAAAAAAAAAGTTTAATTGTATTCCTGTTACATTTGTCGCGGGAAACATCTCGACAAACTAAAGAGTAAAAATAAAAGTAAAAGTTCCTGTCTAATTTATAATAACTAAGAAATCTAAAATGTCTTTGGAGATTCTAAATAAGAAAATGGTTATGTTAAAAGAAAAATTAAAATCAATCTAAAATATCATACCTGAAGTAAGTTACTTCATGTTTGTTTTTATGATTATATATATATATATATATATATATGTGTGTGTGTGTGTGTGTGTGGTGCATGTATGTTAATTGTTCACTTAAAATGGTGTATGTTTTATTGTTTGTGGTAAAAACTACCAAGTCCTAATGATAATGATTTGGGATATGAGTCTACGAACATGCTCAATCCTCACTTTTGAAACATAGGCATTAAACCCGAAAAATAGTGAATAATAAATTAGGCTATGAGCCAATTTCTTGGAATATGTTCAAAATGGCCTTGAAGGCCTCTACTCACACTCAATAGATCTTAAAGGATTGTGTTGATCTATCCCAAGTTCACTTTACATATCAAAAGGGTTATATATTATATTCACACACACACACACATATAATAGAATGAAAAAATAGAGTCACACACACACACACACACACACACACATATATATATATATATATCAATCTGCTTACCTTAATTTTAAACAACGTCCAATAAAAAATATAATTAGGATTCACAATTATTGTGCCAATTCTAAGTTACAAGAAATATACAAATCAATGAAAAAAAACAAGGATACAAAAATTCCTGATGAAAGGGCTTTGCATTTTCTGATGGTAGGGCTTGTAATTCCTTATTGCAAGGATGAAAATGTATGATAACAGAGTTTGAACTTTTCGATTGCAAGATTTAGACTTCTTTGATGACAGGGCTTAGACTTTCTAATGATAGAGCTTAAAATTTCTTGATGGCAAGGCTGAAACTTATATAGCAGCAACTTATTTTTACTTTATTTGTGTGTACCTCTTGAAATCAAAGAGAAACACAATCCTCCATCGCATTTTCTAAGATCTTTGGCTTTAGAAATATCAAGAACTAGGCACTGGTTTTCTTGAATTATAAGTAACCCTAATAATCATCTCATATTCTCTACTTTAATCATTGACTGAGTATTGTTCATCTATTATTTTAGTTTAGACCACATTAATTATACTTGTCATTGTCTCCAAGCGTAGTTGGAGGATTTGTTTTGTTCATTATTGCTTATTTTTCATCATCACTGTGAATAATTTTTCATCTTAGTTTGTGATAGAGTTCATCAAATAATCATTTGGCTATTGTGATCATAATTGGTCTCTTTAAAATAAATTGGCCCTAGTTGATCTAGTTGTGTTCATATTTCTCAATGATCATTATAAGGTGCATATGCATCATCATCATTTTCTTTTCAAAAGATTCAATCAATGAGAAAAAAATATTGTAAAACATTTTCTTTTTGAAATCACTTTTCTTGTTTTAGAACCAAGTTGTAAATTTTAATAATTGTGTTCATGTAGGTCCAATTATTGAAATGAAATCATTAAAATATAAATATGAAAGTATTTTCATATATCTAATAGACATTTAGATTTTCTTGGTTAAAAGTCCAGAATATGTCATTCAAGTGGCATGATGTAATTTTAGAAATTTATGTTAGTATATGAGAAAATGGGTTTGTGAAGAAAAGGTTATCCCTCATTTTTGGCTTTTTTTGATAAATGACTTGAATGGATTCTATGATAAATGAAAAACTATTTTGTAAAGAAAACATTGGATTTCAAAAGGAGAGTTTTGTTGTGTTGATTTTTTTATCATGAAAAATGATATGTAGAACACAAATGAGTCATGAATTTACTTGAAAAACATCTCTCATCCCTTTTTTAAAAACTAAAACTTATTAATATAAACAAATTTTTTTATTAGAAAATCGCTTATAAAGGCACGTAATATGGGTAAAGGTCATGTCTATGAAAAAATGAGATATACATGAGTCTTTAATAGAATCCAAGGTTGAAAAGTAAACAAACTATTTTTTGTTAATCATAAAGGGCTTAGAAAAGCATGTAATGTGGGTTAAGGTCATGTTTATGAAAGAATGAGTTATACATGAGTCTTAAATGGTGTTCAAAGGTGAAAAGGTTAACAAACTATTTTTTTTTTAATAGAAAAGGCTTATACATGTTGTGATGTCTTCAAAAATCAGCTATAATAGTTGCTCAAATTTTATGATTTTGTAGTTGGATTTTCTTGAGAAAATGGTTGAATTTTATCGGTCAATATCAAGCATTTTTAGTTCTAAATTGGAATATAATGGTATTCTTGTAAATATTTTAAACTATTTTGTTGATTTTTTTTTGTTTGTGCCAATAAGAATATAAAATGTTATGTAATTTATAAACCGTGGAACGTAAATTGTAATTTTCAAAAACATGGATGCAAATTGAAAAAACAACTAAACTATAAAAGAGTATGGTAGTTTTCACTTATAAAAAACCTAATTGAGCTCAAGCAAACATTGAACAACCAGAGATAAAACATTGTGGATTAAAATAATGTTTTTCTTTTTTAATTTCTTTTTTGTTCTTTAAACATTTTCTATTCTAGTCATATAATTTTTTTTTCATAAATGTCCTACATTGGATCAATTGAGACTTGGGCATGATAATTTGTTTTAACTAGCTCATTATAGGGTTCACATGATGTCAGAAAAAGCCTCGACACTAAGTTGTTGTGTAATTTGGACAAACAAGATTTGATTTTGTTACTAAAAAAATTAAAAAAAACAAGGACCAAATTTGAAACTAAAGTGAGAAGGAACCTTTTTTTCTTTATTTATTGTTCATTAGACAATTTTTTAGAAATTTTCTCCCTTAAGTTTTTTATTTTTTACTTTTTATTCTTGTTTATTGAGGATTTGGCGTTTCAGTCCAATACATCATTTGTTTTGTGCCTTAGTCCTTGGATTTTTTTAGGAGAGAGTCATCGAAAAATAATGAAGGAAAGAGAAAGTGATTGGTTGGTCAAATCCTAGAGAAAAGGAAAAAAAAAACCAAATTTGGTGTCAAAGTGTTCCTATTGATGAGAGGAGTGCTATTAAAGATTAAAGTGTTTTTGAGCTTCCATATCACTAGAAAAAGTAGACTGTGGTTAAGAAAGACCTTTTTCTATTTAGTTTTGTATTTGTTTTATTAATTTAGGGGTTTTAAGGTGAGAAATTGGTTCGCTAAGGTCTAAGGGTGCTCATTGGGTATTTTTAGGTGAAAAAATGTTGAAAATTGATTTTTTGGTCCAAAAACATGAGACCTAGCTTTCTGATCACCTCTTCAGTGTCTGAAATATGGACCGAGCTTCATTTTTATTTGCTTTATTTTAAAAAATAAATTGGGTGGATGATGTGTTTAACAAAAAAAAAAAATAGGGTTAGGCACACTAACTTGGCCTTGCAAACCCACGCATGCCTAGCCTTCTTTATTTTGGATCAATAGTTGGCCCACTCAGGCCTAGATCAATCAGCGAGCATCACCAAATGATCCATTAGAGGTACCAATTGGGCCTATTATAATGTCTATAACTAAAAGGATACAAAAGAAATTGATTGGACTGATTCTGGATATTTGGGTTAACAAGTTGCAAATCTACCAAACTAAACCTTTGTGTATTATTTGAGTCATATTTGAAGCTACATAAGGGATTTCGTTGTGATTCGAGTTGGAATGGAAACTAAACATCTTAATATTTTTGTCCATATATGGTAGACTCTTTAATGCAGCCATATGAGAGAGAGCGATGTGTTTGAAGTAAGGCCAGAAGATGTTGTATGATTTTTTCTATTTGTTTTCTTATGATTTTTAGACTTCTTATTTAGAAAAGATTTCTTTTACAAGAAAAGCATAGGTGACAATAACTGGGATTATTTTAGCAATGGCTTTCATGTCAGCAACTTATGTTTCTTTTCTTTTCTTTTTTTGAATTTTCTCATTGGCAAGGTTTCCTTATCACTCAAGGACATTAGAGACGGTTTTTGGGCTTATTGTGTCTAATGTACAGTTTTATTCTAACAAGCATAGTTTTCAATCCTAATATTGGATTGAATTTAGAGTTTACTAAAAGTCTTCATAGGTCTTTTTTTATATTGGGTAAAAATTTCGAGTCAGTCGAACATCAAAAAAGGCTTGTTATAAGATCTAAAAGTTACTATGATGGAACTGCATTAGTTTTCTTATTGATTTATCATATATATTTTTTATTTAGAACTCTTTTTTTATTTTTTCAGTATTGTTTAGGATGTTTTACCTAGTATATATAGGGTTATTTAGCTTATAGTTTTTTTTAAAAAAAAAATTAAGAGATGGATTGATTTATTCATAAATAAAACTTGTGAGAGAGAGAGTTTGTTCTTACCCTTAGTTCCTCGTATAACTACTCTGACTTATAAAATAAATAACCAGGCTTTGCGACATCTTCCTTATACTTCTCGTATGCGTCTCTTCATAGACATTGGGAGGTGGTTCTTATAATCTTGGTGTCTCGGTGCAAGTTATCATTATGTCAAGTTCAATTTCAAATCTAATTTTAACTTTCTTGATAATGGTTAATTTAACTATGAATTTCTGGATCTTTATATTCATGGGATTTGCATTAGTAGGCTCACCCAAGCCCAGGTGCTTGGGCTTTTTTATGAGAGTTTTTTTTATTATTTTTCTTATATTTCAATTAAAATGCATTAAAATAAAGTAACTAAAATTAAATTTAGAATATTATTTCATTAAATACTATTCAACTTTGAATTTGTTTTCAAATAACATTCTAACATATTTTTTTTAAATATTAGCAACAACTCTAATACAACCCTCCATGATTGTTTCCTTTTATTTTAAAAAACATTATAAATTAATAAATAAAATTATATTTAAGATATTATGTTATTATATATCATTCAACTTGATAGTTATTTCTAAATAAAATTCTAGCTTTTTTATAATATTAAGAGTCATTTCATTAATTATTATTTTTGAATTTACTATGCAATTTTATTTTTTTTAATGTTTGTGGTCATGAATATTCTATGGAAGTGAAGTTAAGTCATTACAGTTATTGGCAATTTGTTTTTAAAACTATGCTTCTTATTAAAAAAATAAAAATAAAATAAAAATTACACGAATTGTAAAAGAAGGTTTTTGACAAAAAAAAAACATTTTTTCCTATGAATGTCTTGACAAAAAAATAGATTTAGAAAAGTTTTTGTGACAATGTGTGAGTGTTATATTATTCTTTTCTTTTCCAATACATTCACATAAAAATTATCAAAATATAATTTTTTTTCTAATACATTTGTATAAGCTGTTATTAAAAAAAACAATTATTCTAGTAAAAATATATCAAAAAAAGAGAGCGCATTAATAATATGATGACAAGGTTTAAATTAAAGAAACAATTTTTTCTCAAATCGCTCAACTTTTTTTTTTTTTTTTGTAATACTTTCATTTTTTATTGAATAAACAACATAGCTTGAAAATCTGTTTTTTTGTTAAAAAATGTATTAATAAAAAAATAAGAAATTATATGAGAAAATTATTTTATTTCAATAGAATTAAGATTACTACTCTTCTTAAAAAGAAATTATTGTCATACAAATAAATAAATGATCTAAAAAGAACATAAAATCAAATATTTTAATCTATATTTATCTTTCAACTCCTTAACTTAATTTTTAACTAATATTAACAACTCTTTTTATCTTTATTAACAAATATTTCTAAATTTATTTTATTAAACACACATCAAATTTTTATTTCACAATTATAGCTTTTCTTAATAAAAACACATTGTCAACACAAGCATATTTTTTTTCTTTTTTTCTTTTTCTTTTTTTCTTTGTTAAAAGAATAAAAACTTTTCATCCGACCTCTACAACAAAACGCTGGTGCTGAGAAAACAATGTTGACCTAGTGGTTTGAGCCCAATGAAACTGCTCAGTTTGCGCAAACGCTTTACTGTTCTCAAATAGCACCCGAACATGCTTGGGATAATGGAGCATAAGCTTGGCATTCTAGAAATAAGAGGTTCATTGGAAGAATCTCTTATGAGGGGATCAAATCAATTACCAGAAACTAATCACAGAAATAAAAGCAAGAACAAGAGCTGCTTCTGGATATTTAAAAATCATAACGCATACACAGAATAGGCGTTGATCTTTAGAAGGTACCAATAAGCGGAAAGGCTGTGATATATAAACCCTGAAGGATGTTTATTGTACACAAACTCAATCAAAACTCACACCCTTGTCCAGGAAAATGGCATGCAGAAACCCACTTGACAAGATCCATTAAGTCATCACATGATGGTGCAACGACTCCTTTCCTCGGTAGGTTGTGCAGACACTGGCTGGAACCTGTGCGGCTCAGATGGGTTGTACGTGAACTCGGATGTATCAAGCCCATACTGGTTTCCATGCAGCAAAGAACAGACACAAGTACAGCAGTGGAATCAGAACCAGAAACTAGCAAATTTTGATAGAGAGATTACATAGCATATATGTATAACAAGCAATGGAACAAGATATCTACCCAACCAAGTACTTGATGCAGAACCAATTATAGGATAATTTCTAATACAATAGCAATGCCTAATGGAACTACTAACAATCATCCAAGTGTGTTCTAAACGTTAAGCCACATAAACATTCTCATTCAAACATTCAAGAATAAGGCTGATTACTAAACAGCAAGATGTAATAGTGCTTGTTTACATCCTTCATGCCTTGTGTGAACACAATAACTAAAGCAATGAAACACAGGATCAAGCTACAACTGATGTTTACCATCCTATATGGTCCTGTGGTGGGACAATTATTGTAGTTCTACACAAATGTCAAAAACCTGAATTTTCATAAGCTTAATGAAAATCCATTTATTATGAACAACTTTGTGAATGAATACCACATCAAATGGATTCCCAGGAAAGTGTGACTCAGATGGCTACAGGGTCACAGAAATATGCAAAATTGTCAGATGGTGCGTCAAACTTTCACTGCATTGAAATTCAGAAATAATCAAACCTTTTCCCTCATTCGTGTACTCCAGGCATCATTTCTGCTTGGACGCTGATCAAGGGTTCCAGCAACAGGCACACCTGTTGCAGGAGCTGGTGGCCTGTTAAGCAAAGGCTGTCGGTTCTGTTGCCTGGGGGCAATGAGCTCATCATCACTATCATACTCTAGTGGCCTGTTTGCTGCCCTAACCAGAAGGGCTAACAAGAAAATCAAAGCCTGCAAAAACACAATAATTCATTGTAAACAAGCTACTAAGAAGCTCCTTGATAGAGAGAGAGAGAGTTCAAAATAAGATCTACGAAACCCCATCTCCCAATTCAGTCTTGACAAATTGGTCCCAGTCATGGCCATAGATAATCATAGGTGGTGGAACTTGTACAAGAGAAGCACAGTTTCACAAAGAACTCAAATGTGTCCATAAAAATCATAAAACCTCCTAGAAACTTCTAACATAAACTCCCATCATATTAGATTCTTGAAATATTTTCCTGATTCAGTATTTCTTAATTATGATCATATACCCTTTGAGCGTGCTTAAAGAAAAAAGACTGCAAAAGAAAAGTTCATTGCCTTAGTAAACATGATTGCTTTGCCATGAATTCTTCACATTCCTAAAATAAATTAAGCCATGCTCTCTCTAAAATAAATTGATCCCATTGAGTCATAAATACAGAGGAGAAAATATGCTTTTGGACATGCTCAATGAGTGAACATAAGAGGGAAGTAACAGTATCGTACATCTTTAACTGTACCTTAACCTAAACCTGTTTTATAAATTAATAGACAGATGTTACCATCAATCAGATCTCTGCCCAGTTTCTGAATCTGTCTCTCTAGAAAATATCTAACCCTCACAAAAGCAAGAAGCATCATTTCATGCTTACCTCCAAAATAACTATTCCAAGAGCAACCCATTTGACAATGTTCCATTTTTCTTTGAGGAAATCATATAGCATGTCAAAATCTCCAGTTTTGTCTGGTGGAATTTCCTGACAGGGAAAAAATATAACAAAAGTTTAGATGACTATAGCACATTAAACCTCTAGAAATTGGTTAAATGGAAAACTCACTTCTTTCCAGCTTTTATCAAAGAATATGAAAGCTGCACATCCCAACTCTACCAATATCAACAAGACGATCAATACTGAATACTATGTTGGCTTAAGGAAACAAATCATCATAAACCACAAAGCCAAGGAACATATGAACTATTCCTCTGTCCCATAAAAAATGTCCAGCTAAATCTTCAAGGATTTAATTCACTGATGACAAGTAATTCTACTCTAGACATACAAATGATGCAAACTGAAAACTAAAGTAGTAGTCAAGGGAAAATAGAAAATGACTTCCTTTTTTCCAGAACAAGGGAAGAGAATTGATAAGAAGAGAGAGAGAGAGAGAAGCCAAAAGAAACAAAACAGAACTAAAGCAACAATGCTTCCCAATCCTTTTGCATATCCGTGAAGAAACAGCATCCTGATGCTTTTGCTGCTGAATAATGGACATACTCTTTCAGGCATAACAAAAGGAGAATAAGAAGACACTCTTTGCAAGCATGTGAGATTATTGAATTGACTAGGTCACTTCTTATGCTGTCTTACTTGCCAAGAACAAAACAAAGAAGCATCTTATGCAGCAGAATGGCAGGTAATCATCATTGCATCATGTGGTGCGGGCACAACTAATTCTAATAGTAGTACTGATGAGGTAAAACAAATGTGAAATAGGATACACAAGTCAAGCAGCAGCCATTTCGTGTTGCAGCTCCAATACAACCAAAACAAGAGATGATGAAGAGAATTACTCCTACAGCAACAAATACGTATATGAACCTGCAAATGAAACGGATGCAAAATGATAATTTGGCAATTTAAGGATAAACTTGAAAATAATAAGGACAAATATGAATATATAATTTGCAGTCAGTATAGTTTTTCAATAACCATGCAAGCCCAACAGAACCAGCAGTTAGTTAGAAATAACTTTTCACATTTTAGTTCTCTTCTTCATTGCCAACAAATCACCAGCTCTAAGTGAAGGAGAAATACAGCTTGACTAAACTTGCGCCGTGTGAATCTTCATATATATAATATAAAGATCACTACAAATGCTATTGCATAATGGTGCAACAAAGTTATTGAAAATAGTCTGATTGTCAGCCTTTTTTGCATGAAGTGATCAATCTAAAGACTCACACCAGTAACCTTGTTGTTTACAACTTCAAAATTTTCATATCAAAGTATTAATCTAGACAATCAATTCTTAACTCCCAAACATCTGTCATTCATTTTATCAAATCAAAGTATTTTACGACTTAAAAGAGAGAGAGAGAGAGAGAGAGAACCGAACCACCCATAAATGAGTACAGCTAAAATCTGATAGCAATACTTGTAGCAAGAAACTCAATGTTTAGCAATACCCTGACACCTTACCTCGAGAAAGGAAAAAACAGTGTCTTTTTATAGGTACCATAATCTGAGAGATCATAAAATTGTAAAGGGCACATCTTATGGCAAAAATGCTACTTTCTAGCTATCATAGTATGAACTATGTTACTCTCTACAGGTCCTATTCTCGGTCAAATTAAGATTACTAAGAAACAAATGCAGGATGCAGATGACTGAGAACAGAAATGGAAACCAAGAGTGTGGATGGAACACCGCTAGATTTTTATTATCAAAGGAAGCAACTGGCATATAAGTCAGGGGATGGGTATGAGATATTATTGTCTTCCACTATTACAATCATCACTACTCCTATCCCACCATGCTTTTCCAGTTTCCACCGACATCTCCACAAACACTACAACACAATCATCATCACTATTGTGAGCACCACTACTAGCATTAGCACACCAACATCATACTCCCATGATCACCATCAAAACAATTTACTCTTCAATCTTCCTTGATTATCGTCTATGCTATACACAGTTGTTGCCAATTTAGGGTTTATATCAATTATTTGTGATGTGCCAGAGTCTGAGATATTTAGTGCAGTGTAATAAAATGAGTTGGCACTGATGCAACTTGCAGATTATGTTAACTGTAAATTTCAAACTCATAAACACTTTTTGCACTTAAGCTAAACAATGACAGCCAACTGAATTTCCAAATAACTTTTCTTCACTCTGATTGTTGTGACCAAAACCAGGATCCATCCACCCACCCACCCAGCGTTCACCAAATCAACCAAGGCCCAGTAAAAAAAAACAAAGAACCAATTATAACAATAATTAGAAAGAGAATGGTGGAAAACGAACCATAAAAGAAATGCAGTTCGTAATGTTTCACATCAATAAAATCACTTAACGAAAATAGAATTAGCTCTACTTCAATCTACTCGAGAATGAGGGAAGAGGCAGGTAGAAGTTTATAGAAATGGGTTAGCTTCTTGGAGAATTTCAGCTATTGGGCTTCATTTTCCCCATTATTTTCAAGTGCCATATGGAGCTTACACAAGGATCAAACCCATCAAAAATTCAATTACCATCTCCTATCAACTTGCTTTTACAATGAAAATCAAATAACAGGTTTCTCAACCACAAATTCAAGCACAATTGAGCTAAAACAAAAACCTTTAACCACAAATCAAAATCACTAAAAAAAAAAGCCACATACCAAGCTTTTGGCAGCTTATCAAGGATATTGTCCGAAAGAGACACAGTCATAAGCATAGGGCGACCAAGCTGCGTCAAACCCTGACCATCCCTCAGCGTCGACACTAGTGCTACGTTGTCATCAGCTCTTGTATACTCAACAAACAAGTAAATCCCAAAACCAATCATAGCCAGACCCACAAGAGTGAGCAAGAAGTTAAGGAGCTTCAGTAGGCACTCCAAGCATCCTTTACAAGCCATGTTCCCCTATAAAATCCCTACAATTTCCACTCACTGTCTTCTTCTATCTCATCAGCTCACTCACCTTATACCTTCAATATCAAAACGCACATTAGCACCGCAATTTCAGTACTTAGAAGCCTAAAAAACCATATTTACTCCAGTAAACAAAGAAAAAAAAACTAAATACCTTCAATAATTCACAGATTTTGGAAATAATTCTGTTAGAAAAAATTATAAGGCAGACCCAATACTTGAAATTAGGATTCACAAACCAGTTTGCTTATTCAAAAACAAAAGTTCAAAATTGAAAAAGAAAAGATTTCTCTTTTTTTCCTGACTTTTCTCACCAACCAAACAGAAACGTCAATTAAAAAAAAATGACCGTCAAAATGATTGAACAAAAAACCACCATGCCAGTTAATTGATTGGATAGGAAGTATCTAAAGGTAAAAACAAGGTGGATCATGTTACAGTTATAAGGAGATTAGGATTAAAAAAATTGAGTGACTTACAGATTAATCGGTGGATTATTTTGGGGGAGCTTTAATTTTGGCTATTCGGAGAAGAAAGACAGAGAATCCAGAAATTAGGAAGTGGACGAGAGAGATGAGGACCCCTCTGCTTATTTTGCCCCTCTTCTGTGAGCTGGCATATTTCTCATTCTTTGCTTTATTTAATGATTGTGGAATGCCATTTATGCCCTGCCGCCCATGATTATGCGCTAGTGATTTGATTTTAGGGAATGTGAATGAAGTTGTTGTTCTGGTCGAGCTTAGTTACTTCGATTGTTATCCGGTGCTTAGCAGTAGGGATGAATAAATTTTTTTTATTATAAGAAATAAATATTCAAGTTGTGGTAAAAAAAAAAATTTAGTAAAAAAATATTAAAATATATGGATATTAATTTGATGTGAATTGATATTACGAAGATAATTCAGATAACTGGTAAAAATATAATTTGACCTATAAAAATTAAAGACAATATCTTTTTAAAAAAATTATTATCGACTAAGGATAACCTATTAAATTCACGACCTGGATTATAAGACCATGATAATCTCATATAAATAAAATCAAAATAAATTATGAAACTCAATTCTCAATTAACACATTGTTGAATAATGAAATTGAAAAAAAAATTAATTAGAAAACAAAACAAAAAAAACGGATTGAGTTAACCTACCAAACTCATGACCTAGGTAATGAGACCAAGATAACCTCATATAAAGTAAACAAAAAAATAACATGAGTCAATCCAGGTTAACCTATTAAATCCATAATCAAAGTCATGAGACTGTAATAACCTTATAAAAAGTAAATAAAAAAATTATAAAGTTTAATTTTTAAAAAACTCATTGTTGAATGATGAAATTGGAAAAAAAAAAATAGAAACGTGACATAATAAAACAAACTAAGTCTATCCAAGTTAACCTGAAAAACATGTGACCCGAGTCATAAAACCAGGATAACCTTATAAAAAGCAAACCAAGAAAAATGATGGTGCGTAATTCCTAATCAATCAAATATTGAATGATGAAATTGAAAAAAATACCAATTAAAAAAAGACAAAAAAAAAAATCAAGTCAATTGGATTTTCATCTATTTTTTTTTTACAAATGTT
>Ga0307515_10010014_pt1 | contig 18240 bp, 4 predicted proteins | sample 17_EM_MG_FD_194513 | JGI IMG/M metagenome (GOLD analysis project Ga0307515, IMG submission 194513) | Populus trichocarpa ectomycorrhiza microbial communities from riparian zone in the Pacific Northwest, United States - 17_EM | ecosystem: Host-associated > Plants > Roots > Unclassified | place... | reverse complement strand
TCCTATAAAGACAAAAGAGATATGTCCTTATAGTTTTAAAACGACTCTAGTCCTAACAGAGCAACCGTAGGCTTTAGATATGTAGTTTATAAGCAGGAGTATTACTCGTTATTAATTCTCTTAATATAGCAGCTACTCTCTCCTTAATAAGTTTGTACCATTTATCCAGAGGCTGCGTGCCCTCCGCTAAAAGGGCTAGAAATGCTTTATAGTATTAAAAACAATATAGGGCTCTAAAAACGGAATAGGGGTTAAAATCTACTGCAGTTAGCGAAGAGTGTAGTAAGAAAAAAGAACACCTACGATGCATTTTAGGAGGTAAGCTATCTAGAACTATACACGAAGCTATAAATAAGACGATAAATTCTATGGACGCCTTATTACCTACACATTGGTTTAAGAAGACTCCTAAGTAGTAATAAAAGTCGTTTTTAACCTAATTATCCCCTCTTAACGTATGGATGAAGTCAAATTCTTTAAAGTTAGTACTAGCTTGTGTGTTTAAATGCTCCTTTAAAGAAGGCGTTAAGGTAGGCTGCAGAGAAGAAAAGCTGTTAGTTAATGCGAGCCTGACAAGTAGTATTGGCTTCGTTAAGCAATGCATTTTTAAGTATAAGATGGCGAGCGACTGGGGATAGTTTGGAGGTATTTAGTAAGTTAACAACTCTAATACTAGAGAATAATTAATGGAAATTAGGTAGATTTTAAGTGACGGAATTTGTATCCTAGAGTTCGCCCGATGTAACTATAATTACATAAAGTCGTAAACTTAACGCCAAACCTATCTGTGCCTACGTCGCAACTTACAATATCGCTTTATTAGTGCTATTAAAGTCGTCTATAAAAATACAAATAAGGTTAGCGAAAAGGAATATAAGTCTAGCCAGTACCGTATTAACAACGTCCTTTAGACCAAGTTTACAAGCTTCCTCTATTTACTCTACCCTTTATCTTCCGATCTTACGACTATAGCTTAGGAGTTAATTATTTTCTATATAGGTATCTTTAAGATTAATATTAGCAAATAGCAGCGGCCTATTTAAGTAAGCTGTTAATAAGTTAAGGTTAAGAGCAGCTATGCCTTACCCCCATTGTCTTAAGTGGTTATTTTCTAAAAACACTTCTTTTAATACTCTCGTCTTCGCTCTTCTCCCAATAAGAATAATTAGAGAAGGGAATTAGGATATTAAATTAGTTAAGTTACTAGTTATGCTATAAAGCTAGTCTCCGTAAGAAATAACCTAGTCCTTTTAATTACAAAATATCCGGATTTAATCTATTTGCGAATGCAAAGCTATAATAAGGATTTTTTATTCTAAAATCCTTTTTAAACCTAGTCTACATAAATCTCCACAATTTTATAGAGGGGTTGTATTTCTAGCCGCACTCCTCCGCATCGTTTTATTAAGGTTAGATAGACTTTATCCTAAGATTCCTTTACGATTCTTCTTAACTCTGTTTCGCGATAAACAATAACATTTTATAGGATAAACTTAAGAATTTCCTTAGGTCGGCTGAGGTAAATCTAAAGCATCTACACTTTAATTTATCTCTTAAACTTTTAGATGAAGGTAATATTAAAAGGTTAGTGGGGATGTTTAAAGCTAGCTGCTTTTATGCTGATAAGGGGAATCGTATACCCGCGAAAATTGAAAAACATAACTTAGATGCTGCGGTTGCGCGATCCGGAAGAGTAGCCTTAGACTTATTCCAGATTGGAGCCTTTCCCAGACTTTCATTTCCTAAGAACTTTAATTTAGCATATCTATATAGATAAGACTTTACTAAGGCTGCGAAATAGGCATTTCCGCTACTAGGAGATTAGTGGTGGATAGTTAACTTTTATATAACTAGTACGCTTACCAGTATCGAGTCAAAAAATCACTAACTTAAAAAGGTATTTCTCTAGAAATAGAGGCCTATATTTACTTAGCTTACGTAAACCCCTAGAACCCTTACGACGGGGAAAAGTATCTATATATAAGATTCTACCAGAAGCGTAATAATAGAGATAAAGAGCGCAGGTAGCTGGCTAGATTAAGCCCCAATAAGAAGAAAGTATTTAAATAAATTTAGCGTAATAGGTGGTTTGCTAACCCTTTAGATAAACTCCTTCCGTTTCCTAGATTATAGAAGGAATTCCATCTTAGATCTATACGCGCTTTTATAAGCTAGAAGTGCAGAGAGGTTTATTAGTTATATATAATTTTAATTATATCTTTGCTTATAAACTTCTAGGAACTCTTTAACTATATTTACAAGATTTATTAAGTATAGATATATATAATAGGGGGGGATAAGTCCCTTAGCGTATTCGCTGATAAAACTATAGTGCGGCTACTAGGGTCTTTTACGCCAAATTGGTGCTATAGGGATAGGGAAGTAGTTTAGTCTCTCTTTAGTTCTAAAGCTGTCTTTCCTAAGTTAGATAATCTATATTAGCGCTTATAATTTCTTATAAACGTCTTATTGGTGGATGGAATGATATTTACCTTATATATATTTTTTAAGGATACTAACTACATTGGCGTGGTTATAAAAAGGATAAGGTCGCTTTTACTACCTAAGGTTAAAGATTTAACCATTACGGCAATGAAAAAGTGCTATATAGGCTAGGCGCAATAGAGTGGTCATTATATCGTTTAATTTAGGATATAGGATAAACGCTATATATATATAACTAAATCTTAAAGTAAGGAATAGGGTTACCTACAGCTCTGTCTTTCTATTATCCGCCACTACTCTAAGCTAAATAAAGGCAAAAATTCTTTAGCATCCTATAGAGGAGTAAAGCTTAAGGCGTATAGGGTGAATAAACCGCCACCCTTTAGCTTATTTGAATTTGCTAGTCTTACTTTTAAGCTAGGATTTAAAACTAATAAAATCTATTACTGTTAGGATAAACTAAATAGAATTTAAGCCGGTATTTGTAAACGTAGACCCAAGGAACTATTTAATATTAATAATGCTAAACTTAAATAAGAAGTATAAAGAGAGTAAGAGGCTAATAAAAAGATATTTTAACCTAAGCTAATTACCCTATAGCCTGTCCTAGAACTAACTACCAACTCTTTATAAATTAAGTTAAGATATAGTAAGCCTTCTAAAAGTTCGCGGGATTTTAATAGCAGATACCTCTTCTTGCCAACTTTATATAATGTAAAGAATGAGGATCCTAAGCGCTCCCTTATATCTTTTGCAGCCAAAATGCTTATTTTCTTTGCTTTTTTCAGACGCCTAGACTTTAACTATACTAACGGCACTAGCGACCTTAATAATATCAGCGCGATTAATAGCAACATTAATAATAATTATCCCGACCAATGCGAATAGACCAACTTAATAGCGCCACGTTCTTTGTTATCTTTATACTCTAGTTCAAAAGAGCCTCTAAATGCTCTACCGCCCTATAATGCTATCTAGTCTCTAACCCTTAAGCCTAACCATTATGGCTTACGTAGCTAACTTAGAGGCCCTAGAGGTATATATAGACTTAAATAGGAAGCTATAATAGGTAATAAGTTAATTTTTATAGATCTGGATTCTAGTGCGTATCTAAAATTTGCTAATACTCTAGAGGGCATCAAGCATACCATTCGTTTAATTAGGGAAATAAAAAATTCTCTAACATACGGAGCCGTTAAAGAGCGTTACTTAAAAACAATCTATCTAAAGGACATTTACAAAGACGCCAATTAACCAGGATAGGACCCTTTAGGATTTATCTTCTATCTAAATAGCTCGTCTAGACTTACCCGTTTCGTATTTAGTGCGGACTTTAAAACTTACCTACAGTATACTTTCAGCTAAGGATAAAGGCTAACCTATCAGACTCTGTGGGAATTATTAAAGATAGCCTACGCGTTATTATCGTAACATATAATTGCGGTATAGTAGGGCTTGTCTATTCCTACTAGCAATTATAGCCAAACTCACAACTTATAATAGACCTTTTCAATATCCGTAAATTAAATAAGCGACTTAATTCTAAATCTATGGAAATTAAGGTATCCAAGACATATAATTCTATCTTAGAGCCTCTTAGGCAACGATCTTAAGTCTTAGCGCAGTGCTAGTAGTCTGTTACAATATTATATAGCGGAAAGTAAATTTACTGGTAAAAAAGAAGAGAAATCCAATCTGGAAAGAGGTTATTATATAGAATATATTCTTAACGAGACTTCCGGAGATAAATCTACAGCATTTTTAATAAATTGGGAAATGAGGTTAGTGAGGATAATAAGGAAGTCATAACAGATAAGGCTATACGCTAAATTATTGGATCTTGCATAGTATGAAGCTATATAGAATGCTGCTTTTTGGTACTACGCCCCCTGGATATTATAGGGACCCACTAACTAATTCTGTCGTAATGTATCCATTGTTTACGCTGAATATATTAGTAGAATTCCATTAGCAGCCTGCATACTTACTATTGCAATTTCTTTAATTAGCTACCTTATTCGTTTAATACGGCGCACCTCTATTAAAGAACGCTCCGTAACTATCTCGTGCTCGTAGCTCGCTTTAAACCATTTTTTATTAGGATACTCCTAAGCCCAAAACTGGCCATGCATGATATAATCTTTAGGTAAAAGATCTTTAACACTTTTAAGTCTGGGCTCTGCTTAAGAATTAGGATTACGACTTAGACTGTTAATAAATATACAAATGTCCTTCTAAGGGGCCTTATCTGCAATAATTACACCTCCATTTAATGTAGTTAGGTAAAGCAAAAAGGATAAGAGGATATAAACGTAAGGGAGTGCGTTCTCTTTTCTTTTGTAGCGAAGGACGACTTTTAAGGTTAAAAATGCTAGATTAGACGCAAGGCTCCTAGAACCTGTAAAGTTGGTTAGTAGGCGATATAAAGGCGTAACATTTATAATGGCTAAATGTATCCCAAAGTTCTTCCGTAAAGAGTTATCCCATTAAATATAATTTTAAAGCCGTTTAAGAAAGTAACGTTAAAAAGTTTGCAAATCTATAAGTTGCCCTTAAAAGAGATCAATATATATGATTATAAATGCTATATTAATTTGTTGGCTTTCCGTATCTATAGTGGGAAATCCTTTAAAAAACAAAGTAACGGGCTTTTTAAATGGTTGTTTCGAGCCCAGCGATCGGTAAAGGAATTGCATTTACTTTAGTTTATTACCCTTAGCTAATAAGGCTAATCTATAAAAGAGTCTTCTAACTTCTGGAGTTATATGGATGAGGCTATTATACTTATCGCTTATAATATTTCGCCATTCTTCTGATCGTTCTTTATTATAACAAGCGAGGTAAGCCGCAAGATCCCTAAGATATTCTCTTAAAGCCAACTTATGGTGTTAGTACTTCTCGTATAAGCAGCTAATAGAGTAGTAGGACTTATAAAGGAAGCGGATAAGATGCTTAGAAGCTTAAGGTAGCTTTCCTAATAGAGCCATAAAAGGTTTAATGCCCTTTAACTACATTTTTGCAATTGCCTTAAAAGCTAGGTCCGGTTCTAGGCTGCTTAATAGACCGAGATATTCTTCTATAAGTATTTTATAACTTTATACTAAATCCAAAAAGTTACCATTGCTTAAATCTTTCCGTATAGTGTTACGCTGTTTAAGGCATTTTTTTTTAAGAGGGCGGATTTCTATAAGGCTTAAAACCATAACGGCGAAATTTCAGAATCGCTACGATTTTATTAGTTCTGTTTTATCCCAACTATAGATTAAGCGTAGGAGTTTGTCGTTAAAAGGAGAAACAGATTTTTTAAATATAAGAGAGATCCAGCCTTGTATAGAAAAAGTGTTAGCCACTACTTTGACTACGTTGCGACCGGTAAGGACTGGCAGTAATAGTATAACTTAAGGAAAATACAAACGCTAGAAGATGCTGTATTATTTATTATACTTAATCGGAGCTTATTCTTGCCTAAGAAGTTATAGTCCGCTTAGAAGTAAAAGACCTTAGTTACCAAATAAAGTTAGAATTAATAATAGGTGGCAGTGCGGGCTGTCGCAAAGTGACTATAAATCGTTTGCCACTAACGCTAGCTCCTATTAATATTTTATCCTTAAGTATTATCTACTGCTTGTTTATTGTTGGAATGTATGGACAGGAATATATGGACAGAGGTTACGTGGTCATGTATCTGATTAGTCATCCTTATGGTGACTCATCAGCCCCCCCCTATTTAGGCACCGCGATCCTTACGATCCTCTGCAAAGAAGACACGAATGAATCAAAGAACCTGTTACCTCATATTGCAATTGCAGTACCCCCCCGGGTGATACCGACATTTATTTATACTAGTATTTAATCTAGGCATAAAACATTTTTAAAGTAATGTGGTTATAACCTTTAGAACATTAAAATAAAAATTTAGCACCTTAAGGTGACCTTGTTTTAATCTACCTCCTAAATCTACTACTAACAAATTGAGATTAGCGTAAGAAGCAGTGTAAGAGAGTATACGTTTGCTGCTTAAGCTAACCCTAGATAAGCTGGTTAGGCGCTTACTAAGGCTTCTAAGTATTACATGTTACTACAAGGCGCAACGATTAACAGGTTTGAAACTTGTTAATCACGTATAGTTTTTCATAGGCGGCGGGATGCTAGGAATCTAAACTCTTTCTTAATTAAGTAAATTATTCCTTATAGGAATAGAAAAGTAATTAAAAAGATAGCCGTTGTTTTACTGTGGGGCTCTATAACGCCTAATACACTAAGGCTGCCACTAATCGTAAGGTCCTTTATAAAAAGGTTAAGTTAACTCTCAACTCCTAATATATACATAACTAACTATTAAACTTTTTTCCATACAAAAAAACCTAAGCTATCTCCCTCTTTATTTAAATCATTCCCTATGCGTTATAAGTACGTACTAAATATTTAAAATCTCGTAGCGCTCGCTAAATAGGGGGGGGGGGTGAAGCTGGTCGTGCCCAGAGCTATATTAGCGAGGGGATTACCTTATACGCCTCCCAATTTTAACCCCTATTTAACACTATATAAAAGGCTACATTTGTTTTATCCTAAGGTCCCGTAATAATTGCTTAACCACCTTAGTTATGGTGCAAATCGCGTATAAAATTTATAGCCTAGCCCTTGCTCCTTTTCTTGCATCCCGTACTTTTGTAATGCCCTTAAATTTAAAAGCTGCTGTAATTGAAATTTAAATACCTACGTGCTTTAGCTTTTATCTATAAAGAATAAAACTCCAATCTGATCTAACTTTTAGATATTAGATCTGCGAATCTAAACGATATTAGTTTATTAATTCTTTTAAAAACAACTAAAATGGAAATTCTTAGTATATATATTTTTATGCTTATATACCGTATAGCAGCCACACTATTTTTAGAAAACGCCCTCATCGCATCCAACTTAAATAGGAATTTCCACGCACCTATTGATCCTCTTTGGAATGATTTAACTGGGCCTGTAGAGATTGATATTAAGTAAAATAGACTAGGAGATTGTTAGATGCTTGCTACTCTTACTTCTATAGTCAATTCTTCTAAAGGCTAAGACTTTATTAAAACGATTATTAAAAACAATATAGATAAAAATAAAGCTAATATTCTTTTATATAATTCCGATAAAAAAGATCAAAAATCCTATATAGTATTAAAACCTAGCTTAGTGGATTTGCAGAATGGTTTCCTCTTAAATGCTAGCGGGTTTTCTATTTCTGGCGGCACTGGTATATTAGAAGCACATTCTTAGGTAGCCTATATAGAAAAAGCTATAGAGATGGCTGGATATAAAACTGAAGTTAAGTCAGGTAGCTGGGCCTATTATACTATAAAGAGAATCTATAGCAGCGATAATGGACAGTAGATTGATATCAGCTTATTAAGTGACGACAACCTATAGACTCGAATACTTGCGGCCCCAGGCATTCTAGCAGTTGCAGCCTTAAATAACCACCCCGCTAAGGGAATAGTAAGCCAGCATTCTTACTCTCTTTTGGGCTCTATAACGGGAGATAAGACTAGTTAGATAGTTCTTCGCAACCCATAGGGTAATATCAACACTAATAGTTGGGGTATCCCCAATAACCCTGGAAATTTTCCCGATTTGGGTAACGGGAAGTTTTCTATGTCATTGGATACCTTTAGGAATAACTTTAATACGATTTACTATCTTTATTAGGATTATAGACTACGATAAAATTGGAATTTCTTTATTAACACAATTGATTATAGTGCTAACGTTTCCGTGTCCTCGTGATAATTATAGTTTACGATAACTATAGTTTAAATAGTACGCTTATCACGCAGACATTTTAAAAAAGAATATATTTAGGACTTATTTAAAGAATAGGAAAAGAATAATAGCTACACTAGTACTCCTAAAAAATCCTTAAAACGATAGTAAGATATAAATACTAATGCACTAGCTAATACAATGGCGATAATGCTGATAACGATTTGTAATTGTTATTCTATTACCACCTAGTTAGGGAATAGATACCGGTTAATAGGTAATAGAAACTGGTTAATAAATTCGAGGTTAGTTTGCATAAATGTTATATTATTAGGACCTGGCTGTGCTATAGAGGTAAGTTAGGGCTGCCCCAAAAATAGGTTATCCATTGTTGGGGCTAGTAGAGCGTGGTTAGGCGCAAATAGATCGAATGGCTTTATTGTTGGTATTCCGTAAGATGCGGAAGATAAGTTATAAGAGTATCCCGCACCGTTCTCTAATAGTTGTTGCTATATGCGGTTGCAGTCCTCTTTAAAACCCTTATAATTGCCGGCGTTGTTACTGCTAAAATGTAACAGACTGAGCCTTTTGAGAATGTTATATATAAGAGGGTGGCCGTCTTACACCTTAGATAACGGTGACCCTAGCTAACCTTTATCGTCCTATAGCCGGTTATAAAGCTCTCTTAGACCTACTACTAACTGGATCTATTATCGCTTAAGCATTTCCATATAACTGCTATAATTAGTCCTTAAACTTAGAACGCTTAAATATAGAGGCATACCCTTTAGGGTAAACTCTATCTCGCGGCTTCTTTCGCGAGCTAGGGATATATATAGTATTGTTAGCTGCACATTAAGTATATGGACTCCCTCCACTACACTAAATCATTGTCAGAAGTGTAATGTTGTATAATTAAAATTTGGGTGATACCTTTAACTTCTTTAATCGGTAGCGGTTATAAGCTTTATAAGTTCGCTTTTAAACCTTAAATGTCTCTATGGAGCCTAACTGTTGTGTAGACGATAGTAAAACAGATTAAGAAACAACGGCAGTGTTAAGAAACGGGAAAATATATTCATTTGAGTTAATATTTTAGCTTGGTTAGAGAGGACACGTAGTGTTAAAATAATACGTCGGCTAGCTAGTGAGTATAGTGTGCTCCGCCCAGTAGGAGTGCTGGGTAGATTTAGCCTAATTTATACGGCAGATAGTTTTCCTAGCGTTTTAGATCTCGCCACCAACACTAGAACATTAGTGGTTTGCTCCTATTAGGAGTGAAAAGAGGTAATATAGGTAAGCTGCGGTGACGAGGTGGCAACGACCGTGGCGTCCTACGGTAATTAGTCGTTGTTTAAACATTAGCTCCTTCTAATATCTTCTAGGCCGTTGCCTCCCGTCCCATAATAATGCTATATTATGGTAATAATGTAAAAGGTACTATCTTTTTACAGTAATGCGAGTGGGTATAATAATTACACTCTATCTCCGCGCGCCGTTGTGTTGTGTATACTATAGCACCCTAGTTCTTACTTTTAAAGAGCAACGTAGAAAGCGGATTGGCGAGCGCGGCATAGATTAATAACTAGCCCGTTATTTAATTAGTTGTTAAATGCGCCACGTTTAGTCCGCTAAGTCAACCGCAGCTTACCCTAGTAATGTGCCGCTACTTACTACGCTGCTTGGCGTTTCTAAACTAACCATAAGCTAGGTTCTAACTCTGGTTAATTACGCACATTCCTGCTACTAAAAGAAAGGAGACCCTAACTAGGCAGGGACGCATCGGAATTAGGATCTTAATTAGATTTAATAACTATTGACTATATTATCTCTATATACAGCTATCTAATCCCATAGTATAAGATAGGTAAAAGGCCTTTTCTTGTCCCAATTCCTAAATCCTAGGATATTCTATGTGGATGGTAATACAAGTATATAGTTAACACGCTGCATATTACGAGGACTCTTATTATAAGGTCGGTGTGCTACTAGTAGTACCGGGCACTTCTTTGAGGAGATTGAGACAATTATTTAGCACTAAATATTAGACGACTAAAAATTGAGAAAAGGCTGTAGTAGACTAACTTAATAAGTTCTTTGCCTATAGTGTCTAGCCTATTATACGTTATTAAGCTTTTTGGAAGTTGCTACCCTGAATCGGCAATGGCCTATATCACTTCCTTTTGTTTTTAAAGAGTGCTAAGCTAATATGTATTGAAATAGATGCACAGATTCCGTCTCGCATATGCTAAAATAACCTTTTAGGCCCCGTCTAATATTAGTTATATATTAGCTAGTAATAGATTGCTTAAGAGCTACTTTAACTAGGGTTGTTTATTTACAGGGAGTAGACTAGCGCGATCGTATCTCGTCTAACGGGGCTTAGCTATGTTATATATCTTAGTAGTTAATCCTACAAGGGCATAGCTAGTGTTATTATAGGTGCGCTAGTAGACTTATGTGGCGACTGCGGGGTTACCTATTATCTAGATGGGATATTATATATAGTGTTCTATCTATAAGCTAATAAATTCTATTCCTTCTAAATAACTATATGTTAAAGGATTGAAATATAAATAGAATGAAACCGTAAACACTGTTTCTTTGTTTGCTGCGTAATCTGCTTAAAATATACCATTTATTTCCGGGGCTTTAATACCTTAACTAAATGCAAGCGCGCGTAAATCGCAGGATTAGAGTTTAAGGCTGTGGTGGCGTAAAGCTTATTAGCTGTAGAACCAAATATCCTGGCTTAATTTAGCTTTACTGCCCTACTGCCTCTCTGTTAACTAAAACCGGGTTGTCTTACTACCCTATTTCTGTTGCTACCCCTATTCCTCTATTCCTGTTTGCGTAACCCTACCTTTTTCCCCTTATTGCCTGCGCCTTTCTTATGTATATATAGGCTCTAAAGCTATATTTAATAGACAGAGTCCTTATTCTTTAATATTCCAATTAACACTCTCCAAATTATTGTATTTTAGATTAACTTAGTTTTTATTAACCCACTCTTTCTCGTCTATAACAGACCTCTTATTTATATAAAAAATATAAACACCGCTAGAACTAAAAAATATTTCCAGAGTATATAAACCTATTAACGCTAATTAATAAGATTAGTACTAAGAGGCGTAGAATCCTATCTACCGGTCTATAAATGCCCTAATAAACCTTAGATCCATATCTGTAGGGCTAATCGCGATGAGAAGTACTATAAGCGGAGTGAAGACGAAGATAATAATAAAGATTATAAAGATAAGAGACTAAGGAAGCTAGAAAGAGAATACTAGTTATTAAAGAGGGAACATTATACGGAAAGAGCGTGGAATCGTATATAGAGTCTTTACTCCCTTTTTTAGACTGCAATTTTTTCTTGGTTATTATATCCAAATATTTAGTGCTTAGCTGGATTGGCGAATATGCCTATAATATTGTTTCTTGTCCTTCTTAGCTAGAGCAAAGAAGGCAGTGTAAAGTATTAGATTAGTTCTTATATAAAGATTTATATAGGCTAGCATTATTGTATATAGCAACACTAATAATGCCTAAAAAGGTATTTTTACAGTATAGTACACGAAGATGGAGTTGGCTACTAGTATTGTACCTAATTGGTTTAGCTTAGCGGCTTAGGTATAAAAGTGCTTGCATAGATTTCTAATTTAATTAATTTAAGCATTAGACTGTCAGCGTTATTATCTTATAGATAATTTGGCGCAAGCTTAACATACGGTAAAGGCGTTCTACGTAAAGTGTAACTATATATTAATTAATGAACTGGATATAAAAGAAGTTAAATACGACACTAATATCCTGGAGCAACTATGGTTTAATCTTAGAAATTGCTAGTATAATTTATGTTTAAATAAATCTGTTAAAATAAAAAGCCTAAGTTGGCTTCTAAAGCCGGATAGTAGAGGAGCCGAAATAAGCTCTATAGTCTTTAAATTTCCAGCCTCCTCCCTTATAATGCTGCGTGCTATATATCCCTTAAATACGGAAATATAACCGCAATATTCTTTACAGGCCACTATAAATCTTACTGCTCTTACTTTAGTTTTTTTTTTCGCCGATCTGGGCTTAACTTATAATTAGGTGAACACTATTTCTTAGAATATAACGCCTTAGTCCATAGCTATATCTTTAAGTATCCGTCCGGTCGTAAATAACTCCTTTCCTAAAGTAGCTGCAACTATTAAAATCTAAGTTGGCAACTTATCCGGTTTTAAAGTTATTAACTTTACTATTACTATATCCAAATTGCAAGAACCTAATCGTTTTACTTTAGTTTTGATTCCGATAATAAGTTATAGACCTTACCTAATAGTCATCCTACCTCCTTTATATACAGCGCTCTCTTTATTAGTTACTCCGATTGCTAGCCTAACTATAAATTTTAACACTATATATAACTTAACTACGGGGCCTACTCGTTCCTTTTTACCGCCACAGTTAATAGAGCACTATAATTTTCCTAGTTCGGGGACAGTTCCCAGTATTCTAGACATTTTGGTCTTACTATTTCCCGTAATTTTAGCCATTATACCGACTTTCTTTTAGAGTATATTTTGCTCTTTCTATATCTTAGGATAGTTAGATAGACAAAGAAATAAATACATAACTACTATTTAAAACCACTATGCACTATGTAGGAATCTGCCGAAAATTGAAAAATTAGGTATTAATTTTAATTATAATACCATCTAAAGCGTAATAGTTAAATAGTATAGGTAAGGTAATAAGGAATTAACTAAAATAATTAAGTTCTTTTTTTAAAATGTAAGAGTATATATATTGGATCCCGCCACAGTTACGATAGATTCGCGAGTACTACTATCTTTTTGGCCTATTTGGCGACGTAGAGGCGGGACACATTATAAGTGTAAAAGGCGCGGCGTAAATAAGTAGGGTCCTCTACCGCGATTAAAGCCTAAGCTGGAGGTAAAATATAGGTTAAGGATGTCGAATAATGGAACGGGCCGGGCATTAAACAGCGTTGTGTAGAGGCGGAGGTAAAAGCGCAAGAGCGACGAGCGGAGGAGACTTATTATGTAAATATTTATATAGAATAGCATTATTATATGCTGCCTAAAAAGGTATTATTTTTAATTGGCTAAGCGGATCTCCGATTCCGTCCGTCCACTAGCCTATCCCATTAGCTCGCCCGCAAAGACCTTCTAATAGGCCTACGCTCCCCTATTAAAGTCCCTACCTAGTATCTAAGGCATAGGATACAAATAAAGGCACTTTAACCATCCGTTTGAATTCCTAACGCATTATAACAGCTAGGATTAGACTCCCTCCTTAGAACCGCTTTTAGCCCGCAAGAATTCGTTATAAGTCTTTATTTATAGTTATTAGGTTACCGCTATACACAGCCTTAGCCTTAGTCTTGTATTTAAAACTTGTAGGAGGTTCTAAGCGACGGCTACATTTCGCAATAACTTTTAGCCGTCATTACTACATCACCGAACCGTTAACTTCTTGATTCCCAAACATTTTAGGCCATTTTAGAAACCTCCCACCTGCGGGCGAAGTTATAGATACCGCTTATTAAACTAAGCCGCCAGTGGCTGCTGTTTAGTTTATAATATTACTAGTTAGGCATTTTCTAAGCTTTTAATTTACGTCGGCCGTAATAAAAACCAACTAATAACGATTAGTTACTCTTGCGCAACTATTCTTACCCCTAAGTCTATCTCTAGCTTGCATCTACTTAAAGCGTCTTATTAGAACCGTTTAACGAGAAAAAGATATATAATATCGCTTTTTTAAACTATTCCCACTAGGGCCGAACGGCGCTCCAATATCTATTAAATATTTCAGGATAAAATGGGCTACTGTCTTCCTCTAGACGGCCTTAAAGATAAATAAAGATAAATAAATATTAGATGGAGACGTGTTGGATTAAAATAGGATATTAAGCTAATAAATACGGCGGGTTTTACTACTAGTATATTATAGCAAGCAAACTAAAGCCAGATACGGTGAATTTCTAAAAGAGAGATACACTATTGCACATAAATATCGTCGGCGTCGCTTTAAATAATATATAAGTATATAAAAAGGCTATAGGGTCGACTTGCCATAGAAGATATACCAAAGTACGTTCGGACGAAAGACATTTGTGGAAAATGTTAAAGGTTAGTTAAGATATTTAGTGTTCGTCACGTAGATTTTGCTATACCTTATAGTGTCGTCTACCTTCAAGCGGTGTCGTCCACTGGTAAACAGCTTCTTCTACTATAAACTGCTATTATTTATAAGCGTTATCCACTTCTATATTATCTATATTATTTATCTTAAGCGCATCTACCTCCTTTACCTGCCTCCACCTCTACCTTAAAGCTCGAAATTCGCCACCCTTTAAGCTTATATCCAACACCTACCATATAATAATATCCTAACGCTATAAACGCTATGGCGCCCGCGATGCTCCCTATTAGGTAGCCCACTATAAAGTAATACTTACAACGAGTAACTGTAGAAAGTATAAAAAGAGAACTTATATTATCTATTCATTATGCAATTCTAGTTACGTTTACAACGATAAGTCGCCCCACGTCTATATTGATCTGGAATTAATAAGCGGAGTAGCTACGGAAATAGACTTAGGGAATCTGCTTAATCAGATACGTTACCGGAATGAGCCCAAGTTATAGCGCTTATTAAGCGAAATGCGTGCTTATAAGAAAGAAATTAATAAGTAACTAGCAGTGGGTAAGGGCAAAGAAACGCTTTAGAAGCACTGCCTGGACTTAGGAATTGCGATCCTTAAAAATCTTAACTAGGCCTTAATTAGCGTAAAATAAGGTTCTTCGCTTAGTTGGGGCTTATTAACGTGGGATAACGTAGATATATAGTATGTGACCTAGGAAGATTTGGACACTATACTTAATATAGGGGGGAGCTTATTAAAGGTAATTATTGTTGCTAATATAAGCCTAAATATAAAAGAGATAAAGGAGAAATTCTTCTAGTGGCTGGTAAACCGGCACGGCGATATTAAGTGCATTAATGTCTAGCTATATACGCGGGAAGTAAATAAAAGTTCCTTAGCCAGAAAAGAAACCGCTCTGCGTATTAAAGAAAAGCTATTATTATTATAGGGATGTAGCTCTACTCTAACTAATAAAAATCCACTATAGAATTTACTAAATCTAGTAAATCTTCTAGAGGAACTAACACCTAAGATACTAGGGCGATAACGATTCTAAGTAGTGCTAATACTTAACTTATAAATTATGGCGGAGTCTTCCGGAGGCGGAAAAAGGAGAACTACCCCTCTTAGATTTATTGACATTATGTCTTGCCGTATGTTTACGCTATATATATAAAGAGGGTTAGTCTCCAGGCTATACGTAGACGCGCTAAATAGCACTTTTATTCGCTGTCTAATAGGTAGTAAGTTGTGGCCATTTGCCTAAGATCTATTAGAATAGGATTTAGAGAGCTTTAAGGAATATAAAAATAGATGGATCCCTTAGTATGGAATCCTTAAAGCAGCCTACCTAGAACTAGGCCATACTATTATAATGCCTACGGGAAAATTCGTTATCTATACGCTAATAACCGTAAAAGACTATATTATGGACGGAGGGCAGCTTTAGGACGAGCACAAGATGGATAATGTTCTACGAAATATTTATTACATTGTGAAATCGCCTAATATTACCAACAAGGCATCTACCGTCCAGTTACTAACGATACTAGATTAGCTTTTAAGTTTTATAAAAGTAGATCCTAGGCGGTTTATAAGGACCCAAGATGCTAATAAATATTTATCATTAATTAAGGGGCTTATCGCCAATATTAAGCAGGATATCGTATGCGAATGTAAGCGTTATTGTTTAGAGTTATGCCCGTGTAAGTAAGCACGGGGAAAGGCTAAGGTGTGTTATTTAGCCTATTATAGTAGTAGGAGACAACTTTGCAATAACTAGGGACTTCTTATCTCGTGAAAATGTTTAATTTCCTTCTAATTCTAAGGTCTACCTATTCTCTCTTGCCTTATGCTATTTACTACCTTCGTCCAGTACTAAAACCTAGTAGAAACCCAACTATACTCGGCTATAAAGTGGATAAACTGATCGTTAAGCAAGTCCGATTATTTTAAGTTATTTTCCTACTAGAAGCACTAGTCCGTGGCTCTAAATAAACTAAATACAAGGAGTTAAAACTGGGTAGAGTTAATTATAAATTTTAATTCACTTGCTTTAGTTTATTAGCAAACGTTAGTTCGTACCTTATTATATATACCTCTACCTTAAATAGCATCGCATAAGTTAGAGACATGTTCGTATGCTAAACTATAGGTTATTACGCCTGGCGTATCCATCTGCCACTAACAAATAGTAGGTAGGTTCTCCCGCTAGGTAGTTAAAGGCCACCGCGAGCACTATATAAGAAGGAGGGCGTAAGCAATTTCCCAAGTTTACCACCTTCCTATTAGCTTTCTCTCTACTATAAGAATTAATTTCTTTACCTAGTTCTAAGCTCTCTCGCGGAGGCTCTCTAACACAATAATTGTTAAAAGTCTCTTAACGCCTGCCTTTTGTTCTTATGTCCACTTTATAATACTTTACAGAAATAGGAGAATTAGTTTTAATTTATATGCTCTTATAAAAAACTATAAAAATGTAGGCCTCCGGAATCCCCCTCCCCCTAAAAAAAGGTAGCTAACTAGCTATCGGCCGAGTTCATCAATATTTACTTAAGTTGTACATTATATTCTGCTATTTAGATCAATTGTAGCTTCCTTATTACTAATGTCTAAAGTTTTACACACCAACCTAGTCTAATTAATCTCGTCTTTGCTTATTCCTAATTTGTCCTTTAGTAGTTTAATAACTAGTACGTTACTACTTAGAGCCTTATGCTTAAAAGGCCCAAAGTCGCAATTTTTTCTCGTGGAAACCTCTAGAGATATTAGTAAAAAGGATAATAGCGGGTCAAACGCTCTATATAGAAGGTAGTAATATATAACTGTAAGTATTCCCATAACTCCTATAACGACGGCTTAACTAATATATATAGCTTTATCTTACAAATCTCGAACGAGTATAAAGAGGCTAAATAGGCCAGCTTCTATAAGATATAGCCCAGCTAAAAGCTACTTAATGGCCTTCGGATAGAAGAGGCCACCACTATTAATATTTGTACGGACGATATATAGCATATTATACCGATAGACTAACTAGAAAATAGTAAAAGCAATAACTTATAAGAGCGAAATCAACGGAGAGATAATTAAGTATATAAGGCCTGGTAGGTTAGCTGCCGATTTTTAGAGAGAAGGAATTGCACCTTACTAATGCAAGACAGGTTTGTGTAGATAGGGACAAAAACACTCTACTAAATTAGTATAATATCCGTTTTCCTTACCAGCTTTTAAGTCACTATATAATCTAGTAGTGGTAATAATATTAGCTGGTCGACCAGTATACCAATCTAGAAAAGTGCGCCAGTACTAACCAACAATGACTGTAATAGTACGTAAGATAAGAAGTAATTACTAGCTTTAGGAAAGCCTTTTATAAACATAGCTGGCAATAACGCTACGTCCCCCCTAACTTCGTTAAAAATTATAGTTAAACCTACGGAGAGAGAAACTATAAGAGTGATTTAAAGGAAGAGGAAGAAAAAATAATAATCTTATATTAAAAGTTCTGCCGTAACCTTAGAGTGGATCCCTTGTTTTTATATAAGATACCGCAAGCTAAAGGAGAATAAAGCCATAAATGTAGATAGCATCGTAGGTGGCAAAACACCCTATATAAGCCCAAGCAACTAGTTTAGTAGTTTATTAACCTAACTAAGCCATAAGATAGCGCGAGTTAGATAAATAATTTAAGAGAGAAGGCTAGCAAAAGTAATAGGAACTATATAGAGGACTATTAGCGCCACGATAGCAGTGTTTAAAATCACTATACGGAAGAAGTTTTCCCACTAATAAATAGAAATATTGTCTTATAGGATGTCCTTAGATAATATCTAGAGGTTATAAGGCCTTATATAGTTGGTGGTTTTATATAACACTATTTAGCATACTAT
>Ga0307515_10010013_pt1 | contig 18244 bp, 21 predicted proteins | sample 17_EM_MG_FD_194513 | JGI IMG/M metagenome (GOLD analysis project Ga0307515, IMG submission 194513) | Populus trichocarpa ectomycorrhiza microbial communities from riparian zone in the Pacific Northwest, United States - 17_EM | ecosystem: Host-associated > Plants > Roots > Unclassified | place... | reverse complement strand
CTGCACAACCCCGTTCCGCTGAGGCGGCGGGTATAGCGGGGTGGGCGCTTGAGCGCCCACCCCTGCGTATTACCTCCCGGCCAGGAACAGCCGGTCCAGGGCATAGGTGAGGATCGCCAGGGCGGCCATGCCGTCGCGCTGGCCGCCGAGCACGCTTGAGCCGAGGCCGTTCGTGAGGGCCAGCAATGCGGCGGCCGTGACCTCCACGTCCAGGTCGGGGTCGATGCCCGGGACGGCGCGCAGCTGGCCGGCGAGGAAGCGCTCGAGCTTGTCCGGATAGGTCGCGCCGTGCCGTTCGGCCAGCCCCGGATCGGCCAGGGCAAGCGCGTAGAAGGCGGTGTAGAGCCGGGTCAGCCGGACGCTCTCGGGGTCGGTCGGCAGGATCGCGGTCAGCGTGCCCACAACGACGTCCCGGGGCGCCGGTGGGCTGCCGGCCGAGCGGATCCGCTGCTCGACCCGCGCCCCCAGCTCCTCGCCCAGATAGGCCAGCGCGCCGAGCAGCAGCTCCTCCTTGGTGTGGAAGTAGTACTGCACCAGCCGCAGCGACACTCCCGCCTCGGCCGCGACCTCGCGCATGCTGGCCGCCTGGAGACCGCGAGTGTCCGCGATCCGCAGCAGCGCGTCGCCGATCTGCCGCCGGCGTTGTTCATGGTCGACTCGCTTGGGCACATCGTGATGATACGGCCGTACCATTTTACGTGATACAGCCGTACCATAAAGCATGCCCTTCAGGAGTGACCAAGCCCGCGACCGCTTCCTGACCGCCCAGGCCCGCCTGTTCGATCGCCGATGGCCGCGGCCCTGGCACAACCTCGACGTGACGACCCGGTTCGGCCGGACCCGGGCCGTCCGCTCCGGTCCGGCCGAGGGCGTTCCGTTCGTGCTGCTCCCCGGCGCCGGCGGCAACGCGCTGATGTGGCATCCACACATCCACGCCCTGAGCCGTGACCGGCCGGTCTACGCACTCGACCCGGTCGGCGAGCCCGGGGCGTCCACCCAGGACGCGCCAATCCGCGACGGCGGCGACTGGTCGGCCTGGCTCGGCAGCGTCCTCGACGGCCTGGGCGTTGACCGGGCCCACCTGATCGGCTGTTCCTACGGCGGCTGGATAGCGCTGCGCCACGAGCTCGACTCGCCCGGCCGCGCCGCCACGCTCACGCTGCTCGACCCTGCCGGGTTCGGCCGGGTGAGCGGCCGCTTCCTGGCCTGGGTCATCCTGGGCGGCCTGGCCGGGTTGACGCCCCGCCCGGTCCGCCGGTTCGCGGCCCGGCCGCTGCACAATGCGACGCTGCTCGACGACGACTTGATGGGCATGTTGCGCCTGGCCATGGCGTTTCGACGCAGGTTGCCCGTGCCCGGAGTGTTCACCGACGACGAGTTGCGCCGCATCGCCGCGCCGACGCTCGCTCTGCTCGGTGCGCGCAGTCAGCTCTACGACGCCCGCGAGGTCGGCGACCGGATCGCCGCACTCCTGCCGCACGCGCGGGTCGAGATCGTTGCGGACGCCGGCCACGACCTGCCGATGCACAGCCCGGAGTTGATCGCCGAGCGGGCTAGAGCGTTGGCGTTGACCGGGTCGCCGGCAGGCGGGGGAGCAGCCGCATCATGATCGCCGACCGGGCTAGAGCTGTGCGTCGGCGTTGGCCGGCTCGAGAGTGGCCGCATGGTGATCGGCGGGTGGGTTGGGGCTGTGGTGTTGGTGTTGGCCGGGTCGTCCGGGAACGGCCGCATTGTGATCGCCGAGCGGGCTGGAGCTGTGGTGTTGGTGTTGGCTGGGCCGTCCGGGAGTGGCCGCGTCGTGATCGCCGAGCGGGCTAGAGCTGTGCGTCGGCGTTGACCGGTCCGGGAGTGGCCGCATCGTGATCGGCGGGTGGGTTGGGGCTGTGGTGTTGGTGTTGGCCGGGTCGCTCGGGAGTGGCCGCATCGTGATCGCCGGGCGGGCTAGAGCTGTGCGTCGGCGTTGACCGGCCTGGGAGCGGCCGCATCGTGATCGCCGGGCGGGCTAGAGCGTTGGCGTTGGCAGGGGCGCCGCCCGGCGGGGGAGCAGCCGCATCGTGACCGGACCGAGTGCCGCCGCGAGCAGGTGGCCGGTCGTGGACATGCCCGGGGCGAGCGCGAACGGAATCAGCACCGCGGCGCCGACGGCCGTGACCGCCAGCAGCCGGATTCGGCCGCGGAGGCGGAAGGCGACCGCGGCCAGCACGGCGAGCATCGCGTACGAGATGCCGACGTCGGACCGGTCGGTCGCGCCGTCCGCCAGCAGGTAGGCGCCGTATTCGGTGAGCAGGGTCGCGATCACGTGGCCGCTCAGCGCCACCGCGGCGGTGCGCAGCGTGCCGATCGAGCGTTCCAGCGCCGCGAAGCCGATCGCGACCATGATCAGCTCGGGGAGCAGGCCGGTCGGCACCACGAACGCGCTGGCCAGCATCGACGCCACCGGGTGGCTCGCCAGGTTTCGCACGTTGGTCGACGTCCAGGCCACGATGTCGTCGAGGTCGTCCGGGAACAGCAGACGGAACGCCAGCGTGGCGGCCAGCAGCAGCACGACCATGGCAGTGGCCAGCGGGGTTCCTCGCGGCGAGGGCAGCACCTGGGTCGCGAGGCTTCGGAATCGCCCACCTCGGTGGACTGCCAAGGTCATGCAACTAGTCATGCCTCGGGCACCTCGCATCGTCCTGTCAGCCGGCTGTCTGTTGGCTGTATCCAGGGCGGCGCGATCAGCTCGGGTCGAAGCGCACGGTAATGGTGGCGCCGGACACCGTGGCCCGATCCTGGTCGCTCCAGAACACCCCCTGATCGGCCGACGGGGCCCGGGTCGCGCCGGTGTTCGTGCCGCGGGGGGCCCGGCATTCGCTGGCCGGATAGCTCGTCGCGGCCGGGGATGGATCGCCGATCTCGCGCAGCACGATGCCGCGGACCAGTTCGGACACCGACGTGCCCCGGGCGGCGGCCAGCGCCCGCAGCCGGGCCTGGTCCTCCTCGGAGATCCGTACGGAGATCACCGCGTCCCGCGACTCTTTCGGCATGCCCGGCTCCCTCCACGTCGTCTCTGTCATACAACACGAGCCAGTCTGTATACGCCAGGGCGATCCGGAGTGCCGCCAACGTATACAAGATGCTAGCCTCCGTATACGGCAACTTGGGGAGGGAAGGCATGGCGACATATCCGCCGTCCGGCTTTGCAGTGGACCTGATCATCTGTGACTCCGCCGTGGTGGCCGACGGCAAGCTGTACATCCAGGGCGGTGGCTGGAATGTGCTGCACAGCGCCACGTTCCCGTTCCAGCAGGACCGGGTCGGCATCGCCGCCGTGGTGAGCGTGCCGTATACGGCCACCAACCAGACGCACAAGCTGCAGTTGTGGATCGAGGATCAGGACGGCGAGCAGCATCCGATCGGCATCGTGCCCGGCCCGGACGGCTCGCCGAGCGCCCGGATGCGGGTCGAGGCCCAGTTCAACCTCGGGCGCCCGCCGATCCTGCAGGCGGGCGACGCGCAGAACCTGCCGATCGCGATCAACCTCGACCACCTGGTCTTCACGTCCCCGGGCGCGTATTCGTTCGTCCTAGCGATCGACGACGCGGAGCGGCTGCGACACGCGTTCCGGGTGGTCAGCATGACCGGGATGGGGGTCGCGGTCGGCGGCTGACCGGAACCAGCGTGCCCGGGATGACACCGGCCCCCGGTCGGCGGCTGACCGGGGAGCGGGGTCCGGGATGACACCGCGGTCGACGGCTGATCATGGGAGCGGGCCCGGAACGACAGACAGGCCCCGGCCAGCGGCTGACCGGGGAGCGGGGCCTGGGACGACGCCGGGCCTCGCTCCCATCGCTCAGTCGAACTCAGTCGAGCTCGGCCGGGACCGTCACGACGTCCACGAAGGCGTTGCGCCGCAGCACTGTCAGCGGCAGGCTATTGCCGATCGCCGGGCCCAACATCAGGCGCTGCAGGGCCTGGACGCTCTGGATCGGCTGCCCGCCCGCCGTGACCAGAATGTCGCCCAGATAGATGCCCGCCGTGCCGGCCGGGCTGTTCGGGACGACCTCGACCACCCTCAGACCGAGCTTCTGGCCCAGCCGGGCGGCCAGCGGCGGCGGCAGCGGGACCGGCACCCCCGCCACCCCCAGCCAGGCCCGGCGGACCTTGCCGTTGGTCAGCAGGTCGCCGATGATCTGCCGGGTGGTGGAGTTGATCGGTACGGCCAGGCCGAGGCCGTAACCCGCGACCGCCGTGTTGATCCCCACCACCGTGCTGGTGGAATTGGCCAGCGCGCCGCCCGAATTACCCGGGTTGAGCGCCGCGTCGGTCTGGATGACGTTGTCGATGATCCGGACCCGGCGGCCGTCGCGGGCCGGCAGCGAGCGGCCCAGCCCGGAGACGACCCCGGCCGTGACGGAACCGGCCAGGCCCATCGGGTTGCCGACGGCGACGACCAGCTGGCCGATCTTGAGACCGTCGGCGTCGCCGAGCGGTGCGGCCGGCGCGCCCGGGTTGTGCACCCGAACCACGGCCAGGTCGGACAGCGCGTCGGCGCCGACCACGTCGAACTTGGTCTCCGTGCCGTCGGCGAAGGAGGCCGTGCCGCCGCTTGCTCCGGCGACCACATGCGCGTTGGTCAGGAGGAATCCGTCGTCGGTGAAGGTGACCGCCGAGCCGGCGCCGGCGCCCCGTGGGGTGCGGACGGCGAGGGCTGCGACGGATGGGAGAAGGCTGGCGGCGACCGAGGTCACCACGCGGCTGTAGGCATCGAGCGCGGCTTCTTCGACACCGGTGTGTTCGGTATCCATGAACGCGTCAACACGGGGAAAACCGGGTCCATGCCCGGGGCGCGTCCGCCCACGGCGAACAGCCGGTCACAGATAGTCGTGGTTATCGCACAGGACGTCCGATCACCGGCCGGGGCTGCGGGGTTGTATGAATCGTCACGAACGTACGCCACTGCTGACGGAGGGGTGAGGAATGGTCATCGTCGACCAGACTGCACCGGCCGACATTGTGGATCGCCTTCTCTGGCAGGACGCGCAGCAACTGCTCGGCCAGCACGAGGAGCCCGACCCGGACGGCAACTGTGTCGGGTGTGGATGGCGGTGGCCGTGTGCGCCGCGCCGACTCGCCGAGCGGGCCGAGGTGGCGTCCCGCCGGCCCTGGCGGGACGCCTGGACGCTCCGGCACGACCTGAACAGCATCCGCGCATTGCCCGGCCTGCGCGCCGGCAACCGGGGAAGCTTCCGATAACAGAACAACGACTTGGGGCGTCGTACGGAAGCTTGACCGTCCCCCGGCAAGCCCCGGCTAGACAGCACGCACGACGTCTCCAGCGGTGATGCCGCAGTGCCCCGCCAGCACACCGGCATCCCGCGCCAGACCCGCCCAACCGGATCGACCGGCACGCCTCCGCCGGTCTGCGTCTCCGGCCAGACGCACCCCGGTTCGGGCGGGCGCGGTTGGCGGGAGCACGTGACCACAGGTTCCCCCGCATTCACTCGGTCATGTGCTCCCGTCACACCGCGGGGTCAGGCTTTGCGCGAATAGCGCAGCTGGTGGGTCGGCTCGTCACCCATCGCCTCGTCCCGGCTGGTCCCGTCGGCGAACCAGCCGCCCCGCTCGTAGAAGCGCCGGGCCCGGGCGTTCCCCTCCAGCACCCAGAGCACCGCGTGGTCGCCGAGGTGCGGCAGCGCGTCCAGCATCAGCAGCTTGCCGACGCCGCTGCCGACGAACGCCGGGTCGACGTGGATCGCGTACAGCTCCCGCACCCCCTCGTCGAACGACGGCCCGACATAGCTGAAGCCGACGATCTCGCCCGCGTCGGCCGCGACCGTCAGCCGGTGCGTCTCCCGTTCCCACTTCCAGCGTTCGGCCCACCACTCGCCCATGACGGCCGGGGAGCCGAAAGCCAGTGCGGCGGGGGGGAGGATTTCCGCGTACGCGGCCGCCCGCGACCGGTAGTGCAGGGCGCCGACGGCCGCGAGGTCGGGGTCAGCTCCGGGACGTAAGTGTGCGGTCATCGCCCGACGATATGCGGGCCGGAACCGGCACGCGCATCAGGTCCTCGGCGAGCACGATGTCGCCGTCGAACTGCTCGCGCGCCTCGGCCAGGAACCGGGCGGGGTCGACGTACCGCTGGGAGAAGTGGGTCAGCACCAGCGTGCGCACGCCCGACTCGCGGGCCACGGCCGCGGCCTGGCCGGCGGTCAAGTGGCCGACCTGGGCGGCCAGATCGGCGTCCTCGGCGAGAAAGGTCGACTCGATGACCAGCAGGTCGGCGCGGTCGGCCAGCTCATAGACGTTGTCGCAGAGGCCGGTGTCCATCACGAACGCGAACCGCTGCCCCGGCCGCGGCGCGCTCACCTCGTCGAGGGTGACACGGCGCCCGTCGCGGTCCAGCTCTCCGGCGCGCTGCAGCTCACCGATCTCCGGACCCTGGATTCCGTACGCGGAAAGCAGCGCGGGAATCATCCGGCGGCTGTCCGGCTCGACCAGGCGATATCCGTACGTCTCGATGGAATGCCGTAGTGGCAGCGCGCTGAGGCGCCCCGCGGGCGTCTCCACCGCAAAGCCCGCGCCGACCGGCTCGGGTCGCACGTCCGCGATGTCATAGAAGCTGGTCGCGTGCCTGAGCCGGTCGAAATACTCGCGACCGCCGGCCGGGAAATTCGCCGCCACCGGATGCGGCACCTTGTCGAGCGAGATCCGCTGGATGATGCCGGGCAGACCGAGGCTGTGGTCGCCGTGGAAATGGGTGATGCAGATCCGGGTCAACGGGCTGACCGCGAAGCCGGCCATCAGCATCTGCCGCTGGGTGCCCTCGCCCGGGTCGAAGAGGATCACCTCGTCGTCCCAGCGCAGCAGGTAGCCGTTGTGGTTCCGGTGTCTCGTCGGCACCTGGCTGGCCGTACCCAAAATCGTCAATTCACGCATGGCTTGCCTCTGGCATTGCCTGTTTCTGGAGATGAAGCGACCCCCGGGGATTTCCGCGCCTTGGCGCGGTCCGGTCGGACTAGGCCGGATCCCCGGGGGTCGGGTGGCTACCTGAAATTCGCCGCACCGCTGCCACACGGTCTCGACGCTCATACCAAGAAGCTGTCAAGGACAGCGGCTAGCGGACAGCCACCTCACGAGTCCCGTTGCTATACAACTTCGGACCACCTCCCTTCACGTGTACGGCCACGTTAGCGATCCGGGAGGGTTCTCGACAACGCCTTTAAGGTCACTAGAGTCGCGGGAATACTCGCGGGGACATTTCGGTCCCCTCGACGGCCAGCGACGCCGGGCCCACGAGCAGTGGGTCGGGCCTGCCGACGATCTCGGCGTCCTTCTCGGCGTAGTCGAAGCGGCTCAGCACGTGCCGGATGGCCTCCAGCCGGGCGCGCTTCTTGTCGTTGCTCTTCACCACGGTCCACGGCGCGTCGGCGGTGTCGGTGTAGAAGAACATCGCCTCCTTGGCCTCGGTGTATTCGCCCCACTTGTCGAGCGACTGCAGGTCCATCGGGGAGAGCTTCCACTGCCGGACCGGGTCGACCTGCCGGATCGCGAACCGGGTGCGCTGCTCGCCCTGGGAAACCGAGAACCAGAATTTGACCAGATGAATCCCCGAGCGTACGAGCATCCGCTCCAGCTCCGGGGCCTGCCGCATGAACTCGAGGTATTCGGCCCGGGTGCAGAAGCCCATCACCCGCTCGACGCCGGCCCGGTTGTACCAGGAGCGGTCGAAGAGCACGATCTCGCCGGCCGCGGGCAGGTGGCTGATGTAGCGCTGGAAGTACCACTGGGTGCTCTCGCGCTCGTTCGGCTTCTCCAGCGCCACGACGGACGCGCCGCGCGGGTTCAGATGCTCCATGAAGCGCTTGATCGTTCCGCCCTTGCCGGCGGCGTCCCGGCCCTCGAACAGGACCACCAGCCGTTCGCCGGTCGCCTTGCACCAGTTCTGCAGCTTCAGCAGCTCGATCTGCAGCAGCCGCTTGTCGTGGTCGTACTCGACTCGCGGCATCCGCTCGGGATAGGGATAGTCCTCGCGCCACGTGTCGACCGGGCTGCCGTCCGCGTTGAGCAGCACCGGATCGTCGTCATCGTCGTCGGCGACCCGGTAGCCGCCCAACTCCGCGACCGGCCCGTGATAGGGCGGCGTGGTCTGCTCGTCCTCGCGCTGCCCGCTGTACGCGTTGTGCTGCTCTGCCTCGGCCTGCATGGCTCCGTTCATACCCACCGGCGCCGACGGCACCCACCGCGTCAGGTGTCTCGTGGGTAAACCGGAGTTGAACGTCAGCCCAGCCAGGAGCGGAGCTTCGGCTTCCGGCTGGCCGCCACGACCGCCGGCAGCTCGTCGAGGGTGGCCCGGCCGACCTGCTCCTGGCGGGCATGCAGGATCCCGTACGGGAACGCGTTCTCGCCGGCCGCGTGCGCCGCGTCGGCCAGCTCCTTGAGGATCTCGCGGGCGACCACCGAGTCCTGGTGGGAGCCGAGCACGTCCTGCAGCTCGGTCAGGCGCTTGGTGAGCTGGGCGGCGGGCTTGCCGACCGACGACTCGAAGACCTCGACGCCGTACCGGGCGCGCTTGTAGGACTTGCGGGCCTCGTGCAACTCCGCGTCGACACCCTCGGCGGTCGCCTCGTCGAGCAGGCCGTCCGCCCTGGCCAGCGCCTTGCGGGCCCGGCGCACCGGGTCGTCCTCGCCGGTGCCGGAGTCGACGAGCGCGTCGACCGCGTCCAGCAGCTTCAGGTAGCGTTCGCCGACCAGCTCGGCCTCGACCGCCTGCCGGCCGTGCTCGACCTTGTCGTCCAGGTAACCCTTGATCCGGGCCGCCACGGCGGCGAACTCGGGCCCCTCCTGCTCCACCCCCTGCAGCAGCTTGTGCGACAGCACCTGGCCGTCGCGGACCTCGCCGAGCAGTTGCGCGAGCCACTTGAGGTCGTCGGCGATCGGCGGGGCCGCGTCGGGGTCGAACGAACGCTTGAACGTCTTGAGCGTGCTGCGCAGCCGTCGGGTCGCCACCCGCATCCGGTGCACGGCCTCGGGCTCGCCGCGCCGCACCCCCGGATCGTTGGCCTCCAGAGCGGCGCGCTGCTGAAGTGCGTACGCGAGAACGGGGTGGCTTTGCTCGCCCTTGATCTTGCCGGTCTTGAGCCGGTCGCCGAGCGCGCGGGCCAGCTTGGACGAGCTGCCGGACGGGGTCGCGCCGGCGGCGAGCAGCGCCTTTTCGACGGTCTTGAGGATCTTGGCGCCGCCGTCGACCAGCTCGACCTCGATCTCCTGCCAGCGCTGCTCCTCGCCGTCGGTCTCGGCGGTGACCGCGTCCTGGGCGATCAGCGCGAGCGTGCGCCCGTCCGCGTCCTTGAGTGGAGTCTCGACCCGGGTGGTACGCAGCCGGACCAGCGGCCGCAGCGGCCGGTCCCGCACGATCGCGCGCACCTCGGCGACCAGCTCGCCGGGGACATCGGTGCCGTCCAGGGGCATCCGGTGCTCGGTGCGGCTGGTCCCGTCGCCCGGGGTCTTCAGATGCCAGCCGGCATCCGAGCCGCCGGTGCGCCGGCGCAGCGTGCGCTTGTTGCGCGCGAGCCGCAGATCATCGGTGTCGAAATAGGTGGCGTCGAGCTCATGCGTCTCGGCGGCACCCAGGCCGGTCAGCCGCGGCAGCTCGAAATCCGCCGGGACGTCGTATTTGCGCTCGGTCTCGGTCGCGATCTCCATCGGTCAATACTGCCTGTTGTAGGACCCGTCACACAGCCCTTGTGCATTGGCAGCCAAGTCTGGGTGCCGGCACAGCCACATCACAGGTTGGCTGGGCACCGTAGTAGGCCGGTCCGGTCGTCGGAAGATCGTCGGAAGTTGGAGGTTTCGCCTCGTGAACGCACCCGAACGCAGGTCGATCTCGCTAGCGGGCCTCAGCCTGATCGGCGCCGGAGCCGTGCTCGGCTTGACGCTCGCGGTGCCGGCTTCGGCTTCGGCGTCCGAGGGCTCGCGTGCGACCCAGACCGAATCCGCCGCGGTGGTCAAGAAGGATCACCCGGACAAATGACCCCTCGGGGTCCGGCCGCATCGTCCCCCGTGCGAACCGGCCGGCCCCGAGGTCTAGCGAGCGCCGCTTCGTTCCCGCCGCCCCGGGAGCGGAGCGGCGCTTTTCTTGTCTTGCTAGAGGCTCTTGCTAGAGGCGGGCGGTGTGCCGGCTACGGAGGTAGGCCGCGCGTGAGTAGTGGGCGGCGGCCGCGCCGTAGTACATCATCGCCAGCGAGACATGGAAGCTGTTGTCGGCGAGAGCGTTCTTGGCGTTGGCGCTCTCGGCCCAGCGGATCTCGGCGTCCGACTCGCTGATCCCCCGCCGCTGGCACCGCTGGGTGTTCAGATCCTTGCCGTGCCGCCACCGCTCCAGGGCGTCATCGGCATTGCGCATCATCGTCCGCGCCTTGTCGAGGAGGGTCTCGGCCAGAACCCAGGCGGCCCGTTCATCGTCATTGTGAAACTCAGGCACGGCACACCTCCCGATATCTCTACAGAAATCAGTGTGTGGCCGGATTCGGACCATGTCGATCTTTGTCGCCCGGTCGAGTACCCAAGCCCCCTGAGCCTCAGCTCGCGTGCTGCGGCCGGCGTCGGCCTTGGTCAGCGCGACCGGTACGCGTCCGCGCGATATTCGATTGCTGTCGCCGTCACGACGAGGTCTTCATCGTCGATTTTGTAGAGGACACGATACGTACCACGTCGCGCTGACCATGTGCCTTCGAACGGCGGCAGGAGTAGTTGCCTGCCGACGCGATGCGGATTGTGGAGAAGTGTGGTGGTGATGAACTCGTAGACGGCGGCAGCGACCTTTTCGGGTCGGCGTCCAGCCAAAGCGCGTGCGGCGGGTCCAGTCACTTGGAGTCGGTAGCGGGTTGGCTCCGGGTCGGTCACCGAGCTTTCCTCGACCGCTTCGCCATCAACGCCGCGAGTTCGTCGCTGTCGAGGACGTCACCGGCTTCGACGGCCGTCCGGGACTCGGCGAGTTGCCGCATGGCCTCAGCGCTGGACAGAACCTCCAGGGTCTCTTCCAGCGCTGCAAGATCGTCGGCTGAGATGAGTACTGCGGCGGGGTGCCCGTGCCTCGTGATCTCCACTCGCTCATGAGTGCGGGTCACCTCGTCGATGAGTTCCGAAAGGCGGTTGCGGACGTCAGTGAACGGCAAGACGGTCATGCTCGAAGTGTAGGCAGTTAGTGGCGCGAAGTCTGTACAAAATTGGGGCCGCCGAGCCGTAGCCGGGCGGCCCCGGTTGAGGCATGACTACGCGGCGGTCTTGGCGATGCCGATCGGGCAGGTCATGCCGTTCGGGCCGTGGTTGCAGTAGCCGTACGGGTTCTTGGCGTCCGACAGGTACTGCTGGTGGTAGTCCTCGGCGAAGTAGTACCTGGTCAGCGGCGCGATCTCGGTCGTGATCGTGCCGCGGTTGGCCGCCGTTACCACCGGCTGGAACGCTGCCAGCGACGCCTGTGCCGTCTTGAGCTGCGCGTCCGTTGTGGTGTAGATCGTCGATCGGTACTGGGTGCCCTGGTCGTTGCCCTGGCGCATGCCCTGGGTCGGGTCGTGGTTCTCCCAGAACGCCTTCAGCAGGGTCTCGTAGCTGACCTTCGCGGGGTCGTAGACCACCTGGACGACCTCGGCGTGCCCGGTCCGGCCGGAGCAGGTCTCCTCGTACGTCGGGTTCGGTGTGCTGCCGCCGGCGTAGCCGACCGAGGTCGAGTAGACGCCCGGGATCTGCCAGAAGATCTTCTCGGCGCCCCAGAAGCAGCCCATCCCGAACACGGCCGTCTCGTAGCCGGCCGGCCACGGGCCAGTCAGCGGGGTGCCCAGGACGGTGTGCGTCGCCGCCACCGGCATCTCGAGCGAGCGGCCCGGCAGGGCCTGGTCGGGGGTGGGCAGCTCGAGCTTCTTGAACCGCAGGAACACGGTGACTCCCTTCATCCGCCTGGTGTAACGACACCGCCGCGGCGATCCTTACCGAGGCCGGCCCGCGAGGCCCTTACGAGACTCTTACGGCCGCGCGGGGTCCAGCCACTCGCCGAAAGGGCGGCACGGACCTGGGCGGTTACGTCTTGTGGGCGGTGACGGATCGCCCAAGCCGGGAAGCGCAGCACGCGGTCGCCGGGAATCCACAGCTCATTTTGCCTTCTCATGTCGGCCCACCAGTGCCGAACGTCCACGTGCTGGCCGCCGTCTATCTCGACGTGCACTCCCCACTCGGAGAAATACGCGTCCAGGTAGCACTGCTTTCCATCACGGTCCTTGCGCCGATGCTGCAGATCGGGCACGGGAAGGCGCGCCCGCCTGCACAATCGCAGGAACTCTGCTTCCGGCAGCGAGTGTGCGCCAGCCGCAGCATCCCGGACCGCTTCAACGATCCCGGCCCGTCGGCGAGCACGCAGAGTGCGCCCCAGTACGGAGTTGATGTCGTCGGCGCGGACCAGCCGTTGCTGGAAGCCGGCCGCGATGATCGCTCGTGCCCGGTCGTCGCTCGTTGCCCACTGCGCGGCGTCGATCAGCGACCGGGCGGATCTGGTGCCGGGCGGGCTGCCACTGCGGTGCACGTCGTGCGGGTCGATCAGCGAGGTGCGGTGGACAACAACGTCCGGTGGGGGATTGCGGATTGTCCGGTTGGACGGGACCAGGACATGCACGTTGTCGACGGTGAAGCCGCGCAGGCCGAGCGTCTCCAGCGCGGACAGGCCGCCGAGCAGGGCCACTTGGCCGGAGCCGGCCGCCAGTGCCGCGATCCATCGTCGTTGCTGGCGGTCGACAGGGCCGGAGTGCGTCACATAGATCCCGCGGTGCGGCGTCTGCCAGCGACCCGACTTGATCCGCCGCTGGACTGCGCTGGCGGACATCGACCGCAGCGCCTGCCGTCGGCTGATGACGCCCTGTTGCCGCGCGACGAGATCCGTCAGTTCCTCCGTCATCACGCCATCGTGGCCGCCCGCCGCCCAGCCCGCTGGGTCCTTGTGGATAACTCGAGATCTTGTGCTGCTGAGTGCGGAAATCGAGGGTCAGGCGCACAAGATCTCGAGTTATAGCTCTTTGGCGATTCGGGTGGCGTAGTCGCGGGCCTCGGTGTCCGATTCGTACTTGTGCCGGGGCCAGAAGAAGCCTCGTAGGCCGTCGCCCTTGGTCCGGGGGACTACGTGAGTGTGCAGGTGGGGCACCGATTGGGACACGACGTTGTTGATTGCGACGAATGTCCCCTTCGAGCCGAGTGCCGCGGGGACCGCCCCGGCGACCCGCTGCACAAGCCCGAAATATCCGCCGATATTCCCCGCCGGCAAGTCGGTCAACTGCTCGATGTGCACCCGCGGCACGACGAGTACGTGGCCCTTGAAGACGGGACGGGTGTCGAGGAAGCCCACCCCGTCGGGGGAGTCGATGACCTTGAACGCCGGCACGGTGCCCGCCACGATCGCACAGAAGACGCAGTCCGCCACGCCTGGAGACTAGCCTTGCTTCGTATGACCGCTGACAGCTACGGGTTCGACACTCTCGCCATCCACGCCGGGCAGGATCCGGACCCGCGGACCGGTGCGGTGGTGCCCCCGATCTACCAGACGAGCACGTACGCCCAGGATGCCGTCGGCTCGCCGCGGCTGGGTTACGAGTACAGCCGGTCTGGCAATCCGACCCGGGACGCCCTGCAGGAATGCCTGGCCGCGCTCGAGGACGGGCGCCGCGGTCTCGCCTTCGCCAGCGGCCTGGCGGCCGAGGACACCCTGTTGCGCGCGGTGTGCCGGCCCGGCGACCACGTCGTCATCCCCAGCGACGCGTACGGCGGCACCTACCGCCTCTTCGCCAAGGTCGCCGAGAACTGGGGGCTGGACTGGACGGCCGTGCCGCTGGACGAGCCCGACCAGGTGCGGGCCGCGTTCCGCCCCGGGCACACCCGGCTGATCTGGGCCGAGACGCCGACCAATCCGCTGCTCAGCGTCGCCGACATCGCGGGGCTGGCCGCCCTGGCGCACGAGTACGACGCGCTGCTCGTGGTCGACAACACCTTCGCGTCGCCCTATCTGCAGCAGCCGTTGGGGCTAGGCGCCGACGTCGTGGTGCACTCGACGACCAAGTATCTGGGCGGGCATTCCGACGTGGTCGGCGGGGCGCTGGTCGCGGCCGACGACGGCCTCGGCGACGAGTTGGCCTTCTATCAGAACGCGATGGGCGCGGTGAACGGGCCGTTCGACGCGTGGCTGACATTGCGCGGGATCAAGACCCTTGGCGTACGCATGGATCGGCACTGCGACAACGCCGAGCGGATCGTCGCCTACCTCGACGGGCACAAGTCCGTACGCCAAGTGCTTTATCCCGGTCTTGAGTCGCATCCCGGACACGAGACCGCGGCCAAGCAGATGTCCCGCTTCGGGGGGATGGTGTCGTTCCGGGCCGCGGGCGGCGCTGGCCAGGCCATCGACATCTGCAACCGGACAAAACTCTTCGTCCTCGCGGAGTCACTCGGCGGGGTCGAATCGTTGATCGAGCACCCCGGGCAGATGACACACCTCAGCGCAGCGGGCTCGCCGCTTGAAGTACCCGCCGATCTCGTGCGACTGTCTGTCGGCATCGAAACCGTTGACGACCTGCTCGCCGACCTGGAGCAGGCGCTCGGCTGACCTCCTTAATAGGCTGACGTCCTTTCTAGACGGAGACGGGTCATGGATTACATAGCGACGACCTGGGTGGGCGCCACCGCGAAGCAGATGGCCCGTGCGGTGCGCCGTGGGGACGCCACGGCCACTCAGATCGTCGCCGATCACCTCGAACGGATCGCGATCACCGATCCGTCCCTCGAGGCGTTCCGGGTGGTGCGCGCGGGCGAGGCCCTCGCCGAGGCGGAAAAGGTCGACGACCAGGAAGATCTGGCCAACCTGCCGCTCGCGGGCGTGCCCGTGGCGGTCAAGGAGAACACCGCTGTCGCCGGCCTGCCGACGTGGTGCGGCTCTGCGGCGGCGCGCACGGCCGTCGCCGAGGAAGACCATGAGATCGTACGCAGGCTGCGGGGCGCCGGCGCGATCGTCGTGGGCGTCACCAAGATGCCCGAGATGGGTCTCTGGGCGACGACGGACGGCCCGGACGGCGCGACCCGCAACCCGTGGGACCTGGACCGTACGCCGGGCGGCTCCTCGGGCGGCGCGGCCGCTGCCGTGGCCGCGGGGCTGGTCCCGATGGCGCACGGCAACGACGGGCTCGGCTCGATCCGCATCCCGGCGGCCTGCTGTGGCCTGGTCGGGCTCAAGCCGGGCCGCGGCGTGGTGCCGGCCCAGCTGGGCATCGACGACTGGTTCGGGCTGGTCGAGAACGGCGTGCTGACCACCACGGTGGCCGACGCGGCGCTCGGCTTCAGCGTGCTGGCCGGGCGTACGCCGGCGAAGCTGGTCCAACCGGGCAAGCTGCGGGTCGGCGTGTCGCTGCGTTCGCCGTCCGCCGGGATCCGGCTCGACCAGCCGAACCGGGAGGCCGTCGGCACCGCCGCGAAGCTGCTGATCGGGGCCGGCCACGACACGGTCACGGCCGACCCGGCGTACTCGACGAAGCTCGGGCTGATCGTGACGGCGACCTGGTTCGCGTCGGCGTACCGGGAGGCGGAGGCGGCCGGGCTCGACCTCAAGGCGCTGCAGCCGCGCACCCGGCAGCACATCCGGCTGGGCAAGATGGTGTGGAACCGCGGATACGTGCGGCAGGAGCAGCGCGACGCGTGGCGGGAGACGTCGATCAAGTTCTTCGCCGACCACAACATCGACGTGCTGCTGACCCCGGCCCTGGCGGCGACGCCCCCGCCCGCCGAGGGACACGCCACCGGGGGCTGGATCCGCAACATGCGGACAAATCTGCAGTACGCCCCGTACGGCGCGCCGTGGAACTTCGCCGGGCTGCCGGCGATCGTGGTCCCGGTCGGCACCCGCCCGGACGGGCTGCCGCTGGCCGTCCAGTTGGTCGGGCCGCCGGATTCCGAGTTGCTGCTGCTGTCGATCGCGGGCCAGTTTGAGATGGCCAACCCCTGGCAGCGCCACGCACTCTAGAAATTTGTGTGGGGGCGGTCGCTGCGGGCGGGACTGTGTGTGCCGGGTCCGGTGCTGGGTGGGAGCATCTCCGGCATGAGTGGTGAGCTGCTGGAACTGGCGGATATCGAGGCCGCGCGGGCGCTGTTGACCGGGGTCGTGTTGACGACGCCGCTGGAGCGGTCGCGGTTCCTGAGCCGGGAGTTGGGCGCCGAGATCTGGCTCAAGTGCGAGAACATGCAGCGCGCCGGCTCCTACAAGGTGCGCGGTGCGTACACGAGGATCTCGCGCCTCTCGGAGGCCGAGCGGGCGCGCGGTGTCGTCGCGGCTAGCGCCGGCAATCACGCGCAGGGCGTGGCGCTTGCCGCGGGATTGCTGGGCGCGCGGGCCACGGTCTTCATGCCCGAGGGCGCGCCGCTGCCCAAGGTCTCGGCCACCAAGGGCTACGGCGCAACCATCGAGTACGCCGGGAGCAGCGTCGACGATGCGCTGGTCGCGGCGCGGGCGTTCGCCGAGCGGACCGGTGCCGTTCTGATCCACCCGTTCGATCACCCCGACGTGATCGCCGGCCAGGGCACCGTGGGGCTGGAGATCATCGAGCAGTGTCCCGAGGTCGGCACGATCGTGACCGCGGTGGGCGGCGGCGGGCTGATCTCCGGCGTCGCCGTCGCGGCCAAGGCGCTGCGGCCCGACGTGAAGATCATCGGGGTGCAGGCGGCGGGCGCGGCCGCGTATCCGCCGTCGCTGGCCGCGGGCGCGCCGGTGAAGCTGGACGAGTCGGCGACGATCGCCGACGGCATCGCGGTGCTGCGGCCCGGCGAGCTGACCTTCGCGCACGTCAGCAAGCTCGTCGACAAGGTCGTCACGGTCAGCGACGAGGATCTCTCCGCCGCTCTGCTGATGCTGCTCGAGCGGCACAAGATGGTGGTCGAGCCGGCCGGCGCCGCCGCGGTGGCCGCGCTGATCACCGGCGCGGTGCCGATCGCCGAGCCGGTGGTGGCGATCCTGTCGGGCGGCAACATCGACCCGATGCTGCTGCTGCGGGTGATCGAGCACGGGCTGGCGTCGGCGGGCCGGTTCCTGCGCCTCTCGGTGCGCGCCAGCGACAAGCCGGGAGAACTGGCCCGATTGCTGGGCGAAATCGCCGAAAGTCGGGCGAACATCGTCGACGTCCTGCACTCGCGGCACAACCCGCGGCTGAGCTTCGGCGAGGTGGAGATCCTGCTGTCGGTGGAGACCCGCGGTCCGGACCACTCGGCCGCACTGATCGCGGCGCTGCGGGGGGCCGGCTACTCGCTCACCCTGCTCTCCGGAACGCCCTAGCCCCCCTTGAAAGCCGCAGGCCGGACGCGCTGAGCACGTCCGGCCTGGCAAAAAAAGACGAGCTAGCCGCCGAAGGGCGAGAACTTGACCACGGTCACCTTGATGTCGGCCCCGCTGGGCGCCGTGTAGGTGACAGTCTGGCCGGCGCCCGCGCCGAGGATCGCCTTGCCCAGCGCCGACTCGGGGCTGTACACCGTCAGGTCGGTGGTGGCGGAGATCTCGCGGGAGCCGAGCAGGAACGTCTCGACGTCGCTGGCGTCGTCGTCGAAGTAGATGGTGACGACGGTGCCGGGCGCCACCTTGTCGGCTTTCGGAGCCTCGCCGACCTCGGCCGTGCGCAGCAGTTCCTTCAGATAGGTGATCCGGAACTCCTGCTTGCCCTGCTCCTCGCGGGCTGCGTGGTAGCCACCGTTCTCGCGCAGGTCGCCCTCTTCACGGCGGGCGTTGATCTCTGCCGCGATCACCGGCCGGCCTGCGATCAACTCGTCAAGCTCGGCCTGCAACCGGTCGAAGGCATCCTGCGACAGCCACGTGTGCGGCGCCTCTGAACTGGACACAGACGATCTCCTTGGATGGGCAAGCAACGGAACGGAGCGAATCACCTAGCTTACCAGCGGTACGCATCCCGCCGGGATTGCTCGATCTTGCACCATTGGTGCCGGATGCGACAGTCGTTGTCAGCCGGGCGGCTGACAACGGATCACGTCACCGACCGACGACCGGGCGCTGGTCGGGATGACCTCGCTGGCCGAGATCGTCGTCTCGGTGCCGGTCGCCGCGAGGGTCACGGTGCGCCGCCCGACCTCGTTACCGCCGAAGTCACGGGCGCGCACGACACAAGTGGCCGATCCGCCGGCCGGCACCCGTACGGTGAACTGGATGGTCATCTGGGTTGTTGTCACGTCGGTCCAGCCGACG
>Ga0307515_10010012_pt1 | contig 18245 bp, 19 predicted proteins | sample 17_EM_MG_FD_194513 | JGI IMG/M metagenome (GOLD analysis project Ga0307515, IMG submission 194513) | Populus trichocarpa ectomycorrhiza microbial communities from riparian zone in the Pacific Northwest, United States - 17_EM | ecosystem: Host-associated > Plants > Roots > Unclassified | place... | reverse complement strand
GTAGAATCCATGCCTTTATATGCCTAAGAAATTTGAAGTTCGCTGGAGATGGTAGAGTGGCGCCGGCAGTGGCGAATGGCGGGTGGCGAGTGAAAATTTGTGAATAAGTCTACACAAATGACTCAGTGCATTAGCAAGCACTCTCCAATCCTTTCTAGCAGCTTCGATGGCGTTCTAAATAAATCCTGAGTCACTGCAACACGCGCCACATGGCAAGTTCACCCGACCAATGAGGATGCTTCGAGCAGACAAACCAAATGTATAACTATTAGACAATCTCAAGATCTAGAGAAAAGGAGAAACGTAGATATAGTAAGCAACACGTGATCTAGGGCAAAAGTCCTCCACTACGTCAACAATCTTATGCCTGGCTTTCCTCCTCTATAGAGCTGCAAAGTTAGTTCGTCTTTTCCCGCTCTATCAATGCCTACCGATTGCCGCAGTCACACCCAATCAAGATCTGGAAGAATAGAAATACTTCGACCTTTAATAGCCTGCTAGCCTATTCTTTATCTGATCAACTATCTCACCCTATTAATCAATCTAACCTCCATCCCCTCTCAACTAGTCGCCATCATCCTCTCCATCTCCAAATCGTACCGACAAACCCGCAATTTGAGGCATCAAAGAAAATGAAGCGACTGGTCCTCATCAATGTTTCCCAACAGTTCCGCCACAAAGCCAATCTCCATAAATACCCTCCCGAACGCCCATAAAACTAGAAGTATATCCCATAGCAGTATCACCCACAGCTACATCAGTCATGCGGAATTTTGCCAACTAATGAGAGACAAGAGACTTGGAAGATTATTATACACGGCAGTTGAACGTTGATGCAACAACAATGAAAACCCTTGACTACAAGCTAATAGCGACAGAATTTACTGCTCTATACCACCGTGGTCCTTTAGAAGCTGAATTACATCTGTACGTTTGTATCTCGAATTTATTGCCCACCAAAGCGGTGTATGACTGTCGTTATCTTTCGAGTTGACATCCACGTTCTTTCTCTCCAACAGCAGTCTCACGTTGCTCTCCTTGCCGTTCCCGGCCGCCCACGAAAGTGGTGTTCGGCCGTTGTTATCTTTCGAGTTGACATCCACGTCCTTTCTCTCCAACAGCAGTCTCACGTTGCTCTCCATGCCGTTCCCGGCCGCCCACGAAAGTGGTGTTCGACCGTTGTTATCTTTCGAGTTGACATCCACGTCCTTTCTCTCCAACAGCAGTCTCACGGTGCTCTCCTTGCCGTTCCCGGCCGCCCACGAAAGTGGTGTTCGGCCGTTGTTATCTTTCGACTCGACATCCACGTCCTTTCTCTCCAACAGCAGTCTCACGGTGCTCTCCTTGCCTTCCTCGGCCGCCCACGAAAGTGGTGTTTGGCCGTTGTTATCTTTCGAGTCGACATCCACGTCGTTTCTCTCCAACAGCAGTCTCACGGTTCTCTTGTTGCCTCTCCCGGCCGCCCACGAAAGTGGTGTTCGGCCGTCGTTATCTTTCGAGTCGACATCCACGTCCTTTCTCTCCCACAGCAGTCTCACAATGCTATCATGGCCGTCCTCGGCCGCCAATGAGAGTGGCGTCTGACCAATGCTAGACCTCGCCTCGACGTTAATATCTGCTCTTTCAAGCAAAATTCTTACTGCATCTTCTTTACCGTAACTACATGCGTTTGAGAGTACTGTCCAACCATTTTCACCCTTCGTGTTAAGTTTGGAGCCTTTCTCCTGAGGAATTCTCATTAGCAGCATTCGCAAAATGCTGGTATAACCCTTTTCTGCTGCAATGTGAAGCGGCCCATCACCATTCGATTTTACTTTGTAGCAATCGACATCCTTCCTCGACAGCAGCATTTTTACAACGCCCTCATGGCCCCCCTCGGTCGCGACTACGAGTGGCGTCTCATCATAGACCACAATGTTCACATCGACATTTCTATACTCCAAGAGCCGCTTCACAGTGTTCTCATCCCCTATTTTTGCCGCGTGGTATAATTCTTTAGATTTATCGACGTCGAACACCATTTCAGGATCTGGAGGATCTGTATTTGAGGCGCCCTGGTCACTATCATCGCCGTGCGGTGCTTCGTCTACATGGGTATCCCCCTTGTCCACGTCCGTATCCGAGGAGGATGCTCCTTGTGACCCGGTGGCCTTTTCAGCCTCTTTTGCGTCTTCGTCATCTTCGTCGTCTTCCACGTCATCTTCAGCGGCTCCGGGGAGCACAAATAGCGCTATCTGTTGCATATGCTGCCCCAAATGGCTTTGTAGGCGGCGTAGGGGGTACGTTTCTGAGCACAGAGGACATGGCTGTTCGGATTCTACCGGTCTTTCGCCTCTTTCTACAAGAAGTGGTAATTGTGCAGGAGTAAACTGGCTCCCGTGATGTGTCTGCAGGTGCACCTGGTATTCGTCTTTAGAAATTATTGACAGGTTGCAAGAAGTACAGAACCACCCTCGTCGATGCACCGCTCGCTCATGCTCGAACCATTCATGGCGGCTAGAGAAAAGATATTCGGACCGCTGGCAGTATTCAAACGTGCAGACAAAGGGCCTGAGATCCCTGAAGACATGCCGTCTACAACATGATGTATTAGCATTTCTGCGTTCAGGGTAGTGGAGATAGAGCTCCTAGAGTAGACTTACACCCACGACCTTCGATTGTCGTGTACGGTCAAGGCAAAACAGTACGGGCATTCGAACGGCATACCATCAAAAGCATCCTCACCGGGAGGGTTTGGAACACGAAGACTGCCCATGCCTCCAGTAGAGGAAGCATAAGAAGTCTGCGAAAACTCGCCCTCGGAGCGGGCGTCGGAGAAATCGAAATCAATCGCCGGCGAAGAATCTTCCGGTGGAACGTAAGTTGACACAGTAGTGTCCGTCAGCGTTTGTGCGATCGTATGTATAGCAGAAGCACTATCAGACTGGTCGTCTTCTTTAGTATGAGCTTCGGGGGTGGGGCTGCCGTGGCCGACGATCTTCTCATGGTGCTTCTCATGGTACTTGAGAAGCTGCCGTCGCCTTGTGTTAGCCTTCCCGAGGCGTTGTATCAAATAGTGGTCCTTTTCAAGTGACGGGAACTTCTCAGCAGCATGTTGAATATCGAAAGTTTCGAAGTATGAGACGTCGATTGAGGCACATTTCTCCAGCCTGTCTCTTGGGGTAGGATTTCGAGTAGCAATCGAAAACTTGTACAAGCAAGTGATAATGTGAGAGATATCGATCAAGGACTCCTCGAGCGGAGGATTCGAAATGTTCTCCGGGGGCGTCAGCTCTACTTCCGCTGGAAGTCCCGTTTGCCCCTCCTCCTCTCCCAGTGATGTAGACAATCCCACCGGCCAGGATCCGGCCTCAGAGCCGGAGGAATCGACATCTCCAGAGATAATATCGACAGCTGTTGAGACAGTGTTAGGAGTCAGCGCAAAATGCAGCTGAGTAGCACTCACCATCTTGTAAAGCTGTTCGCAAATCTTCCAGTAGGTCCAACACCATGTGTTTCATCCTGGTAGCTTCCCGAAGGCGATGGTCAAGAGATACACGCCCTGTTCTATGGGCGCCGACATTCTCAGCCCATACCCGTAGTCTTCCGCAATCCTCCCGTATTGAAGGCGCTATTGTAGAGGGATCCTTAGTCGCAGAAAGGTGTTGTGCAAGATATTCGTGGTCGGTATTCTCAGCCAAGTCGACCAATCGGATGAAGGCCCTCAAGCACTGTTTGTACAGAGGAAGGGTTGGTTGTTGGGCCATGGCAGTGTCAAATAGTGGTGTGAACGTTGTGCGAACCGCGCCGGAGGTTGAAGTTGGTGTAGTAGAACCGGCGCCACTTGGTCTGGCCTTGGAAGGTGGCTTTCAGGCGGTCATATCTAGTGCTGATTGCACTTAGCGGGAAGGGAACTGTCAAGGTCTCTGATCAGTGACGCGCAGCTGTGAAAGCTGATTGTGCGGGGGTGGGGGTGTACGCATCAACCCTAACCCACATGCACACGTGCAAAGGTTGTCTTGGTCAATCAAATCACAATCAGCCCAAAGCGGGGTTATGCAGGGAGGTAGGTTACTGCATGAGCAGCGATCGCGTCTCATCCCAGCTCTACTTACATCTCCCTGCGAAATGCCCACCGGTATCGAAGTAGCAGGGTTAGCACTCGCAGTATTTCCGATTGTCGTTCAAGGTGTGGGATTCTACGTTGATGGCGCACGAAAAGTCAAGGATTTGAAAGATCACAGGAGGGTTCTCAAGCGCCTCGCTAGAGATCTCAAGGTGGAGTGCTTTTGCTTCGAAGAAGTTTGCGCCCGGCTTCTCGAGGGCATGGTATCCGCAGGAGAGGCGACGCTATTATTGAAAGGCGACGGCTGGGGTGACATCGAATTCCAAGTCAAGCTGCGAGAGTGCTTGGGACATGAGGCTGCTGAAACTTTCACGGAGCTGACGGAAGAGTTGTTTTCGTCGCTGAAGCTGCTCGAAGATGATCTAGGGTTTAATGACGTGAACGTTCGTCTCCAGGAGCATTAGAAGGCACGAGCTGACAGTAGCTTCGAACGGCTAGCCCAAAACCGTCAACCCATCGACATGGAACAAAATAAAGCTTGTACTTGGCAAGGGAGACGCTTTGGACGAGATATCGAAAACGATTCGACAAATCGACCGCCTGTCTACGTGCACGCAGAGACAGACTTCGCTTTCGAAATCGTCCCGACGCAATCCAGCTGCTAAGGTCTACAGCGGTATGCGACACCACGCCATCAACCTGTACGGCGCCCTTTCGGAAAAATTCCGAGGTCAATCTGCTTGCCAATGCTTGGTACCCCATAATGCGAATCTGCGGTTGGAGAAGATACCGGCGGATAGAGCGAATACGAACCGAAGCCCGCGATTTAGCGTTCTCTTCTCGTTCGATATGCCCCCCGGAATCACGCACCAGCCACCGTGGACATGGCGTGAAATTGAGTTCGAGCCCATCGACTGCGAAGCACATGCGAACCTTATCGAAAAGAGCACTGATCCGCAAACCGGCCCCCACACCCGAAGGGCAGAGACCGATGAAAGTAGTGAATCTGCGTCTACAACGACAGACCCAGCCCCGGTGCAGAAGCAGAAAATGGGACACCGACGCAGAGATGCTATATTGAAACCGGTGAGGCGTTTTGCACATGTGGTTTCTTCGGCAATCAGTGGTCCCTCCCGCGTCCACCCCAGCGTGCATTCCCGCGTGCATACCCCACCTACCATAGAGTAAGGATTCATCGATATCCCCCGCTATTACTCTCTTGTGCGCTAACCAATACCCTCTAGGGACAACAACCAGCCGCCAGGGAAGACGGTAGCGTTCAACATACAGCCACCCCGAAGGGCTTCAACCTTCGACCTCAGCCTCCTACAAGAAATAAATGATCTTTGTTCGACGCTGGCAACCGCAGATGGCCAAAAGACGAAACTGGGCATTCTTGGTTCCGGCAATAGTTGGTTGCTGAGGGTGTCAAAGGTTTCGTATTGCGAGAACTATTGGACCGAGGCAGTCTCGCTTGAAATCCTCCTTCAGCATGAAGGTATCTTGAGTGAACCGGATCGAAGATCGGATCGATTGAAACTCGGTGTACAACTTGCGTCATCCGTGATGCAGCTGCACGCTACGGCGTGGCTCAAAGAAAGCTGGGGAAAGGGGGATATATTCTTCCCACAGACCACTGAAAAAGCCCGACTATCAACCGGAAAAGTCAGCCTCATCCTGAAGCCAATCTTAGAGAAGCCTCTCGTTCGCCGCAGCTTCGACTCCGCAGGGGATAAGTCCCCACAGAAGACTACAACAAAACTGCCCTTTGTGCCATATGACAAAAGCCTGTTTTCCCTCGGAATTATTCTTGTGGAACTTTGGTTTGGAAAGCGCCTCCAGGATTTCCCGAAGTATTCAGAGGTACCACAACTTAACGACCGGACTGATAACACCGACTACCAGATAGCCAATATGCTCCTCCCCGAAATAGAGAGCGAAGCTGGCCAGATTTACAGTGATGCAGGTATGGCTTCCTGTGAATCCCACCGGTGTTGCTTGGCTAACCGTTTGTTCGAGTGAGACGTTGTATTCGAGGTCTTGACTACACTACAACAACATTGGCCGATGAAGGGTACAAGAATGAGGTTCAGTCGAAAGTGGTTTCTGAGCTGGAGCGGCATTGGAAGGCGTATAGTGCTAAGGGGGTATAGGGGAACGGGGACGTTGGGTCTTTTATCTTCTCGACCATGTTTGCGAAATTTTTGGCACAGTGTATCACTCGAAAGACTTCCGAACGTTGATTGTAATCTGGAGAGAACCATAATTGTGGATTTAGTGCTGTTTGTGTATGAGCCGAAGGGAGAAAACTCGAGAAGTAGGCACAGCACTCAAGGACAGGGGGAGTGTCAGCCAGGCATCCAGTATGTACCTGTCTTGAAAATTGGGGACGTACAAGTACCAATAACTTACGACTCGAGCTCCCGCCCGATTTTCCCACTAAACATTACCTCCGGAATTCCTGGGCGTTCCCCAGAAAACTTAACTATCATTTTTGAGTACAATACTTACTCGCTGTTAGATCTTATTGGCCGCCCGATAGCTAGCCGTACCTGCTTTATCGTGAAGGTTCGAACCAACCTATACATACACAATTATAAACCTGTCCCGGTATTTGAACGTTCCCCAGTATCAGCGACCTATTCATTCCTCTGAAGAACTGTGTCGCAAAGGCCTCAACCCTCCATTCAGCAAGCGCTGCCTAACTATATCTTATCTGATCATCTGCACTTATCCACACTCAATATATGTCGAGTATTTCTTGCACCGTAAATCCTCTTGCTCGCCAATAATACTGTGGATCTGGGTGGCCAAAAATGTTACGAAAACATTTTGATAAATACATCCATTTTCGCTGCATAATGCAGATTCGAAGTGGTTGTGCGCATGCGCATATGCGACTTGTCGGACGACAAATCAGGTCTCAGCCAGTGGGAGCCTCTCGCATGTCGCTTTCCGACTCAGCCGGAATGGCAGATGTACACATTTAGACAAGAATACGTTCACATAGCCCATCCATTCATTAAATTAAGATCGGTAGCCAATACTTAAACCCTCAGCGAGTGCGCCCGGCGAATCCATGCTTCTTCAGTTTCTTACATTGAGGGTAGGAAGGTTGAGTCCGCCACCTACTGATGCGGCGGGGATTGAGGGAGAACCGTGTAGGGGAGAAATTACCCGATTTTTTTTTGTTATTCACTCTTCGTTTTTGGAGTATAGACGCAGCATAGATATGGGTGAGCGCGGAAGGTGGGAACCAGAGTTGGGAAGTCCCGAGAACGTTAGACTGTTGAGGGAACAAGGGGGTTGGCAATAATCAATACATTTTATTCTTGTTGATCATGAATGAATCCTTGATTACACAAAAGCTTACCGAACATTTCGTAAACTAATAATGAGTACATCCACCCTGGCAGCAATAACTTGTGCAATTCTGCATGGCATGGAGTCTATCCCCTACACGCTTGGGTTTTGGGAAATTTGTTGTGTCAATTGACCTCGTCGATCAGCTGAAGCGACTAATAAAACAAGCACTGGTTTGTCACATGTGAAGTTTGAGTTGGCAAATCAGTAATGCTCCTATTTGCCACCCGAGTAAAGCAACCAATTTCCTAAAACCCGAGCATGTAGGAGATAAGCCTCCTGGGGATAGCATGTCATTCCTCTCGCATCTATTACACTAACTCCTCCATAGTTCTTGCAGCACCATAGTTCTTGCAGCAGGCCTCTGGAAATTTTGGGCTTGATGATGCGCCACAGGTTCTCGAGAGGGTTGAGATCAGGACTCTAAGCAGACTAGTACTATACATCAAACGAGATAAAACCATTCCATAATGCCGCTTGCCCATGCATATTCGGTCATATCCCTTGCTCCAGGCGTATTTAGCGGGATTGCATCGCCATCCTTCTTACCTGATACATGCATTGCATCCTCTTATGGTAATGTTCTACCCACGATAGAACCTTCATCCTTCTTAGGTCTAGACGATAGCGGCGGAGGGGGAGGACGTATGGAGGGATTAGCCGTCGTACTTGAAAACCCTCGTGTTAGCTAAAGTACTTGTAAAAGCAACAGAATAGATGAAATTTGCATAATCAGACCCTCCATCCTGTGAAGTCCTGTAGACGGCAGTCGGCAGCCAAAGAGCAATGTCTGTGGTGGAAGTATAACTGCCAAGGGACTTATCCCACTGGCGAGGGCGCGAAGGGTTAGTCTCAACTGCATCTGGTTTCTCCCTACTCCAGTACCGTCTCCACACTTTGGGGCTTTGGGGCTTTCGAGGGTGCATTATCGAACTTCGTTGGTGAAGTGGTAGAAAGTGACGTATCTGGGTTTTCTAGGATTAAGTTAATAAATTTGATGCAAACTGCACAGAAAGGAACTGATTAGTAGGGAAGACAATGCTATAGTTCAGTGCAGTGCAAACGTAGGAAAAGACATGAGCTGTTTGTGTACTCCTTCGAGCCCTGGATGATATCAACTTTTTCGAAGTCCACCTCGTCGGTAACTATATGAAAAGCTAGCAAGCATAGTCAACTATAATCAACCAAGTAAGCAATAGATCTCAACGGATAAATCGTTAAGTTCCTGCCCACCCAGGTACAGGAAAGATGAATCATTACCCTTGCAAATGATAGATAGTTTGACATCGCATAGTCACAAAAACGAAGAGCTAGCATTGAAGAGAAACAAAGGGCGAAAGTACAGTCGAATCTCGCTATAAGAATTCTGTCTATAAGAATACACACTGAAACCGTTCTGTATAAGAATAATAATTTTAGTCCCAACTAGTAGAATCCATACAAAATCCATTTGCCTATAAGAATAAATACTTTATACGAATATTGTTTTTTCCAATACACCTGGTTCCGAGTGCATTCTTATAGGGAGAGTAGACTGTATCAAGACATTCAGTATTGTGGGACAATGTTGAACTGTAGGGAGAGGAGCAAGAAAGATATTAGCTTAAGACGGCTTGGCGCTATCGATGTGGTGACGCTCCTGAGAAGAGGCTTATTATTGTAGTGCTGCGCCCGTTCCCCACAAATTCATGCGAGACTAACGCAGATTTATCCTTCACCCTCAGCTAGCTTTGAGCGAACACCAACCATCCGAACACCTCGGCGAATTACAAACATACGTACTTTCGCTTTTCAACGATCAACGAAATCATCCAAACTATCCCTACCACAGCCTACCCTCACTCCTCCCCATTATCATTTTCTCGGCACGCTGCAAAACATGCTGGTTAAACCCCCGCTCGATTCTTCAGTACATAACTAAACTTCACACATACCTCGCTCTTGTGGTAAGTGTGAAATCATCTCACTCCATCGTCCTCCATCATTCCATCATTCTGGCATGCGATTCTCTTATCATCCCTTCATTCTAGGATCTATCGCTCTTGGTTTAATGGGTGGATATGATGATAGTTTGCTAATTCATTTTAAATTAGGAAACTCGTTGTACCAGAAGTACGGAAAATGTCTCGGAGCAGCTTTGTTCCTAGAACTAGACCATTGCACTCAAGAAGCGCAACAGAAGTATAGTGCGAAGGGTCTCTGGTTTCGGAAATGCAGCTATAAACCCGCAGGGTATATTAAGGTGGTACTTAATGTTTTTGTAATATTATTCATGTTCTAATCTGGTGTTATGGTTTGTTGTCTTGATTAGTACTCCTCAACCGAATAAACATACACCGTTGCTCCCACGAATAGTTTGAAGCGCCTAGTAGCCACCCCTTCAGCCAGTCTCCGAGAGCACCCTTGCCCCATTTCCATCCAGCCCTGATTAATTGTCTGCAGCAAGCTCCCGCCTGGTCACTGTCAGCTCTCTGAGAGTACGAGTTACGTTCTCTCTCCTTACCTTCTCACGATCTCGAGTTTACCCCTGAATGCAGTCCCAACTCCCAGTCAACCGAGATACCTCAACTCCAAGTATCTACCGAGCACTGTCTGCAGCTAGCCCACATCCATCGTCACCAGCCAGCTTCGAAGTACCGTCTGCAGCCAGCCCAGATTGACCGTCACCAGCCAGCTTCCAAGTATTGCCTACAGCCAGCCCTGATTGACCTCGTCCAAGTGCACCCCCAAGTGACAAAAGTTCAAACCCAAAACTGGGGACTCCTAGTCACTGTGATGTTGTGACATTCGATCTGGGCCCCTGAAAATTACCCCTTGCAGTAATTATTTGGCGGATTTTTATTTATTTTATGTATTTTAGCCTCCCATGTGAGGCGGCTTAATTTCTAAATACCTACTAGCGGTCACTCGATTTTGTATGCAACCTGACAATTTGGGGGCACTTTTTGTAACATTTGCTAGGGTCCCTCCACAACCGCAACAAGGAAAAATAATTGGGCTCTATCTACATAATCATAGTAATTCGCAGTGGGATATGCATGTGAATATGCAACCTGTCATACAATAAATCAGGTCTCAGCCACTAGGACTCAAAGCATGTCACTTTTTCGACTCAGCTAGAAGGCTAGAAGTGCATATTTGAACATAGATACGCCACACACATGCAAGGCATCCATTCCTTCACACATCGGTTGCCAATACTTTGACATTGAGCGATGTGCGTCCGATGAACTGTTTCTTGCAGTTCCTTACATATGCATGCAAATACCAAAATACCTCTTTTGCAAAACTTGCAGAGGTGCAGGGTAACCACACAGGCCATACTCAAGACCGAACGTGAACGCTCGGTCAAACTAGCTACCTACCTTACGTCTGAAACAGATCTAGAATACCCGTCAAATCCGACACCCTCAACAGTCATATCGAGAGCCTTCAATATGGATAGGCACGGGAAGCGAGATCAGATCTTAGGGTGGCTCACGCCCAGGGGCCCAGCACTGCCGAAAGCAAAGAAAAAGGATACCCCACAACCTCAGAATCCCGCAGAAATCTCAATTGTACCCCCACCCAGCACTTCAGGTCTCGGCGGGGTGACTGGCATGGGTTCAACGACCGAAGCTGCGGTGTCATTGACCAGAGCGTACATACCACAGCGCCCCGCGGCTCCGTCGTCGTCTGTAACGTACCCCGGAGATATGAGCGTTGAAACAACACTCGGGCCAGATCCAATATTTCAATGTGCGCCAATACCCATGACAAAGACAACCGAAGATCCAGTGCAATCCCAGAGGGAAGGCAGACAAGTTGCATCAAACCAGGATAGCTCTGGCGATACCGAGTCCCAATCTTTGTGGACAAGGGCTGTTGTCAAGCTATCATTGACGCAGCGCGCAGCACTCGCAGATTTCGGTATGGAGGACACTACTGATGTTGTGTCAACCTTAGAGAGCATTCGAACTAATACGGAGCGGATCATGAATGCAAACCGAGAGCGGGCTTGGAAGACCCAACTGAGGGGTCAGGAAATCGTGTTGGCCAACATTGGGATGAAAATATTGCATTGGATAGACAAATTCAAGCAGGTCGGAGACATCGTCGTTCAGTACGACCCCGGGCATGCTGCGTTGCCGTGGGCGGCATTTTGGTTTCTGTTGCAGGTAGGGCCACCCGTGCCGTTGTGGCTTGTGGCTGGATAATTAAGTAACATTTCAACAGGTTTGTGTGAATAAGCAGGAGACGAAAGTTGCACTCTTGGTTGGTCTCGAGTGGATTGGCTATCTGATTGACCGATGCACGGCGTATGAGCACCTGTTCCTCAAGGATGCGAAAACCGACGCATCGAGAATTCTCAAGGAGTCACTACTCCAGCTTTACGCCGCAATTTTGAAGTACTTTGCAAAAGCAATCGAGAGTTCGAAAGGTAGATACTTCCATTGTAGCTGGCTGTATAGGCATAGGGCTAATTCCTCCCTAGATAACATGATGAAGGCTATGGGACTCGTATTTGGGCTTGATGCGCATAGCGGTAGGCACCGGCATATGCAGATAATTAAAGGCGGAATGTTGACCAATACGCAAGGGGAGTTTACGAAACTTCAAACGCTGCTGGACAGGTTGAAGACAATAACGTCAGGATTTAATCTTAAGCTCAGAAATATAACCCATATACTTGAAGGTAGGATGACTTAGCTACTCTAGGGCGGTGAAAAATTAACACACTTGGTGATAGTGTCAAGCAGGTCCCAAATTTTTGAGTGGGTGTTCGCAATCCCATACACCAATCACCACAAGCGCATCAGCGAGGAGCGATTGGAAGGCACCTGCAATGGATTTTTGCAAAGAATGAGTACCGTGATTGGTGATATTCGAGTGTGTCAAGATTTCTGTTGCTACGAGGCATCCGTAAGTCGCATCGCACTATTCAAAACCCCGGATTATTGTCTTACGGACTCATTCTTTGACAGCCGGTGCTGGGAAAATGTACATTGCGTAAGTGACTCATAACTACTAGACCTCTAAGAAAGTCTGACATATGGAACCTTCATATAGGTCGAAAGTTATTGACGCATTTGTCGAGGAACATCGAAAACAATATACCGCAAAGGGCTGGCATACTTCTATTGCAATCGAGCTGAGGAGAACCGCCGTGATCCCGAGACCATCTTGAATACGCTTATCCAACAGCTTGCCCGAGCTGATGAGAACAAAATCCTAAAGCCTCTAATCGACATCTACCACGAACGAGAGCAAAAGGGACAATTGAGTTCGCAACTCACTCTGCGGGAGAGTCAAGAGTTATTGGTGAAACTCGTTAATATCTATCCTCAGATAACGATTTACCTTAATGCCTTGGACGAGGTTGATGATAAAATCCGAATATACCTACTCAAGTCACTGAAGTGGGTTATCGAAAAATCGAACAGCCGGGTTAAAATCTTTACAACATCTCGAAATAACACAGAAATCCTCTATCAGTTCAAGAAATTTTCTAGGATCGACTTACTTTCTGATGACAATTATAGCGATATTAGCGAGTTCATAGAGAGGAGACTAGAGAGCGCCATCAATGATGGGGAACTGCTTCTTGGTGATGTTAGCTGCAATCTGAGATCTGACATATGTGAAGTTCTTTGCGCTCGATCCAAAGGACTGTGAGTAAAAACCCCATTTCCAAAAGTGGAGTGTTATGCGGTGAGTTGGACGGTTACGGTAGTGATCCGACGGGTAGATATTCACATTGAATCGCAAATTCCGCGGGAAGTGTCAAAGACTGCGGGATATGTTGGGAATTCCATGGAAACTTTTATTCCCAACCGGCAGTTTTGACACTACCCGTGGGTTACTACCCGCCGGACCTCTCGCCGGAGCCAGATGGAGCAACCGTCCCCGTGTGACATGCTTGTCAAAGATTGTTGTAACTGACGCGCATGGTGGGTCTTAGGTTTCAACTAGCGGCGCTTCAAGTTGCCTTTCTCTGCCAAATGAGCACTGAAGCCGACGTCAGAAACAGTCTAAAAGTGCACCCTCACACTCTAAAGGAAGCGTACGATAAGATCTACAAGCGTATCCTCACTCAACATGGAAGTGCCCCTCACATAGCTCTGAATGCTTTCCGGTGGGTCAAGTTCTCATATGAACCACTGGCGTCCAAAACTCTGCTTGATGCAGTCACTGCACAGATTGGCAAGTCTGGGGAATTTTGGCAGGATGACCAGACTCGGATAACACCAGATGCCATATTGAAGTTTTACCAAAACTTCCACATCTTAGATGAAGGCTTGGATGTATTTAGATTTACGTATCTCACGGTGGACGAATACTTAGGAACCAAGTTAATGGTTGTCGAATCCCACGTTTATATTTCGGAAATCTGCCTTTCGCTTTTGTGCTCACTACACTATCCCGAAAAATACGATCAGACGCTTAGAACCGACAAAGCCAAATATACAGACCGTCACCTCTTACTATATTCGGCGGTTTTCTGGCCATGGGATTTCTCCTGTTGTGAAGGTGTCAACGATTATGATAGTAATATATTGAAGATTGTTTGGAATGTTTATTTTAGTGTCTAACTACCTGAAGTGGCTCTTGTATTACCAGCCTGTAATCGAATGGGGTTATAACGGGATTACTGGGGATTTATTTTGGCGTAAAAGCCATGTATTCGCAGAGCAAAAAACCGACGATCTTCTATGCGCAGCTTGCGTGTTTGGGTTGAGCCGAACGTTTACGATATTGTTCGGATCGAGGTTTTCATAGAGCTTGAGGTCTCCTACCTAGACCAGCTACTTTTGTATGCATGCGAGTTTGGATACTTGAAGCTGGTACAATACTTACTAGAGGAAGGTGCCAATGCCGCGCCGACATCAAGGACGATCAGTGGACACCGCTGCATTATGCTGCAACACAAGGACACTTGGAACTAACTCGGCTGCTCCTTGACCATGGCGCAGACTTCTCGGTTGTCAAGGCAGGGTGGACACCACTGCATTGTGCGGCACGGCAAAGACATGAGGCGGTGGTCCGAAAGGGGCGCCGATGCCTCTGGTGCTACTAATATCGGGCGGACACCGCTGCACGAGGTTGCAGAGCACGGGAATTCGGCGATAGCCCAGCTACTCGTCGGCGAGGGCGCTGGTGTCTCAGCCGCTACGAAGGTCGGCAGGACACCACTTCATTGCGCCACACTGGGAGGCCATGAGGAGATGGCGCAACTACTAGTTAACAAGGGCACTGACGTCTCGGCTGCTGCCAAAGACGGAAGAATACCACTGCATTGTACCGCAAGATATGGATACAAGTCGGTAACCAGACTGCTCCTCGACAATGGCGCTTACGCCTCGGTTGCCGCTAAGGACGGATGGACGCCGCTACATTGTGCCGCGCTGGGAGGATATACGGTAATGGTCCGACAACTTCTCGACTCAGACGCTAACATCTCAGCTGTCACCGGAGATGGGGAGACACCGCTGCAATTGGCTATAGACCACGGGCACGAGGCAGTGATCCAGCTACTCCGACAAGACTTCCACTAAGTAGCCCCAACCATCCACGTATAGTTTCATTCTCCGTATATAATATTGCCAGGTTCACGACGCATTTGATGAGCGACCTCTGCATGCTTGATAGATAGTTTAGTAAGAGTGGAGGCATGGAATGGCGCTTCCATGGAAATATAAGATAGCAGAGTTTTTAACGGATCACTGTAACCGTGCCGGCACGCATATCTAACTTCATATGACCGTGATTTCGCCGGCTGCAACTGAGTAGTTGCACTCCCAACTACACTGCCGACTTGATGGCGGCAAAGTTCCTAGCCACGACGGGGGTTGTAGCTTTTGTAAATGGGTAATTCTAGGCGTGCTCTTGGTAAGTACATAATCCCAAAACTTAAGAAGTAATCTTGTCTCTAATGAGGTCCAAGAAGACGATCTGAGCAAAACGGATTTCTCAGTGACAATGGGGTACTGACACACTTTCAAACCGAGCTGAACGTAAATTGCGACCGAAAGAAATCCTGGGAGTGGTCGGTCCTCTAAAAATCCACCCGTGTATTTGAGACCCCCATAAGATCTCAATACCGTGGCTGTTGAGCCAAACTGGACGAAATTCTGTGGTAATGACGGCCCTAACTTGTACCACATGTCCTTGGGGATTGAAAAAGGATTTTCTAAGCTTTGAAGGCGAAGATTTGTTGGGGTAAGTTGAAGTTTCATTCCAGACCGGGAGGTGAAAGAGCATGTAAAACTGCATCTTTGGTGTATAGATCATGTCGCGATGCTACCAATACTCAGAGACTTAATTGGAGTCAAATGTTTAGTGCTGGAACCGCTGTAAACCTGTGGGTTTTCGGGGCAGTTCCGGGTAGCAACCGTTTTTCATGTCACGGTCCCAACCCTTACCCGGCCTATTTTCAACGGTCCGGGACCGTTACTAACACTAGTTACGCCCAGTATGGTAAGATATTTTTTGTATCAACCAATTGTTGTATCCATATTAGAGACTCGCGAGTATGTCCGCTACTATAATATCGTTCGGTGATCAGTACTTTTAGTTATTTTGTTAGTTAGAAATTTTTTATAGGGTGCAACTGTTGCCATGTTGCTCTACACCGCACAAAATTACAAAACTGCCCCTCCGTATATGGCAGCTTATTTCCACCAAAATATCCCGTAGCACAACCCCGTACCCCGTATCCATAGACAAAGTCTGAATTTTACAATTTGCCCTGTTACCACTATTAAAATAAGAAGGGGTTGTAAGATAGTAGCATAAAAGTGCATGAGGTCATTGGACGGAGTTGTGGAACGAGGTACGGGGTCGTGAGGCGTTATACAAGGTCGTGAGACGCTGTACAGCTCTGTGGTTTTTGCGCGTAGTCTATATCACGGGGTCCTGACAGGAGTTCGTTGTGTGTTAGACAAACTCTGAATCTCAACTGTACGCATGATCTTGTACCCTTCCACGACCCCGTCCAACGACCTTGTACATTATTTACTACTATCCTACAACCCCGTAGATAAAGTCTTATTTACAATAGTAACTCAGCAAATTGTAAAATTCAGACTTTGTCCACGGACACGGGGTACGGGGTCGTGCTACGGGGTATTTTGGCGGAAATAAGGTCCCATATCCGTAAGCTACACCCTACCTGCAGTAGCCTCGAATCCAGGCCGCACCTGCAGAGCCTCAGCCCTAACATACATATCACCACGTGGTTTTACCGATTAACTTTGTTAGAGCTTTGACTCATCCGCCCACCGCAACCTCATCTCACATTCATCCGCCCACCCATCGATTCTTTGCTCACCCTTTCCCTTGAATCAATTCTTGTTCACTTTCTGTTACCTAACTATCCCCTTATCTCGTAACGCACGACGTTCCTTGTCGACTCTTCGCTCAGCACTCATCGCTTAGGCACTCATCAGCAACAGGATGGAGCAAGCTTCTTTTCAGATTTCTCAACCACTCCCGCCCCTCGTTATACAAGGTTGTACAACACACCCCTCCATCGGTACCAACAGATTATCGATTCATCATATGCACTTATGGCCAAATTTCCTGCAAGATGTTCGCAATGCTATTAGTGGACTCGCAATGGATCGAAAGATCAGCATCACCAATAACGCCGAGGGGGAGCTCTACTATGTTGGAAATGAGCTTGGGCTCACTGGACGATTCGTTCAGAACGTAGGCGTTGCAGTCACGAAAGCTTTTAAGCATGGGTCAAGCAACGCATCGATATTGAGTCACCTCCGCTTCGCAGATTACCACTCTGCCGGGCTAACAGGAACTTTGTTCCCCGACGTAACCATCGTGAAAGACATCTTCAACGAGTATAACGACATTATCGGCAGCGAGTTGAGGGTCGCAGGCGAGATAAAAACGTTTTGGACGCTCCCGCTGCAGGATATACCGGTGACAGCTGACCCTATGATCAAAATTCAACTCGAGCTCCCAGTAGGTTGGGGCACTCAGCACTGTTGATTGTCGGGTTTAGCTTATAGATAGGTATAGGCCAATTAGCGTCTTATGTGAGATCCCGCAACCTAAGATATGGCTTTCTCTCAACGTATCACAATGATTCCACCAGTCCGGACGGACCCGGTCTGGGGTAGGGCTCAGTCCGGTCCGGTCCCACTGGAAGGTCGGACTGGACCGGGCCCCAGACTGGCAGTCTTGGACTGGACGGGCTTGGTCTGGACCAGTCCAAACAGGATAATATTTATCAATTTCAAACTAGATCCGAAAAACTCAAGAAGTGAGACAGTTATCCCTACAACCCTAACTCAGACACAACCCGAAGGAAGATCAGCAGCCAAGGCCCAGTGGGAGGCCGACATATGCAGTAAGCACTTTGGCTACAGACTGAACGGCAAAGCAGGCAAGAGGAGACCTATCCCAATGACAAGTGCAAAGTCATTGGCAACGGGCTGGAAAGCTGGCCGATGCCGGCGGGCACAGGTGTCGGAGCTGTTTTCCATGGAGATATGTGACATGGTGGTGTGGACTTCCTGGCGGCCATGGATGTCGGGAAGTTCCCGCCGGGGTGAGGCATGGAGGCCGGAGCGGCCAGTCTTTCTTTTCTCTTCCTCTTGCTCTTTCTTTTGTCAGCGGGGACGAAGGGTAGTAGGTGGGAGCTCCGCCATCTAACCGGCTCGCCCGGAGGCGGAGGGAATAAGGGCCTGTCATAGTCTAGCTAGAGAAAATACAGTATGAATAAACAACAACAACAACTCAGACACAACGTCACTTCATAACAACCACCCGCTGCGAGCAATCACTATGAACCAACCCACCACTGCTAGCAAGCACCACCACGAGAAACCCAACCATA
>Ga0307515_10010011_pt1 | contig 18245 bp, 9 predicted proteins | sample 17_EM_MG_FD_194513 | JGI IMG/M metagenome (GOLD analysis project Ga0307515, IMG submission 194513) | Populus trichocarpa ectomycorrhiza microbial communities from riparian zone in the Pacific Northwest, United States - 17_EM | ecosystem: Host-associated > Plants > Roots > Unclassified | place... | reverse complement strand
TCAGGTAAAAATATCATCAAGAACAAAATTGAGATTGCAATCAAATTCTGCAAATGCTACGTCATCGAACGATCTCCTTCTAATTTTTCGGATAAAACACAATTAAAAAATATATATATTAATGGTTTTAAATTTAAATATTGTAGATTTAATTACTACTATTACATCATTAAATAAATAATACTTTATATAAAATATTTTTTATTATTCAATTAAATCATCTACAATTCCATTACGTACAAAATTCATCCGACAAGAACTACAGTTTCCATGATTTTTTGAGCGTGCAATAAAATTAGATAAAATATTATCAGGAATAAAATTGAGATTATAGTGCGAGTGAATTTAATTCACTCTACAAGTGAATTAACTGAGCCAATCTAGCTAACAATCACCACCTAAGATCAACTTAGCAAAAGGTAGTGCCACAATCTTGGTGTCTAGTTTTTCTTTAATAAAGTGACAATTCAACTCAACATGTTTTGTGCGATTATGCTGAAGTAGATTATTAGAAATTTTCCTAGCAGCTTTATTATTATAATAGAGATTCATAGGACTTGAAGGTGGATAACCTAATTTAGAAAGCAACAATCGCAATCATAGTAATTCACAAATACCATGAGCCATGCTATGATACTCAACTTTAGCCAAAGATCATGCTATAACATTCTGCTTTTTACTATGCCAAGTAACAAGATTTCCTCTTATAAAAGTAAAGTATCTAAATATTTGTTGTAAATTTGTTTGAGTTGATTTTTTTATTCTTTTTTCCAAGCATTTTGAGTATATATTATAGAATGTTGATTTATGTTAATTTAATTATTTTATAATTTTATAAAATGAATTTTTTAAAATGTTTTTAAATAATTACCGACGGAATTACCAATGATATTTTTTGAGGGATATACCAACGGAATGAAGCGGATAATTTTTTTTTACCCGTCTATTCCGTCAGTAAATCCGTCTGTAATAATATTTTTTTATTATCGACGGAAAAAAAATTACCGATGAAAGATTTACCAACGGAGCATTTCCGTCGGTGATTTTGTTGGTAAATTAATTACCGACGAAATATATATCTTATATAAATAGAAAAATTATATCAATAAAACTATTAAATGTTATAGTGATTTTGCTTTTTACTACATCAAATGACAAGATTTCTTCTTATAAAAGTAAAGTATCTAAATATAAACCCACGATAAAAGGGACACCCTGCTAAGTTAGCATCTGTATATCCTTTCAAGGGAATGGGAAGTTCAACTTCGTCATACTCGAAGAGAAGGCAATTATTGTGCGGATTTTCTAGCCAAATTAGGAGCTAAAGATCGTAGGGAGCTTTATATTTTGGATGATCTCCCTGCAGGATTATTATCTCTCCTGCTTACGGATTCTATGGACATTTGTTTTCGTAGAGGTTCTTAGTTTTGTTTTTTATTTCACTTGTACCAAAAAAAAAAAAAAATTCATTTCCCACCTCCACATCTCATTCGTGGGCTTTTTATTTATTTATTATTACTATTATTTTTCTTATTTTTTTTCTTTTTGGGTCACTGCGGATCTTTTCTAATGAAGTTAAAATAAAAGGTGGACGTCACCCCTGGTAGGATTGGAGACCAATTACATAAAATGACCCCTTGTGTTCCATGTCCATGGAAAAGCAGTTTCTGTGGATGATAAATAGTGTTCACACAACTTTAGTAGCCCTCAAGATAGCTTTATTATCACTTCTGGTCATCAATTTGTTCTTGACTTGGAATTTTTTGTCCAGAGCAATTATTGGACAGGATTGATCTTTTTTTGGAATATAATTGATTTCGCTGTCTAAATTATGGCTTCCATAAAAAAAAAAGGTTAATTAAAAGATCATCGAAAAAAAAGATTTGAACTCCAATTTTTTTTTTATAAACAATATTAATAATGCTCAATCCATCATTTAGCATATTATTAAACATATAGTTTGGAGAATATAATACATTTGTGCTTTTAGAGGCAGAGGAAGAATCAATATTATTAAACATATAGTTTGGAAAATATAATACACTTGTTCTTTTAGAGGCAGAGGAAGAATCATTCTGCTATTCAGTAACAAATCTATCATACACAACCTCTCCATTATTACAAGCATCTTAAGCAAATAATTCTTGTGTGAGCAATTGAGGTTTCTCTGAGTTCCTAGATACTACATTATTGCTCACTATCCTTAGTTTATTACTAAGAATAGTAATTCCATGTCCAGCTTTTAGTCAAATCACTGGAGGCCAGAAATGAAAGTTACTCCAGTAGAAGGCAGCCATGAGGTTCCAGCAATAAGATTACCGACAGTAAATTTGGTAGCTTCAGAAGGTCCAATAACATGGAACCCTGGCCATTTTACCCTGTTAGAAGTTCCAGCGCCAGGTCCTGTGTTCGAGTATTCAGCAAAGTAGAGTGACTTAGCATAGGAACCTTCACCAGGCCACTCAATCCATCCTCTTGAGGAAATAGCATCACCAATGCTTGATTCCATCACCACTGTTCTTGAATACTGTTTCCAGGGCCTCCCAAGATATGAGTTATAGTTGTGCATAACCGGAGAAAAATCGGAGCTCGCAGTAATCCTACAACTTTGTACTGAGAAACCAGTGTTTTGTCCAGGGTCATCCCTTCCATTTGCTAGAATCACATTGTAGCTATCACCGTGCGGCTTCCGAAGGACCAAGTTGCAACTCTGGAAGACAGCAGCAGCGTTGCCGAAAATGAAGTCAATGGTGCCGAAAATGTCGCATTCTCTATAGAATTGACGGAGAGCAACTGCATATAGAGTGTCTTGGTAGCCAGCTATGCTGCATCGGTAGAAAACTGAGTGGTCAGAAGCTACATGTAGAGCCAAGGCCTGTTCTCCTCCGGGGCCTGCCGTGTTTTGAAATCCAATATCTCGAGCAATGAAATCATCACCTGTGATTGCTTCACCCGGGAAAATTAAAGATGTCAGCCTTCATTAATTATTAAAAAAGGAATTAAATGATTTACAAACTCAATAGATCACACTGATATTTAAACATTTCAACAAATTGATGTTGGTGATACGGAAAATATTACTAAATAATTGAGTCGATATGAACAAAATTAACAGTTGACACATAAGTTTGTAAGAAAAGTTGGATGATTTTGTTTTTATATAGCATTAATCATGCATAGCTTCTTCTGTTAATGAGCTCTGACTCGACATACTATTTTCTATGTCAATTCTATCCTTATAATTTAAATTTGGACTCAAGCTTGTTGTTAAAAAGAAGAAGAAGAAAGAGACTCCTTTTCTTTTGTTTCCTTTGGCAAGCTAGCGAGAGCGATAGATGCGAGTCATATCCTTAATTTCCACTCGAGGGGAAAAAAAGTTAAACAGTATAAAAACTATATATTAGCACGTAATTACCAGCTTCAGAGGACATGTTATATACTTCTTTTCTATTAATGGTGTCTTAATTTGTTTAAGAGATGGATGCATTAATAATTAATGTGTTTATTTAAAAGGTATGCTGTAAAGTATATTTTTTGAAAAGTATGAAATTCATACTTTTTGTGAGATTCGATGTACCCGTGTGATGCAACTCACAAACAAACATAATTAATGTGCTTTATATATATAAAATCCCATTAGAGGAAGATATTGCATATTAACTAAAAAAATATTATATATCAAATATATATATATATATTGAGCAACTAAAAAGAACTCTTTTTTTTTTTATTTAATTTGAAAATTACAAATTAGAAGTCACCGGTTAACGTTTATATGACCTTTTCTTTTATAGGGATGAAAATATTAATTTAATTGGATAATAGAATATTACCCCATATGAGTAGCATAAAACCAATACTTTTCTGTTTAATTTCCTGCGTAAAACCAATATTTTTATGTTAAGTTTTCATTTTTGAGGATAGATATAGAATATATATATTGCTGTATTTTTAGATGCAGGTAAAAAACAAAAGTTTATTTAAGAGATGTGCCGCATAGTGCATCTCTTAAAAAGCATGAAATTTATATTTTTTGTAAGGTATGCCGCACGACGCAACTCCCAAACAAATATATTTTTAAAAAATTAATTTTAGTCAATTTAATACTCTACTAGAAAATGACTACCGGGGTGCTACACACACACACAAAATTCCATACGATCGAGGAAGATAATGCATATTAACTAAAAAAAAATTATATATCAAATATATTGAGCAATTACAAATTAGAAGTCACCGGTTAAAGTTCATATGACCTTTTCGTTTCTTTTATAGGGATGAAAATATTAATTTAATGGAATAATGGAATATTACCCCATATATATGAGTAGCATGAAACCAATACCTTTCTATTTAATTTCCTGCATAAAACCAATACTTTTATGTTAAGTTTTCATTTTTGAGGATAGATATAAAATATATTTACTGTATTTTTAGATGCAAGTAAAAAAAACCTGTACTGCCAATAATCCTGTGCTCAATGACAATCATGTCCTCAACTTTCCAAGAGATCTCTTACCTATTGATCCGAGCCTCTCTCTTTCAATAAAAAATAGCAAGAACCTAATTCAAGCTATTTGTGCTTAATTTATATACAGATACTTTCTTTTTCGAAGAAAAAAAAAGAACTCTAGAGGTTATTGTAAATATCGGAAGATCCTGATTAAGAGCTTTGCATGATCACCTAGGCCTAGCATGTGAATATATAGTTCATTAAAGATTAAAGAGCCTTTAATTTATAGGACCTTGTAGCCAAAAAGAAGAAGAAAAAAATTTATTAGCTGAGAGAGAGAGAGAGAGAGAGTACTAACTAAATGTAGCAGAACCAGGCATGGAAGAGCCGCCGGCAACACTGTCATCACCAACAATAATAGTAGAGTATTTACCATCTCCTATCAAGGTGATACCATCTTTGTTGCTACGAATCTTCTCCTTGTAGACTCCTGCCTTCACGTAAATCACAAACCGTTTCCCAGGAGCAGCGTTTATAGCTTCCGATATTGTTTTATAATTACCTGTTCCATCTTTTGCAACCACAGCATTGGCCTTGATGGTGCTAGTTTGAAGTAGTTTTCGATCTTTCGCTGATACCCATTTGGGAAAACCTTGTGATTTCTCCTCTGCACGTCGTCTTTTAGTGCTGTTTTTAAGCTTAGTCCCATAATCATGAGTAATCCTGCTGACTAGGGCTAAAGAGTTACTGGCCAGTTGTGAGAGATAATCCATTTTTTCAGAAATACGTGGCATGAGGTCACCAGAGAGACTAAGGCTGTCGGTAGAATCTTTGCAAGCTTGTTGAAAGGTCAAAGCAGCACTTAGCCATGTCTGTATGTCATGCTTGTTTTTTCTTGGAGAATCTTTGAGTGCCAATAACGACTGGTCTAACCGTTTCAGAGACATACTCATCAGGTTTTTGCAGTAGTCTGCAGGCACAGTAAAGGGAGATTTTCAGCTGATAAGCTTGTATAAATTACAGACTGGCACGCACAAACACAAAAATATTTAACATGTCATTGTCAATGTTGAATAGTATTTTCACTTCCCTGTTTATTTGACCTGGCAGTGCTACATAGTATCAGTTGCTTTCAAGCAATTGTTTTTAGGAAAATCGCAATGGAATGACAAAATATAATAAAAAAGTCACGCATGGAGTACATATAAGGGAAATAGAACCTGTGACGGATAGGACACGTTCGGCTTCTTGAGCTTCCAAATGGGAGCTCAGTGTTTCGAAGTATGAATTGGGCAGCCTGGTCTCAGATATAGTTTTGTTAACAAGAGCAGTCATGATGTCAAGAGGATGATCTTGGAACTCCTTCAAGGACTGGAGACAGAGGCCTGGATATCTAGTGTAGCTGCACTGTGTTTGGACTTGCATTTGGAAACTGTGAGTTGCAGCCCATGACATGGACGCCCCTCCTAATGTATATCCGAGCAGCCAAAGCACCACCAAAACCAGCAGTCCCATATCGAACAAGAAATCAAAAGAGTAACCAGACAAAATGCTTATAGCCTAAGAGATTTAACTGAGTGTTTTTTAAACAATTCACATGATCACTTAAGAGCAAATGGCATTGGTATTTATAGCAAAGGAAGCTCTCTTTGGCTCGGACGTTTAAAAGTGCTCTTACAGGACCTTTCAGTTAGTTTGGTGGTCTATTTCTCTTACTCTGAAAAAGAAGTGGTGCCAAAATGTCCATGTCTAGTCAACAGAATGTTAGAGCAAGTTGGTTTTGAAAATATTTTTTAAAAAATTTAATTTTTATTTATTTATTTATTTATTACTTTAAATTTAGGTATTTTTAAATTGTTTTGATATGTTCGTATAAAAAATAATTAAAAAAATAAAAAAATATTATTTTAATATATTTTCAGTAAAAAACTATTTTAAAAAATAATAATTTAATTAATTTGATTATATAATTCTCTTGTACCTTGACAAAGAAGTAATTTTTAGAATTTAGAATTTTTTTTAAATTAATTATATATATATTTTAATATTGTTTTGATATACTGATATTAAAAATAATTTTTTTTAAAATAAAAAATATTATTTTAATATATATTATTTTTTAAAAAACTTTAAAAATAATTACTATAAAACTTTTAAAAGTCCCCGATGATCTCATTAGCCACTGTACTCATGGCACGACTCAGTACAAAATGAACATTTTGTACATACGGACCTTTTCTCAGTTGTCATATATAGGAATAGTAGAGGGACCCAATAATAAATCTCCTTCCCCTTATTTCACGTAGAACATTTTATGATTTGTCATTTCAATTCGAATATTAACAAAAATGGTCACAAGACAATTAATTAATTACTATTACACACACACACACAGTAGAAACCTATAACACATTGGCCTGTGAAAAAAATAATTGCGTGGAAAAATTGTATGATTAATTAAGATGCTGCTATGATAGGACCTAGATATGACCTTTGTTTCTGTAAAAAAAAAAAAAAAACGGGTTGGTGGTTATAAATTATTTGTTGCTATGATAGGACAAGATTTTATATTAATTTTTAATATAAAAGAAAAAAATGGGTGTACGTGCTTAATATAATGAATAAACAATATATAAACTAATAAATTATATAAAAATTTGTGAACGCAAATTAAAAACTAGAATGTAAAGTTAAGTTTCCTAGTAAAAAACAAAAAAAAGGTACATATATAAATATTTTATATATTAATTATAATTAAAAATGATTAGTATTTCAATGTAGCACGGGCTACTATGCACTATAAGTGTTTTCATTATGGATTGTATTGTTCTGCACTGTAGTGGTCTCGTGAGTGCTTTTACTGTGGACTATATTATTGTTCACTGTAGCGTGGGATACTATACACTGCGAGTGAATTCACTGTAAATTGCTCTATAGCAGCATTGTGAGTGCTTTCACTATGGACTGCACTGTTTGGTGGGAGCATGTGGGAGGTTGCAGCAACAGACGCCAAGCGCCAGGCTGGAGGCGCGTCCACTAGGGTTGCGGACATCTGACGTTTGGCTGCCAGGCCTGGGCGCTGGGCAGGCCACGCCCACTGGCTGCACCCTCAGCTGTAGTCACCTGGCGCGTGGTCTGCCCAGCCTTGGGCGCTTGGGCTACCTCCTATGTGCCGGGCAGACTCAGCGCACACAGGGCGCTTGGGTTGATGCCTGTGTGAGAATTATTATTATTATTATTATAGATAATATAATTAATAAAATAATTAATAAATTTGAAAGAAATTATTATTATTAATATTGAAAACATATTATTATTTATATTATAATTTTTTTATGATATTTTTTTATAAAAATAAAAAGTGAGCCCGCAGCGTAGTATTATTAAAAATATTCAACAATTCTAAGTATTAATATAAAAACTATTATAATTTGTGCTGTAAATATTATTATTTTTCTTCTAATACAAAGTATTCATATAAAAAATATTTTTATTTGTGTTCTAAATATCATTATTTTTCTTATAATTCAAAGTATTCATATCAAAATATTTTTATTTTTTTTATAATTCAACGTATTCATATCAAATATATTATTATTTGGGTTATAATATTATTATTTTTTATAATAATTCAAAGTTTTAATATAAAAAAATATTATTATTTGTGTTATAAATATTCTTGGAATTAAAAATAATATTATTTGTGTTGTGAATATTATTATTTTTACTTTGTGATATAAATATTATTATTTTTATAAAAATTAATATTATTAATAAAATAATTACTAAATTAGAAAAACATTATTCTTAATATTGAAAAACAACCATAGATTTGATTTGAAAGGTAAAATTATTATTATTATTATTATTATCATTAATAAATTTTAAAAACATGTTATTACCATCGAAGAAAAACCACATAGGGACACGTGGCGCTTGGGCTGCCTGCCTGTGTGCTGACAGACCAACCCCACGTTGGGCGTGGACGCGATCGCGAACGCGTCAACCTACATGTTTGACCTGGACGCGTGCATGCCCAACCCCACGTTGGGCCTGGACACGACCGTGTCCACCTCCATGTTGGTCGTGGACGCATCCCCGCCTAACCCTACGTTGGGCTTGGACGCGACCGCGCCCAACCCCATGTTGTACCTCGACACATCCCCGCCTAAACCCACTTTGGGCTGGACGCATCTGCATCCACCCCACGTTGGGACTGGACACCTCCACGCCTAACCCCACGTTGGGCCTGGACGCGACCAGGTCCAACTCCATGTTGGACCTGGGTGCGTCCGCCCAACCCCACGCCCAACATATTATTATTTATATAATAAATTTTTACTTTTTATAAAAATAAAAAGTGAGCCCGCGACGTAGTATTATTAAAAATATTCAAAAATTCTAAGTATTAATATAAAAAATATTACAATTTGTGTTGTAAATATTATTATTTTTCTTCTAATACAAAGTATTCATATAAAAAATATTATTATTTGTGTTCTAAATATTAATATTTTTCTTATAATTCAAAGTATTTATATCAAAATATTATTATTTGCGTTTTAAATATTTTTTTTATAATTCAACGTATTCATATCAAAAATATTATTATTTTTTGTTATAATATTATTATTTTTATAATAATTCAAAGTTTTAATATAAAAAATATTATTATTTGTATTCTAAATATTCTTGGAATTAAAAATAGTATTATTTATGTTATGAATATTATTATTTTTACTATAATCTAAAGTATAAATATTAAAAATATTATCTTTTGTGTTATAAATATTATTATTTTTATATTAATGAATATTATTAATAAAATAATTACTAAATTAGAAAAACAATTATTATTAATATTGAAAAAAACCAAAATTTGATTTGAAAGGTAAAATTAAAAATTATTATTATTATTATTATTATTAAATTTAAAAAAACTGCTATCACTATCGAAGAAAAACCACGTGCGGACACCTAGCGCTTGGGCTGCCTGCCTGTATGTCGGCAGACCAATCGTACAGGTGGCACTTGAGTTGCGCCAAGATCCAACTATCCTTGGGTCTTACAGCTGTAGAACCTAAAATATTCTTGGGTCATTGGCTATGCAGAACCCAAAATAGACTTGGGTCCTGCTAGTGGTGGACCCAAATAGCCTTGAGTCCTGCAATATGCAGGATCCAAACTAGCCATTGGTGAGCCCACGACATACTGCGGGCTAGCTAACTAATATTGACTATAAAGAGTCCTATTAATTAATGATAACATAGGTAACGATAACTTAGGTGAAACAAATATGGAATAGAGGAAAAAGCAAAGCTAATATGACCAATTTCAAAGTCAATTAAAATAAATATTCAAAAAGTCTAAAATAATTTAAATTCTAGAGGAAAAATGAATTTCTTTAGTAAAAATCATCTTTTCTTATTTATGCATTTTTTTCTTGTTTTGAAGAAATATTTTTTTTTTGATAACCCAGGGTGTCCGAGCCAGCTTACGCGCACCACAACTAATCCCTGAGTCCACTGAACATCTTGCAAGCCCAGTGAGCATGTAAGGCACCGCGGGGGTGACGGACATGCACAGAGAGAATCGAACCCGGGTGCAGAGGAAAAAAAAAGTCACTTCCCCGCTAGGCCACGACCTCAAGTGACCCGGGTGCAACATTTGTTTTTTGACTAAATCAATAATTTTCACGAATTTTAATTATTTTAATTATTGAGAATATTTATTTTAATTATCTTAAGTTTCTATTAAGAAATCATGTTGTTAATAAAAAAAAAATGTTTTTTGAAATAAGAAATTAGTATGGTTTGAAAAGAAAATTTCAATAAAAAATAATGAATTGATAACTTTTATGCACTTATATGGAAAAGTAAAAGAATAATTATTTTATAAAAACTACATAAAAAACTTACAATAATAAAATATTTATTTTATTATCATTGAATATTCATATGAAATATTTTTAAGAAAGACTTTGCATGTTAGATTCATATATTACCATAAAAACCTATAATTGTATTTAAAGAGAATGGCATAATTGGATAACTTTGTAATTATTTATTTAAAGAGAATTTTATTTTCAAATATAAAAACAATTAAAGATAATGAACAAAGCATATGCGTGTATGGGCTTCAAAGGATAACCCAAGCGATTAGGCTTGCAAGGCCAAGTCCGCATGTCTGGCCTAAAAGAAAAATGCCTAGGTGTGTATGGGTTTAGAAGGGTAGGCCCACGTGTGTGTTTTTTGTAGGGGTCTAGAAGACACGTTGTTTGCCAAAGTTTTTTTTTTTTTAAATAGAATGAATGACACATTGTTTGTCTAGGTAGACAACATGTCATATACTAGAATATTTTTTGGTCACACCATAAAATCTAAATTTCTACTTGTTTTCATCCAAAACAAACATCATATGAACCTTAACAACCTTATTTCCAACCTCAAAACAACCTCTAATTAGTTTAAAAACTGAAAATTAAACTAAATAAAAATATTTACAAACCTTTATCTAATTTTTTTAGCATGGTTAAATGACAAAACAATTTTCATGGAACTCTCCTTTCCAAGATAAACTCATTGACAACAAAATTGACCTTTTTGACTGAAATATGGCCGACCAAAATCTCTCACTCCTCTCCTTTTTATGATGACTTTCTCTCTCCCCTCTCAATTTCCAAAGCCCTAAACATAAAAAAAATGAGGTTTTGGGACCAAAATATAAATACCTAAAATTAAAAGGACAAAAATCATGAAAAAAAACTTTAGGGATTTAATTGAACTTTTATGAGAACTTCAAGAACCAAAATGAACTTTTTGCAACATCTAGTAGTTGTAACATGAGAACAAATAAAGTTTTAGAATTGAAAGCAAACACCTAAATCTACAAGAATCTAAATTAAAAAAATGGAATGAAAGTACACCTATATCTTTTAGTTTATTAGTAACTAGATAATTGGCATGCACTTCACCTCCAGTCATCTAGTCATGGCAAGATTTTGTTGAAAGATATATATATATATATATATATATATATATATATATATATATATATATATATATGTGTGTGTGTGTGTGTGTGTGTGTGTGTGTGTGTTAGGAGGGGGGGTAATATAAGCTTAAGACTTGAGGCATACATCAAATCGATTAAGGATGATAAGTGTCAATAATTAATGTTAAAAGAGTTGTTAATGCTAACTAAAACCTAAGTTTTTAAGCTGAGAAATAAATATAGATTAAGATATTTGATCTTGTCTTAACTGGTAGCCTTTTAATTTTTTATATTTAATTGTGTGACAATTTGTTTATAAGAAGAGTAATAATTTAAATTTCATTAAAACAAATTGATTTTCTAGTATAATTTTCCTTCTCTTATTAATATTTTTAATTTCAGGAAAAAAATCTACTTTCTTGTTCCATGTCATTCATCAAATAAAAATCAAAAGCAATCATAACAAATGCCCAACAAAATTTGGACAATTTAAAATGATGATAAAAAAAAATCTCTTTAATTAGACCCCTTTGTCTAATTAAAGCGCTCAATTCTTTTCAAATATTTTTAAAGGTATTCTCTTATTTATTTTTTCTTAGATACTTGTTGAATTTTCATAATTTAAGGGGCATCGATATGATATTTTGGAGTAATAACTACATAGTATGTAAACTATAAAGAAAAAAACAATGCCATAATTTTTGTAAGAGTTTTCTTAACTGGGTTTGAGGTAATGAGTTATTGTCCACATAGATTTGAAAATAAATAAATAAAATAATAGTCATAAATAAAATCAATTTATTTGTGGCTTTATTTATTGATGTGTATTTACAGGTAATAAAAATTTAGGTAGTCTCTCATATGAGAGTGGTGCTACCAAATTTTTTTTTTTATAAATAGGATATAATGATATATTATTATCTTTTTTTATACTTAACTTGTTTAGATGACGAAGAGAAGGTCATTAGAGAATAATATTGATAAGAGTGCTGCTGGTTCTTTTGGTAGCGCTTCTGATGATATTGAATCGCTAGGTGCTAACCATGACCAGACACCTACCATGACTAGGTGTCTCAGGCACAAGTACCCTCTCTCAACGCAAGCTCATTAAGTGCGAGGGCGGCTTATATTTTTTCTTATGAATATAGTGTATATATACTAAAGGGCTTCAAATTTTTCATTGAAAAAAATAAATAATTCTTCTAGTATTTATATAGTGAACTTTGAAAAGGGTTAATAACCAACTAAAAAATATAAAAAAAGAGGGGTGGGCTAGGAGAAAAAACATATTTGAAAAAAAAAGGTCTCTGCCAGGTTTTGCCGGGTTTCCTCGGTCATCGATCGACCGAGTTTGACTATTTTTTTGCTCTTACTAGTCTTTCACCTTACGTGGATCGGTCTAGCCACCAGGTTGACCTGCTGGGCCGGTTCGAGTTTAATAACTATGCTTCTAAGTAGGATTTATACAATAAAAAGTACATTGATTGGTGGAAGCCTAACAATATCATGTAAGTTTATTTTCCTTTCCTGCACAATAAAAATAAATAAATATAACAATGGATAACTTTTCAATAATTAATTTCAATGAATAAATAAAATTTCAAGTTTACAGATATAGAGGCTGCTCGCACGATAACATCGATGATGAAATCATCGATGAAAACACTTTTGTTTTAGTGGAATTAGGTTTCCAAAATCCTGAATGGAAGCTATGACTAATGCTTTGTTCAAAAAGTTAAAAGTTAGCATATTCATAAATAATTTTTTCTATTATTAATTAATTTATTCAATTTTTTAATTTTAATAAACTAATTATTTTATGAAATTAACGTGCAAGGAAAAAAATTACTAGGAAGAGGCTGACATTACTGCTACCAAAAGAGTGTGGGAGAATCACAAGGCCGTTACATAAGATTGAATTAAAAATATGATATATTTTTTTAAAATTTTAAAATTTTATTTTTCATAATCTTGATAGAATATGTTTTTTTTCTCTTCAAATTAGGTTGTGTGATTTCTGATACGAGGCGTAAAAAAAATCAAAGAAATATACAAAATAAAAAGGTCTTCTAGGATGAGAAGACATGACTATGTGGAGGGATTTTAGACATTTGCACATCTCAGAGGCTATATGGGATGCTTATATCTAGCACTTGACATCTAAGCGTTTCATGCAGGGGTCATAGTTCGGTCCGAAGAACCAGATTAAAAAGATTCATGGTTCCATTACCACGCACACTAGCAGATCCATTCTATTCATTTCGCATGAAAAACAGATGATAAGATTCTATTTTATAAGATATTTTTGTTTAATTATTGTATAATATAAAAAATTTTAGCTAACAATAGATTCTTTTTGCAGGCTACGGTGCTTGGATGCGATCCAAGATCGATTAAACTTTTTGTTGAAACTCAAATGAGAAATGAGGATCGTTGAAAAAGGGTGCAAGAACTTGTGGATAGCCGAGCTTAAAAGTTCATAGTAAGCTGGATTTTAATAATTTTTTTTCTTAAGTTATTGTTTTAATATTTTTTTCAGGAAACATAACACCCAATTGCAGGAGAGATATATGGATAATTCTTCAACCCATTCAAAACTTGATCCGAATTTGTGGTTGAAGGTTGGATCGTCTGGTGGACTCGATAAAAATAAAGTTTATGGTATCTCCAACACCACAAATAAGGATATGCATACGATTCATAGTGTATCGATCATTGGCTCTTCGTAAATAGGTTCAAGCGAGTAATCCCTGACTGTCCAGATGATTGTACAAGAACAAGTTAAATAAATGACCGACGAACTAAGTCCATCGAAAAGTTATAGAGAGTTGGAAAAAAATTACAAGACTTTGCCACTGACAATGACAGACAAAATTACCGATGAAATAGGTCCATCAAAAAGTTTTAGAGAGTTAAAAAAATTACAGGACTTGCCACTATTAGATGTAAATCTCTAACAGTTTAATTCCATCGGTAATATGTATATGATCACCAATGAAATTCCCAACAGTTTATTATGTTAGTAATATGCCTTAATCACAGATAGAATTACTAATGAAATGGATGCCCATTTTTTTTGTTTGGCACACCATTTTTGTTTGGTAATCCATCGGTAATTATATTACGGATGGAATCACCAAAAGCATATAAATAAATGATGATATGTTTTTCGATGACCAGTTGTCTTCGTGATTCTGTCGGCATATTGTTTCCTGACAGAATCAATGTTTAAAGACCAAAAGAATATCTCATCAGCGTTATGCAATATTCTAGTAGTGTTTCTTAAACAATTAATCTTTTACAATAAATTTATTGTTGAGTTTACTTTTTAATTATTTATATCTATGGATTATATTTATGGTAAAATTAAAGATTTATATGGATTTAATATTTACCTTTTGCATTGTAAATCACTACCAAAATTCATAGATTTACCGACATAATTTTCTGTTGGTATTTATACTGTCATTTCGTCGGCAATGAATTTATCGATGGTCTTATAGATGGAAATGCTCCATCGGTAAATCTCTTATCAGTAATTTTTGATCTATCGGTTAGTCCATCGGTAATAAAATTACAGATAGATTTATTGAACGGAAAAGTGCATCAAAATTGATTTTTTACCTACTTCTTTTCGTCAGTATTTCCCTCAGAAAGTTTGCCATATAACTGATAAAAATACCATATGCAATTCCATCGGTGATTAAATAGTGACACAATAAAATTTACACTAATTCTTTTCTAACTCTTGTAATATGCCGATAGACTTAATCCATCGATAATACCGTCTGTAATTATTTAAAAATATTTTAAAAAAATCTATTTAACGGAACTAGAAAAATAGTTATATCAATAATAATACTAAAAAATAAACATAAAAAACAAATAAATAAATCAACAAAAAATATTTTCACCTAACCTAGAAAACCTATTCGAGAATCCATAATCCAGCAACAAATAAATTAATTTAAATTAAATTGAACATCAAAATTTAAAAAAAAATCCAACAAAATTGATCTCATATGAAAAGAAATCCTACAACAACGTTCATACAATTATTAAGCATAGAAAAATTTAAAAATAAAATAAAAAAATAAATATAATGGAATAAAACACAATAAAAAAGAAAAAAGAAAAATCTTACCTTAATTTAATTGTGAGTGAAGCTGAAAAGGGAAAAGAAAAAAAAACATAAAGTATGTCAATTAAAAAAAATTGAGAAGAGAAAATAAGAAGAGAGGAGAAGACATACCTGCGCGTGGAGGAGAAGAGAAGAGAAGAGAAGGAGTTGAGGAGAGAAGAGAAAGAAAAAAAGGGACGTTGGTGGTTTTTACAGAAGAAGAAGAAGAAGAAGAAGAAGAAGAAGAAGAAGAAGAGGCGTGTCTGTTATGAAATGAGAGATTTTAAACTCTTTACTAGGACATTTTACTAAAAGTTTTACCGATAGATAATTAAATATTAATATTTTTAACCATTCCATCAGTGATTCTGTCGGTATTATTTAATTTAAAATTTTAATGTAATAAATTTTTTTTAGAAATCCCCTAAAAATCACCGACGACTTTTCAATCTGCTGGTGATTCTGTTTGTAATATTTAATTTAAATTCTCAATTTAATAAAAATTTTCAGAAACCACCCAAATATCACCGATGACTTTTCAATCCATTAGTGATTTCATTTGTAATATTTAATTTCAATTTTGAATTTAATTAAAATTTTTTGAAACCCTAAAAAATCACCGATGACTTTTCAATTCGTTAGTGATTTTATCTGTAATATTTAAATTAGATTTTTAATTTAATCAAAAATTTTCAAAAACCCCTCAAATATCACTAATAACTTTTCAATTCGTCGGTGATTCTATTTGCAATATTTAATTTAAATTTTCAATTTAATAAATGTTTTTCAGAAACCCCCCAAATATTATCGATGACTTTTCAATCTATCGGCGATTTTGTCTATAAAGAATAGTAATTAACAATGCAATTGAAAAGTGAACAATTCTAGAGCTCTCTGTAAAATACCAACAAAATTAATCCATCGGTGATTATATATGTAATTGCAATATGAACAGTGCAATTGAGAAGTTAACCGTTCCAGAGCTTTTTAGAATATACCAACGGAATTAATTCGTTTGAGATATCCTCTTTAATTAACACAATGAATAGTATCAGAGAAAAGAGAACAATTTATCAATGGATTTATGGACCGATTTTACCGATGATATTTAATACTGTCGGTAATATCGTCTGTATAAATGACACGTCCTTGTACTTTTTATTTTTTTTAAAATATTTTCACCACTGTAATTTCTTCGGCATATACCGAGATAATAGCTCCGTCGGTGTTTACCGATGGATATTGTGAGAGAATATTTTGTTGGTAAAATTCTTTGCAATTTACCGACGAAAACAATTCATCGATATTTCTATTTGTATTTATTAATTTTCTGGTAATGAATTAACTATTAATAATTACATTGTAATTGCAATATTTTATATATATTTTTTATCAATGTAAATTCTCAAACCCTCCCATATTCGATAGAGAAAAAATTTTCTATCAAATGCCTTGAACTTGATTCACATGGAGCCCGAACGAGGGAAGTACAACCCGTATCAAATCCATCCCATTGTCATTCCTAAGTGCCCGAACGAGGGAAGTAAACTTTTCATTCATTGCAACTTTATTTAACTTCGTAGAGTATAAAAAGCAAATGACAATTATATCAAATCTTACACAGGACAAAGATAAACAATCCAATTGTTTAGTAAGTAAGGTAAGTAATTTATTAAAGGTGAGCATTGGTTAATGGTTAGGTTTGGACTAAAAAACCACTAGGCTAATTTTTTTAAAAACATTTTGAACTAAGTGTAAATAAAAACTGAATAAATACAAATGCGCCAAAAAACAAATATTAGACTGTTTTTTACAGTATTGATTATTTGAAAAAAAAAAAAGCCGATTGATTTGATTATATATAATCTTTTTTTTTTTTTTGGATAGAACATGTAAAAGTCCTACTTATGTATTCCATTAAAAAATTGACTATACTTTTGGATAGAGACATTGAAAAGTTGCATTCACTGGACCAGAAGGATAAAGAAGTCGGTGATGGACTATTCCTCGCTTTTTCCACACCATTCATCTCTTGATAAAAATCATTTATTTACATACTTTTCTTTAAAAATCATTTAAATAGAGTACTCTAGAGTACTGGTAATTGACAAAGAGGAAGCTATAGAAATGTGGAGAATGCTAGGAATATCTCAGATTCTCAGGTCTGCAGTAGCTTCTGTAAGGCATGCATAGTCCGGTCAACAACTTGCATGGTCGATGCTCAGTGCATAAGCGGATTCAGGTGCTTGGAATAGGACCAAACGAGAGACGGCGGGGTATATATAATATGCAACAAACGCAACACATATCCATTGATGGAGCATTCTTCCTCATTAGTTCTTCATCCACGTCTCTGGATAAGATAACTCAGGTGGCGGAACACAAATTGGACAGATGACTAGACCTGTTAACCATATAAATGCCACTCCTTATCAAACTTTGCTTTGAGTTCTTAGGGACATAAGCACATGCCTGAAGGAGAAAAGTGCACTTTCTGTTCAGCCACCGAGGATGACCTGACCAAAGAACTCTTGAGAACTTGCAAATTTCTACTCCACAACTTATCTTGAATAGGCCCATATGTCGCAATGTAAAATTAAAAACCACGAAATTGAAGATTTTCTATGCCCCACGTGTAAAACATTGCAACTTGATGGTACACCAAAAAAAAAAAAAAAA
>Ga0307515_10010010_pt1 | contig 18247 bp, 18 predicted proteins | sample 17_EM_MG_FD_194513 | JGI IMG/M metagenome (GOLD analysis project Ga0307515, IMG submission 194513) | Populus trichocarpa ectomycorrhiza microbial communities from riparian zone in the Pacific Northwest, United States - 17_EM | ecosystem: Host-associated > Plants > Roots > Unclassified | place... | reverse complement strand
GCATGAACAGCTCCTCGATTTTGTTCCCATCTCGATTGCAGAGATATTTGAGTACCTCCCGCCCGTCTCGCCATCCGCCGCCTTCCTGCGAGGGTCCAACCTCTACGCCTCCGGGGACGGCCTTTGCCTCCACTTGGTCCCCGCCCTCGACTTTCTCATAACTGGCTTCTGAATGTGCGGCGGTGGATTCAGGTGGTGAAGGCGGTTGGACACCCCCACCGAAGGTCTTGACCATGTGCAAGCTGGCTGGAACCTTGAGCCCCTCCCGATCGAGACTGAGGAGGTACGCGGCGAGAAGGCGCATGGCTTCAGCACGAACACGGAGGACGTGGCGGACGATTCGACTCGATGGAGGTCGGCGCAGACGCCGGTTCTTCAACTCCTTTCCCAGCTTGTCTCCTTCTTGGTTTGTAGCACGTGTGGGGACAGCGGGCGATGAAGTTGATCGGTTCAGACTTGCTTCGACTTCGGGCCGGAGTTTGAGAAACGGGTTGGGTGGAGGAGGTTGGTTGACTGTGTACGGGAGAATTGCTGCCATGGAAAGGTCCCACTTCTTCGGTACCCAAACCCCAACGAGAACACGCCAAACAGTAATTACACGTTTCCAACTAGGATGCAAATATCAGGTCAACACTCCGTCGCAGTAGGACTTCACGTGGGAGTAGGGAAAAGGCACGTACCGAAGGTAGTTGTCATCGATCAACCGAACATGGTATATTCCAAAGACATAGACCGTACCCGCTGCGATCACACCATTGATCCACCATCCTCCTAGCAACGACCAAATGAACCAGAACATTGCCCCATATGCGATTAGGAGACCAAACAGGCCAACAACGACCTTGTTCTGGGCCATAGTTTCCTCTTCGACCTCGGATTGCTTTCCAACCCAACGTGTGATTGCATACATAGGGAAGTGAACGAGGAGAGGGACAAGGAAGAGCGGGAGCCGAATTAGGGCCGAAAGGGTGTCACGGATCAAAACCAGGAAGGTGTTGATACGCGAAGGAAACGGCGTCGGCCTTCTGGGATCGAGGTTACGAGGCAATGGGAGGAGAGCGAGTGTCTCATTGGTCAAATGCGAGGTCTTGAGGAGGGAGTGGTATGTCATGAGCGCCTTCTTGAGTTCGACGTAGGATTCGTCGGTGGAGTGAGAGGTGAAGAGGTCGACAAGACTGTCATAAAATGCAGTGAGTCGCACTGACTACTACTACCAAGCTCGGCTCACGTCTGAGAAACGAATCGGAAGTCGTCCAAACTGATGTGTCGGCCATCGACCCAGAGTAAGTTACGAACAGTTTGACCACATATTAGTGCTTCCCAGTCGGGTGCATTAACGGTAAGCTCGACCATTTCTTGTTCGATCCTATGGGTGAGGCGCTTGACGGCCGATCGCGGTTCACCTTCAACAGTCGACATAAACTGCGTATGGAACTCGTCCATGTAGATCGGTTTCCCATACCTAAGTAGACGAAATGTTAAAGAAGGCCTGAATCGAAGGCACAGAAGTAAACAAACTCAATCACAACCGAACTCCGATATTTCGACTTGTTGGTATAAGTGATACCAACAGGGACGACAAGCGCCTCTTCCGCACCTTTCGGGGCCTTTCCTTCTTGCACCCATTTCATGTACTCGAGTACTGCCCATGATGCACCGTCCTTGACTTGGACAATTCGAGGCATGGTATATGAAGTACCCTCCGGGAATAGTGCAACGCAATCGCCATCAGAAAGGGCCTTAAAGGTGCCGGCGAAGAGCTTCTGGTTGTCCTTAGCGCCTCTGTCGACTGGGATGACCCCGGATTTGAAAAGGACTTTGGCGAGAATTGGGTTCTTGAACAACGAAGCCTTCGCCCAGTACATTAGGGGACGTTTATTATGTACCGTGTTGGCTGTTCCGAGGAGATGTGTCAGCGGGTCGGGGACCAGCTCAGCGGGAATGCTTTGTTGCAAGCTGTAGGCTAGGCCAGACATCGTGCATATAAAAGAAGCGACTAGTGGCATATGTGGGGCTTTATTTATGCATAAATAATCCCAGCTTTGCCACTGGATGAAAACAGAGTTTTCACGGCTAAACCGGCTGCGGAACTCCAAGTAGCACGTGGAGAGGCCCAAACATGCATGTGGAGCTATCTATGCTGTAAAGGGTTCTCGTGGAAGGGCATACTGCCATCCAGTCTTGAGGCAAATCTTAGATGGCCATTCGGGGCGTTAACGGTGGTACTCCCGCAAGCTCATAGATACGCAGTTGTAGGTGACCAAAGCGCGCACAACATTGAGGCCTGCCGACAGCAAGCCGGTACCAAATATCACAAGGCGAGTCAGCGCAAGGCGAATGCGCGAGCAAGCCTATAACGCTGGTGGTGGGGAGCCATGAGGACATGCACTCAGTGTGGTTTGTAACAATGTACGTGTGCCGCTGAGCGGAGAGGTAACGTACAGAGGACTGCGGGGTCAATCATCATGTTGTGGTGAGTACAACACCTGAAGCGAAGAAAATTAGCATTAGTCGTGTATGGAGGATGCAGTGTTCCTACAAGACAACAGGGCCATCAGAGGGCACATTCTCCTCTCCAATGACATGGATTTCCCGGAAGAAGGAAGCGAGACCAGCACTCGCAATCTTCCTGATAAAGAAGTGGCTATACCCAACAGGCATGTTCAACTATTGCGCCCAGTAATCCGGCTTCCGACGGTGATGACGACGATGAGGAAGGTACCAAGATGGAAGGTGGATGAATTGCCGTTCGCGGCGGCTGTACCACCGGCCTGTCGCAAAAACGGAAAGCGTGACTGACGACACATACAAAGTACGAGTGCTACAACGATACCGATACCAACGCTTCATGGCCATTCTCTCGGAATCGCGTCCATCAAGCCGGCCTATCTCCGAGACCTCAATTAGAAGTTCATATTATAAGAAGAGACGAGGTATGACAGCTAGGATTCAATATGTTACTTGTAATACTCGTTCACTGCTCGCGACCGGCCTAGAATTCGATACGCTTGGAACAGGTGCTCGTCATGTTCGCAGTCACAGAAAAATGGTAACCATCCATACAACCCACCCCTCCAGGTAATAAAGCTGGCATAGTCGGCTGGAGATGTAGGATGCAGGAGAACTTTCTGGTAGGAGGCTCCCGTCCTGGCGAGCTGGACCTTGCTTGCCATCCTCCAGGGACTGAAATATTGGAAAGGGGTTCCTGTACGTTCTGTACGTGGTTCAGTTTCAACTAGACATGGACTCTGAACGGCAGTTGGGTCGATGGAGAATTTCGTGCGGGGCCAGTGCTTCACGCAGATCCAGGACATGTAAGCTGATGGTGACCATGGATCGTCAGTGCCGGATTCTAGGTAGGTCGACTAGTTAAGCAGATTGTGTCGGAACTTGGATGCGTGTGCGAGGCTCAGCACTCAGATTGTTACGGGATCACCTGCACGGGGCATCACATGGCAACTTCTCGAGTATATAAGACCTTCTTTGGCGCGCCTCAACGGACACGGGTTTTTTCGTTGTATTATTGGTCACACAGACGTTTCAACAGGTTGCGCAGTACCAGAACGCGGGTTTATTCGTCCTGTTCGATGTACTTGTGTCTAATATCCTTCCATTGCTTCTATCCAATAGAACGGGGAGTAAGCGGAAGGCCTGGGAAACAGCATTTAGTGAACACTCACTCCCTTATTCCAACGGTCCCAGAAGGCGTCGGCGCCAATGTTCAAGCCAATTCCAAACGTAAATGCCCCTCCGATGATCGTGCTAAAGAACACGCCTGTAAGGTAGAACCCACGTGTCAGCAGAGAAATTGACGAAACCGCTCGTTTTCCTACTGTTTCTTCGGCCAAAGGCGTTATAGAATGAGGCCGCAAACTACAACCAAGGTTCAGTGGAAATACCCTCGGGAATACCGAGAGTCCGAATGATGCTCACGCTCATCGTGGTCGGTGGTCAAGTTTCAAATGTCGAACCAATTCTCGACCTTGTCCCAACTTTCTTTTCGAAACATTTCAAGGATGGCGGTGACGGTCCAAATGCGTCTTGCTGCTCGCAACATACAGAGAATTTCTCCCAACACCATGATATCTAGTGCTCCCTGCGCACGCGCCGTGTTCGCCGCAACAAGCCTGCTTCCAAAATTGTCTGCCATTCCCCAGCGGCGGCTCGAGAGTACCCTTCCTCAACTACAACGAGAGGAATCTCTAAAGAGAGGGAATACGCCTCTCAGCCAAGAAGTAATCAGCAAACTCACGCCTGGACCGGACGCATATCCCCACCCGTATCCTCAAGGCGTCTTTGTCGAGAGACCAGACATCATCGAAGAAATTGATGGCCTAGAGGAGAACCGAAGAAACTACCGCGCATCTTACCAGCTCTCCGTGCACTCGTCCCAAAACAACTCAATCTTCACTCTCACGGATCCCGAGCGGAAGGTCATCTTCCGGACGTCACCCGGGGTGCACGGGTATAGGAAGTTCAACCGCAGCACGTACGAAGCATCACATGCGTGTGCGACTGCGGTGGTACGGAGGTTGGAAGAGGAGAAGGAGCGACTTCGGGACGAGGGGAGGGATCCCCCACGAATAGCGTTGATGTTTAATGGATTTGGACAAGGGAGGGAGGCAATGACGACGGTGTTGCTATCTGGGGATGGGAGGACTGTGCAGAGTATGGTGTGGATGATCACGGACAAGACTCCCATCAAGGTCGGAGGGGTACGTCCACGTAAGGCGAAGCGTCTTTAGAAGTTATTTCCTCGCGTCTGGCCTTTAGCCAGCGTTATTCGCACACGTGGATTAAAATCGTCTTAGTGGACTGTACGTATGATGAATCGTATCCGCAAAGTCTCACATCCTCCTTCTGTATAGTAAACATTGCTATACGACCCTAAGCAACCCCTCCCAATATTTCCACTGGTCTATCGGACAGACAGGTACATCATATTCACCTTTGGGTGAAAACGCTTTTCGATATCGCGCCTGGCTGGGCCAATCTCGTGCCAAGGGAGGTCCAACAACCTGAAACGGACTCCTGACATATTCTGAACAGACCCGACCTCGCAAACTCTGTGATGTATTGAGTACGTCCCATTCACCATTGAGGCGTGGCTGTTGAAGGACGCCATGCTGAATTGACTCATCCCAAGGTTCGATTGCCACCAGTAATCGGGTCTCATTATGAACATAGACGGCCCAGTGCCCCGCTTGAGGCTAATAATGAATGTGCCTAGCGTTGAATTCCGTTCTCCCCATGATCGGTAATGTAGTAGATCTGCGGCATAATTAAGGATAGCATCTGTACATGCATCGACCCTCAGTAACTTGAACAATATGTGATCTGACGGCGAATGCCCCACGACGAAATCGTCCTTGTTCTTCAGAAGGTTCCACTCCCATCATGATGGCCATTTCATGATCATGCTTGAGGGGCGCAAGCTCATTCTCCAGCGCAAGGTCTGACGTGTGCTTCATATTGGCTGCTCTAGTGAGTTCGTCTTCCATCAATGCGGCGATTGAGACTATGGAGTTTTCTGGACTAGAGCGCACAGGTCCCGACCTCCCACGCTCAAATATCTGGTACACTATTACTCAGTGAAGGGACCCAGCTGCCGCCCCATCCCCTGGGAAGGATCGGGCGTGGAACCGGAGTTGATAAGATGATTGTTGGCTCTTCCATGTGCCCCAACCTCCCCTCCTCCCTACTGGCGATCTCACCTTCCCAGGGGCGCCTGACGGCGTGGAGTCGGTCATCCAGCTGCTTCATTCGCCGGATTGGATAAAGGGAGGCAAGCGCAACGTCGCAGACACCGAGATAAAAGTCCGTGCAATACGGTCCGATGCTTTCTTGGATCCTCCTTGACAGTCTTGGCCGCCGAATAACCTCATCGGGAGGCTCATCCTCGCCTACTATAGTTGACCACATAGAATTCTGCCGGGGCAATGCATGAGCGTGCGATCGGGCATTTGCGGCACGGAAGAGGTTCACCGCCAAGGTGAGTGTGCTCGCACCATTGAACCCGAATGTGTCAGGCGGCTGAGCTTCGAAACTAACAGGGTACGCCCAGTGGTTCATCGGGGGCCATGAGATGTACCGGTGTCGATCCATTAGGTGAATGAATATATCAAGGGCGCTCGACGGACATATTGAGTTTCGTGCTGGGGCCGTGCGTGGTTTCGTCCCGGCGCATTAAAGCAATTCCGTGGGACAATTATTGTTGGTGGTGGCTACGACATAAGCACCCTTTTGTAGGAGCTATTAATGGTAGGTGTCGGATTTGCGCTCGCTTTCACCAGGCTGGCTTGAGTCAGACTCAATCCTTTACAAACCTCAGTGCTTCTCGTTTCGCGCTGTTTGATTAGTATCCATTCGCAATTCATTTATTTCCACTTTGCAAATTCACACGCTCCACAAGGTAAAGCCAAAGGTATCCAGACTCGGGTCCTAGCACTTCCAGTGCTTCAACTTGTTTGTCACAAGCGCTGGTGTTTCGATGATGGTTATTATAGCCAGTCGCCTTCATTACCTGGCAGTTGTGAGGCTGGGTGGCAACAAGATCACCTAGATATATGGTGCAACCTTAGGTGCGGTGCTTGTGCGGTGCTTGGTACTACTGGCCCTACTCCACCCCTGAACTTCCTAGAGCCTCAGAGGACTACGCTTACCCAATCTTGTTGTCCGACAACCCCAATGGCATGGCCTTGCTTCCGCAAACGCACAACTTCGGAGGATTCATTTCGCTCCTGAGCTCCGACCCTATTGGGGAAATATATAGAGTCCAAAGAGATTTATTTCAAGCTCTTCAATGTCTTCAATACCTATTTCTGCAGGTCATTCCGAACGTTGAACGACTGGTTGGTTGGTTCTACGGGATGCCAACTACGACACAGGGATCAGTCGTTCGACGGAATGGAAATAACAAGGTCACTCCATATGTATGAGTTGGCATACATGTACAGAGGCGAAACGATGGGCGTTGTGCAGACAATCTGTCAAAGGACATTGCATCGATGAATCAAAATTTAGCAGCTGAAAGTCTGTTCAGACTTTATTTCCTGTTACATATTCTCCTGCAATGGTTTCTTCATCCGAACCCGACCACTAGGTTTTCGCCCATGCGTCGGCTTGGCTTGATGAGCCACATGCCGCGGTTGTAATATCGCCTTCGTTTTGACCCTTGATTTTGCTCGAGCCTCGCGGCCCGGGAGCCTGGCTCCAATGGGGCCAGGACTCTTCCGAACAACGACCCCATGGGAGCTGCCTCTTTTTTTGCGCTTCTGATTACCCCCTGTACCCAGTGAGTCGTTTGGGTTTTGGGTTTGCAGGGGTCTTTTTTCCGTAGCGAGGTCGCCTGTGAGGATAGGGGGCGTGTGGACGCCTGGGTCGGTGCATATTACGACGGGATCGGTTTGGGTAGATGCATCCTTGCAGAGTAGATGCGAGTCGACGGGATCGGTTTGGGAAGATACATCCTTGAAGAGTAGGTGTGAATCGACGGGAGGCTTTTCGGCGGTTCTATCAACTTCCTGTGCCCAATTGTCAAATCGATCATGACCTGGTTCCCAAAGGAATTTGGTTTTGTAATGATCAAGCCACTCTCTATTCGATTCATTACAGAGCCTGGATTACGCACATCATGCTCTGCAGTGTGACTGTGATACGGCTATGCTCACCTGACCATCTGATCAATATCATCTGGGAACTCTTCGGGGTCCGTGAGTGTAACATCTTGTGTGATATCTGTCCAAACATTGAGACAAATGAAGATATATCGCGGTCCCCCAGGCTCTTGCGGGGCGTAGGTAGGATCACTGAATAGACGAAAGAAAACTGCGTCACCTCCCGTAAGCTTTTCTATAGCATCGGGAGGCCAAAGATCTGTCTGATCACGAATAGTTCGTAATTCCTTCTCCCATTTAATGGATGACATGTCATCCCGCAGGCCACCACGGAGTTTCAAAAGGGTCATACGGTCCGCTGCGCGGGCCTGGTCGATCGCCTTCACGATCTCCAAGTCACTGATAACTTTTTCGGGAAGCGTGAATATTGGAATCTCAGGCCCACTGACGTGAGTTTGAGCTACACGACACTGAAGGGCTATCGTAGTGTGTATCCAGCAATCTGAATAGGGAAAAGGAACCGAAGTTTCTGGGGTGACAGGACTACGGAGTTCCAGGTGTTCTGTATTGGGTGAAATCGGTATGCATTCACCACCAGTAAGACCACGCTTTCCGTCTTCAGGTGTACTTCTCCCAACAAGGAAGACCTCGATTTGATACACGGGAATGGGGCCGTATCTCTCAACGGACTTGTCCGCGACTAGCGCCAAATATTTTTTGTTAGGCATGGAGCTCATAACATTGTCGACATCTGGATCGAGTAATTTTTTCATTGACAGTTCATAGTCGATGGAGAGAATGACGAAGGAGCCTGGCTTGATCGACCTCCAGCCTTCACGTTGGTCTTCAACAGGGTATGGAAGGGCCGCTGGAAGGTTACTCTGACGGAGCTTGTACTCCATGAAGATGAGTGAAGGAGGATTCTGCTAACAAAGGGGTGGGGAAGGGAACGTCCAAGGTAGAGCGCTCTTTGTGCACCATGTAAACTTTAGGCGTGGGCGGCCTGACAGATCTGTGATATTGGAAGACACCTGTCACTCACCGCTGTGAGATTGGAAGTCAACGCTATCAGAATAGATGACAGCCATCCGATTGGATTTCAGATAACGGGCCATCTTAGAGGCCTTGTTGCACCGTTAGATAAAAACTATAAAGTTTAAATTAGAAATCAAAAATTGTGACGTCTAGAGTTGATTCTGAAGGGCCTTGTAGTCGAATCTTTAGGTAAAAAATTCAAATTCAAATTCAAATTCAAATTCAAAATTCTGAGCCTCGAGTTGATTCTTCCTTCTTCCGAGTAACCCGACTGAGGCCGCGGTAATCGACCGCGTCTTAATAGAGGCGCCTGACGGCAACTGCGAAGGGCGAATGAAGTGGTTTGCGAGGTCATCGTCTACGGACTCACGAAGGGCCAGCTGCTTGGCCTTGGAGATAGAGTAAATGAGCCCGAATAGGGGCGTCACACCATCCTATTTTTCAATCTTATGGTCGTAAGGACGACGCGGGGGCAATATTATACCTTTACTCTTGCTGAATACGTCCAGGTGGTTGTGATAGGGTGTTGGAACCGATCGGCGGAGCGCTTCGTATTTATGATTCGATGGAGCGGATCAATTTGAGGCCGTCGGGACGGAATCGGGAATGGGTGAGGACATGGGTGAACCAGCAGTCGAGATATTGGAGTGGGATAGTCAGCTCATTATGAAATGCGCATGGAGAAGTCGAGCGCGGGGCATCGATGGGTTGAGCACCCTTGGCTAGCGGTCGGAACGTTATCTTGTCTGATACTCAATCAATCAGCGAATTGTGATGGAGTAGCCATGAGTATCCGAGTACGCCAGCGGCGGCGGCGGAGTGATCCAACGAGAACGAGCGGAATGTCGAGTGCCACAGGGGGGTTCAACATCGAGAGTAATAGACTGTACTATCAATCCATGAGAGGCCGCTAACCTGGCTGTACTTGCCTTTCTGACAGCTGTCACCAGCTATCCTAGCGCTGCGCTGTCATCTGTTCTGACAGCCGTCACTTACCGGTCACTTTCAATCTGACAGCTGTCAGGCCTACCATGACATGAGGGCGCTTCAAATCGTTCTTATCCTTTAAAGACGCTCGCAGGTAGGTGGTCAGCGCTGAAAGTCATCCTCTGCCCTCATGAACCCAACTCCTTCGAATACTAGAGCCCCGCCAACTACCGGCTACGACAGCCTCACAAATATAGTCCCTCTCACCGGCGAAACCGCCTCATCCATCGCCACCCACGGCCGCCGCAACGCTCCAGAATTCGCTATAAATGTCAGAAATGTTGTTAGAGCATATGTTTACATGGATTCAATTTTCTTTGCGGCGGATGTACAATCTCAGCTTGCAAACCCTGCCAACCAGGAAGATGAGCGGACTTTGCACGAGAAGAGGATGTTAGAACGTCAAGGGGAAGAGAGAAAACTCCGTCCATGCGTAGTCACAAAGGTTTCCAGGGAAAAAAGTGGGAAGATACGCTGTCTTCTCTGCCCATTAGCGGCATTTCACGACAAAAACGATAATCCGCAGCCATTCGAAAAATTATCAGAACCGGTATCACTCCTTGTGAGGCCAGTCCAATCAACCAATAACAATCAAGCCTTTGGGGACTACGTTGCCTATCGATTCAGACCAGAATGGAAGAAAGGCCCACAGTACCTGTTCCCTGTCGAGGTATCGAGAAACGAAGCCTTTTTAGCAGATCACTGGCTCCCACAGTCCATGGATATGCAATCTTTTAAGCAATTGCGAGAGGATATCAAGGAGGTTTCCAATGTGTGGAAGGAGTGGCGCAATGCTGAACAGGTCCCTGTAGAAGACAGTCAGTAGCTGGTTTCCGCCGATTATATGTGTCATTAAGTCCCTATTTAGTTCCGGTATTCAAATCTGAATGCGACATACAAGATCGGGAACGCCTTTCTCAGGGGCAGTGGAAGGTGAGGCACTACATAGTCTATCCCAACAATTCTATAGTTCCAAACAGGCCTACCCAAAAAAACGTCGAGGCAGCGGCACTCAGGATTCTCCTCTGTCAAGAAGCATTGGTACGGTCAGTAATTTGGTGTGCTTTTGCCTCGCAATAGAGACTTCGCATTTACCACTCAATGACGCAGGGGCGCAAGCGCAATGACTACTTAATACTCACCACCAAGACTCAACCCACGAAAGAAGCCAATGACGCGGTTCCCTTCAAAGCACCAGCCGATAGTACTACCCTTTCCAACGCCTCCAAGGAAGGCAGAGCGCCGTTGCCAGCACCTGATGCCCTTCTCGTGCAAGGTGGTCACAAACCATCGCAGACACCCTCATCGCCTCATCAAACGGACCCTCCAGCACCAAAGGAGAATCGAGCCAGTAACGGTTCAAAGGAGATGCCAGATGGCCATCCCGCTGTTCCGTTTCATTTGGTTCCCGCCCCATCGTCAAGGATGACATCTCTCCACACAGAAAAAGTTATCATCCCCACGGAGATGCCCTCGCAATCTCCTCGTGGTGAACCTAGTCGTCATTCTGATGGTTCTATACAAGGACGCAAAGCTGCTGGCGCTAAAGGGGATGCGCTTCTCGAGCTAGAAGGACCGAGTGACATGGATATATCGTCCACGTCGGATGCAAGTTCTTCGCGGTTGAATTACGCTGCCAAGCGTCATCTCTCCCAGTCATCGGAGAGATCAAATGGTTCGTCAGCTGTAAGACAGTACCTCGCTACACCGATAGTGGAGGATGAAACATCATACTCCCCACAACATCTCTTAAAGGATTGTGTGGAGCCCCTCCACCATGATCCTAACTTCCCTCCCGAGTCCGATCGAATAACGGTCGACGTGCACACTCTCCCAAAAGTGTCCAAAGAGGTTCTTGCGATGACTGGTGGAGATCCTTCCATGTCTTCCTGGAAAGGGGCTGCCGTGTCAAGGGGCGTCAAGAGGGCACGTTCTTCGGAGGATGAGTTATTCGCCGCTGATCCACATCCCAAAAGACAACGGAAGGATTGAAACTGATGGTTCGCTAGGCCTTGTATGACTTAGCTATAAGGGACAAAGAATATACTCAGGGTTGCTGTGCCACGGAGATGGTCTGGATCCAGTAGGTCTTTGGTACTTTTCGAATGAGTTGTATTCATGAATATTGCCTGTCTTACCGGAACCCTTCATATGATGGGTATCCCCCTAACACAGCCGTTCTTCTTGCTTTGGCATGACATGACGTGACCCCGTGCAATTCATAACGCTATGTATACTTTTTGTAATTTATGGTCAATCCAAGTGACGACTCCGGACCTTGTGGCTTTATAGATGATGTGGAGCACCATGGCCTCTGTATCAACAGGACCTGGGTCGATACGCATGCTTCCCTTCTTCACATGGACCAAGACCTTTATGACCCAGTTTGCGGGACCCAGGACGTGGATGCACTAAATAAGAAGTGATCCCAAGATGGTACAGTGCGGTTGGCCTGTTCCAAAGCGGCTCGGTGAGGCCTTCAAGCGGATCCCGCTCGCCACTATAAGCGCCATTGCACATATAAGCAGAAGCCCACTTTGGATGTGCAAAAGCACCGTCTCTTACCAACAAGCACGGTGATCCAAACTGGTGATTACTCTGTCGAGATTCGCATTTAGTCTCGCGGCTTTTCTCATGCCGACCGCGATCGTTCTGTCCTCCATACGGGTCTCGATCAAGATGGGCACAGAGAGATGTCTAGTATTACTACCGTCCCATCAGTACTTAGGAAAACATCTACAGAAAAGAACCAAGTCGAGGCATAGGACAAGGACCGAGGACGAATTTCTAACTCCACGCTCCACTCAAAACCGCATTCGCATTCAAAGAAAATACCAGACGGGGATTCTATCTTTCGAATGAAGACGAACGGATAGACAAGTCGAGGGACAAAGGCCAGGACGATTATTAATTGTTACATGGACGAAGAGGACGAGGAATTGATGGATACGAGTATGGCTAGCAAGCGCGGGAGTGGAGAATCCAATCACTAATGTGAGATCGTGACGGAGACCAGAAATCGGAGATGATGAACGAAGAGACAAAAAGACGAAACCAAGCCACAAACTGGACAGAACGGATTAAATTACACGCAAATCCAGGGACGGAGGCGCGAGTACGTGTAACATAGGTGTTTTAGTTTGTCTCTCGAGAGATGGCAAGCAAGGGCAGCAGCAAAAGGGTTCCAGATACCCCAACCCGCTAGACTTCAAACCGCGACCATCAACGCAACCGCCGATCGACTCTCGCATTGATAGAGATGGACATCAAGTAGCGCGGGCTAATACAATGAGATGATATGACCCACACGGAACCTAATTCCGAGTGATGACGCCTAGTATATGGCGCACCGAACGCAAATACGCATGTCACCGACTCGGCTTGCTGGCCCTGTCTGGGTGTGATTTTCTTCTCATAGCTTACCCTGTTCTGTAAACCGGAACCTGGCGAGGGCCGTAAAGAGTAGAGGGGGCACGAACACTAAGATACCATACTCAATACTGGTTTAGAGCACAGCGTTCCGCTCTGGGACAGCAGTGGAGGCCAGAGCATCGCCGGATATGTCGGGTCCAACTCGTCTGTGATCAAATAAACTGGGCGCTAATGCATTGCAATATAATGAAAGGCAGAGAAATCAGGGAACATCTAACGGTGACGAGACGAGGGCCCTTTGGTGCAAGCATGTATCCATGGCGGAGCAAAAGCGTACTACGCATCCGACGGCCACGCCATTCAGCCACCATTATAACATAATGAGATCAAGCACATAGGGAACTGATTGAAAGCATAGAATACGATAGACTTGTTTGGGGGCAGGAACGCTCGTGCTTGGGCGGTACGACATGCCTAGGACTGAGAAGCAAACTCGTAGTAAAGATCACTGGATCCGAGAGGGATATGGGGTTCGTAGTGGTGCATCAATGACGGAATGACAATGCAGGGAGTGGAAGTTATTGGCGTTGTACACTCCAGGATTTGGACTTCGTCGTCTTCCGAGAAGACAAATGATGTGCTCACGATACCAAGTTCACCAAATCCAACGAGATAGTGCATGTCATTGCCCCGGGGAAGGTTTTGTACCTTGAGCCAGACCCTTTGACCCTTGGAATGTGGCCCAGATCGAGGGATAATGTGGACGATTTGTGGTGGTGATGGGGGTGGTAACGTCATTTCGGTGCTTCCAAAGTTAGAGCTTGGGTGAGGTAAAGCTAAAAGGTTCGGTGGAACCGCTTGGTGTGATTGAACCGCTTGGTGCGACCGAGCTCTCAGAGGAGTCTCCACCTGATACATTGTGACGTCATTCCCGATGTAATCCTTTAACGCGAAGGAAATACTAGAAGCAAGGGCATCAACGCCTTGAGCGCGGTATTAGGGAGAAAACGTACATCAAGGATTCGCAATCGCATCGGAACCATTGGCCATTGGATGGCCTTCGGTAACGGGACGGAACCTTGAAAGTAACGATTTGAGAGAACCGAGTCTTGACGTCGTCAACAGATATGAGCATAGTGACAGGGCTTTCGATGCTCGGTGGTAAAAAGAAGGTGAGAGGGTCACATCGCCGACGAGCATCGGGGATAGACAATGCTGCGCACGATGCACAGTACGCTTTTGCATAGAGAATGAGTTGTGATGGATCGGACAGGTGGTTTGCTTCAAAGTAGGCTGCGTGAGGATCGACTAGCACCACCTTGAATATGGAGCCAACGGGCTCAACTTCGATGCGTATTTTCACATGACCCCTGTACTGGATGTGGCCGTCGAGGATTTGAGTGGGCTCCAGAATTTGGACCCGTAGATCAACCCCTTTTTGCATGGTGTATCCAGAGGCACGTTCGTCTGGAGGGTATATAAACGGAATGTGAGGGCCGCTTCCATATGACCAAAGTCAGTGGGGCTGGCATCAGGACCGCGGGAGTCATTCAGTCACTCACGGGGCATGCAGCTGGCTCATACCATCATCCACACTAGGTGGGACTTGGCCTGGGTCACTAGGAAGCAACAAAACTGAATGTTCGTCACTGAAAATTGCAATATTGATGCAAGACTCACGTCATAGCTATTTTGTTTCGTACGCAGTGGGAACCTCGACCGCGAAGAAGCTCCAATGTTTCCACCGCAGATGTTAAGTCTCTCCAGCCATGGTCCGGGCAATCAAGTCCAGTAACGTTAATCCCCGATTCCTGAATCAATTCCAATGGGTCCTTTTGATCACCCCTCCATATGCGGAAGCTTTGCAAAGACAACGTCGACAGTTGCCTAGACCAGACAACGGGTATGATACCCGGAACCAAGTCAAAATGCTCACTTGGTCGCAGCCAGCGACGATATCGCAGCCCAAATCGTTTAAGTGATGGACATACCGGTGGACTCCATCCCCCAGGAGTAGCAGTGCTATCCATATCATTTGCATGGACCGGACGTACGACAAGTGACTGCAAGACCTTCACTCCAAGTGAAGAAGGTTGTGCACACTCAATCACCAATTCCTCCAAATTCGACATGAGAGCTAATGCTTGTATCCAAGCCTGGGTCATGGCCTCGATACCGATACGGAGAATTCGTGGTGCAAGTCGACTCTCTCGTAAGCCATGACTAGAAAACCGAACTAATTGCCGATTCCCCCGCAGTTTATCAGAATTGGGGGATGTAACAGAGAGTTTAATGAGCTTGCGTGCTGAGACACCATCAAATAGGTCGAGAGGATAGCCTTGGAATACGAAGTGCTCGCAATTAGGGAGGGTGGTGCTGAGAGGGGGAAAAAGGTGTTGATGAAGTGGAAATAGAAGGGTGCAACTCTCAAGAGTATAGAAGGTCCGGTCGCCCATCCACTGAATCGAGACAGCCCTGAGCGTGAGGTGACGGAGTGTGTGCACGATTGGTATGTTGACATCCTTGTGATAGACAGGAAGAGAGAGATGAGAGGCAGTAAGTTCCTCCAGTTGATGTAGGTGAGGTAGGAAGTCGACTGCGTTATGCAACCCTCGAGCATCGAGAGAGAGAGATTTGATGGAATTGAAAATGGAAGGATAAGTAGGAGCAAGGAGTGATATCACATTTGGTGAATTTATTTCAATTGTCGTAAGCTCCTCACTGGCCGAGGTGCCAAGAATGTGCGAAAGGCGATCGAGGAGGGGCGACATCTCGCAGGCGGACTTGATCTTGAATGTCTTAAGTCGGCTCAGGACAGCATTGGAACACCGTTGGAGACGACGATCCACGAGGTGTTCAGACAAGTCAGCCTGTGCTGGAAATGTCTCAACGACAAAGCTTCTCCATCTTGAGATTCCTTGCATGGCAGCGAAAATAGCGTCGTAGGCACCCTCTGATGGGGTGAAGTCACCGCGGTCGAACTCTGTATCAACTGCTACATCCAAAAACCGTTGATTCCTTTCCAACTTGTTTGTGACGACATCCTTAGGGGTTGTTGTCCCCAGCTTGAGTGATGCCCAAATGCCAGAGACCAAACTACACCAAAGTTTGCATACTCGCATCAACGCCGAGGGTGAATGACTCATATCGTCGATGGTTATGAGTAAAATTTCATAGAGCAGCTCTTGTGGAAGACGGGTGATGGGCGTAATAATTTGGATGAACCACCAATATTCTTGTAAAGTGTGTGAGTGATGCGATAGCCCACGCGCAAGGCTCTGTCGATGATCGGGTTCGATGGAGTAAATGATATCCACGAGTTTCGAATCTGCCAAGATCTCGTCGTATCTAAACGTATACACTGCCTGGAGCTCTGCCGGCGCCGACTCCCCTGTGAGCACCCGCGCTACTGCATCTGCCCGCGCACTGGCCACCTCGCACTCCCGTGTCTGCGCCTCCGCTTGCGCCTCCAGTGCCTGCGCCTCCAGCCCTGCACACAGTTCTGCAAGCAGCTGCGACATCGATGGCGGCCGCCGTTCTGGGACTTCCGATAGTGAGGGTGATCGAAGATCGAAGCGAAGAGTTTTTGACTTTGTAGCTTTTGAAGGTGCACCGGTCTTCTAGCCTTTCCTGTCTCGAGACGGGCTCAGCGTCAGCCAGCGTCAACCCTCAACCCTCAGAACACTGCCTTTCTTCACTCGCATTCGGTCTCATTCATTCTCCTGGCCGAGCCTGATCACCGCGTCCTCCAGATGCGTTGTCATCGACCTATTAATTCCGGTGGCTTTACCAGTCTTAGCCTATCATCGCCCATAGTTACTTTATCCAGAGCTACTGGGTGATGAGCCGGGCAACTTCTCTATTGCATAACTCGCCCACGATCGATTATGCTATGAATCCCTGAACAGCCCGAAAGCGCTGTAGATCTCCTTTCCAGGGTCCAGCTAAATTACCAACATCGTACTGGCCGCAGGACATAGAAGCGCACTTTGCGGGTCGTATCTTCCGCGTCTTCATTGACGCCTGATGCCAGCCAGCTTGCTTGGAGTATCAGAGGCGGGCATGAATGGTACTACACAATTCCCGATGCAACCGTGGCCGAACCAAAACCATACGGCTACTTGCCATCATGTTGGAATTCTCGCCGATTCCCCCTCTGTATATCCTACCTTTCGAATTCCAGCCGTCAAAGTTAGCAGGACGTAGGGACATTACAACTTCGACACGAAGACTTGGAATTGGATGTTGGATGTTGGAGAGGCTGCCAATGAGGAGTGTACCCAATTTGTCATGTCTGCAGGCAGTGCCACGGTCTTCTCTTCTCTATTTATTTCACCAACCCTTCTAGCTTCTTCCTATCATCAGGGTCAAGATAATGCAAATGTATATCCCAACCAAATAGTTCGCAACTCAGCTGTCCGATCTCCATACTTACTCAGGCTGTAAACACGGAGTTCTAAATAATATCCAATATCCAACGATTTATCTCAGGCGGCCCAGGCTTTCTTTCCACTTTCCAATTTCAACAAATTCCACGCAACACGCTTGCCCTCGCGTTGAATTATTTGAGGTGGCCCCATTGGGTATTAGTTCCACTCGCCTCGTCAGCCTTGCGCTAACCACCTTAAGCCTAGGGACAATAGTGAAAGAATGAGCCACATTGACTGCATGACTGGCAAAAGGTAATGCAAAAGGTAAAACCGGACTTACCAAACAGCTCTACGGTCACATTTATCCATCATAACGGCCCGTCAAGGCTACTAAAGCAATACAAAATGTCAAGTGAGTTCGATGCGCGTGTGTTTGCTTCATATACGAGCACGGTTATGCATGTATGTCAGAAATAAAAGGTAGTCACCCTTTTGATACCTCCTAGTGCGATTGCACATATACACAGAAGCCCACTTTTGAATGTGCAAAAGCATCGTCTGTTACCAACAAGCACGGCAAATGAGATTCGTATTTAGCCTCTCTACTTTAATTTCTCGATCATGCAGGGGTCTCAAGATTGATGGGCACAGAGAAATGTCTAGTATTACTACCGTCCCATCAGTACTTAGAAAAACATCTACAAAATAGAACCAAGTCGAGGCATAGGACAGGATCGAGAACCGAATTTCTAACTCCACTCTCCACTCAAAACCGCCAGGCGCCAGGTGACGAAAAATATGAGTAGTCAAAACCGCATTCGCATTCAAAGAAAATACCAGATGGGGATTCTATCTTTCGAATGAAGA
>Ga0307515_10010009_pt1 | contig 18252 bp, 8 predicted proteins | sample 17_EM_MG_FD_194513 | JGI IMG/M metagenome (GOLD analysis project Ga0307515, IMG submission 194513) | Populus trichocarpa ectomycorrhiza microbial communities from riparian zone in the Pacific Northwest, United States - 17_EM | ecosystem: Host-associated > Plants > Roots > Unclassified | place... | reverse complement strand
CTCTACTGCATGCCCCTTCGGGCAACCCCCTTCCCGGTTTCGGGAGCGGTGCGTGCATGGGTCGGCCGGCCCTGGTGTCAGGGCTTGGATAGGTGAGGCTGGCTCGCCCTCGATCCTCAAGGTCTACCGGCCGGGAGACTCCGCCATGTTGCGCGGGGCCATCCCGCGCCCGTCCGCCCCTTTCCCGGTCGCGGGCTCTCGGGCGGGTCGCGGCGGGTCTGATCGTGTGCCGAGGTGCGCGGGCCGGTGATCTGCCGGGAGGGGTTGGCGTTGATTGCAGGCCCGTGGTCTCGTCTGCCGGGCGCGGTGTCCGTCTGTCGGGGCGTCATCCCGGCGGGTGGACAGATGTTCCATAATCTGGACTCGCCGGCATCACAAATCGCACATTCCCCTCATCTTCCCGACCTGGGATGCGATCTTGGAGAGCACGGGTAGGACGGGTCACCTTGACTGCACAAGAATGCCGGCAGCGCCGATGATAAGCGCCGAATATAGCGGTTTGCCGGGTCGGTGATTCCATATTGCGGAACACGCGCCCACCCGCCGGGACGGTAGCCCGCGATCCGGGACCCGGGTCCATCAGACGGGAACCCGGCCACGGACAGCGCCACCCGCTCGGCCAATCCCCGGCCACAACGCAGGACACCTCAAGGCCAGGCGCGCGGCAACCATCCCGAGAGCCACCGACGAAGCCGGAGGCCTCGCCGAACGAGGTGAAACGCACCAAGATCTGACATCGGGGGCCGGCCCATGCACGCGCCGCGACCAGACCCGCCCCCTGAAACCGGGGAAAGGGTTGCCCGAAGGGCATGCAGTAGAGGCCGACCATCTACGGAGCCCCGCACGGTGGCTACGGAACGCGCCCAGTACGGACACCCCGCTGTGGCCAGCTCTTTGACCCCAAGCATTTCGCGGCCCGTCACGGGGCGCCTGGCCCAGCCACGACGCAACCTCCCCGCCGTCGGTGCGCAGTAAACGGCAACCCATCCCCGGGCCTGGACCCAGAGGCATCCGGAAAGGGAGCGATCCTGGCCCGTAGGAAACCCAGACTGCACGACCAGCTTGAGCCAGGTCAGATCACCACCGGCCTGCCGAAGTGGCGGCAGATCTTGATAAGCCGACAGGCAGGACCGTCGTGGCCGAGAGGCACAGCACCAGAGCCGGGGCGCGTCGAGCGGCTTGACAGGCAAAGACTCTGCATTACGCGCCACCCCCAGGCTGGGCCCGATCCGAAAGTAGATCTTGCGTATTGCCTGGTCAGCGCCAACCCGCAAGATTCTCGGCGTGGTGGCCGACAGGCAGGATGAGCTGGGCGGATGCTGGATGCCCTACGGGGCAAGCGATCCAGAAATGGCGAAACCCAAGGGGCGCGGAGCGCACCGTAACTCTCCAACGTCTACCGGCAACGTCATCGAGCGCAGATCGCCACCCGTATGCAGCGTCGCGGGGTGGATGGATCTTGCGGAGTTCGGGCACTGGGCACTCCAATGCCTGGGGAAGTCTCCGGTACTTCAGTGTGCTCGGCGTGCGGCCGGAGGGCTCGGGCGGGTGACCCGGCTGGCGCGGGGCGGTGACGGGGTCGGCCCGGTCCGTTTCGCCTGCTGGACCCGCTCTGCTCGGCCCGCCCGCTCCGCCCGCAGGGCGATCTCCAGCTCGAACCGGGTCTCGCTGTTGTGGATCTGGTTGCTGAAGAGCCGGTCGAGCTGGCGCAGCCGGCGCCGCACGGTCTGCGGGTGCAGGTGCAGGTGGGCGGCCACCGCGTTGGCGTTCATGTTGTGCTGCAACCAGGAGAGCAGCGTGTCGGCGAGCGGTTCCCGCTGGTTCTCCCGCATGCCGGTCAGCGGGCTGAGCCGGCGTTCGACGACCGAGGCGAGCAGCGCCTCGTCCGAGAAGATGGTCAGGATGCCCAGGTGCTCCTCGCACCAGATCACGCCGTCGCCGGCGATGATGCCCCGGCTGTGCAGGTCGAGGGCGCGTCGGGCCCAGCGCAGCGAGTGGGCCGCCGCGTCCGGCGGCACCGTCGGGCCGACCGCGACCCGGTAGTGGCGCAGGCTGTTGACCATCAGCCGGACCTGCGCCGGGCTTTCCGGGTCGGGCACGAGCAGCGCCGGCTCCGCCCGGCGGGGATCGGCGAGCACGTCGGGTGGCAGCATCAGCGGGGCGGCCTGCGCCTCGCCGGGTGCGAGCGCGACCGCCGCGAGCCGCCGGGGCAGCTGCCAGCGGGCGGCGAGCGCCGCCGCGCCGATCGCCTCCTCGCCGGCCGGCGGATCGGCCACCAGCAGGTCGAGCAGCCGGCGGCGGCGCCGGTCCAGCTCGCCGACCTCGGCGGCGCGGGCTTCCGCGTACCCCTCCGTGGCGGCGTCCGCGAGGTCGTCGACGTGGGACCAGATCGCGTCGGCGAGTGAGCCGACGGTGCCCGCGGTCAGCGACTCGCATTCGGCGAACTCGATGAAGTGGCGTAGCCCGATCCGGGCGCCGATCCGGATGGCCGCCTGCAGGGCGTCCAGGCTGCGGCCCTCGCGCATTTCGCCGACGCCGATCGCCCGGTACACGTCCCGCCAGGTGGTGGCGTCGCGCTGCTCCAGGATGCCGAGGAAGCCGTGTAGCGCCTGCTCGACGCCGGCGCGCAGGGTACGGCGATAGGTCTCGTCGGCGGGCCGCGCGTACTCCGGGATGCCGGCCTCGATCGCCCGCATCGTGTCCTCGGCGACCTTGTCCAGATCCGCGCGGAGGTTCGTGGCGCAGCGGTGCAGGATCCGGCCGACCGGAACGGTCGTGCTGAGCGGTGCTGTGCCCATGGTGCTCCTTCAGCTGCGTTGTCGCTGGCGGGAGTCGGGTGCGGCGGATTATATCCACGAATGTCATCGGTTCGGCATTGATGGGAAACGATACGTGTGCGGATGTCACACCGCTGACAACATCGCCGGCAAACTGGCGCAGGTGCGCTCGATGCCGGGCTCCGGGCCGCGCCGCTACGGTCCAACTCCAGCCCGCCGGTACGCCCTCCGGCGGCGCCGCGACCGGGGGAGAGACCATGACGTTGGCCGTGGCGCGGAGCGACGAGCCGCTCGTCGACCGGCTCGCGACCTGGGCCCGGGCCCGGCCGGACGCCCCGGCGTACACCTTCGTCGACTACCTTGCCGACCCGGCCGGCACCGCCCGCGCCTGCACCTGGGGCGAGCTGCACCGGCAGGCGACCGGGCTGGCCGAGCGGCTGCGCCGGGTCGCCGGGCCGGGGGAGCGGGTCGCCATCCTCGCGCCGTCCTGCCTGGAGTACGTCGTCGCGATGGCGGCGGCGTGGTACGCGGGCACCGTCGCGGTGCCGCTGTTCGCACCCAGCCTGCCGGGGCACGCCGACCGGCTGGTCGCCACCTACGAGGACTGCGCGCCGGCGTGCGTCGTCACGGCTCCGGCGACCGGCGCCGAGGTTTACGACTTCGTCGCGGCCCGGCGGCACCGGGCGGCGATCGTCGTGGCCGGCGGCGACGCCACCGCGGACACCGGCCGTTCGCCGGCCCAGGCCGACCCGGACGACGTCGCCTATCTCCAGTACTCGTCCGGATCGACCCGGACGCCGGCCGGCGTTGAGATCACCCACCGGAACCTGACCGCGAACGCGACGCAGATCTGCGCGAACCTGACCGGCGCCCGTCCCCGGTTCACCGGGGTGAACTGGCTGCCGCTGTTCCACGACATGGGCCTGCTGGCCACGGTCGCCGTGCCGATGTGGGCCGGCACCGAGGCGGTGTTCTTCGACCCGGCCGCGTTCCTGATGCAGCCGGCCCGATGGCTGCGGCTGCTGTCCGGCCGGCCCGCGGCGTACACGGCGGCGCCGAACTTCGCCTACGATTATTGCCTGCGCCGGCTGGGGCCGGACGACCTGGCCGGCCTGGATCTGCGCGGGGTGTTCCTGTGGCTCAACGGGGCCGAACCGGTCCGCCCGGCCACCCTCGAACGCTTCTCGGACCGACTCACCGCGGCCGGCACCGGCCTGGACGAGAACGCGATCTGTCCCGCGTACGGGCTGGCCGAGGCGACCGTGTTCGTCGCCGCCGACGGCATCGACCGGCGGCCCCGGGCCATGTCCTTCGACCGGGACCGACTCGGCGCCGGGCGGGCGGTACCCGCGCACGCCGACGCCGACCGGACCACGCTCGCCTCCTGTGGCCGGCCCGCCGGCCAGCGCGTCGCGATCGTGGCACCCGAGCGGGCGGTCGCCCTGCCGGACGGGCAGGTGGGTGAGATCTGGGTGCAGGGTCCGAACGTGGCACGCCGGTACTGGCGCCAGCCCGAGCGCAGCGCGCTGATCTTCGACGCCGCGCTCGCCGATCCGGTGCCGGAGGGGCTTCCCCGGGCGCCCTGGCTGCGCACCGGCGACCTGGGCGTGCGCTACGACGGTGAGCTGTACGTCACGGGCCGGCTCAAGGATCTGCTGATCGTCGCCGGCCGCAACCACTACCCGCAGGACGTCGAGGAGACCGCGACCGCGGCCTGCCGGGTGCTGGGCCTGGTGGCCGCGTTCACGGTGCCGGTCGACGACCAGGAGCGCGCGGTCGTGGTGGCCGAACGGTCGAGGTCGGCGGGCGCCGAGGACTGGCGGCCGGCCGAGATCACCCGCACCGTGCGGCAGGCGGTCTGGCGGCATCACGACCTGGCGCTGCACGACGTCGTGCTGGTCGAGGCCGGCAGCATCCCCCGGACCAGCAGCGGGAAGGTGTCGCGCACCGCGTGCCAGGCCAAGTACCGATCCGGGCCAAGTATCGATCCGGGCCCGGCCGATGAGTGACGAGCTGCCCGGCGACCTGCCGCTCGGCGCGGCCCTGGCGGCCTGGGTGGCCCACCGCTGCGGCCTTGCCTCCGACGAGATCGACCGGGACTGCCCGCTGGTGGAGTTCGGCATCTCCTCGGTCGAGGCGGTGGAACTGGCCGGGCGGCTGGAGACCCGGCTGGGGCGATCGCTGCCGCCCACCCTGCTCTGGGAGTACCCGACGATCAACGCGATCGAGCGGGCGATGACCGCCGGGCCGGACAGCGCAGGACCGGAGGCCCCCGATCCGGAACCGGATACCCGGCCGGTCGCCGTGATCGGGCTGGGCTGCCGGCTGCCCGGCGGCGCGAACGATCCGGACCAACTGTGGCGGCTGCTGATGGACGGCCGGGACGCGGTGCGCACGGTTGCGCCGGACCGGTGGCAGCGGCGTCCCGCCGGCGCGCCGACCCCGGGCTCCGCCGCCGCCCTGCTGCGCGGCCCCGGCCGGTGGGGCGGCTTTCTCGACGACGTGGCCCGCTTCGACGCCGAGTTCTTCGGCATCACCCCCGGCGAGGCCCGGCTGATGGACCCGCAGCAGCGGCTGCTGCTGGAGGTGGCGTGGGACGCGCTGGCCCATGCCGCGCTCGACCCGGCCGCGCTGCGCGCCAGCCACACCGGCGTCTACCTGGGAATCTGCGCCAGCGAGTACGCACACCTGACGACGGCCGTGCTGGAGCAGGTGGAGGGTTGGACCGCCACCGGCGGCGCGCTCAGCATTGCGGCGAACCGGCTGTCGTACCTGCTGGACGCGCGGGGCCCGAGCCTGGCCGTGGACACCGCCTGCTCGTCGTCGCTGGTGGCCATCCACCTCGCGGCCAGGGACCTGCGCGCCGGCGAGACGGACCTGGCCCTGGCCGCGGGCGTCAGCCTGATGCTCGATCCGGCGCTCACGGTGGCGTTCGGGCGGGCCGGCGGGATAGCCGCCGGCGGCCGGTGCCGGCCGTTCGCCGCGGACGCGGACGGCATCGTGCGCGGCGAGGGCTGCGGCGTGGTGGTGCTCAAGCGGCTGGCTGATGCCGTACGCGACGGGGACCGGGTGCTGGCCGTGCTGCGCGGTGGTGCGGTGAACTCCGATGGGCGCTCCAACGGCCTGGTGGCACCGAACCCGCGGGCCCAGGAGGCCTTGCTTCGCGGGGCGTACGCGAACGCCGGTCTCCCGGCCCGCACCGTGGATTATGTGGAGGCGCACGGCACCGGCACCCCGCTGGGCGACCCGATCGAGGCCGGCGCGCTGGGCGCGGTCTGCGGTGCCGGCCGGCCCGCCGGCGATCCGCTGCTCATCGGCTCGGTCAAGTCCCGGCTGGGGCACCTGGAGGCGGCCGCCGGCGTCGCCGGCTTCATCACGGCGGTGCTCGCCCTGCACCACGGGACCGTGCCGGGCACACTGCACGCGAGCCGCCCCAACCCGCACATCCCGCTGGCCGAGTGGGGGTTGCGGGTGCCGGTGGTGGCGGAACCGCTGCCGGCTCGCGACCGGCCGGCCCGCGCCGGCGTCTCCGCCTTCGGCTTCGGCGGCACCAACGCGCACCTGGTACTCGAGGCCTTCCCGCCGACCGCCAGCCCGCTCATGGCCCGGCCGGCCGAGCCGGCGGTGTGTGTTGTCGCCGACCGGGATCCGGATCGGGTCCGCGATCAGGCCGGCGCGCTCGCGGCCTGGCTATCCGCCCGGCCGGGCCGGGTCGAGCCCGGGGACGTCGCCGGCACGCTGGCCCGCCGGGGCGAGCGCGGGACCGCCCGGGCGGCGGTGCTGGCCCGCGACACCGCCACGCTGGCGGCCGGGCTGTCCGCCGCGGCCGCCGGGCGTTCCCATCCCCTGCTGGCCACCGGCACCGGCAGCCGCGCCGCCGAGGGCGGCGTGTGGGTCTTCTCCGGGTACGGCGCCCACTGGCCGGGCATGGGCCGAACCTTGCTGGACCAGGAGCCCGCCTTCGCGGCGGCGATCGACGAACTGGCCCCGGCCTTCCGCGCCGAACTGGGCCTGAGCCTGCGCGACGCGTTGTGCGGTGCCGCCCGGCTGTCCGTGGCGCAGGCTCAGCCCGTCACCTTCGCGCTCCAGGTGGCGCTCGCCGCCCTCTGGCGCCGCTACGGCGTGCACCCGGCCGCCGTGCTCGGGCACTCGATGGGCGAGGTGGCCGCGGCGGTCGTGGCGGACGCACTGTCCCCGGCGGACGGGGTGCGGCTGATCGCCCGCCGGGCGCGACTGCTCGCCCGGGTCGGCCCGGGCGCCATGGCCGTCCTGGAACTCTCCGAGGAGGAACTCGGCGACCTGGCCGGCGACCTGCCGCAGGTCTCGGTGGCGGTGCTGGCCGCACCCCGCCAACTCGTGGTCACCGGCCCGCCGGACGCGGTGGCCGCACTCACCGCGCGGGCGGCGGCTCAGGACCGTGCGGCACACACGGTGACCACGGAGGGCGCCGGGCACTCGCCCGCAGTGGACCGCCTGCTGCCGGAACTGCACGAGGCGCTGCGCGGGCTGCGGCCACGCGAGCCGCGCCTGCCCTTCTACTCCACGGTGCTGGCCGGGACCCCGGCGCTGGACGCCGAATACTGGCTGGCGAACCTGCGGCAGCCGGTGCGGCTGGCCGACGCGGTACGCCGCGCGGCGCAGGCGGGCGCCGGTTTCTTCCTGGAGATCTCGCCGCACCCGGTGCTGGTCCGCCCGGTCGGCCAGACGCTGGCCGCGGCGGGGGTGTCCGACCCGCTGGTGACCGGGACGCTGCGCCGCGACGACCCGGACGCGTTCGGCCGGGCCCTGGCGACGCTCTGCGCGCACGGACACCGGCTGCCGCCCACCCCGGCCGTCATCCTCGACCTGCCGGCGCCGCCGTGGCATGGGAAGCGACACTGGATCGACCCGGTGGTGGCCGAGCCCGAGGCCCCGGCGCTGCTGGGCACGTTGCTGGGTGTGGCGTGGCGGGAGGAGCCCGGCGATCCCACGCCCGCGCCCATCGAGGTCACGCTGCTCGGCCGGGACGACGATCCGCTGGTCCGGGCCGCCCTCGGCGACCCGGCGGCACCGCCGGGCGTCCGGCGCGCGGAGCCGGACGAGCCGCCGTCGGGCCGGGACCTGATCCTGATCGCCCCGCCCGCCGGTGCGCTGCCCGACCCGGCGGCCGCGCTTCGGCTCGCCGGCTCGGCCATTCGCGCCGCCGCGACCGGAGGCCGGCGGCTGTGGCTGGTCACGCGGGGCGGCGCGGCGGTCGGTCCGGCCGAACCCGGGCAGCCGGACCTCGGGTGGCTCCGCGGACTGGTGCGCACGCTCGCCTTCGAGCAGCCGCTGGCCCGCACGACCTGGCTGGACCTCGACCCGGCCGAGGACCCGGGCACCCAGGCGGCACGACTGTGGTCCGAAGCCGCCGCCGGCACCGGCGCAGACGAGGTCGCGTGGCGGGACGGCCGGCGCTGGGTCGCCCGCCTGACCCGGCTGCCGGTACCGGCCCGGCGCCCGGGGCCGCCGGTACGGACGGGCGCGGCGTACCTGATCACCGGCGGATACGGCGGGCTCGGGCTGCGCGTCGCGCAATGGCTGGCGGCGGCCGGCGCGGGCCGGTTGGTGCTGGCCGGCCGGTCCGGGCCCGCCCCGGGCGCGGAACAGACGATCGCGGCGCTGCGCCGCTCGGGTGTCGACGTCCATGTCTCGCTCGGCGACCTTGCCGGCGACGGGGTGGCCGCGCGGCTGGTCGAGGCCGGCGGCGCCGACCTGGCCGGGGTGGTGCACGCGGCGGGGGTGCTGCGGGACGGGCTGGTGTCGCAGGTGGACGCCGCTGACCTCGCCGACGTCTGGACGCCGAAGGTCCACGGCGCCCGCTCCCTGCACACCGCCGTGCTGGCGGCGGGCGTCGAGCTGGACTGGTGGGTGACGTTCTCGTCGGCCGCCGCCCTGCTCGGCTCGCCCGGCCAGGCGGCGTACGCGACCGCGAACGCCTGGCTGGACGCCTTCGCCCGGTGGCAGCGGGCGCACGGCGTGCCCGCGACCTCGATCAACTGGGGCACCTGGTCGGGGCTCGGCGGCGCCGCCGGGGTACGCCTGCCCGGCCTGGACCCGATCGCGCCGGACGAGGGCATCGCCGCGCTGGCCGGGCTGCTGTCCCGGGCCCCGGGCACCGTCGGGGCGCTGCACTTCGACCCGGCGGCGGCGCTGGCCGTCTTCCCGGAGGCCGGCCACCTGCCCTTCTTCGCCGAGCTGACCGCGACGCCCGCCGAGCTGGCCGCGACGCCCGCCGAGCTGGCCGCGACGCCCGGCGGCGACCCGACGCCCGCCGGAAGGCCCGGGTGGTCCGGCGGCGGCTCGACGCCCGCGGGGAGGTCCGGCGCCGACCCGCGGCCCGCCGGGAGGTCGGCGTGGCCCGGCGCCGAGCGGATCCGGGCCCTGCCGCCGGCCGAGGCGGTGCGAGCCATCGGCGACCGCCTCGCCGCGCACGTCGTGACCGTGCTCGGCACGCAGCAGGCGCCCCCGCCGGACGCGCCCCTGGTGGACGCCGGCCTGGACTCGCTCGCCGCGATCCGGATCAAGAGCCTGGTGGAGCTGGACCTCGGCACGTCGCTACCCACCTCGACCCTGGTCCGCGGCGCCACGCTGGCCGACCTGACCGCGGCGCTCGCCGACGCACTGGGCCTGACCGGTCAAGCCGCCGACGCGGCACCGGCCGAGCCGGTCGGGCGGGCCGAGCCGGCCGAGCCGGCCGAGCCGGTCGTCGTCGATGCCCGGGACGCGGCGGAACGGGCAGCGATCCGGCTTTTCGCCACCGTCCTGGGCCAGTCTGTGCCGGGGATCAGCTGGCGGGCCGCCGTACCTCCGGGCGAGCTGGCCCGGATCGCCGAGGCCGCGCGCACCGAGTACGGCGCCGACGTGGACCTCGCGGGGCTGATCGCCGACCCGACTCCGCAGACGCTCGCCGTGCCGCTGCGCGCGGCCGAGCACGCCGAGGTCGGCGCGGGCGGTCCGGTCCGGCGGCTGAGCATCGCCGGCACCGGAGCCGCGCCGCTGTTCCTGGCCCATCCCGCCGGCGGCAGCACCTTCGTGTACCGGCAACTGGTCGAGCGGCTCGGCCCGAACCAGCCGGTGTACGGGCTGGAGCCGCTCGCCGACGGGGGAGCGGTCGCCGAGCGCGCCGTCGAATACGCGCGCCTGATCCGCCAGGCCTGCCCAACCGGCCCGTACCGGTTGGGTGGCTGGTCGTTCGGCGGCGCGCTCGCCTACGAGATGGCGCGGCTGCTCGTCGCCGACGGCGAGCGGGTGGACGCGCTGGTCCTCATCGACGCCGGGCTGCCGCTGCCGGTGCCCGCCGAGCGCGCGGCGCACCTGCTCACCGAGCGGTACCTGGACTTCCTGGCCTACCTGCGGGAGACCTACCGGTTGCCCGTCGAGGTCGCCCCGGCCCGGCTGCGCCAACTGACCGCGGACGAGCAGTTCGCCGCCGTCCTCGCGGAGATGTCCCGGGCGGGAGTGACCGAACGGCTGCCGCCGGCCGTGCTGCGCCACCAGATCGACTCGCACCGGGACACCCGGGCGCTCGACGACTACCTGCCCGGGCCGTACGGCGGGCCGGTGACGCTGTACCGCTGCACCGAGCCGACGCCGTGGGCGGTCCGGGACCCCCGGTACGAGCACGTGGACGCCGCCCGGGGCTGGGACCGCTGGTGCACCGACCTGCGGATCGTGCCGGTCACCGGGCACCACCTGAACCTCCTCGACCCGCCCGCGGTGGACGCGATCGCGGCGGACCTGCGCCGGCTGCTGTGACCGGCGTTCCGCATCCGAGCAAGGAGTCGTACATGTCCGAACTCGTGGAAGCCGTGCTGGCCGACGCGTCAGCGGCGGAACTGCTCGCCTGTCCGGTGCCCGCGCGGATGCGCGCCGCACACCTGCGCCGCGAGGATGTCGACATCTTCGCCGGCGCCGACGACCGGGACGTCCGCCGCTCCCTGCACGTCGGCGAGGTGCCGACGCCGCAGCTCGCCCCGGACGAGGTGCTGATCGCCGTGCTGGCCTCCGGCATCAACTTCAACACCGTCTGGTCGGCGACCTTCCTGCCGGTGCCCACCTTCGCGTTCCTCGCCCGGCTGGGCCGCCAGGACCGCTGGGGTAGCCGGCACGACCAGCCGTACCACGTCATCGGCTCGGACGCGGCCGGCGTCGTGGTGCGGGTGGGTACCGGCGTGCGGCGTTGGTCCGTCGGCGAGCGGGTGGTGGTCGCACCGGCCTATGTGGACAGCGAGGACCCGATCACCCATCAGGACGCGATGACCGGGGACCAGCGGGCCTGGGGGTTCGAGACGAACTTCGGCGGGCTGGCCGACTTCGCCGTCGTCAAGGCGAGCCAGCTGCTGCCCAAGCCCGACCATCTCAGCTGGGAGGAGGCGGCCGGCAACACGCTTTGCGCCGCGACCGCGTACCGGATGTTGGTGAGCCCGCGCGGCGCGCTGATGAAGCAGGGTGACGTGGTGTTGATCTGGGGCGCCGCCGGCGGCCTGGGCGGGTTTGCCGTGCAGTTGGTGCTCGCCGGCGGCGGCATCCCGGTCGCCGTGGTCGGCTCGCCGGCCAAGGCCGAGTTGCTCGGCCGGCTCGGCTGCCGGCACGTGATCGACCGGAACACGCTGCCGCTGGGCCCGGCCGGGATGCGCGACCCGGCGACCTGGCGGGAGCTGGGCAAGCGGATCCGCGCGCTGGTCGGCGAGGATCCGCACATCGTCTTCGAGTACACCGGAGCGGAGACCTTCGGCGCCTCGGTGTACCTGGCCCGCACCGGCGGGACCGTGGTCACGTGCGGTTCCAGCAGCGGTTACGAGCACCAGTACGACAACCGGTACCTGTGGATGCGGCTCAAGCGCATCCTCGGCAGCCACGGCGCCAACTATCAGGAGGCGTGGGAGGTGAACCGGCTGTTCCGGCTCGGCCGACTGACCCCGACGCTGTCCCGGGTGTACCCGCTCGACCAGGTCGGCGAGGCGACCCGGGCCGTGCAGCGCAACGAGCACGTGGGCAAGGTGGGCGTGCTGTGCCTGGCGCCGGAGCCGGGGCTGGGCGTGACGGACCCGGCCCGCCGGGCGGAGGTCGGCGAGGACAGGTTGCGGTTGTTCCGCGAGGCCGGGCGGCCGCTCGTGCCCGCCGTGGTCGGTTGAGCCGGCGGCACCGGGCGGTCCTCGCCGTCGTGGTGGCGACCGCGTTCCTCACCATGCTGGACAACACGGTGGTGACGGTTGCCGCGCCGTCGATCGCCCGCGACCTCGGGGTCGGGCTGGCCGCGCTGGAGTGGGTGGCGACCGGCTACATGCTGCCGTACGCGGGCCTGCTGCTGGCCGGCGGCCGGCTGACCGACCGGTACGGCATCCGCCGGGTGCTGCTGGCCGGGCTCGCGCTGTTCACCGCCGCGTCGCTGGCCGCCGGCCTGGCCGACCACCTGGCCCCGCTGCTCGTGGCCCGCGCCGCGCAGGGCGCCGGGGCAGCCCTGTTGGTGCCGGCGACCCTCGCGGCCGTGGCGGCGGGCGGCGAGCGGGAACGCCTGCGGGGCGCGGCGGCGTGGACCGTGTCGGGCGCCGTCGCGCTGGCCGCCGGGCCGGTCGTCGGCGGCGTGCTGAGCGAGCACCTGCACTGGTCGTGGATCTTCCTGGTCAACCTGCCGGTCGGGCTGGCCGCGCTGGTCACGGTCCGGTATGCGGTGCCCGGACCGGGCCGACTCCGGACGGCCGCCCTGGGACTGCCCGGGGTGTGCGCCGCCACGGTCGCGTTGACCGCGGTGACGTTCACGCTGACCGGGGGCAGCTTGGCCGCGCTTCTGCTGGCTGCCGTCGCGGCGCTGGTCTTCTGGGCCGTTGAGCGGCGCAGCCGCGTCCCGCTGCTGGACACCCGGCTGTTCGCGTCGCCCACCTACCGGGGCGGCGTGGCCGTGCAGGTGTTGTGGGGCCTGGGCGTCAACGGCGTGTTCTTCTACACCGCGGTCTACTTGCAGGACGTCCGTGGTTTCCCGCCCGCCACGGCGGGCTTGGTGTTCCTCCCGGTGGCCGCGGCGGTCGCGCTGGGTGCGCCGTTCGCCTCGCGGTACGGCGCGCGGCGTACGGTCGCGCTGGGTCTTGCCCTGGTCGGCACCGGTATCGGCGTGGTGGCGGTGGGCAGCGCCGCGACGCCGGTGCTGCTGGCCGCGCTCGCCGTGATCGGGTTCGGTTCGGCCCTGACGGTTCCGTTGGCCGCTGTGGTCATGGCCGCCGCACCGCCCGGCAGCGCCGGTGTCGCGGGCGGGCTCTTCGCTGTCGCCCGGGAGCTGTCCGGGGTGCTCGGCATCGCCGGCGTGGGGGTCGTGGTGGCGACCCGCGGCGACCTCGCCGGCGGCTATCGGCTGGGCCTGATCGTCGCCGCCGTCCTGGTGTGGGTGGGCGCGCTGATCGGCGCCCGGACCCTGCCGGGCCCGGGCGCCGCGGACGCTTCAGCCGAGCGAAGCGATCAGTTGGGGCCAGGAGGCGTGCAACTCCCGCTGCCAGTACGGCCACGAGTGGGTCCCGTTCAGGTACACGTGGACCGTGGCGGGGACGGTCGCCGCTGACAGCCGACGGGCCATCAGGCGGGTGTTCACGCCGACCACGATCTCGCCGAACTGCACGGGACTCCAGAAATCGTTCGGGTCCAGGTTGCCGGGCAGCCCGGTGCTGCCGCTGGACAGGTAGACGCCGGTGCCGCTCAGGTTCGCGGCGAGGTCGGCCGGGTTGTGCTCGCGCCAGTTGCCGGCCTGCTGGATCGACGAGCCCCAGATGGCCGTCGGGTCGTCACCGTTGTCGGCGGCGGTCTTGAACAACACGGCCCGCAGCAGCGGATCGAAGATGTTCAGCGGGGCGCTGTACGCCGCGGCGTACCGGAACGTGCCCGGGTGCCGGCCCGCGTACGTGATGGCGCCGGTACCGCCCGACGAGATGCCCGCCACGGCGCGGGCGTCACCCGCCCGGTACTCGGAGCGCAGCACCTGCCACAACTCGGTGAGATGGAAGGTCTCCCACAGCCCGGCGTTCGGACCGCCGTCCGGCCGGTACCAGTCGGCGTAGAGGGCGTCGCGGCCCGCCTCCGGCATCACGATCAGCGCCTGCGCGTCCGCGCTGAGCTGCTCGATGTCGGTCTCCCGGGTCCACGAGGTGTAGTCGTCGTTGCCGCCGTGCAACAGATACAACACCGGCCACGTCCGCGTCGCCGTACGGGACCAGCCCGCCGGTACCAGAACGCGTACCGGAAGGTCCCGGTTGTTGGCCGCGGAGCGGACAGTGAGATCGACGGTGCGGGAGTCGAGCCACCGCTCGCCGACCACAGCCGCCGCGGCGGCGGGTGCCGCCACCACCTGGGTTCCCACCACCAGCAAGGCGGTGAGCAGAAGCTTGAGATATCGGGACATCAGCAGTCACCCGCCGCCGGCCGACCGGCGAACCGGTCGGCGAACCAGGCGACCACGTCGCCGATGGCCTGGCTGTCGGCCAGGATATGGTCGGCCAGGTAGGTCCGCTGCCGGGTGGTGACCCCGGCCCGGCAGTACGCGGTACGCACCGCCTCCTCGACGTCCGTGGGAATGACCTCGTCGAGCACGCCGTGATACTGAAGCACCGGGAAGCCGATCCGGTAGCGCGCGACATCCACCCCGAGTTTCTGCGCGTCCACCACCTCGCCCCAGGTCACGCCGTCCGGCCCGGCCAGCCGGAACAACTCGTCGAAGCTCAGCCCGCCGGCGGTCAGGTTCTCGGACCTGGCCCCGGCGCCCCGGGCGACCGTGCCGATGAGGCAGAGCGTCTTGAGATCGGCCACGAGTTGCCGACCCTCGTCGCTCAGCACCGACGCGAACGGCAGGTTCGGATATGCCGCCTGCAGCCCGATCGTGGCGTCCACCGTCAGCCCGGCGAACGCGCCGCCGTCGGTGGCCTCGGCAACCGCCCGCAGGTCCGCGGGGATCCCGCCGGCGGCGGCACCGGCCACGCGCAATTCGGGAGCGTACGCGGCAGCCAGTTGCGCCGACCACAGCGCCGCCGCGCCGCCCTGCGAGTAACCCCAGACGCCGACCCTGGTGCCGGCGCTCAGGCCGGAGCCGGGCACCTGGAACGCCGCCCGCACCGCGTCGAGCACGGCGTGCGCCGATTGGTGGCCGGCCATGTAACTGTGCGTCTGGCCGGTCAGGTAGCCGATGTCGTCGGTGGCCGCCACCGCCCAGCCGGCCCGCAGAATCGCCGCGATCTGGTCGCCCTCGTACTCGTCCTGGTACGCGCCGGAGAGCTGCCTGGAGAACGCGCACTGCGACCCCAGCCCGAGCGTGCCGAAGTGGAACGAGACGACCGGCCGGGTGCCCGGCCCGGTCCACGCCGCCGTGGGCACGGCCACCAGGCCGGACACGGCGACCGCGCGACCGCGCACATCCGTCGAGACGTACTGCACCTGCCAGGCCTTCATCGCGATGCTGCCGGGCACCTCGGGCAGGCCCGTGGCTCGGCAGGCCAGCACGGTCCCCGGCGCCCCGGCGACGGCCGCCGGCGGCGTGTAGACGGCGCTCTCCGCGGCGGTGCAGGCCGTGGCCGCCGCTCCGGCTGGTGCGACGGCCACGGTTATCCCGGCCGCGCCTACGCAGAGCGCGCCGAGCACCCGGAACAGGTATCTCCGCCTCATGGGTCCTCCCTCAGGCGCCCGCCGGGACGGCGGGCGCCTGAGGAAAGACTTGTGGGCGTGGCACCGGGGATCTACGTCGCCGGTTGACAAGCCGGCGACCGCGGATGCGCACCGGCGTGGGCTGCGGCTCCCGGCCGCGATCCGGTACGGTCGCCGCCGGGAGCCGCGAGCTCCGTCAGGACAGGGCGGGCGCCACCTCGGCGGGCTGCGGCTGGCCGAGCTCCCGGAAGGTCCAGCCCGCGTCGCGCCACTGCGCGGGGTCGAGGGCGTGCCGACTGTCCACGATCCGCCGGTGCGCCACCACCGCGCCCAGCGTCTGCGGATCCAGCTCGCGGAACTCGTCCCACTCGGTGAGCAGGACGATCACGTCGGCGTCGCGCGCGGCGTCGGCAGCGCTCGCTGTGTAGTGCAGATCGGGGTAGGCAATCCGGGCGTTGTCCATGGCAGCCGGATCGAAGACCCGAACTACCGCGCCGGCCCGGTGCAGTGTCCGCGCCACGTCGAGGGCGGGAGCGTCCCGGATGTCATCGGAGTTCGGCTTGAAGGCCGCGCCGAGCGCCGCGATCCGCACGCCGGAGAGCTCGCCTCCGGCCAGTTCCCGGACCACGTCGACGGTGCGGCTCCGGCGCCGCAGGTTGATGGCGTCGATCTCCCGGAGGAAGGCCACCGACTGGCCGACGTTGAGTTCCTCGGCCCGGTGGATGAAGGCGCGGAGGTCCTTCGGCAGGCAGCCGCCGCCGAAGCCGAGACCGGGCTTGAGGAAGCGGCCGCCGATCCGCTCGTCGTAGGCGAGCGCCCTGGCGAGGTCATGGACGTCGGCGCCGGTGCCTTCGCAGATCTCCGCCATGGCGTTGATGTACGAGATCTTGGTGGCGAGGAACGAGTTCGCGGCGACCTTCACGAGTTCGGCGGTGGCGAGGTCGGTGACGACCGCCGGGGTCCCCTGGGCCAGGACGGGCGCGAACGCGGCCCGCAGTTGCCCCTCGGCCCAGGCCGAGGTGACCCCGAACACGAGCCGGTCCGGGTTCATCGTGTCCTCGACGGCGAAGCCCTCCCGGAGGAACTCGGGGTTCCAGGCCAACTCCACCAGGTCGCCCGCGGGAGCCTCGCGCTGGACCAGGGCGGTGAGGCGGGCGGCGGTACCGATCGGCACGGTCGACTTCCCGACCACCAAGGTACGCCGATGCAGGTGCCGTGCGAGCTCGGTGACCGCACTGTCCACGTAGGTGAGATCGGCGGCGTACGAGCCCTTGCGCTGAGGCGTTCCCACGCAGATGAAGTGCACGTCGCCGAAGTCCGCGGCCTCGGCGAACGACGTGGTGAAGCGCAGCCGGCCCGAGGCCAGCGCCTTCGCCAACAATTCCGGCAGGCCCGGCTCGAAGAAGGGGACCTCGCCGGCGGCAAGGCGTTCGATCTTGGCGGCGTCCACGTCGACGCCGAGGACTTCGTAGCCCAGCACAGCCATGCAGATCGCATGGGTGGCGCCGAGGTAGCCGGTGCCGACCACGGTCAACCGGGGGGTGGCCTCGCTGCCAGTATTGGTAATCATCTTTTCTCCTGATATATGGGAGCCCAGTGGTGCGGAGTGAGAGCGATTTCGGGTATGGCGAGCCGCGCCTCGGTCGGCGAGGCGGGTTTGGTCGTGTCCGGTTCTAGGTGCAGTCCACGTTGGCGAGGCCCTTCGCCGCGCCGGTCGCCTTGTTGTCGCAGGCGACCCGGTTGTCCTTCACCGGGGCGAAGTGGAAGCCCCACCCGGGGCCGTTCACCTCCGCGACGTTCGCGGTGAAGACGTTGCCGGAGCCCCAGCCGTCCACCACCTCGTGCGTCTGGAAGCCGTCCTCCCGCGAGTTGCGGCCGGTGTTGCCCTTGATCAGCCAACCGTTGCCCTTGACGTCGACCCACGAGTCGGCGTGCGAGCCGCTGAGGCTGGCGCCGTCGAAGGTGTTGCCGATGATCGAGCCGCCGGTGGTGCCTTCCTTGATGTCGATCGACTCGGCCGTCGCCCCGCTGATCTGGTTGCCCCGCACGACGTTGCGGTCGCTGCGGTCCGGCTCGCACTTGGTGATCGTGCACCAGTTGGACTGGGCGGTGCCCACGTAGATGCCTTCGCCGAATTTCTCCCGGCGCTGGCCGGTGTCGCGGACCGTGTTGCCCTCGACCACGTTGTCGCTGCTGAAGTTGCGCAGGTGGATCGCTTCGTCGCCGACCTGCTCGACGGTGAGGCCACGGATGGTCACGTGCTGTACGCGGTCCGCCATGACACCCTTCTGGCCGTTGCGCACCGTGAAGCCGACCAGCCGCCAGTAGGTCGCCCCGTCGAGGTGGAAGGCGTACCCGCCCTTGACCCCGTCGGCCTCGATGACCGCGGCGGCGCTGCCGCAGAGCGTGATCGGCTTGGCGGCGGAGGCCGGTGTCGTCGCCTTGAAGCGCCCGCTGTACAGACCGTCCGCCATCCGAATGCTGGCTCCGGGCTGCGCGTCCGCGAGGGCGGTGGAGAGCGAACCCGCATCCTGGACCTCGACCGTGGCAGGCGGGCATTCGCCTGCCACCTCTTCGGTCGGGTCCGGCAGGGCGCCCGCCGACTCCGTAGCGGCGGATGCCTCCGGCTCCGTGGCCCCCGGCGGTGTCTCGCTGTCCCGCGGGCCCACCGCGCCGGTCGGCCCGATGTCGCCGAAGGCGCCGACGGGTTGATCCGGTGTGACCCAGCGGACCACCGCCACGACGATCACCAGCAACAGCGCGCTGCCGGTCACCGTCAGCCACAGGGCACGTCCGCGGAGGGCTGCGAACCGCCAGTTCGTGCCGACGCTCGGCTTCT
>Ga0307515_10010008_pt1 | contig 18254 bp, 8 predicted proteins | sample 17_EM_MG_FD_194513 | JGI IMG/M metagenome (GOLD analysis project Ga0307515, IMG submission 194513) | Populus trichocarpa ectomycorrhiza microbial communities from riparian zone in the Pacific Northwest, United States - 17_EM | ecosystem: Host-associated > Plants > Roots > Unclassified | place... | reverse complement strand
TACCCCCCCTCCCCTACTCCTTATCCTTATCCTCTAATAACTCCTCCTTAAGCATAGCCACTAAACGGCGGAGCAGCCCTATAACCTGCCCGCGCCGCCTAAGACAAAGGCGGACGCGGGTAGGCGGGGCCTCTTTCTCCTCATTATCGTCATTATTATTGTTATTATCGTTATTATTAGCGGCGGCGGCGGCAGTGGGAGGTACGCGGGTGTGGGAGCGGGAGCGAAAGCGGGAGTAGGCTATAGTAGGGGAGGCGGAGGCGGCAGCAGACGCTATTATCTCTATTAGTTATACTTTTTACGGCTTATATTGCTAACTTACGGACTTAAAAGGAGTAGCGCGCCCCTTTGCTATTATAATGGCAGTTGGCACAGCTGCTGCGTAGCTGGCCAGCGACTAGCACACACTCCGTAAATAGGCTACCGCCCTATACGCACGACGCACAAGCCTGTAGGGCTATCGTACCCCAGCTTTACGCTAGGGCGGCCTCCGTATTTAAGGGCCTAGCCTTTAGGCGGACCCCCTAGTAGACCCTAGGAGCTTTACCTGGGCTAAAAGCCTACTATAGAGATACGCCCTAAACGCGCGGTAGGGGACACAGCGCCCGCATTATAGCCGTGTTGGCGGTAGCGGCTTCGGCGGCGGCGGCGAGCGCGGCAGGTAAGGGATTTTAGGGCGGGAGGGCGGTGGGCTAATTTACGGCCGTAAAGCTGGCTAGGGGGGGAGTAGCGGTAGCAGGGGCAGTGGGAGCGGCGGTGGCAGCGGGAGTAGCGGCAACAGTGGGAGCGGGGAGGGGTCTGGCGGCAGCAGCAGCTATAGCAGCTATTTATATATTAGTATCTTCTTAAATTCTTAAATTCTTTTATAGTACTAATACTTACTAATACGCTTATCTACTAGGACCAAAGTCCCGCGTATAGGCACCTTAGCCTAAGACGGCGGCGGTAAGGGTAAGAAATAGCGGCCGGGCGCAAACATGGCGGCGGCAGCGGCGGTAGTTATAACGGTGGTGGTAGTAATAGTGGCGGTAGTAGTAGTAGTAGTAGCAGGAGCAGGAGCAGAAGCAGGAGCAGAAGACGCAGTAGCAGCAGCAGCAGCAGTAGTAATAGTGGTGGTGGTAGTAGTGCTATTACTTAAGGAAGAAGATGATAACGACAATAACGACATAAATAGCTATTGTTAATATACGTTATGTGATTAATTATATAAATCTATATTACGCGATTATTATATAAAGGCAGTTTTATATTACTATAAGGTAGCTATATAAATTCTATAGTAGTAAGGTAGTAGTATAGTAGTAGTAGGGTAGTAGTAGGGTAGTAGCAGGGTAATAGTAGGGCAGTAGTAGGCAGTAGAGGGCAGTAATAGGCAGTAGAGGGTAATAGCAGGGTAGTAGTAGGGCAGACTGAGTTTAGAAGGATAAAAGCCCGCCGTAGGCGTGAGAATTCCGTTAAATTTCCCTAAGGAACTAAATTGCTGGCTATAAGTTAGCAATTTGGAAATTTTCCTTAAAAAATTTAATGGAATTCTCGTCTAATATATACTAAGTTTGGGTTAAATCTAAGGTTCTAATTGGTTAAAAATTTATACTGGTTACCTGATTTTTTATATATTACCCTATTAAATTACGACCTTATAACCAACCCTTCTATATCTGCAATGCACCCCCTAATATTACCTAAATAAAATTTCTATTTATACAGATTTATAGAGCTTAAAAAGCGCTTTAAAATGGTACCTCTTTTATTTAAATATCTTATAGATAGGTAGATATAGAGCTTATAAGAGCTCTATAAAATAAGGGGGCCGTATATAGAGCTCTATAGGCTCTACAAATTCGCAACCTTATAACCTCTTCCTACCCCTTACTGCTCTCTACCTTCTACCCTAATTACTACTTCTTACCTACTACCTAAATGCCTTCCGATCATATATTTTGCACCATTTATAGGTAGTATTGCCCTTCCGCTAACTTTCTAATAAACCGTTATAAAGCTCCGTATAAGAGCTATAACTCTTATAGGGTTAATTCTTTATTTCCTCTTTTTTAACTTACTACTATTCTAACTTTATATATAGGAGAAAAGAAATAGGCGGTCCTAACGACCTTTAGCGGACCTTTCGCTGCCTATAAACTAAACCGCTGCCGCCGCCGCTGCCGCTGCCGCTACTACTGCCGCTACTACTTCCGCCGCCGCTTCTCCCCTTATACCGCCCGTATTGATCTAGCCGCAATTTACTACCGTCCGCCCTATTACAGGCCAGTTAGATATTAGGCCTATTAATATAGTCCGCCCTATTACGGAGCAGCTAGATCGTAGTCCTATTATTATAGTCCACCATATTACGGAGCAGCTAAATATTAGTCCTATAAACGTTACCTACAACTTTTACGCCGCCCTATATTGGATTAATAAACGTATTAGTATATTACAGCCTAGTAATCCACGCTTTAAAGCTTGCTATAAGCATAGTGACGTAAACCTCCCTCTATTTTAGCCTCCGCTAGAATATCTACGCGACCTTTTAGAGTCCTATAGTACTTCTACTAGGTAGTTTAGGGAGCGGCTCCGCGTATATAATGTAGTATTGGCTTTTATATCCGTAAACTATACCATTACTAACTATGGTATAGCCCGTGGCGGCTTAAATTGCTTCTAGATATATAGTAAGCTTTACTATTTATAGGGCCCGCTAGAGCCTTTTATAGATACTGCTCTGCGGTATACCTAGCTATACTTTTACAACCCTAGTTATACCATAGATGTCCGGCTATAGGCCTGTTCCAATACCTAGCTAGATATAACTATTTTATAGAGCCTTATTGCTATACTATCTAAGAAACGGAACCCTTTTATTGCCCTCTATTAAACCGCAAAGGAACGGCTTTAGGCTTAGCCCGTAACGGCCCCGTTATAGATTATTTTAAACCCATAAATACGGCTTATCTTAGAGGCTAGTACTAATCGCCGCTGTAAGAACCTCCTAATAAGTAATAAGGTGGCCGTTATTATACTAGATAAGTATAGTAATACTAGCTTCCGTAATATTGTGCTTACGGAGCATTATACGCCTAATAAGCGGCCGTAGTACTGCCGTATTAACCCAACGCATGCTATATATATGCCGCTCCACTACATACTACTCTTCCCTTATAGTAATACTGGCTGGCACTAAGGTCTTTAGCTACGCAACTCTAATTAAGCCCGCTAGCGAGACCGTTTAATATAGTAGGTATACTTTTGGTTCTACCTATACGTCTATATTAACTCTAGGTTAGTCCCTTTTACCTACTACCAGCTATTTTAGCAGTATGTTATAGATATATAGGCGCTATATAATTAGAATAAGCTTACCTAGATTCGCTCTAACTAAATAACCCTCCGCGCGAAGCTGTATAATAATATTATAGATACTCTTACCCGCCATAATCTAAACCCTATATTATTAGGCCGCTACGTAGTCCTTCCATCTAGTTTCCTTAGCGGAGATCGCTTTATTAGGCAGTACTATTAGGATTTAATAGCTATTGTCCGTAAATACGGCCGTTTAAGTATATTTCTTATATTTACTACTAACCCTAAATAGGACGAGATTACCTACGAGCTACTGCCTAGCTAGACCGCTATAGATAGGCCTAATCTAGTTATACGCGTCTTCTATATAAAACTTATTTACCTTTTTTATAATCTAAAACGGAAGTAAATCTTCGGCCGGTACCGCGGCTCTATTTAGACCATTAAGTACTAAAAGTAGGGTCTACCCTATCTATACCTACTACTCTTCCTATATCTGTATAACTATAATAGGCTACTAGACCTAGCTATTATTAACTATTTTATATCCGCGGAGCTTTTATAGCCGGAGGATAATCCTACCGGCCGTCTTACTAAGATTGTAAAGTCGATAATAGTTTACGGCCCTTACAGCTCCTAGAATCCGCGAGCTCCCTATATAGTTACGCTAGGGCTAGGCCTTTCACTAACCTACTTAAAGCGGTACCCTAAGCCTTTTAACCCTACTACTGTTATATATAAGAACGGCTATCCAGAATACCGCCATCGCAATAATTTGCGGTCGTAGTCTATCCGCTTACTAGGGGGGGGTATATTTAAAATGGACAACCGCTAGATTATTCCCTACTGCCCGTATCTAACCGCAAAGTATTATACATATATAAATATTAAGGTCTGCGCCTCCGTGCGGTCTGTTAAGTATATTTATAAGTATATATATAAGGGGAGCGACCGTACTACTTTACGGCTTACGGACGGCAATAAGGTAAGCTAGTATTTATAGGGCCGTTATATCGGCCCCTCTAAGGCTATTTAGCGGCTATTTAAGTTTCCCGTTTATAAGGAGTTCCCTTCTATAATTTAGCTTACGGTACACCTTCTAGGCGAGTAGCCTATATACTTTTAGCTAGACTAGTCTATAAAGGAGATCTAGCAGCGCCTTAAGCTCTCCCGCTTTACCTTAACGGCCTTTTTTAAGTATAACGCGGAGCATAATAGTAGCCGTAACTACCTATATTAAGACTTCCCTAAGCGGTATGTCTTTTATATAAAGCAGCGGGAGTAGCGTCCTTGCTAGCGAGGCACCGTAATAGGCCGTATATATTACTACAGCCCTATTATAGGTAAGAGGTTCTATTTACGGCTACTGCTAATATCCGTTCCCGGCCCTACCTCCTTTAAGAACCTTTATACTATTACTAGTATAGTCTATCTAACCTTCTAGGCTGCCTATATAGCCCTAGAACTACTAGAGGATAACTATAAGTAGATTAATTGCTTAACAGAGGCCGCTATTTTTACCATTAGCGCCCAGCTACGCTCCTTATTTATAACCACTTTACTTTACAGCCCTATTGCAGAGCCAGTTGCTTTATAGGACCGCTTTAAACAGTCTATCTATAATAATCTACCTCGCTTTCTAGCCCGCCAACCTAATACTCCTCCTATAGTTGCTAAGGACGATAACGCCTATCTTAATTACGGCCTATACCTTATCTATTAGATACTTACAGATTAGTAAAAGACACTTATAGACTATAGCCTGCCCCAGTTTTAGCACTAGTGGGGGGTTATTACGGAGGGAAGTAACCTGCTTCTTACAGCGGAGCTATAGTAATACGACCGTATAGAGGAAGAACGCCAGTTTACTAAGCTACGCTAGCAGCTAAATGCGAATTAGGCAGCCTACTTTAATACTATTATTGCCGCTATAAATGCGGATCCGTAAACGGCCCACTTCTTTCTCTAGGGCCCTATAGGCACTAGCAAAACGTTTCTCTATTGCTGCCTCTACTACTACTACCGCTTACGCGGTAAAATCGTTCTTTATATAGCTTCTTCTGGCATTACGGCCCTCCTACTACCCAGCGGCCGTACTACCTACTCCCGTTTTTGGATACCTATCAATCTATATAAAGAGTCTACTTACAATGTCTCTAAAAGGTTAAATCTCGCCAAGCTTTTACGCCGTACCTCTCTACTTATCTGGGATAAGGTGCTAATACAGCACCGCTATTATTTTAAAGCCGTACACCGTATACTTACGGATGTCCGTTTTAACGACTCTACCTTTAGCAGACTCCCTACTATCTTAGGCAGTAACTTTGCTTAGATATTACCTATTGTCCTATAGGGGAACCGCGCAGCTATTATAGGTGCCTGCCTACAGCGGTTATTCCTCTAGCCTACCTTCCGTATACTATCCCTGTGGTTAAATATGTGTGTCCACTAGGGCGAGATAAATTAGCGGTTTACAGCTTAGGTATAAGCCTTATCTTATAATGCAGCCCTAGCCGGCAGTATTACTATCCCACTTAGTATAGCCCAGTTCCAGTCCTAGGAACCCTTTTACGGTTATATATACCCTCCGCAACTACTTACTTAGGTATATACTACTCTTAATACCTTCCGCGATTACGCTATCCTAACTATTTATAATAATACTATAGCTAAGATTAATAAGGCTATCCTTATACGGCTCTATAGCTTCCTAAGCACCTTTTATTTTACAGACTCTGTAAAGCAAAATAGAGAAGAAAATTATATAAAACTGCCGCTAGTAGAGCTCCTATAGATATTTAACCCTAGTAGCCTACCTCCGTTAAAGCTTTCCCTAAAGGTAGGCGCGCCCGTAATCCTTTTACGGAACCTTTACCCTAAGGAAGGGCTCTATAACGGCACCTATATAGTTATTACGCGCCTAGGCCGCCGCTGTATTAAAACTTAGATGCTTAGCAGTAGCTTTTATGGGCAGCTACAGCTAATCCCTCGTATTAAGCTTACCTCTATAGACAAAGAACTGCCATTTATTATTAGTAGAAGGCAGTTTCCAATCTAGCTATACTTTACTATGACAGTAAACAAGTTATAGGGGCAGTCTTTTAACTTTATTGGTGTTAATTTACGTATACCAGTCTTTACGCATAGGTAGTTATATATTACGCTATTAAGAGTAACGGATATACACGGGCTTTCACTGTTACTACCGTAGGGAGGCGATACTGCTACCGCTACTACTACTAATATTATATATTTAGAGGTGTTACTACCTATTACGGGCTAAGACGTGGGGGGATAGTATAGCAGCGGTAGCAGTAGTAGGGTAGTAGTAGGGCAGTAGCAAGGTAGCAGTAGGGCAATAGTAGGGTAGACTAAGTTTAGAAAGCCAAAAGCCCGCCATAATATCTATTTAGAAGTCTTACTTTCGTAATAAGGTATATTATTTTATTATATAACTACTTCTATAATTGCCCTATAGGGCCAGCAAAACTTTTATAAATACCCCGTAGGGCCTAGTAAACCCCCCCCCTTTACCCCCCCTTTACCCCCCCTCCCCTACTCCTCATCTTTATCCTCTAACGACTCCTTTTTAAGCACAGCCACCAAATAGTAGAGCAGCCCTGTAACCCGCCCGCGCCGCCTAAGATAGGGGCAGACGCGGGCAGGCGGGGCCTCTTCCTCCTTATCATCGTTATTATTATCGTCGTCGTTATTATTATTAGCGGCGGCGGCGGCAGCGGAAGGTGCGTGGGCGTGGGCGTGGGAGCGAGAGCGGGAGCGGGAGCGGGCTACAATGGGGGAGGCGGAGGCGGTAGCAGACACTATTATCTCTATTAGTTATGCTTTTTATAGCTTATATTACTAACTTATAGACTTAAAAGGAGTAGCGCGCCCCTTTACTGCTATAATAGCAGTTAGTATAGCTGCCGCGTAGCTAGCCGGCGACTAGCATACACTCTATAAATAGGCCACCGCCCCGTACGTATAACGCACAAGCCTACGGGGCTATCGTACCCCGGCTTTACGCTAGGGCGGCCTCCGTATTCGGGGGCCTAGCCTCTAGGTAAACCCCCTAGTAGACCCTAAAAGCTCTACCTAAGCTAGGAGCCTACCGCAAAGATACACCCTAAACGCGCGGTAGGGGACGTAGCGCCCGCATTATAGCTGTGTTAGCGGCAGCGGCTTTAGCGGCGGCGGTAAGTATAGCAGGCAAGGGATTCTAGGGCGAGAGGGCGGTAGGCTAATTTACGGCCGTAAAGCTGGCTAGGGGGGGAGTAGCGGTAGCGGGGGTAGCGGGAGCGGCGGCGGCAGCGGGAGCAGCGGCAGCGGTAGGAGCGGGGAGGGGTTTGGCGGCAGCAGTAGCTACAGCAGCTATTTATATATTAGTATCTTCTTAAATTCTTAAATTCTTTTATAGTATTAATACTTACCAGCACGCTTATCTGCTAGGACCGAAGTCCTGCGTATAGGCACCTTAGCCCAAGACGGCAGCGGTAAGGGCGAGAAACGGCGGCTGGGCGTAGATATAGCGGCGGCAGCGGCGGTAGTTATAACAGTGGTGGTAGTGGTGGTGGCGGCAGCGGTGGTAGTAGTAGTAGGAGTAGGAGCAAAAGCAGGAGCAGAAGACGCAGTAGCAGCAGCAGTAGCAGTGGTGATAGTGGTGGTAGTAGTGGTGCTGTTGCTTAAGGAAGAAAATGATAATAATGACAATAACGTAAATAGCTATTGTTAATATACGTCACGTAATCAATTATATAAATCTATATTACGCGATTATTATATAAAGGCAGTTTTATATTACTATAAGGTAGCTATATAAATTCTATAGTAGTAAGGTAGTAGTATGGTAGTAGTAGGGTAGTAATAGGGTAGTAGTAGGGTAATAGTAGGGCAGTAGTAGGCAGTAGAGGGCAGTAATAGGCAGTAGAGGGTAGTAGTAGGGTAGTAGTAGGGCAGACTAAATTTAGAAGGACAAAAGCCCGCCACAGGCGCGAGAATTCCGTTAAATTTCCCTAAGGAACCAAATTGCTAGCTATAAGTCAGTAATTTGGAAATTTTCCTTGGAAAATTTAACGGAATTCTCGTAGTACTATACTAACTTATTTTATTATTATATCTTACGGCGTTAAGTATCCTTAATATTAACTTAACCTATAACCTAATTAATCTTTAGATTGTATTCCTGTAACTAAGGCATCCCTAATATTACCTTGTCCTTTCCTAATAGTAAAATATTAAAAGATATCTAGATCTGTCTTCCTTTAATAGTTAGCTAAATAGGTCCTATTTTAAGATTAATAATACTATCTCTATAGGCTATTAGATCTCCTAAAATCGTCACTAATAAATATGGGTGTTCCTTCCTTCTATATAGTAGTCCTATTCTTTTAACTACTGCGGGTAAGATATAGTTCCTTATTACTCTACTATCTATTAATGCCTTAAACTATTAATCTTGCTATTTAACTTATAGATTTAGGTGTTGTTTTTAAATTCCTTTAAGGGTTTAAAGCTTTACTACTAGTTCCCTTTAGTCCTATAGGCCTCTACTTTTCCTAACTACTAGCTGCTAGATCCTATTTATACTTAGTCCGCTTTAGGCTAATACTTAGTTCGCTTCTTTTCTTTAATATACTATAGATAGGTGTTTTCTAAACATTCCCACCATTATTATCTATCTAGGTATTCTTCCGTAAGGAATCTTTTTGGTTAAAGTATTAAGTCCCCTTATTCTTAAACTTCTACTAGGTGCTAACTATATATATACTTAACATTTTAGTATTTTACCTCGTCCGTTATTTAATGCGTTCTTATTAAATATTTCTAATTTTTTTCTTTTAGTGCTTTATGTATGTTATACATATTATCTATATACGCTATCTACAATAGTATATAGTATGCTTAATATCTCGGGTTAACTCTTAGCTTATCTTCACTCTTAAGTTTAAACCTTTTTTTTATTAATTTAAGCGTTATAACTTTATTTATAGGTACTAAGATTTATCTTTCACTTCTCTAGTCCTCTAATTACTCCTCTAAATCCTTTAATGTTATAATTAAGGCTCCTTTAATATGTGTTATAGCCTTTTCTATAATTAGGTGGTCTTAGATAACTCTCTTATCTAACTATATATAGAAATCTTCCTACTTATTATTATGTCGCTGCCTATACTACTTTTAGTATAGCTCCTTAAGTGTATACGCTCTGTCCGTAAGGAAGTATCTTCTTATTACTATATCGTAACAGCCCTTTATGTGTTATTCTTCGAACCTAGTTAGGATTCCTAAATCCTCTTCTTATTCCAGTTTAGTAAGCTACTTAGCTCTTAATGTGCCTGCTCTAGGCCTATTAGTAGTTCTTTATATAGGTGCTTTGTCCCTAGTGCGACCTAATATACTAGATCTCTTATCTAGTTTCTGCTCTTACCATAAGGTAATTCTTACCCTAAATTCCTTTATAGTTTCCTTTCGTTCGCGTCTTATAAGTAGATCCTTAAAGTCGTCTTGCTTTTTGATCTTGTTAATAGTCCTTATTTATATATTAAAGTCTTAGTTTTATAGAATTCTTAATCCTAAGCTTGCTTCTATCTTAAGCCGTGCTCCTACCTTAGTTTAACTAAGCTTAGGTATTCTTATCTCGTTTTAAAAGTCTTAAATCTTACTTATTTTATCTTAAGAGTCTTATACTTCTAGGAATCTCTATCCTAAGCTTATTCGTATATTTCTAAACTAAGCTACTGCCCTGCTTTATCGGTTTTCGTTCGTTATAGGTCCTTAAGTACGCCTTATCTTGTCTTAAGAATTTTAGTCTTCTCTTATCTTATCTTAAGAATCTTAAGCCTTTAGCCTTTTGCCTTTATTAAGTGGTGAATTAGTACTAGCAGTTATCTGCTTGCTTAATCTTTATAAGATACTCTTCCTGCCATCTTATAAAGCAATAGATGCCGTATCTAACGGTGTTATAATGCCCGTTACTAAACCTTACTCTATAGCGGTCTCAGTTTCTACTTCTAATACCAATGTCTTAAGATCTTCTTTCTTAACATCGCTGAATGGATTTTCTTTAAAGTCCCTTTCTAAGTACTACCTTGCTAACACTATACTAAAAGTTACTACTAAATCTTTGTCGCATTTATAGAGCCTATCTTACTCTTTATAGTCTTAGGTAGCTCTTAGTTTCTTTAAACTAGGTTCCTATAGCTAATAGCTTACGCCGTACTTAGCGTCTTTATAAATTCGGCACGCGTTATTATAGTAAAACGTAAAGTGGTTAATTGAATAATCTTTTATTCCTCGTAGTGCATTATTGTCCCTCTGTATATATATGCCATCTGCTAGTCTAGTTCCCTTTATTATATAGTAATTCTAACTATCTTTACAATCTCTGGCAAAATAACCCTATTTTCCGTAATTTATATAAGCTCCCTCTTTAAACTATCTTTTTTATTATAGAGTCCGCCTAAATATCTTCTGCTACTAAGATTCCTAATTCGGCCTTTGCTCCCTAAACCTTTAATTACCTAATTCTTATCCTCTTAGTTTTTATAGTTTCTTACTCTATCTCTTATAGGTTTCTTTAGTACCGCTTAGGTCTATTAGCTCTGCGCCATACTATAGTTTCTAACTTAGCTTTAGTTAATGCGTACTCTGCGCCTTATACAACTATAGAACTCTATCTTAACCTCTTTTAGTCTGCTCCCTTTAGTAGATCCTGTTATTAATCTTTATTACTTAATCTATTAAATCCCTTAGGGTTTCCGCATCTTCTATTAGGATAATTACATCCTAGACTTTAGCCTTAAGTCCTTACTTATACTGTGCCATAAGCGCCTTATTATTCCACTTAACTTATATTGCTAGTGTCTAAAACTACGTTATATACTTAATTACTGAGGTTTGCTATATAATATCTTAAAGCTTTCTTTTTACTGTAGTCGTTGCCTCCGGATCTCTAAACATCTATATAAGTTACTTCGCGAATCCGTCCTAACTTAAGAATATAAACTATACTTCTTGGTTTATAGTTATTATTCCGTTAGCTTATATCTCTATAAGGTAAAATTTAAACTATTTAAGTGCCCTTCCTATTAAGAATAACCCTGTATACGCTATTTAATCTATAGGTATTACCAGCTTTGCTCCCTCCTATATTACCTTAAAGTGCATTTATATAAGGAATCCCTTAAGCTTTAATCGTTCTCCTAAAAATTGTTTAATTAATAGTAACTTAACCTTTACTGCGCTTATCCTATTAACCCTATATTCTAGTACCGTATTATTCGCCGTTAACTAGTTAATTATTTCTTATAACTGTTTAACCGTTACGGGTTGCTATAAGTTAGTGTCCGCTATACTAGTGTCCCCTCCTAACCTTAAAGTAGTTGCCGCCATTAATGGCGTTATAGTGGCTGCTTTTAGTGGTATATTATTCGACTTTTAATACTATAACTAGGTAGTAATTGTGTAACGGAACCTTATAGTAAGTACTACGGTAGGTTCTGTTAATAGGCTAGGTATGTAGGTAATGCGTAAAGTTAATAACGTAATAATAACTAGTAGAGTGGTTACCTAATAGATTAACTCTAATTGTATTCTAAGAATTACTATAAGGAAAGAACTATCTAGAGTAGGGACTGTGGTCCTTTAAATACACAACCGTACTCCTAAGAAATCCTCTCTGTACGTAAGGTATATATGCTCTATCTACTCTGTCACGGATTATATAGATCGTACAGATTATATAGATTACATTACATAACTCGGCTACTATTTCTCGTCACATGGCTCCACTGGCTCTATCCTAGACCGTACCTATATTAACCAACTAGCTTCTTCCAACTCCTCTTTAAGTAGTCGTAATATTATACTTAAAGCGTCCATAACAATAAGGACTATTAATAAACTTATAAAAGCTATAAATATATATATATATATTTTTTGTAAAATAAAAATAAGAATAATATATAATAGATATATTTAAAGCTTTAACTACCCTACTATTACCGCTATTACTACTACTACTACTACCTCTACTATATCTACTAATTCTACTACTACTTCTATTACTCTATTTCCCGCCTTTATTAATACTTTTACTACTATCTAGGCTACTAATAACTATTCTAGCTATTATTATCCCAATAGCTACTACCCTACTCCTCCTCCTTACCTTCTTCCTCCTTTTCCTACTACTACCTATTCTATAACTCTAGATGTTACTACCGTAATAATGTAGAGAGTTCTATAGCTACTAAGGAGGCTACTATAAAGATTGCTGCGGAGAATACTATAGAGGCTGTTAAGGCTGCTATAGACTGCTATAGAGACCGCTACGGAGACTACTACGGAGATTACTACGGAGACTACTGTAGAGACTACTGCGGAGATAACTGCAAAGACAGCTACGGAGACTGCTGTAAAGATAGCTACGGAGACTGCTGCAAAGACTGCTGCGGAGACTACTACAGAAACAGCTGCAGAGATTGGTACTACGGAGGAAGCTGCTGCGGAGATTGCTACCGCGGAGATTCCTATAGAGACTGCTACGGAGGCCGTTATAAAGGGGAGATCTATAGAGCAGTAGTAGCAATAGGTTGTGTACGCGATACGCGGTAGTTATGTACGCGAAAGTTTAGTGTTTATACGTGACAGTATCCGGATAAAGAAGAGCTCCATGTACGGCTCCCCTAAGCCAATTATAGAGCCGTTTGTAGAGCCGTCGTAGAGCCATTGCAGGGTCGTTCGTAGGGTCGTTCGTAGGGTCGTTCGTAGGGTCGTTCGTAGGGCCGTTTGTAGAGACGATGCAGAGCCGTTTATACGGACGATTGTACGTGCGACTGTATGGGCAATGGTAGAGCCGTCGTAGAGACGATGCAGAGCTGTCGTAGAGACGTAGAGACGTAGAGCCGTTCGTAGACGATGCAGAGCGAGCCGTTCGTAGAGACGACGTAGAGCCGTTTGTACGGACAATGCAGAGCCGTTTATACGGACGATCGTATGGGCGACTGTACGGGCGATAGCAGAGCCGTCGTAGAGCCGTCGTAGAGCCGTTGCGGGGCCGTTCGTAGAGACGATGCAGAGCCGTCGTAGGGTCGCTCGTAGAGCCATTCGTAGAGACGGTGCAGAGCCGTCGTAGAGCCGTTCGTAGAGACGATGCAGAGCCGTTCGTACGGACGATTGTATGGGCGACTGTATGGGCAGTAGCAGAGCCGTCGTAGAGCCGTTCGTGGAGCTGTTGCAGAGCTGATCGTGGAGCTGTTGCAGGGCCATTTGTAGAGCCGTTGCAAAGCCGTTTGTAGAACCGTTGCAGAGCTGTCGTAAAGACGATTGTACGGGCGACTGTATGGGCAATAGTAGAGCTGTCGTAGAGACGGTTATAAGACTTCCTAATATATTAGTGCTGCACGTTAGTAGAGCTTTGGAGCTCCAGATAGGCTTTATATAGAGCTTTATATAGAGCTTTTACGGAGTATTGTATAGAGTTTTTACGGAGCTTCGTGTAGAGCTTCGTGTAGAGCTTTTGTAGAGCTCCGTGTAGAGCTCCGTGTACCCCCTATGAAATTTTTTCTGCAGAGCTCTAAGCTTTATATCAGTATAGTATTACTTAGCTTTAAGATATATAGACGAAAGTAGTACCATTTTAAAGCGCTTTATAAGGTATATAAAACCATATAAATAGAAATCCTATATACCTACTATTGGGGGGTATATCGTAAGTATAAGTTAAGATCGCGAGGTCGCAATTTAATGGGGTAGTACGTGGGTAGCATGTTCCCTTATTAGGTAACCTAAACCAATTTTTAACCAATTGGACTCTTAGGTTTAACCTAAACTTAGTATATATTAGATGCTAGAGCCAGTATATAGAAATATTAAGCTATTAGTTTATAAAGCAAACATATATAGAGGGTAAAAAGAAGATAAATGGTAAGTTTTAAAGATTATTAGTTATAAGGACATTAATAACAAAACATAGTATAAGGTAACAAGAATTCCGTTAAATTTTCCAAGGAAAATTTCCAAATTGCTAACTTATAGCTAGCAATTTGGTTCCTTGGGTAAATTTAACGGAATTCTCGCGCCTACGGCGGGCTTTTAGCTTTCTAAACTTAGTCTACCCTACTACTACCCTGCTACCGCCCTACTGCTGCCAGTACTGCTATTGCTACCACTACTACTACTAACACCACCGCCACTGCCGCCACTGCCGCCACTACTGCTACTGCTACTGCTGCTACTACTTCCACCACCGCCACCACCGCTACCGCTACCACCGCCAATTCTAGTACTGTTCTTACTGCTCCGTTTCCCGCTCTCGTTAATACTCTAGCTACTATTTAGGCTGCCAGCGACCGTCCTAGCCACTATTATCCTAGTAGTTAATATCCTACTACTCCTTCTCCTCTCCTCCCCCCGCTTTTACTCTTACTCTTATTACTACTGCTCCTATCTCTATACCTACTGTATAGCCTATACCCGCTAGTACTTATATACCCGCTACTAATAAAGCTGCCGCCGCTACACCTGTTATTGCACCCGTTGTTACTTACGCTATTTATACTATTCCTCTTATTATAGCTGCTCCTATAGCTTAATATCCTAAAGGTAATTATCTATAGTTAATAGCCGCCGCTTAAACTAATTAAGCGGTCCCTAGCCCTTAGATAACCGTATAGTAGTATAAACCTCCTCTTCGCCAGCTTACTGTACCCATTGCTATAAATATATATACGTTAACTCCCGTAACGAAGGCTAGGGCTAATTCTATAGCGTTTACTTAGACCTTTAGTATAGAGCTTTCTTATTTATATAGCAGATCTTATAAGTTTTAAACTAACTAAATTGGAATTATTAGCGCCGCTAGTTACAACTAGAATAGTAGCGTAGAGACTATTACGGAGACTATTGCGGAGACTGCTGTAGAGACTGCTGCGGAGGCTACTATAGAGGCTATTACGGAGGCTGTTGCGAAGGCTATCACGGAGGCTATTACGGAGGCTGTTGTAGAGGCTGTTATGGAGGCTGTTACGGAGGCTATTGCGGAGGCTGTTGCGGAGGCTGTTATGGAGACTGCTGCGGAGACTACTACGGAGGCTATTATAGAGGCTATTGGGCCTGCTTCTTCTCCTTCCTCTCCTTTTGCCTATACTAGTAGTAAATATATATAGTAATACGGAGACCGTTAGAATTAAAGGGGTATTTAGAAATAGACTTAGCGTAATAATAACGGTTATAAAATAAGCGGTTAAGAGGGAGATCTATAGAGTAGTAGTAGAGTAGTAGTAGTAATAAGGGTTGCGTACGCGGTAGTTATATACGCGGTAGTTATATCGCGGTAGTTGTGTACGCGGTGGTTATATACGCGTAGTTATATATATACGTAACAGTTTCTAAATAGAGCTCCGTGCATAGCTCCCCCTAAGCCGTTAAAGAGCCGTTTATACGGATAATATAGAGCTATTAAGCTGTTACGGAATTGCTCGTAGAGCCGCTATACGGCTAATTGTAGAGCTGTTCGTAGAGCTATTTATAGAGCCGTTGTAGAACCGTTCGTAGAGATAATGCAGAGCCGTTTATACGGACGATTGTATAGGCAATAGTAGAGCCGTCGTAGAGCCGATTATGGAGCTGTTGTAGAGCTATTCGTAGGGCCGTTGCAAAGCCGTTTGTAGAACCGTTACAGAGCCGTTATAAAGACGATTGTACGGGCAACTGTATAGGTAATGGTAGAGCCGTTATAGAGGCAATGCAGAGCCGTTACAGAGACGATACAGGGTCGTCGTAGACACGATATAGGGCCGTTCGTAGACACAATGCAGAGCCGTTTATACGGACGATTGTAGGGCGACTGTATGGGCAGTAGTAGAGCCGTCGTAGAGCCGTTCGTAGAGACGATTATAAGATTCCCTAGTATATTAGTACTGTGTGTTAGTAGAGCTTTAGAGCTTTAGATGGGCTTTAATTAGAGCTTTATATAGAGCTTTTTACGGAGTATCGTACAGAGTTTTTAGAGCTTTGTGTAGAGCTTTTATAGAGCTCTGTGTAGAGCTCCGTGCACCCTAGAGCCCCAAAACTTTATATTAGTATAATATTACTTAGCCTTAAGGTATATAGACGAAAGTAGTATTATTTTAAAGCGCTTTGCAAGCTCTATAATCTATATAAATTTTAATTTTATTTACCTACTATTATAGGGTGTATTGTAAGTGTAAGTATGGGTCGCAATTTAATGAGGTAGCATGTAAGATTAGGTGACCTGCACTAATTTTCGACCAATTAAAAACTTAGGTCAAATTGTAATTTAGTATATATAAGAATATATATAAGATATAAGATATAAGAAGTAGATAGGCTATAATAAGACTACCTAGAAACTACTAGGAAATTTTAAGAATGCTATAGAAAAGGTATAAGAGTATTAAAAGAGAATTGTTAGATAATCTGTATTCTCTAAAGGCGTAGGTCACGTGCACGAGTCACGTATATAGAGCCCGTGTACTATAAGGTCTGCTTTATAGCTTAAAGCCCTAGGGGCTTACAATTATCCGATTAACGATCAAGTTAAGATCATTAATTAATTAACCCATTTCATTAATAAATAGCTCTATATGCACTTCGTAACAGTTATAAGCCCAGTCCGCCGACATAAAAAGCTATTTAACTATTACTTAATTATTTAAAGAGATTCTACCTCATTGTTAGACTCTGACAGAAATCCTACCTTAATCATCACAGGATAATTCGTCTATGAGATTCTACAAGAGTCTACCTTAATTATTATAGGATAAGATTCTACGAGATTCCACCTTATTATTATAGGACGATCCTAATAATAAGGATAATCCTAATAATAAGGACGATCCTAACGACAAAATACTATCTTAATTCCTCCTTTGCCTATTAGTTAAATGACTCCACCGTTAAGTTTATTAACTATAATCGTCCTTAATAAGCCAGAAGACTAGGAGCGATAGCTATAGTAACTCTAAGCCCTTATAGATTAGCGAATTTAGGCCCATATTAACCTAGACAATATAATACCTTAATAAGGTCTACTATAAGAACCAGCCTATCTAGAAGTTATAGATTTTAATGAGAATGTAACCTTATATGCATAGCTTTTAACAAATTAACAGAAAGCGTACAAGAATAGTAGACGATACTACGACTAGGATATAAGGTATTTCCTAAAACAAGAGGAGCACCTTTAATAGATCCGAACCTAGATTACGTCTATAGTATTAATTTAGAAGAAACTACTGCTTAACCCTTCCCTTATAGTTAAAGAATGGCTATCTTAATTAAAGGAGAACATAGAACCTACCTTGTTGTTCGTTAGGAAGAAGGTATAATACTAGTATATAGAAGCCCTTAAGGGGTTTACACACTTATTAAATTTAAATTAGTGGCTAGATTAATGGGAATATATAATAGTACTAGGAGAGAAGTATAAGATCCCTTAAATATTAGATAGAATCTAGCTTTAAGATTTAGCAGAAGTTATTTAACCTTTTAGCGACGCCTACTATATAAAGTATACTACCGAGTTAAATAACCCTTAGAAGTTAAGATCTTTTAAATACCGCAGAGTAGTAAAGGAGCTATAAGAAGGACTTAGAATACCCTTAAAGAAAGCTAATACTACTATAAAAGGGAGTACCTTTAATGCAGACTTTGTAGAGCAAGCTATAATAGATTACTCTAATACTACTAAAGGTCTAGGGAAAGGAACCTTAGCACGTATAAGACGCTCAAAGAGAGCTAGGTCACTAGTAGACGAGGAGACGTCCCATAAGAAGCTACTACCTATATACTTAGCGTGCGAGAAACGAGGACATTCCCTTTAAGACTATTGGTATTTATTTAAAGATAAGAGACCTAAAGGAGTCACAATCGGAGATGCTCGCATTAAAAGGGTGCTAAAGAAGGTAGAAAAGAATAAGGATCTCGCTAAC
>Ga0307515_10010007_pt1 | contig 18259 bp, 13 predicted proteins | sample 17_EM_MG_FD_194513 | JGI IMG/M metagenome (GOLD analysis project Ga0307515, IMG submission 194513) | Populus trichocarpa ectomycorrhiza microbial communities from riparian zone in the Pacific Northwest, United States - 17_EM | ecosystem: Host-associated > Plants > Roots > Unclassified | place... | reverse complement strand
AAAAAAAAAAAACTAAATGATTCATTGTAGCTAGGTTCATTGTACTGGATTTGAATAATGTGAGGATTATTTTTGACACTTTTAAATAAAATCAATCAAATTGCTATTGAAAGCAATAGAGTTTTTTTTTATAAGCAAATATTTATTATTATCATATTAATTAGGCATAATCAGTCTTTTATCGTTTTGGTAACAAGATTAACTTATTTTCAAGAGTAAAATTTTAAAAAACTTGCGTTCATATGTTTTTTTATATTTTTATTTTTTAAAAACACAATTTAATAACTAAATTATTATTAAAATAAATTTTTCTTTAATTTACGTGTTTTTGTCTTTTCATTCAAGTATTTTTGTTCTCCCTACTATCCATCGAAATGGGCTTTGATTTTATTTATTTTTTGCCTTTCTATCCTTTCCGCTTCCAAAATTACAATTGTTTTATGTCTCTTAAGTTGGTGAAGAACTATTATAAATTAATAAAATATATATGTATGGCATATATGAATCAGAAAAGATATTCAACCTACAAATTTAATGATAACAAACGAATTTAAAGATAAGAGGTTAATCCTATGACGTTAGATTTACTACTAGTAATTTAACTGAAAAATAATTTCTTAGATCTGCTCAATCACTTATTCTTGATAGCAATTAAACTGCTTTGTTTTAAACTGAAAATTCCAAGCAATTTTTTTTTTTTAAAAAAAACAAATAAAAAAAAGAACCCAATCGGTCTGCATCTACATTTGGCACCTATTGTAACACTATGTTTTAAAATGTAATTGTGATTATTTTTTAAAATATTTTTTTATTTGAAAATACATTAAAATAATATTTTTTTATTTTTTAAAAATTATAATGTTCTAAAAATATTAAAAATATATTAATTTAAAGAAAAAATAAAAATTCTAACTTTTTTTAAAAATATTTTTTAAACACAAAAACAAAATCTAGAAGTAAATAATGCCTGAACGTACCATGCAAACAGGAGAGCGTTGGGCAGAGAGACAAATAAGCATGCAAGTGCTGACCAGCAGGGATAAGTTTCTGAAACAAGAATCAAACTTTTCAAGAAAAGAAAAGTATATACATTAAAAATAAAGTGAACAAATTAGCTTTACAAAGCAACTGGTGGAAGTTATCTCAGTCAATGAATACTTGAATAGAATCAACCCGAACGCCCCCAACCCAACAAAGAGGGGAAAAAAACAAAAAGCAAAGGAAAAAAAACCTAGCACCCAATAATCAACCCTGGTGTGGTGGAAGCATGGCCTCATTAGCAGCTGTGCTCTCCCCCACAATAAAGGGCCCAGGTTCAAACTCAACTCTTTCAAACATAAGAAAACCCCATCCATGGAACCCCAAACACGCAGCTCAGCATCGTAGCAATGTCTGTATAGCATCACGTTGAGCCTGTGCCAAACTCTGCAATTTCAAACCAAAACAACTGGATTTTCAATTCCTTCCATGAATGCTAAAGTAAATTGTCGAGAATATGACTCAAATGCATGAACCGGAATGTAAGTCAACCTGGCAAAGATGATCAAATAGCTGTCTGTTGCTATGAACGAACTTTGCAAAGAAGTCCGCAAGATAATTTACCAAGTTAATCTGCTAGGAATATTTCAAGAAATTAAAGCTGTATGTGACACTTCAAATATTCAAAGAACTCGAAGAAAAAATATTGAAAATTCACACCGCCCCCCCCCCAAAAAAAAAAGAAGGATAATGCTGAAAATTACCCCATTGAGCTGATCGGAAACACTCAATAGATCATCATCATCCCAATCCTCTTCATTCTTGAATATCACAAAAAATTGGTCAGTATTGGAGAAGTAAAAGAGAGAAGCAAATATAAAATAACATGATGTGAGGAAAATACAATGAAAGAATAGGAAATTTCTCATCAGAGAGAAGAAAATATAAAATAACAAGATATGAGGAAAATACAACAAAAGAACAGGAAAAATTTCATCAATTCACCTCATTATATGCTTTCGCCATTGCTTCAAGTTGGCCATATGTAGTTCTGCCGAATGATGGAGCAGCAGCAGAGGACAGCAAACTATCATTAGACTCTGCCACCCCTCCTTGAATTTCTTCCCAGTCGCTCTCCTGCCACAACAGTTAGCTCAAACCTTAAAAGAGTCATATTCCTTGCAGCTACGAGGACAATGACATTAAGGAAACCTGAAAATGACGCCCCTACCTCATCATCAGCCATTGCCTGTTCTTGGAATTCAATCACGGTGTCTGCCAGCAAAGCCAATATCTGCAGCAAACAGGACAAGGAAAGCGCCCAAATAGTTGATCACATATACCAATCAAACTTTGAACAGAAAAGTAAAATTGTGCGCTCTTGGTTTAAATTTATTACCTAAGAAAATAAAAATACCACAAAATGCAACAAACTAATAGCTATAGTCAAGACCATGTTTTTTTTCCCTTTTAAACTATGTAATATATCCTTTACATATTGGTTATAGAGTTTTATTTTTTTTAGATTTGAAAATAATATTTTTCTTTTGCATACGGGACATTATGGAAAGGAAGAAGAATTACATTATTCATATTTTTTTAAGGGTTAACCTGCTAGACGATGGTAAAGCTAAAAGAGGATATCTGCAAAACTGGTCCTTTTGGAAAGAAGAAAAATCAGTGTGAAGGGAGGAGCTTGCTTTCTCAAAATCTTGTATAGAACATTGCTACGAGTTAAATTGCAAAAACATTGCAAAGAACAGTAAATGTTTTTGTGGAAGCAACACCAATTGTGATTTATAAATGAATAGGAGTGTTAAGATATATGGTGAATGTGAGATAAAGAAAGCAATTGACTTCTGTTCACAAATAATTTTGAAATTCTTGCCAACGGATAACTTTCTATCCAAAAGATTCAATGTCATCAATTTAGATTCATAGGTACCTTTACAGGAAGAGGCACTAAAGTCCACTGATCAGGGGCCAATTTAGCTTTTGACCGAGTGGTAATTCCTGCAGCAGACTATTGATAAAAAGAGTAAGTTCTTAAAACAAGCATGCATCCCTAAACATGTGCATTCAGAGCTTAATGGTATGGATGAACCTTTAGATGTCCTAGCACATTAACTTTATTCAATTCAGCGTGCCTAGTGGATAGCAACAAGGCCAAAGCACTGGCTGTGACCTTAATTTGATAAGCCCCTTGAATCTCGCCTACATTCAATCAAAAAGTTGGGAGTTCAAAATCAATGTAAGTTTATTTTGACTACCATTGATTGCTTGGAAAACAATGACAGAAACATTACAAATTAGTTGCAGACATTATGCTTCATCAAAAACAAAGACACAAGACATGTTTTATAATTAGTTCATCCAGATATAAATAAGTTGAATGCAAGATAATTGAACCCTCAGACATTGTAAATCAAGCGCATTAAAATATTCAAAAGAGGACCTCAAAAAACAAAAAGCCCACTAACCTGAACAACTAGCACATACTGGAAAAATATATGCAAAGGTAATGGCTACCATGCAGGTAGTGAAAAGTTTCACTATCCTTCCATTTATGATTTTATTCAAGCCTTCAGGTATTAAGTTCCTTCCAATCCTCTAAATATGAAACTTGGGAAAGGATGGAATTCAGACAAACAACTTAGATGGACTCATGAATACTACTTTGAGATTCAAACGATTAGGATCAGTACTCTTTTTGCTTAATCCATATTATTTAAATGAAATGCGGTAATTAAACTCAAAATAATCCTGCTTAAATATTATGATTCCATCAATTTATCAAATCAAATTCAACATTAAAATCTAGCCAAGGCGAGTACTGCACAGGCAATATTTCAAACAGAAATTGATTAATTAAAAGTTATCACTAGAAAACAATGACAGAGAGGACAGAATAAAAAAAATTGAATGTAGATTAGAAATGTGTGGCCAGGAGAATAGCATTATCACCTTAACATATCTGTAAAATAGGAGCACAAGTAATTGGGAAGCATACTTACCTTGCTTCTGAGTCCATTCTGACATCACATAAACAAAGGAGTTTTCATAGCCTTCAGCTGGTATACCAATCAGCATATCAATAAATTGCTCAACATGAGGAACACTCATGTGGACCTGTGTTTTAAACAAGCATAACGTTCTAAAGTCAATCCATGAAAACCAAATGAAGTGCCTGTGAAATCTTGGCCATAGCAGCTAATAAGAAAGCAGCGGGTGTCAATAAAAGAGAATAGAACAATTCACAAACTTTCAAGCAAGGCAAATGATTGAAGCCCAATTAGTAGTAAAATGATTGTCAGCTTAGCAAGAATGATTATTTGACAATATCTTTTATCATTGGCCTACTTGGCAACAGAAAGTTGACACTTAAGAGTTTGAGTTGACACAAATCGAAGTAATGAATATTGAAGGCCACGTACCAATCTAGCAAAAATAAGCAATAATGAACTTTTCAACCCCACTATTTGAGCTGACTGCATTCGTCTAACAAGAGCAGTAACTAGATCTCGGATATGCATTGCCATTTGCAATGGTAGATGTAAAATAAGCTGCAAAATGTAACTCCCAACAAAAAGAGATCCAGAGCTTTCCATACCAGGGTCGAGAAGCCTGCAGACCCAAGAATTTAATTAGCATTAAGAAACAAAATTGTACAGAAAGTTCACGATCTGCGAGAATCATTTTTGTCATAAAGTTCTACATGGGGTACCATCAAGAAACCATGAAGTCACTGAGAAGAAAAATTACATGTACATTTTACAAAATTAGATGTCAGTATTCCATTTATGGACCAGAAAAAAATTTAAATGTGCTAAGCAACCAGGTATCTCAGTTTAGGAAATCTGTTGTCCTATGCCAATCTGCATTCATGATCGGCCTTATTATATATATAAAAAATTATGCTTAATATGTTAAATCTAATTTTAAGATATTTTTTCGATTTCATCTAACTCATGGCAGAAAAGAACTTGTCTTGCATGAGCTTATCTCAAACTCCAATTTTTTTTTATATGTTGGAAAGAACAGTTACACAACTTAGAAATAGAACACAGAAGCAACAAGATCCCCAATAAGTATCATTCCATCTTTTCCCTTCAGAACACACGAATCAAGGCATTGAGTACTTAGAATCTAACAAACTTGAACACCTGATAAAAGTTAATGCAATTCCTCAAGGTTTCAGAAGAATAATAAACATAATAAATAAAAATGTACAAAAAATATAACCAACCTTGAAGCTGCATCAAGCAAACTTCTCATTGTGAATCCAGAATCAGCAGCCCAAGAAAGTATTTCTTCTCTCCCCCCGGATATAAATGAAGCCAGACATTGTGTGGCATTCTAGTCAATGATGCAGCAAAACTGAAGTCATTTCTACACTATCCATATACAATACAAGTATGAAAATTAAATACATGTCTCAGGAAAAAATAAACCTGCATTTCACTGTGATCATCACTTTGAAGGACTATTCGAATAACAGCATCAAAGCAAGTATCATATATGGCTTTTATGATATCACTTGGAGCATTCTGCATAATGCTACCACAAAATGAAATTAGCAGAGCATGCCTCATGATGAAAAGAGGGTTCAAAGATCAAAGAGAATGTTCAACGTAATAAGTGTGGTGTGATAGATTTATAGATGCATAATATTATCCTCATCAGGATTGACTTGCCTTTAATAGCATAGTCACCAAATCAAGTGATCCGGCCACCAATCCATCAGGCTGCTGGTAAGGCTATAATGACCATGGAAAGACATGAAAAACAAGTGCTTTAAATCACTATTGAAGAATTGCAACACAATTTAGTTTAACATAGCTTTTACAACCATACTTTATTTAATATTGGTCCGATATGCGGCAAAATTCGAGAAACCAATGGATGAATACCACCAGGAGCATTTTTCAAGGCCTGGACAAATTATTTGAAAGTATACAATTAGTTAAGCATTGCTAAACAAATAAGTGAACTCGATACCATCAATCATCAAAGCCAAGGTAAAAGCCCCAAAAGATATCACCCCAAGCAAGATCAATTCAGAAAGTCAGAGGGGCACCACCACCTCTGGTACATTAAAACCTCCCAAGGACTTTAAAACTGTAAACTTTAAAGATGTTTAGAATTCAGTTGATAAACTAGCTCACAGATCAAAAACAGAATGGGCCTACCCTCTCCCTTTTAATGTCCTTGGGACTTAAAATGGGCACTGGCATGGATAAAAATAGATACTAATAATTTCAATTTTTTCTCACCCGTGATCATATTTATATCTGTGCTTGCCTTTGGATATTAATTCATCAGGCTAACTCAGAATATCAAAAGGCATATAAATAATAAATCACACATTCACCAATTATGTTCAACAGTCAATCACATCCATGAAATGTGAATAATTGACAAATAAAATAGAAACAAAACAGGAAGAAAATATTGCACATAAACAATAAGCACATGTGAAGAAAGTGAATCAAGATACCCTGACAGCTGTAACACTTCTCCCTAATAAACTAAAAAATTAGGAGAAGAAGAAATTTAATATCAATACCTCCAGAACCTCAATGGCATCAATACTGAGAAAAGGATCAGAAACATACAATGCCCATGTATTAAGAACTACAGGTGAGACAACAGACTCGAATGATACTGCTGCTTCACGAACTGCAATTTCACGACTACAGAAGCTGAGATTGCAGATAGGCAAGAAACTGGAAAGGCTTCAGAATAATTTACAATTATGTCCATACCCACCTGCCTTAATAGATGCTTGCAGTGTTTCAAGCACCAGGTGTAATGTTTCATCAGATGCCTATGAAGCAGAATCAAACAGAACTAATAAATGTACATTCAGCAATAGTATTGAAGAAATCTTCTTGCAGCATTACCTGATGAAGAAGATCTGTGAGAGATGAAAACAAGCCCATCAGTTGAGGCTGAATATTTTCTTTGTTAGCTTCAGGCAGGAGTTGAGAAAGTGCCTGACAAGCACCCATCTTCACAGGTGGAGGCCTGCTAGGATAAACATTTGTCAAAAGATATTTATCACTCTTAAAAAGAAAGGTAATTTTTTTTAAGTAATCATGGATGCTTACACATTCATGCCAACTCCCTTGATAGCAGCATGGAGGAAATGCTCGAGAACTCCATGGCTGATCTGTATGATACTAAAAATTAATATTTTTTTAAAGGCAATGTAAACTTAGTAACACAAGGAAATATTGTATAATTACCACAGAGGAGAACTTAGCAACTGATGTAAAAATACGTGCATAAAGAAAGGGATATTCATGCACCCCTGCAAAACAAAATAATTGCACAAAAATTGTGCCTATAAATGAACAATCCGAACAAGTATTGGCACAAAATAAAACAGAAGAAAGAAAACAGATTTATACCTGTTCCAACATCTATAGTGACAATCTGCTCTACAAGGTTTCCTAAATTCACACTGATCATCCCTGATGCCTATAAAATAAAGTGAACACTATGAAAAAATCATATGCTCCACATAAAACAAAAGTGGTTTCCAACCATGCTTATCAGAACACAACAATAAGTGATGTCAAAAGAAATACCTCTGCATCAAGCAATTGGTCTGAGAGATCAGCCAAAGCAAAGAGGATAGACTCCCTTATCTACCAGATTTTACCATGTCAAGATGGATCAACAGAAAAGGTAAGATGACTGAAAAGAAAATACAGTTGAAATGATGGATAAAGTATTAGATTAAACTACAGAACAAAGTCTTTCACACAGATCATAAGCAGGCATGTGAAACTACATAGCAGCAAATATTTTGGAGCAAATCAGTTGACCAGATCAAACATTTGGATCCTGAGGAAGTCTCATGTGTGCACTTAAAGTGAAGAAAAAAGAGCATGAAATTTCACTTCCCAAATACCAAGAGTAAAATAAAATAAAAGAGACTGCACAGACTCATTCCAGAAACTTCACTGGAGATATGGATGGCAAAAGACAACAATTTGACAATACTGCCATCACAGGTGCAGTAAAATAGCTCACGCCCTTATGCAGTAAATTTAAGGTTTATTAAATGAGTCGGAGCTGTACAGAGAGAATCAAAGAAATCATTTTCTCCACAGGGAAAGTAATACAATACCACAAGAAACGCAAGTCAATAAACAATCTTGAAAGATTAAAACTAAATTCAAGCACAAAATACTTCGCGAGGTCGTTTAGAACTATATATATAAAAACAGATCATGAGAGCCAATTCTCTGGAAGGACAATTTATTTGATAATCAATATTCAATGTTATTTGAATAAGAAAACCTTCAAAATCCAAATTTAAACACTAAATAATAAACAATATTCTCAAATAATGCTAAAATCACACAACATTAAAATTCCTAACTATCAAATATTAGATCTGATTACTATCTTTTTTTCATTCCCTGACACAAAGGTTATGTAACACAACCACAGAACAGTCACATTGATGGTTCTGTGAAGTCTGGCCAACAGTTAGTTCTCCAACTGTTGCACTTACCTGGATTTTTTAATAGCAAAGTTCTTTATAAAGCTACAAGCACAGCAGCTTAAATGACTGTTGTGATGAATTTGCAGAAGACTTAGAAATTTCATTCTAAATGCAAAGGAAAAATATTAAAAGGGAGAGATTCAGTGGAAGTAGAAGTGTTACAGCCCCAACTACAGGTCATTGGCCATAAATTGCAAATTGAACTATTCATGGAATAAATACAAAGAAAGGCAAAACCTTTACTTACTCGCCACCAAGCTGCTGAACCAGCAGCCTTTTCTCGTTCAGACTCATTGAATCTCTCTCTCATGGCATCTATAATGGCATAAATTCCTTCACTGCCAAAAGAATTCACCACCTCCTCTAGCAAAAGTACACCTGCCGATAGCAATTTTAAGATGGTGAAGAGCATCAACAAAAACCTAATGATTTTTCATTCGTTAAGTGGCAGGGGTAGTTACTGGGACTCAAACTTAAGACCTGTCCCATCCCATACTTTATAGAAGCAAGTACCGCTGGGTTAAATACCCATTGGCAAAGCTCCATATTGGACTAAAATCCTACATCTGTAGAAAAGTAGATGAAAGCAGGAATAACTAAACTCCAGTAAAACCATTTGACATCGGTACTCATAACCCTTGCACACAATGCCGAAAAGGACAGCAAGTAAAAAATTGTACCATTCACATAGTCAATCAACATGTAGAAATTAAAATATTTTCAACTATGAATCTTTCAGAATGGCAAATTACAGCAGAAAAAAAAATATTATCAGAGATCATTTTGATAGGGACGGTGACATTGAAATAAAGCAAAACGTATAAGCAGAAGCAGAAGAGATGCCACAATTGCATGTTATGGCACTCAGTGAAACACTCAAAACTAGAAGAAAGTGACAAATATATGTACTTCTATAAATTTCAAAACCATGTATAGAACATATGCATTGCTATAAATTTCAAAACATTTATAGATAACAGAACTTCTGTCAAAAGATAAGTTTATCCAAACACCCATTCAAATCCCAATTGACCCCCTGTTTGTATCTTCCTCCGTTTTGCCACTCCATGCTTATGAGAGGTTGGGGATGGATCTCCTAAGTTCATCCAAAAAATACTTTTCAACAAAACCCAAAGCCAAACCAAACTCTTTCCACATGTTTGTTTGGTGTGGCTCAATGCAATGCTGAAGACAGAACATGTCAATCAAAACCCAAGAAAAATTAAGACCAGATTGCCTCAACACTCTAAGAGTCATTTTGCACCTTGCATATATTCCATCAATGTGTTTTCTCAACCAGTAGTTGCATTAACTGAGATCATGCTTTATCTGCGAGTGTAAATTTGGTTATAATTCTAAGAATCGTCATTACTATTTCTAAAGCTTCTTTAAATTGTCCAAAATTCCTTCTTTTAGAGCTGCTTTAAATTTGTCTGGAATTCCCTGATTACTGTTGTTTCATTATTCCCCAAAATGAGCAATTAGACCAACATATTCAAATTCGTTACTAGTTTGCACTTTTGCAACATAATTATCAGATATACTAGTAGCAGCCAATTCGGTTAAAAACTACATACCAGAAACACGACAGCTATAAGTAGCATCATCCTCATCAGCAACAAATTGGTTTGCATCCCTTGACCAAGTATGAACCTATATAATCCATATGTAGAACTGATGAGCAACAGGAAAAAAAAACCTGAACAGGAAGGCATTTTTGATAGCACTAAAGGGTTTAGGAGCCATGGTAAGTGGAAAGCCAGTGGTATCCCAGGTCATGGTTCAACTCTTGCCCTCAGATGGCCGCTACTCACCCTTCTTGTGGTACCATTTGAAAGGCCTGTGGGTAAAGTAAAGGGCTGGCCTACTTGGTGCAAACCTTAAGTAGTGGCAGGCTAGTTGTGGTGGCCCAAGGCCACACAAATGCCTCACTTCCTTGTAAATATATATATATATATAAGTGTTTTGATTAAGAGTCTTTCCCTTGACAGGGAATAGACAAATCATGCTCTACCTAAACATCTGCATATATCTAAACAAATGCATTTATCCACAATCACCATTAAGTAACACAACAAAACAAGGACATATAATGGGAATATGTTGTAGAAAATTACTTGTTGTTCTGTCATTTGCAGGAAAGCTATAGTGTAATATGCCAACTCCTTGATGTTATTCTTAACTACCTGCATGAACCAGGTTTCATAAACATAATGTAGAAAAAAGACGGCACAAACAAAATCAAAGACTTTGAACAGCACCTTCATTAATTTTGCACTGCCCACAATGGTCAACAAAAACTCAAAAAGCTGCATATACAAAAGCACGTGTAAGGAACCATCTGTATGAAAAGCTAAAACAGAACATACATGCATGGTTCTGAGCATTTCAAAACAAAAGGTTCTTGATAACAAATTCCATTTGTTTCTATTGATAAATGATCAGTGGCCAAAGTCAGACATAAAACCTTCAAACAAAACATACTCAAAGTATTATACATGCATCGTTTACTCAAAACCTACTCCTAGAAAACAGTATCTTTACCATCATTCCATGGCTACTTAAAAACGCTTGCCTTCGTGAAAAGAAAAGGAAAACAAGTCAATACATGTCAGGCCAGTATTGTAAATTTTGTGACTTCTTGATTGGGAACCCTAAAATATTCATACAATTTCCAGCATGATTGTCCAATATTCCATGACACAGTTATTTTCAGTTACTGCTATTGTTGTCATCAGATTAAAACAAGCAGTCATGCACAACTCTTTTCAGACAACATGCATGAATAGCATGAACTTGAAGGCTGATTCATCATAATTTACTATCTATTTAGCCAGATAACACAGTTTTTTTCTGATTTATTAGCATAATAAATGGGAGAATTTACCCCCTTTTTCTGTTCTTTGACCAAACTTATACTAGCCTTTCCCAAGTGAGTATCAACCCCAATAGATAATGTTTCCAAGTTTCCAACCGAAACACAACCACCAAAGAACATATGATTAGATAAAAAAAAAATTCTATTGGATTTAGGATGAATTGGAGTTTGAAGTTAAAACCCAGCAGCCTTTTTGATGGGGTATTTGAGCTATCGGTACAGCTGCCTGACTAAAACTGACATACATCATATATATTTTTATTGTTATATAAATTTATGTAATTTTGTTTTAGAAAGTATAATAAAAGACATGAATATATAATGTAGTAGTAGATATTGGTGTGATGATTTTTCCTTCTGTTGTTCATTAACATGTATAGTTACAAACAATTTACTTTTTATTGTCATTTTTTGTGGACATCTAGTTTTATAGTTAATGTATGATGAACATTTTAATTAGTTTACTAGGCATTTAGCAGGGAGGGTTAGAGTTTGGGATGGAACAGGCTTAGGATGCGGGTTTTCTATATAGACCTTGGTTCAGGTTAGGTATTTTCACAGGTACCGATACTGTTGCCATCCCTACTCAAGGAGGCTACTTGGTGTGTAAAGAAGAAAATGGCAGTAAATAATATTATACTTTAACCTTTAACTGACAATTCATGCAAAATCATTGACATGAATCACATTGCATGTGATCAATCAATCTATCCCACAGCCAGTAACCTTAGGGCAATTTGAAACTTCATCATGCAAAATTTCATTGATATTTAACTTAAAGAGCATCTACATATATGTGTATATGCATGTGTACATATTATATAGTAATCTAGAAATGTTAATACGATTACCTGGATGACAAATGCATCAAGACTTTTCTCAGCACCATCAGAGTCATATCTATCTCCATAGGGATCTTCTGTACATTCAATTGATGACCGCACGTACACACTTAGAGATGTTACAAATGTTTGCCACAAGGGTCCAACTATCACTGCAATAACACAACATGGTTGTTGGATGGGAAAATGCAAAATAACAAATTAGCAAATGGCAGAACTTCAAAATAAATGAAAAGAAAGCTGCTTTGAACATAATAAATGAACATATACCCATGAATTCACTTTCAGTAAGGCTAGGGAAATTCTGAACAAACTGATTCAAGCACTTTAAAACCTAGGGAGCACAGAATTAATATCAGCCACTAACTCATTTCGACAAACAAGGATAATAGACAAAGATTTAGATCAAAAGACTGAATTAACCTCCATTCTCAAGCTCCAATTATCAGGATCTTCAGGTTGCATAGGCGGTTCTAAGATAACAGAGAACTGATCCATCCATGGTTTAAGCATTGGTGTTATCAAGGCACTGATTTCTGTCTGAACATAAATGTATTAATCTTTCAATAAAAGATAGAGCAGGTTAAAAAAGATAACAGTCTGAAGCAAGTGGAAACTAGATCAGAAGTAAAAAACATACCTTATATACACCACTCATGATCCCGAGCACAGACACGCAAGAATAAACTATTGTAAGGGCTTTCGTACGCAAGTAGTTGTCATAATTCTGCTTAAACAGGTTCTGACATAGTAAGTCCACGGGATGAACAGGAGTATGGTTTTGCCATCAAGAAAGCAACTTTAACAGATTGATACTGACTACTTTCCATACACAAAATTAGGGTCTACTCATATACCAAACTGTGATGCAGAATCCTGAAAATATCTATGAGAAATACAAGGAAGAAAAGAGATACATGGGTAATTTCAAATCATTTAAGAATGAATAATATCTCTCAAGAGAACCACAGTATGTCACCCATCACCCACTTATTCACCATAGAAACCAGAAGTCATCAAGATTTCATCACAACATTTTCATTGTTGCTTTCAGGCCACGGAATTACACAAGTAATTTGAAGTCATAAATGCAGAAAGAGTAACATCTCTCATGCAGCCATGGTATACCACTTGCTGCTTACTAATTTACCCTAGGAATCAGAATTCACCAAGATTTTAACAAAAAAAAAAATCAATTTTCCTTTCAGGCCACAAAATAATAAAGAACCCGGAACACATAAGCATACACCAAAGAGTGCACCAAGCCACATAAGTCTAGCTAGTTTGACTCCAACACATCCCATGAAGGTGCAATAGTAATGCATCACTGAAAACAGGGAACTTTTGTATGTTACTGTTTTTGGGCAACATGACACATGTACATGTATTTCATGTAGGCATCAAAGGAATCTCATGCCACTTTGGTCACCGTGATACTGTTTAAATTGCAATTCTCATGGTCCTGCTCTATTCTTTGGTCACTGGCATATATACTTAGCATGCACTGGCATGCCCACCTTTTCTTCGAACAAGTTCACATTTCCATTCATAAAAAATTCCCATTGGATAGCCAGCAAAAAAACTAAAACCAATCAAATAATGCTTTTGGAAAAAGCAACAAAATATGAGAAGAACTCCTAACCTGAGGTGACGATACAATTGTAAGCAAGCATGGGAACAAAACTGGTACTAGTGTGGGCACCACTGTATCATCCAAATCCCCAGAGAGAAGAGCCAGACACCTTAGAGCTCCATGCACTACAAATTCCAACATCAAATGTCACCTTCATTCTCAAGTCAAATTGCAAAGAACTGGTCACTTGTTAAGATCTTCGAGGTCAGGATTCAATTTGAAAAAGAGAGCTTCAGGGTTTTGTTTTTCATAAATGTCTGCTTGGAATGTGTATGGTAATCGCAAATTAAAAAACTTCACACAACCATCCCAGAGACTTACCTCCGCTCACATTGGTTCGATCGTTAATCAACTTCAAAAGAAACGGCAATAAATCAGGCCAATTCTCAGGCCAGTCATAAACAGCAATCGAAGCAATAGCCATGCTAATTGCAGTACAAATTTTCCGATGAGAATCATCCAACGACGGTAAAAGTAGTCTCCGTATAACTTCCTAATAACAGAACAATAAACTAGTAATTAGGCCTCAATTTATGAATTTCAAGATCTAAAAAAAGGCCATAACTACCTTCTCTTCAGTTGCAACAGCAGGCGGCTCGAAAGACTCCTCGCTTTCGTGCCAATGTTTCTTGATAAATTGCTTCAATAGTACGGCAGCTAGGTAATTATCTTGTTAATTCTCACCCAAAAAAATCAAATATAGGAACAAGAAGATTTTACAAAAAAAATTATGAGAAAAAAAAAGGTTTCAAAAGAGAGGATATCTGACGCAATCCAAAAGGAAGTTCCTTGTTCGCAGCAACTTTTGATAATGCCACTCCAAAACCTGAAGAAATAATGTTCGATTAGACTGGACTGATATCGGAGATTTAGAGGGGAGAAGAGGAGGGGAGTGACCTGGTTGAAGAGAGGCTTGGCGAAGAGAAACTTCGGCCAAGGAACGGATTTCCTGGTTAGGATCGAGAGTGGCATTCAGGCAATTGAGTAGCCATTCTTGATCTTGATCGATTAGGTTTGCCATTTTGATTTATTTTTCAGCAAAAAAAGAAAACCTAATTCACCTGTTGAGAAATGAAGAGTAGAGTTTTCTTTTTCCCGCTCTCAAAAGGAGATTTTTGCGGTGAGGGTGAGTGAAGAGAGAGAGAGAGAGTATTTTGTTTCCGGTTTGTATATATAGTAGTGGAGGTTTTTTAGGGTTTCAGCTAGGTGGGCCTAAGAGAGTACAGTGAGTTGGGCTCTAGCTCCGCCGCCAATTTGCTTGCTTCTTGTTTCAAACCAAATCCAAATGATTCTCGAGGGGGGAGGAAAAAACAAAATAAAAATGGTTTTTTTTTTTTTATAAGCTGAGATATGTTATTGTTATTGTGAACATTTTTATGGCAGTTAATTTAATGGACACTGTTCATAAAATTAGGGCAGGGTACCTACCCTATGAATTTATGATAGATATAAGTAAAAATTGATAGAAAATGGCTTTAAGTAAGGGCAGAGTAAGAATATTTATGATCATCCGTACCCAATTGTTATCTTCATCTTCCATTACTGATTAGCCCTGAAATCCGTGTCATTGTGCAATTTTTTTCAATTTACTAGCTCAACCTATAATTTCAAAATAGTTTATTCACTGCAATCGCTTGAATTAAAAAAAAAAAAGAATAAACGGAAAAATAACATCTAGACAAATATAAATATCTCAGAATTATTATTAAATTTAATATAATGATTTAAACTTGAAAAATCTTTATTTATATTATTTACTTAACTTGAGTTTTAAATTAAATTGAATAAGAATTGTTACAATTTGACTCTATTCACTTAATATATTCCAAAACAAAATCAAATAAAACTTACAACCCGAATTACTGAATTAAATTAATTTTTTTATTTTATTATATTATATAATAAAAAGTATGAAAATCAATTTATAAACTAATTAATTAAATTAATTAAAAAACCCCACATTAAATGCTCTTAGAAACCAGTAAAACTACAAAAAAAAACACCACCAAATGCCTGGGGAAGAAACAACCAAAGGGTGTGTTTTTTAGTGTGCAATGATGCAGTGTGTAATGTTTTTCAAAGACATTTTTTATATTTTTTAAATTTATAACCTTAACACGTCATTACTTAAAAATATTAAATAAATATTTTTAAAATAAAAAATAATTTAAAAAAACTACTTCAACCACATTATCATAGACACTGGGATAGGCTAACACTACACATCTTTCAACTGAAACGGTACCACGTGTGACATATGAATACAGCAAAAGAGAGGAAAAACATAAAACATTCTCATTCTTCCCAGTACATTAAATCCCTCGACCAACACATAGCATCCAGATTTCCTCTTTCTACCAATCCCACTTGCTCACAAATCGTTAAAAAAGAAAATTCATCTGCTCCTAGTTTTTTATTTATTTATATATAATTCTAATTGATTAAAAAAGTAAAAAAGAGGCATATATAATTTTATAATTCCCATCTGCTTCTAATGCGATGAGGATGCCTGAAATCATAGGTCAGCAATAAGCTTCCATCCATTCTCTTCAAGGCAAACCTCTCAACCAAAACATAGCAACCAAATTTCCTCCACTTCCCCTTGCCATCAAAAACCTCTTTTCTCTTCACCCTCACCTCCCTTTCATCCCCACTAGCACCCCCTACTCCTTGCACCCCCTTCATTCTCTCCACAATTTCCATTCTCAGTCCCACACTTGTTTCTGATCCTGTCACTCTGTTAAGACTCCTGAACCACATCACCCCATCAACAACATCCTTTTGGTCCGCCACAGCTTCTGTCCCGCCAACTGTAACAACTTCACATTCAACAGCAACATCCACAGTTACAGTATTGCCTTCATTGTACATATTTTCACAAGCAAAAATTTGCTCCCATTGTTGCTCAAGTGTCATCTCATAATAGGTTGAATATTTCATTTGATCTTTAAGTACTGTCCCTTCCTTGATAAACATGAAAGGGCAATACCACTTCCCCGCTACTACAGGCGTGGAACATCTTTGTGATAGTGGGAAGTTGAAGTCCGGGAGGCGGGCGCGGAGAGCTGTGTTAAGGCCTGGTGCTTCATTTAGCTGGAACTCCTTTGAAGTTGAGGTATACACTCGCCAGCCTTTTCTCCTCAGGAAATTTGGAGGAAACCCATCTGCCCTTACGGATTTAGCAGCAAAACCTCCCCGTTTACGGTGTTGAATCTCAAATTGCTGATAAATGTTTCTAGGGTCCAAAGGTTGCGGTTTTAAATCAGATATGCAGGAGCAGAAACAGCATGTTTTCATGTCCTCTTCCTTGGAGTTTATGTAAGCTTCCCTGAAAGCCAATATGAGTGCTCATTTATTGAGAATTGGCTAATTAAAACGAGTGAGAAAAAAAAAAAAAAAGAGGAAATGCTTGCACCCATTTTCTTAATCCGGAAACGCAGCGGTGATTCATATGTTAAGGTCCTAGCTGACGCAATCTTTCCATGTTGTTTGAGATCTTGATTTGATTTCAAAGACATAGAGGATATGAAAAAAAAAGCAAAAGAAAAACAAAACAAGGTGAAGTTGGAGATAGAGCACACACATACCCTTTATGCTTCCCTTTTCTTTCAACCACGTAGTATTGATTGGAAGATAATGGCTGATTAAGAACAGGAATGAAAAGAACACGGTTCGTATCAACGTCTTGATGCTCCCCAGTTTGCTGCGTATACCGAACCGTCAAGTTCTTGTTTTGAGGGAAAGGCAGGCCCCAGCTTACTCGATCACTCTTGAAAAATCCACAACAGAAGGTAGGCACAGCTTCTTCATCCTGGATTACCAATACACCAGAATTTGGACCCTCGGGAGGCGGTGATGCAAGAGCTGAAGGATCTCTTAGATACATCGAAAGAGGCCTTGTCACATACATTTCCTCTCAAACTTTTCTTTGGCTCCAATAGTACTTACTGTCTTTGTTCCTTGGGTTTTGAAGTGGATAAAAAGTTTTGAGCTCAAAATGCACGTACATAAAAAATGATCTCAAAATGGCTTGCTTATCTAACTAGGATTGGTTACATGAGGCCCTGATCTTCTCTGGTGCCTAAAGTCAACTAGTTGATTGCTGAACATTGGTGGAGTTCAATATGCATTCCCAAATGCCAGGTAAGTTCCATAAGCATTTCAAGTTTTAAATACAGAATGTCTAATTACTAGGAAGCTTCGGAACATGTCTAGCAAATTTTTAATTCTCTTTTGAGTGAAGTTAGCCACATTGAATCTCTTATTAAAGTTGTCATGTAGCGAAATACTCACATATTTCATAAATATTTTCAAATATATGATCATATCAATTACTCGCAGTCAAATATTCATAAATAGCAATTACTCGTAATGGCAAAGTAAATTGTGACCCTGAAATACCTAAATAT
>Ga0307515_10010006_pt1 | contig 18259 bp, 11 predicted proteins | sample 17_EM_MG_FD_194513 | JGI IMG/M metagenome (GOLD analysis project Ga0307515, IMG submission 194513) | Populus trichocarpa ectomycorrhiza microbial communities from riparian zone in the Pacific Northwest, United States - 17_EM | ecosystem: Host-associated > Plants > Roots > Unclassified | place... | reverse complement strand
GATTACGGTTTCCTAGGATATAAAAAGAAAAAGAGAAAGGCAAGGGGAATGGCCAGCGAAGAGAGAAAAAATACACCTTCCTCTAAGAAACCCGAAATCATGCATTCATCTTTCTTTTTGATGAGTTGCTCAATAGACATGCAAGGTTAAACTCTTTTTCTTGGTTGCAAAGACACATAAACCTTTGGATTTCAAGAACTGTGAAATTTATTTTACCTTTTATTTTCAGTTTATATGGTGAATGAATATGTTTTTCTCCTACGCTTATTTTCTATGATTATTTATTTTAATTCCTAGAGCAAACTCTAAGTTATTATTGTGAACAATCTATTGCTAAGTTTGCTATCAAAACCGGAGTTGTGGCATATAAACTTGTGAAGCAATTGATTTTAATAATTGTGGTGGATCTACGTTATTAATCTTAGGAGAACATTCAAACAAATCAAACATGAACTACAAACAGTTGTGTTGTCTAGATTAATTAATTTATTTAGTTCTTAAGGCTGCTATTGAATTAAATTACTAGTGCGGATACTATGATTGTTTGATGATTAAGATTAGTTATACAACAAATATGTTAACTAATCAACGTAAAAAAAGATAAATATTCAGAGTATAAATTGACGTTTCGTTTCCATGATCAATTTTGATTTTTGTAGGTGGATGTTTACTTGTGACCAAGGTTTGTTTTCTTGATAAATTTCGATTTTGTTTGATTTAGCATTGATTGTTTCTTTCTGTTTACTATAGCATAATATAAATAATTTTAAAACCCCTCCAGTTGCATATTATATAGCATAAAAATCTGAACTAAACCTTCCTCGTGGGATCGACCCCTTTCTTGCTTTATAGTATCTTGTTTATTTATGCTAGGGTAATTAATTTGTGCAACCGTGACATCGCAATAAATTTTGGCGCCGTTGTCGGGGAAGTGATTTTATGTTACTCTTAACGTAGAGAGTCAACCATTGTGCATAAACATCAACAACAATGCCAATTTCGAGCTCAAGTCTGGTTTTATACATCTACTGCCAATATTCAGTGGACTTGCCGGAGAAGATCCTCATACTCATCTCAAGGAGTTCCATATGGTTTGCATTGGCATGAAACCGAACGGAGTTGATGAAGAACATGTTAAGTTGAAAGCTTTCCCTTTCTCTTTAAAAGGGGCAACAAAGGCATGACTTTTCTCTATTCTCCCAGGTTCCATTGGAACTTAGAATGGCGTGAAGAAAATTTCCCTTGAAAAGCATTTCCCAGCCTCTCAAGTTCCCAACTTAAGAAAAGAAATATGTGGGATTCGACAATCTCATGGGGAGACACTTTTCGAGTATTGGAAAAGATTTGAGCAACTGTGCATTCAATGCCCTTATCATTAAATACCCGATCAACTGCTCATTCAATACTTCTATGAAGGACTGATGCCTACTGATCGCAGTATCATTGATGTGGCAAGTGGAGAGGCATTGGTAGATAAGACAACCGAGGCTGCACGCCAAATGATCTCAAATATGACAGCCAACTCGAAACAATTTGGCATGCATGGAGACTTCACAAGCAAACAAGTAAATGAGGTAAGTATTTCTAACCTTGAGAATAAAGTTAATGATCTTACTTCTCTTGTGCGTTCTTTGGCTTGTGGAAATGTACAGTAGGTGAAAGTTTATAGCATATGCTCCTTACAAGAACATGCTTCAAATATGTGTCCAACAATGCAAGAAGATTACATTAAACAAGCTAATGTAGTTGATGGAGCATTCAATGGACAACCCCAGCGTAAGTATGATATCTTTTCCAACACGTACAATCCTGGATGAAGAGATTATCCAAACTTACATTATGGGAACTCACCTCAACAAGGCAATCAAGGCCAACAGTTCCATGGATTTCAGCCCCAACAGAATTATCAAGCAAGACAACCCCCTGCATTCACAAATTCCAATGTTATGGGGTCATCGAGTGATGATCTTCGTGAGATGATGAAAACCTTGACTTCTAACATAGTGACCTTGCAACAAAATCTCATGTCTTTTCAACAGGAAACAAGGTCAAGTATTCACAACTTAGAAAAGCAAATGGGGCAAGTAGCTTCAAGTATAGGGAGATTAGAAGCACAAATGAATGGAAAATTGCCCTCACAAGCATTGAATCCAAAAAAAAATGTTAGTGTGATCACGCTGCGAAGTGGGAAAGAACTTGAAGAGCAAAGGTCAAAACAAATTGAGATGGAGGAAGAAGAGGGGATAGAAACTGAATTGAGTATAAAGAAGAAATATCCTCTTCCTCCACAAATTGAAAAAACGACCAACACTCCAAAGGTAAGTACTAACTCATTGAATTCCAGTTTTAAAACATTTCCACCCTTTCCTTTGAGTCCTTCCAGGTCTAAGAAAGAGGACAAAGAAAAAAAGATTTTAGAGGTTTTCAAGAAAATGAAACTCAACATTCCTTAGTATTATGCCTAAACATGTTTATGATTCTCTTAGTCTGGAGCCTTTGAATAAAACTAGTATTGTAATACAACTTGCGGATCGTAGTTTTGTTTATCCACTTGGTGTGATAGAAGATGTCCTAGTTAAGATTGATAGTTTGGTTATTCCATGTGATTTTTATATTCTTGATATAGAACGTGATTCTTGTGATTCCTCAAACAATAACACTCCTATATTGTTTGGAAGACCATTCTTGAAAACTGCTAATACAAAAATTGATTATGGTAAGGATACTTTGTCAATGGAAGTGGAAGATAAAAAAATTGAATTTAATTTTCACGATGCAATGAAATATCCTTACAACAATGTTTATTCTATCACATGTTATGACCAAGTTGATAAGTGTGTGCAACAAGTTTTTTATTTTGATTGTGAGGATGGATTAAGCGTGGCTTTGAGCTATGGCCATGATTTTACCGAAATAGAAGAGATGGAGAGGCATATATGTGTTCCCCAAAACATGCAGGAATCAACATTGGCTTTGCAATTGCAAACCATTCCTCATGGTAATGTCTTTGTTGATTTAGTACTTTCACATAAAAAGCTTTTGCCATCTATTTTACAAGCCCCCGAGTTAGAATTAAAATGTTTGCCCGATAATTTGAAGTATGTATTCATTGGCGACAACAATACACTTCCCATTATCATAACAAAAGGTTTGACAAGTACGCAAGAGAAAAAACTTGTGAAGTTGTTGTGTATGCATCAAGGGTATTAGTCCTTTGAAGTGTATGCATCACATACTATTGGAGGACAATGCGAAACCAACAAGGGAAATGCAAAGGAGGTTGAACCCCCCTATGATGGAGGTAGTGAAAGTTGAGATTTTAAAACTATTAGATGCAGGAGTCATTTACCCCATCACGGACAGTAAATGGTGGCGTCAATCCATATGGTGCCTAAAAAGACTGGAATCATGTTGGAAAAGAAAAAAAATGATGAACTGATTCCTACTCACATCTCAAGTGGATGGAGAATGTGTGTTGATTATAGAAAGCTTCATCTTTCTACATGCAAAGATCATTTCCCATTACCATTCAAGACCAAATGCTTGAGCGTCTAGCATATAAGTCTTTTTATTGCTTTCTTGATGGATATAATGGATATAATCAGATTGTTATTAATCCTGAAGATCAAGAAAAGACTATATTTACATGTCCATTTAGTACATATGCATATAGGAGAATGCCCTTTTGTCTCTGTAATACACCTGCAACTTTTAAAAATGCATGATGAGTATTTTTTCTGACTATATTGAAAGAATAATTGAGGTTTTCATAAATGATTTCACGGTGTATGGTAATTCTTTTGATAAGTGTTTAGAAAGTTTATCTTTAGTCTTGAAAAGATGCATTGAAACTAACCTTATCTTGAACTATGAAAAGTGTTATTTTATGGTAGAACAAGGAATAGTTCTTGACCATGTCATGTGTTCGCGTGGATTAGAGGTTGATAAATCTAAAATAGAAGTTATTTCATCATTGCCTTACCCCTGGTGAGCTTAAGAGGCGTGTCACATCTGCCCCTATCATCTAACCATCAAATTGGGATGAACATTTTGAGATAATGTGTGATGCGAGTACTATGCGGTAGGGGCTGTGCTTGGGCAAAGAATATAGAAGAATTTGCATGTTATTGCTTATGCTTCCCGCATGTTGGACGGAGCGCAAGGCAATTATCACACAACTGAAAATGAACTTTTTACAGTGGTGTTTGCTCTTGAAAGATTTAGGTCATATCTACTTGGTATAAAAGTCATTATTTTTACTGACCATGCAACTTTAAGGTATCTTTTGAAGAAAAAGGAGTCCAAACCCAGATTGATTAAGTGGATCTTGCTTTTACAAGAATTTGATCTTGAGATCGAAGACAAAAAAGGTTCCGAAAACCATATGGCTGATCACTTGAGTCGACTGAGGACCAAGGATACACAAACCGAAACAATAAGAGAGACATTCCCCGATGAGCAGTTGTATGTGTTACATTCCTCTACAAAACCATGACATGCTGATTTGGTGAACTATTTAGCCACCAAAGAATTCCCTCCAGGTTTGTCTACATCCCAAAAAGACAAGTTATGAGCTGATGTTAAATATTATTTTTAGGACACTCCTTATATGTGGAAATTTTGTGTGGATCAAGTAGTAGGAGATGTGTACCATAGGATAAATTTCATTCCATTCTCACTTTTTGTCATTCTTATTCTTATGGTGGGCATTTTGGAGTAAAAAGAACGGCCCACAAGGTACTTGAAAGTAGTCTTTATTGGCCTTCTATTTTTAAGGATGCATATCACTTTTTCAAATCATGTGAAAAATGCCAAAGAACAGGTAATATCACTCATAAGAATCAAATGCCTTTAACGAATATTCTTGTAAGTGTAATTTTTAATGTTTGGGGTATTGATTTTATGGCTCCATTTCTTTCTTCTTTTGGTAATCTTTATATCTTTCTTGTTGTTGATTATGTGTTCAAATGGATTGAGGTGAAATCCACACGAACTAGTTATGCTAAGGTTGTTTTAGATTTTATCAAGACTTACATATTTGACAGGTTTGGAATCCCTAAAGCTATCATTAATGATCGTGACACTCATTTTTGCAATCGTTCGATGGAAGCATTAATCCACAAATACCATGTGACTCATTGGACTTCCACAGCCCACCACCCCCAAACGAATGGCCAAGCTGGAATTTCAAATTGATAAATCAAGTCCATTTTGGAGAAAATAATGCAACTTAACCGATAAGATTAGAGTTTGCGACTTGGTGATGCGCTTTGGGCTTATCAGATTGCTTACAAATCACCTATGAGAATGTCACCTTATAGGATGATTTATGGAAAAACATGTCATCTACCAGTGGAGTTTGAACACAAAACTTTTTGGGCCATTAAACAATGTAACATGGATTATGATGTTACTGGGATTGCAAGAAAGTTGCAATTGCAAGAGTTGGAAGAGATACGAAATAATTCTTATGAGAATGAAAGGATTTATAAAAGAAAATACCAAGAGTCTTTATGACTGAATGATTACAAGAAATGAGTTTCATGTTGGAGACAAAGTCCTTTTTTATCATTCGCGTTTGAAACTTTTTCTTGGAAAGTTGCGCTCTCGTTGGATTGGACCCTTTTTTGTTTCTAATGTTTATCCTTATGGCGCAGTTGAAATTATAAGTTTAGAAACAAATAAAGTGTTCAAGATCAATGGACATCAATTGAAAACTTTTTATGAAGGTTGGACGACAGATTTCACCACTTCCATGGAGTTAGCTGAACCAATCTATGAAGCATGAGCATGTGATGTGTCGAGTCAATGATATAAAACAAAAGCACTTACTAGGAGCCAACCCTGCACAAAAAAAAAAAAAACAGATTTGCTTTCTTTTTCCCTTATCTTTTATTTTTTGCATTTTACTTTACTTTTATCATTCTCTTATATTACTTTTCTTTTATTTCAACATTGAGGACAATATTATGTTTAAAGTGTGGGGGTATTGAGATAATTTTGATTTTCTTTGTTGTTTCTAGAATTGTGGTTTACTTTGTTGTTTTTGTTTTTTTAAAAAAAGTCTAAGTTTTATCTTTTAAACTCCCATTGGTTTATGAGAATATGAGTATTATGTTTGAGAATTAGTTGAGATAGATAGATGAAAATATAAATTAAATGAATGAGTGTGTATGCAAGTTTTAAAGTTTAATTAGTCTAGGGATTGACGTTGAAAATATATCATGTTGACATCATAGTGTTATACCAATGCAAGCTTTTAAGCCTTTAACATTATATTATTTGATTTTGCATTCTTTCAATGATATGTATCTCTAAAACTTGCTTCATAACTTGTTGAGATTATATTTACATTACATGTGTACATGAAGATGATAAAGACATTAGGAATTTTAACCACTTGAGCCAAAAAGCCAACCTAAAGCATATTATCCTTAGCAAGCCTTTTTGAGCTTGTTTATCTTTTTTTTTTCTTTACCCATATGTAAGCCTTAACTTTTTATATGTTTTCCTTTTACTCTGGCCAAGGATTAGTAGAGCATATACTTATTGATATCTCATGGATCATGGTTGGAAATTATGTGAAAAGAAATGAAAAATAGTGATGCTTGATGAAAGATGGGCAAAGTTGCCAAAGGTTAGAAAAAAAGAAGAAAATGAAAAAGAAAAGGAAAAGAAAAGAATAGAAAAGAAAAGTGTTCCTTTGTGTTCTTAAGATTTTATGTTGATGGAGTTTGATATCAAAAGAAGTTAAGCATTCATGATTAAAGATGGAAAATTTATGTGCTTTGATATCTTGTTTCAAAAGATCATTTTTTTAGAATGCTTTATTTCCTTTGGTTTTAGCCTTTTCTTTTCCTTTCTTTTACCTCACCTTAATTTTAGCCCAATTACAACAAAAAAGTAAGACCTTTTGATTCATGCATTGCTTGTAATATTTTAGTAATGGAGATAAGATTGAAGAGCAAGCTTATGGTGGAACATATTCATTGATTGAATTTGAGAGATCTAAACATATAAGCCCTAAATACATGAGTGTTGGAGTGTATATCAATGAGAGGACCTTTCACTTTGGCATGACATAGATTTCATTTAAGTCTCAATGATTAATTGAGTTTTGAAGTTTGAAGTTTGCATGTAAATAAATTCATGAAAATTTATGTTCTTTATCCTTCTTGATTGTATTCTTGTTTATAATGCTTGTACTCTTGGACATTGATGGGAGATTAAGAGATTAGTTATTGTTATTTTACTTATTTAATTTTAGTTTGATTTCATCTATCCTTTCTCGAGGACGAGCTATATGAAAAATATGAATCAGAGTTTGAAGAAGGGGAAGTAGAAGGAATCCTCGACCCACAACAGATAGAGGAGGATTTATTCAATCACATAGTTTGAGCTCCTAGAATATAGAGCCCTTGGGGCTTTCTATTTGATTGTATCGAAAGGCCCAATTCATTGGGATTTCCCTAATGGGCCAGGTCATTTCGGGGTAAGCGGATCATTTATGATGAAGAGGATGAGCTTCAAGAGGATGAGATTCAAGAGAATGATTCGGAGTTCTTGCAGAGTGGAACCATGCAGTACTAGATACGAGATAGATCTTCCAAAGAACAAGGCATTTTTCGAATAAGCCAATTCATTTGGGACCCTGCAGATCCACTCTTTTTCCTATTCAAAGACCAGCCCCTTGTCTCTGTGTTTTCAACGCAGAATTCACAATTTCAGATTCTACTTATACAAAAGAAAAAACAAAAGAAAGTGACAAAAAAGAAAAATAAGAGATCAAAAACAGACGATAAGAAGACAAAAGAGAAGAAAAAGTCTGTATAGAAATAGCCAAAACCTGGGATAGCATTATTTTTGCTCAAGCAATAAGAGGTTGTGTTTTAGTAATTCAATCAATTCTTCGAAAATATATTCTATTGCCTTCATTAATAATAGCTAAAAATATCATTCGTATGCTATTATTTCAAATTCCTGAATGGTCCGAGGATTTAAAGGATTGGAATAGAGAAATGCATGTTAAATGCACCTATAATGGAGTTCAATTATCAGAAACATAATTTCTGAAAAACTAGTTAACAGACGGTATTCAAATAAAGATCCTATTTCCTTTTCGACTAGAACCTTAGTCTAGATCTAAATTTAAATTCCTTTCTAAAGATCCAACAAAAAAGAAAAGACAAAAAAATAATTTTTGTTTTTTAACAGTTTGGGGAATGGAAGCTGAACTTCCTTTTGGTGGTATAGAAAAAAGGTATTTTAGGGCAAACATTTTAGAATAGTATCTTAGGTATATGAGGTTGGTTTTAAGAGTAAAATTAGTCCATTGAAGAATAATATCTAATCAATGTGGTTCCAAGTTTTTATCGCAACATTAAGACTTGTCGGTAATCCTTAATGTAAACCACCAATTTAAATTTTTACGGTGTTAATAAAAATATTGAAAATAAAACTTGTTAACAAAATGAGTTAATGTACAATTTAGAACAGAAAAAAAAATTGGAAAGAAATTTTTATTAAATAAACTTTTAAGTGCAATATTTTAAAAGTGGTTCAAGTCAAAGTATCCGGTTAAAAGAAAAATAAAAGATATGAGTCAAATATAAGAGAATTTTTATAAATAACTTAATTTTAGGACTATATATATGGCTCTTTATTGGCCAATAACTAATGGTTTAAAGAGAAAATAAGGGGTTTAGGGTTCTTTCATTTTTTTTCACCAAAATTATAAGAGAAAAGGTGTAATTTCAAGTTAGATTAGTAAATCAAAAGGATTTTTTTAATGAATTAAGAAAATATTTAAATAGGGTTTTAAGCTTAGAAAAAAGGTACAATTGGGAATTACAAGGAGAAAGAGGAGAAGGTGAAGAAAATTTGGATTATTTCTTGCAATTTCTTCTTAGATTCTTGTTATTAGGAGATCAAAACTACCCCTAATATGTTTCAATTAAATTCTAATGTGTTTTGAAGTTATTGTGTTGTGTATATATTATGGAATGTTGAGTTATATAAGTTGAATTGTTGTAATGGTAATCTTAGTTTGGAATTATTTTCTTAGATATGAAAAAAAACTAATGGGTAATATAATGATTATGGAATATTTAAAGAAAATCATGTTCCCCCTAGACTTAGAAAATAGGAAATGAATTGAATTGAATTGGTTCAAATTGTTATGGAATTTAGGTTAAATTGTATAGGTAGGAAATGGATGGGTAAGAAACTAATTTTATGAAAACCTGAATAGATATTTGATTTACTACATAAACCGATCGACCATTTAGGATTACCAAATGATCCGGTCGATCGATTGATAGGAGGAATAATAAAATTTGCTGTTGTTTAATTTGGTTGATCAAATTGGTTGATTATTTGTTCGATTGTTAAGAACACCAATGAAATTTAGTATTATCCGGTCAACCGATTGGTTATGCCAATGTGAAATGGTAAAAAAAAGGGGTAGAAACCTTACTATGTTAAAACTTGTATTCAAAGGAGTATTGGTTTTTTATTTATTAAAATAGATGTTGATGATTGGATGTTTGTTGGTAAAAGAGAAGTCATGGGATCCATTCAGCAGCAGGGGATCAGTGCTCGAGCGCAGGCACTAGGTAGATGCTTTGCGCCACTTCCCATTGTTAAATATATAATTTCTTAATGGTATAAGCAATTGTAATCTTTTTTAAATGTGTTCTTCCTAATTGCATGCATGTACATATCCTAACCATGATTGAGATAATGTGATAGTTGTTACTTGACTAGAACCCTGAGTGGTACTATTAGCATTAGTTTATCTGACAACCATAATAGAATCTTAAGCTTACTTCTTAGAGAATGTAGTAGGTGATTAAAGCTAAACCACTACAAAATTTACATATATCACACTTCCATGTCTCTTTACTTTTTGCACTATTACTTCCTAGTGTTGCTGTATGGATTGTGTTTTAGCAAACCATTGCCGTGTGTGTGTGTGATAAATATTATTGTGGCTGTACGCTTTATATTGTTGTGTGATTAAAAGGGTTATTGTGGGTGTGCTTATGTATCTTATGGTGAATTGATCTAAAATTGAATTGTTAAACTAAGGTTTAAAACACCTATTTCAACCTCCTCTTCAGTATTTGTGGGCTTACATCTTATAGAAGGCAAAGCCTATACATTAGGCATGAACTTTATACTAACCCTATGTATTTTCTAAGATATTGTTTCACAACAATCCCATGTATGAACAAGACTATATAAAGGGTCTTAAGTCTCAAGAGGACTTCCTTTAATTGTGCAAGTCTTTCCTTATATAAGAGCCACAATTGTTTTATGGTTGTAATGCACTTCAGTCTAAAAGAAACACATTTTTTATATGAGCTTTCTCCATAATCTCATTACTAGATATAAAAGCAATGCTCTTCTATAAATGTATGGTTACATCATGCTTATATATAAAGGCATTATACCATTTAGAATAAATCACAAAAAAATTTAAAGTCATCCCAGATAGCATTTTAGTCATCTAAGGAAGTACTTTGGCTAATCATCCAACCAGGAATATGTATCATCCATCTTTTCCTAATTGTTTCATATACTAGAGATTATATGCCACTTTCTAAAGTCCTAGTCCTAGTCCTAGTCCTTCTAGTTAACTCTTCAAAAAAGGAGGTAAAAATTAAAACTTATTTATCTTATTTTCAAAGTCGTGAACTGCCCAAATTACATTATTTAAGAAAATTATTTTATTTCAAACTAAGTGAACCTCACTTTGAGATATGGAGATAACTGATGAGAGATGAAATTTAGTTCTCATACAAAACTTACCAAATTGGACCTAGGGTGTCTATAAGGCCTAAAAAAGCAATATCCCTAGATAAGAAGCTCACTGATATTCTATAGAGACCGAACCCTAAAAAGAGCTGATAAACCCAAATCTATGATGAATGAATGGGCTGATACATTTAAACCTATAAAGACCTAACCCTGGATGTAACGCCTAGAACTTTTCAGACACTTATTTTCTTTCTAATTATCATATATGTGAAATTTAGGTGTAATTGTTTTTTATTAAGGATAATATCTGATTCACCATTCATTCATTTAATCTACAAGTACATTGATATACTATTTGTACTTACATGTTAGTGTGGTTACAACCTTTAAAAAATTACATGCATAAGTTTGATTTCAATACAATCGTTAAAGAATACTAGTACCTATCTAATAGGAATGACCAAACAGCTCAGTAACCTTTTTATGAGAACTAAGGCCTTCCAAAGAAACACATGTAAAACACACAAGTTCATAAATACCATAAGTATTTACCTCATCATCATTACTACATTTTACAACTACATGAATATAACCAATATCATTATTCCATTCTACAAGCACATCAATTTGTGTCATTTTCAATTTAATATTTCCTTATCATTCATTGATGAACTCTTCTTTTTCATTAAATAGATTATACTATTATCATTATACATGTTACAACTTCTTGATATAACATTTGCTCCATAGCTCATCTCAATATGATTTTTTTCACTCATTTCTTTTATGTTCATTGAATTTATTGTAACTTTTCAATAACATATTCCCTTTCCACATCATATTTTATATGTATCCCTTCTCATCCAACAAATATATTTAGTTCATGCCACATTTTATCTCTTAATTTTAATTATCTGCCTTCTCGGCAGCATTTATACAATTTTAGCCAACTAGTTTTGTTAGTTCATTTCAACATCCATTATATTTCATCAATACTAATTTCAATTCCATGTTTATTATATTTATTCTGAATCATCCATATAAATTTTCAAATTCAATATGCTTTCAATCCATTTATAGCTTATACATATATTTTTTTCCATTCTCATATACTCTACATCCTAGCTCATTCAAATATATATTTTTTATTTTGAATATTTCCTAGACCTATATATGGTACTTTCCAATGTTTCTTTCCAACTTAAATATTTCTTATATCCATTTATGACAAGTTCCAATATTTTTCATGCCCATTTATAGGATCATATAATATTTTTCTAATTCAAATATTTCTCATGCCCATTCATGCACATCATAATATTTTTTTCCATGTAAATAGTTCTCATGCCTATTAATGGCTCTGTCAAATATCCTTCCATTTTAAATATTCATTGAGTCCATGTTAGGCACATTCAATTATTATTTTATTTTTATATTTTTCTCTACCTTAAATATTCTTTAATCTAGACTTGTTGTTGTGACCAAATTAATTTTTAAATATTAAATTCCACCATTGTGGTCAATTTAATTAATTAATTAATTTTACAAATTACACTCTGCCTTTGCCATCCATTTAATTTAAACCCCATCATTGTGGTTAATTCCCATTTCATGTATTATATTCTATTGTCGCGATCCATTTAATTAAATCTCATCATTATCGTTAATTCTAATTTTAAGTATTAAATTTCTTTGTTGTGGCCCATTTAATTAAGTCCCACCATTATTGTTAATTATCATTTCACATATTAATTCCTGCAGTTGCAGACTTTTTAATTAAATCCCACCATTGTGTTTATTTCCCATTTAATATATTAAATTCTATTGTTGTAGTCTATTTAATTAAATCCTATCGTTGTGGTTGTTTTGCATTTAATGCATTAAAATTTTCTATTGCGGTACATTTAATTGGTAATTATTAAACTCCCATCATGAAAATCCTATTTCCTTTCATACCATTTTTTTTCTATAATCATAACCTTAGTCATTTCCATATAACTGACTAAGTATCTTGTTCGTAACCTTAGTCACCATCCACATGGTCAACTAAGTAGTATGTTCCATAACCTTAGACTCGTTACGTTACCAATTATGTAATTAATTCTATAACCACAATCTTGTTACATAGCCATCTAAGTAAACAATTCCATAACCTTAGTCCCGTTACACGACTAACTAAATAATTAATTCCATAACCTTAGTTCTGTTACACAGTCGACTAAGTAATTCATTCCATAACCTTAATCTCATTACACAGTTGACTAAGTAAACAATAATTCTCTTAATTGTCATCCCCGACCAATCGACTAAGTAATCCATTCCATAACTTTAATCTCATTACAGAGCTGACTAAGTAAACAATAATTCTCTTAGTTGTCATCCCCGGCCAACTAATTCCATAGTCCCTATCACAGGGCCAACTATGTTCTTATCAAATTCATTGTTATGGTCTAATTAAAATTCATACATTGCTTTATAATGTTACAATCGTTTATAATTTCTTTCAATGGATATATGCCATTTTGGTTGTTCACAATTATATATGTATTGGTTATTGTTGTTGTGAATTATTACAATTTAACATGTAAACTCATATAGTTTTCTAATTACATGCAACATAATTAAATATTCATTGCAAATCTAACAACTATCAAAGCATTTTAAATTATTAAAATAAAAAGAGCAAGAGAGGGCAATCTCTTACCTTGAGCTCTTGTTGTTAAACTCCCAAGAAGTTAAATCCCACTTCGGGTACTTCTCTTACAACTCCTAAACAAAAACCATGATTGCTTGTTTAACCCTACACATCCAACCATTTGTTTAAAAATCAATTTAACCTAACACATAGTTTCACACATTTCAATAATTCAATATATATATATATATATATATATATATATATATATATATATATATATAAAAAACATTCAACACTAATCTCAAGCATTCCTATAAATTTCTAAACATCTATTAAGCTCTTTATTTTAATTTCATTCAATCTACACTTTTAACATCAAAGGTTTCAACTTAATATCCACACACACTTCAAACTTGAATTAATATCTAATTCCATAAATCAATTTCCACTTTATTTCATTAAATCCTCACTTAGGTCTATTTCGTTTCCAAGTTCCAAAATTAATGCTTAACACCTCACCATCCAATAATAATATTCATGTTTCACATACTAATTCATTGTAAATATTTACTCATTTTTGTCAAGCATATAAAACATCAAAGTCTATACAATTTATCTACTCTCTACTTTTCCAACACATACATCACAACATGCCAAACATCCATTCCATAAAACATTCTATTTCATTTTTCCATTTAACCAATTCACACAATTTGGACACCATTCCTTTCTATATATGACATTTTCAATGCAACACACTACACACATCCTAAATCATACATTGCTACAACAAACTCATGTTATGTATATAACTTATTCATTCATATAATTAAACATGCTTCTAAACAAGAATTTGAAAATAATTTCAACATTTATAATTATCACACTAGTTACATTAAATCACACACACAAAATTCTTTCCCAACACTAGTCATTCATACTCACGGGTTCATTACATGAATATCTTCATAATCATCCAATCAACCATAATCAAATACAATAACTAAATTCATCTTAAACCATTATCCTTATGCCAATACACATTAATTACATAAAGTATATAAATATTGGAATCAATTAAACTAATTTCCTTTTTCTCCCTAATTTGAATGACCCTTAACTCCCCATAACACCAAGTTTTCCTTCTTCATTTCTCCATAATTTTACACTTATTACAACCCATTCCATACCAGTTAACTTATTTAAAACCAATTTTGCAATTACTCTAAATCTTGACTAAAAACCCTAACTTGAAAGATTTGAGAGTTTCATTCAAAATTGTGTAAAACTTCAATCAACAATAAAATTCATAGTAAATGATACATTACCAATCAATTTTGGTGTCAAAACCATTTCCTTTCAAGCTTTAGCTTTCAACTCCTTTCTTCTTCAATTCTTTTGTCTCTTTCTCTCTCTAGCCAAAACTCTCTCTCTCTCTCTCTCCTCTCCTCAACCAAATTCTTAGCCTCCAAGATAGTTTCTCCTTAATTCCCTCTCATTTTCTATCTCACTGACCAATTTCCCAAAGAAAAACTAAGAAGAAGCATAAGAACAAGAAGAAGAAGAAAAAATAAGCTACAGTTTCTCCTTTTAATTCTAGTTGCATGTCAGTTTATATAGGGAAAAGAAGAGATTTTTGTCTTATTTACAATTTTTCCATCACTAATGGTCCATATGTCATTTTTTGATATTTTCTCCTAGCTACCAGTAAATTTGTATGCCCTTCCTAAACTCCAATTGACCTGAAATTTTAATTCAAGATAGAACAACATAATAGGAGGCTCTTTAAAAAATTTTAGTCTGATTCATTGACTGAATTAAAAGTTATGCTTGATACCGTATAACTGAATAATAAATAATCTTACACCAAAAAAATGAATTTGCTAGTTCAAACATTCCTTGAATTATATCATTTGCATGCTGTTTATTTACTTGAATCGTTAGTATTCTCAAACTAATTCACTAAAAACATTCATCCCTTTTCGATTAAAAACTCTGTGATTGTATGCGACGCTTATACTACTAGTTAATGTTATTTTGATGTAAAATAACAATTTATTTATTTAGAATTCCAAAATATTTTGAACCCATGTTTATAAAAAAAATTTCTTTAAAATAATTATTTTACTCAATTGAGAAGTTTACACAATTATTAATAGTTAACATTTCACGTACTGATTTTATTATTTTATTTTATATGAGATTTAACTAATTTTACTAGGAATTTTCACCTCCAATACTAAAACTTTCCTTTTTAATTTATTATTTTCTAGTTAAGGATTTTATTTATTTAACACTAATTTACCAATTTTTGGGCTGAGGTTTACATTGGATAAATTGATATACCTAAATCCAACTATTATGCCTAGATACACTAATCCCTACTCAAACCTAGTCTATTCGCTACCAACGACAATAAAAAAACATACACACATTTAATGAAGTCATGCTTTTAACCAAGTATCCTTAAATATTGGTTTTGATATTGTCATTAATATTATATAACCCATAAAATAAAAAATTAAGGCAACATTTAAATGGCCCATTATCACTCTTAGTCTTTGTCCCCAAGTAATCTAAAACTATAGGTAGCAAGCACATTGGCCATCTTAAATGCATGGACACATGGATTTAAGTATATATAAATAGTCATAAATCCCAAAGTAAGCAATCAACTTCTTCCAAAGAAAACCTTTACAAACACAAATAACACAACCTGTTAAGGCTATTTTCTTTCACTATTAGTGCTAACTTAAGCATGAAAGTGTCCTCCTATAAATGAGATTATTTTATGGGTGTTCTAGTTACTTAAACTCAATCTTCTATACCTTTCAATCCATAACAGCCTTGAAAGAACCACAATATATGTGAGGATTTCAACAACCTCATCAATACTATTTTATAGGTGTTCTAGTTACTTAAACTCAATCTCCTATACCTTTCAATCCATAATAGCCTTGAAAGAACCATAATATATGTGAGGATTTCAACAATCTCATCAATACTATAACTAATTATATATCACTTGCTTAAAAGTTCAAACCTTCGCAAGGACATGCATTATCTCTTTTTGTATGATCTTGTAGGATGAAACTAACTATCAATGCTAATTATGTATAAATATTTTTAACATGGAGAACTTTTTTCATTATTCTTGGAATAATTATTTTCTATTGTATTTCTTAATTATTAAGATTGTTGGGTTTTGAGGAGTTTCAAAAGAATCCAATGTATAGTTTAGTAAAACCAAGTATAACTTTTGATCTAACATTTAGATCATGCATAATTTTTTTTTTCATAATGTTCTAAAGGCCTTATTACCTATAAAAATAAGAAAACAACTTCTCTAAGTTTAGGAACATGCTTAAATTTAGCCCAAAAGTTACTGCTCGAAATTTTGTTTATTTTTCTTGTTATATTTGAATTCTTTTCCTATTTATATTAGAACTTTCAATCTAATTATAATTTTTATAATTAAGATATTTTTCTTATTTTTAGAAACCTTATAGGGTATTATATGTTTATACCTCTAAAAGGATAACCAAACCCAAAGCTTATAAGGTAAAGGAGAAGCAACTTAATTTAGGCACTAATTCTTTGAGTTAATAATAAAAAAAGAGTTGAAAAAAGTTTCCATTACTGAATCACACACACCTAGTGTTCTGGCTTGGTGTCTAATGTTCTTAATGGTAAATTTGTTGCTCCATCTATATATTTTGTTCTCAAAGAAATTGAAGAGCCATAATTATTACCAATCTTAGAGGAATAACCTGAAGTCACTAAACATGATGAAAAGTTAGAGGAACTTGAAGTAGGGGGAATTTGAAGGATAATTTAAAGTCGGTGAACATGTTAAGATCTAACTAATGAAAAGGCAAAACAAGTTGTTGAAATTACTTAAGACATTGAAGTTATTATCAAAGATAAATTAAGTATAGATATATCATTCAAACCAAATGTATTTATGTTAGATCAATCTTCTAAAATTACCAATTTAGTTAGTGGTCAAAACATTACTATTAGGGATAACCACACATGTCAACTAAAGTTTCCATTATCTCAAAAGATAGTTTCATATGATCTTTATTTTTTTAGGTCTTGAGAAGTTTTGCCAAGATTTAAAATTTTTACATGAACATATCTTTGCTAAAATTGGATTAAAGATATTTAGAGCAAGTTATCTCATGAATAAATTGGTGACAATGTTATATTAAAAGTATTTGTTTCTTTGAAGTGGTCAAGTGTAATTTATGATAGTTAACTTGAGGTTGTTTTTCACAAGTAGAGAAGGCTAACATGGGGGCACCTTTTTTATTATTCATGGAATAATTATTTTATTGTATTAAAAAAATCCTTAATTATTTTATTATTCATGCCACCTCTTCTCTTGTTGATTTTGGTTCAGTGTAACCATCTTCAACTAACTCCCATAACTCTTGTGATCTTAGTAGTTGTTGTGATGTCGCGGTCGCACAAATTAATTACCCTACCTTAAAACACACAAGATAGTATAGAGCAAGCAAGGGGTCGATCCCACGAGGAAGTTTCAAATCAGATTTTTATGTTGTACGTTATGTAATTGGGGGGATTTGGTTTGTGATTATCTAAACTATGGCAGCAATTAAACTAGCAAACAAAATCAATTAAAACCGAAACTTATCAAGAAAACAAACCTTGGTCGCAAGCACACATCCACCAATGGAAATTAGAACCGATCCTTGAAACGAAAATTGCAGTTTATGTTCTGAAATTTTATCTTTTCTTAACATTGATTAATTAACGGATCCGCCGTATAACTAATCCTAACCAACAAACAATCAAAGTGTCCGCACTAATGATTCAATTTAATGGTAGCTTTAA
>Ga0307515_10010005_pt1 | contig 18261 bp, 2 predicted proteins | sample 17_EM_MG_FD_194513 | JGI IMG/M metagenome (GOLD analysis project Ga0307515, IMG submission 194513) | Populus trichocarpa ectomycorrhiza microbial communities from riparian zone in the Pacific Northwest, United States - 17_EM | ecosystem: Host-associated > Plants > Roots > Unclassified | place... | reverse complement strand
GTAATGCAAATTAAAGTTAATAATGTAATAATAACTGGTGGAGTGGTTGCCTAATAGATTAACTCTAATTGTATTCTAAGAATTACTATAAGGAAGGAACTATCTAGGTAGGGACTAAGGGTCCTTAAATACACAACCATACTCCTATAAAATCCTTCTTGTATATAATATACGTGTGCTCTATCTACTCTATTACGGATTATATAGATCCTACAGATTATACAGATCACGTTACGTAACCTCGGCTACTATTCCTCGTCACATAGCTCTATCGGCTCCATTTTAGACCGTGCTTATATTAACCAACTAGCTTCTTTTAACTCCTCTCTAAATAGTCGTAATATTGTACTTAAAGCGTCCATAACAGACTTAATATTTTAGCTAGGAAGATTCTTTACGGAAGAATACCTAGACGGATAATAGTAGTAGGAATGCCTAGAGAATATAAATTTATAGCACATTAAAGACAAAAAGCGAACTAAGTATTGGCTAAAAGTGGACTAAGTATAAATAGGATTAAGCAGCTAATAGTTAGGAAAAGTAGAGGCTTATAGGACTAGAGGGAATTAGTAATAAAGCCTTAGACCCTTAAAGGAATTTAAAGACAACACCTAAATTTACAAGTTAAGTAGTAAAATTAATAGTTTAAAGCACTAATAGATAGTAGAGCAATAAGGAACTATATCTTACTAGCAGCAGTTAAAAGAATAGGGTTACTATATAGGAAAAAGGAGCACCCTTAATTATTAGTAACAATTTTAGGAGATCTAATAGCCTATAGAGGAGGTATTATTAATCTTAAAACAGGACCTATTTAGTTAACCATTAAAGGGAGATAAATTAAGATATCTTTTAATATATTACTATTAGGGAATAATAAGGTAGTACTAAGAATGCCTTAGTTATAGGAATATAATCTAAAGATTAATTGGATTATAGGTTAAGTCAATATTAAAGATACTTAACGCCGTAAAATACGATAATAAGCTAAGTTAGTATAGTACTAAGTAAAAGCGACCTATAAAGAAATAGAAAAAGGACTAAGTTATATACTAAAGAGATACTATAAATATAGCAAGAAGCTATAGTTACTAGAAAGTCAAAAGCTGTTAGAGTATATAGTATAGGATTATAAGATAGAGTTAAAACTAGGAATAAGTCTAAGGTTTTTTTTAATCTATAAGCTTACCAAAGAGGAAGGTAGAGTATTAAAAGAGTTTGTCTAGAAAACCCTATAAAAGGGATATATTAGGCTATCGCAATTATTAGCGGGTTATTTAGTACTATTTATACTAAAGAAGAATGGTAAACTAAGGCTGTGTATTAACTATAGATAGTTAAATAGCATTATTAGAAAGGATAGGTATCCTTTACCCTTAATTAGCGAAATTTAAGACAGGATAGGTAACGCGTAAATCTTTATAAAGATAGATTTAAGATAGGCGTACTATTAAATTAGAATTAAGGAAGGCGACAAATAGAAAGCAGCCTTTAGGTTAAAGGAAGAACTATATAAACTATTAGTTATACAATTTAGGCTTATAAACGCACTAGCAATATTTTAGAAGCGTATTAATAATATATTAAGGGAATACTTAGATAAATTTATTATAGTATATCTTAATATTATTATTATCTACTTAATAATAGAGGAAGAGTATAGGGAATACGTTAAATAGGTCTTAAAGAGACTATAAGAAGAATAGATGCTAGTAGTAATTAAGAAATGCGAGTTCTTTACTAGGAAGACTGACTTTATTAGATTTATTATTAAACTAGGCTAACTTAGTATAGATCCTAAAAAGATTAAGGCTATAGTAAATTGGTAAGAACTAGAGAACGTTACGCAGTTAAAATTATTTTTAGGGTTTTGCAATTACTGTAGACGGTTTATAGCGCAATAGTTAAAGAATATTAAACTATTTACGCGGTTAATAAAGAAAGAAAAACTATAGGTATAGGAAGAAGAATAGTAGAAGTTATTTAAAAAGGTTAAAGAATTATTTACCTAGGAGCCAGTTTTTAAAATCTATTAACTAGAACTAGAGACAGTTATAAAAACGGATATATTAGACTTTATACTAGGGGCGTGCTTTATATAGAAATATTAAGATAGATAGCACCTAGTAGCATACTATAGTTAAAAGATAATACCACTAGAGTTAAACTATAACATTTATAATAAGGAGTTATTAGGTATAGTTACAGTACTAAAGAAATAAAGAGCATTTTTACAAGGTATAGAGAAACTATTTATAGTTAAGATGGATTATAAAAACCTAATAGGATTTCTAATAATAAAGGAACTTAACTAAAGACAGATTAGGTAGGTAGAGATACTTATAAAATACTATTTTAAGATTTAGTATACTAAAGGTACAGACAATATATAAGTAAATGCTCTAAGTTAGAAAGCTAAACTACAAAATAATAAAAAGCCATTAAGGGCTTTACTGCGAAAGGATATAGACGGATTAATTAGGTATAATTACCTAAAAATTATAATAACTTAAGAAGAACTAGATAGAGTTTATAAGTTACTAAAAAGCTTTTAAGTATAAAGAATTTTAGAGGTATAGTTAGAAGACCTATAGATAGATATATACAAAAATTAAGAAGCGAAGTATATCCTAAGAAGTATAGTAGAGCATTTTATAGAAGATTTCTATAAGGGATTAACTTAAGGATACAATAGAGCTATAGGCTTAGTGTTAAAACTTTAGAAGGAGTATATTATTAACGGAATCTAGGGTTTAGTATAAAAGGTTACTAAGAAATATCTAGATTACTAAAGAAATAAACTAACAAGGTATAAGCTATATAGAGGGCTATAACCTATTAAAATACTAGAGAGGCTATAGGAGGTTATATTATAGGACTTTATTATTAAATTACTAAAGTTAAAAAACCCTATTACCGGACGAGATTATAACGCGATCTTAGTAATAATAAATAAGCTTATAAAGTAGGGATACTTTATAGCATATACAGAAGAAATATTAGCAGAAGATGTCGCTAGAGTCTATATTAAAGAAGTATTTATAAGATATAAAGCACTAAGTAAGATGATATTAAATAGAGATTTAAGATTTATAGCAGTATTCTAGGAGGTATTCTTAGCGGAATAAGGAGTTAAAGTAGCAACTTCTATTATATATTATCCGCAGATAAATGTTTAAATAGAAAGATTAAATTAGACATTAGAGTAGTATTTAAAACACTATATTAATCACGTATAGAATAATTAGGTATTATTATTACTAGTTATATAGTTTATATATAATGCAATACTATAAAAAGAAATAGGCATATTACTATTTAAGGCAAATTATAGATATAAGCTAAGGATATTATTATTACTATAATAAGTAAAGAAAATAAGTAGTATAGCTAAAGAAAAAATAAAGACCTTATAGAATTAGTAAAGGAAATATAAGAAAGAATAAAAAAGTACTATAATGCTAAGAGATCTAAGGGACTAGATCTTAAGGAGGGAGATAAAGTATAGCTACTATATAAAAATTTCAAGAGTTAACGACTAAGTAAGAAGTTAAACTACGTTAGGCTAGGACCTTTTAAAATTAAGTAAAAGATTTTACTAGTTATATTTAAATTAAACCTACCAGCTAAGATAAAGATTTACCCTATATAGTACATTGTAATACTAGAGCCAGTATATAGGAATATTAAGCCACTAGTTTATAAGGCAGACATATATAAAGGATAAAAAGAGGATAAATAGTAAGTTTTAAAGGTTATTAGTTATAAGGATATTAACGATAAAATATAGTATAAGGTAAAGTAGATAGGCTATAATAAGACTACCTAGAAACTACTAGAGAATCTAAAAAATACTATAGGAAAAGTATAGGAGTATTAGAAGAAATTAGGTTAGGCAGTATTAATAAAAAAGGATTATTAAAAAATAAGTTATCTAAGGGGAACCTAAGAAGAGTAGTTGCTAAGTTATTTAAATCTATTTTCTTCTCGGCCAAAAGAGAATCCATTCTTTTATTACTAAGTTCCTATAAACCCTATTTTATAAGTTTCTACTTTTTAAAACAGACCTTCTTATAAACCTTCTTAAGATGGAGTAAATAAGTAGATGCCGTAATATAAGTATTTAAGGCCTTCTATTTCGCGTTACGAGAGCGTTCTAACTTAGTAAGAGCTTAAGACAGTTTACTATCTAGCCGCGTAGCAGTAGATTAAATATAAGACCCTAAGATAAATTAATTAGGGAACTAGACAACTATTAAGGATAATAGGTTATATATATTTAGTATTAGAAGTAGAGTAAACGTTATAGGATAAACAAATATTCGCTTTAGTGCACTTTATATAAAAAGACAGTTATTATAAAGATAGGTTTGCTAACATAATATAAACTAACCCCTTTTTTAAACAGCGAGAATATAGAGACAGTATAATCTCACTAAGAGATAATATTGCAGTAATAGTGCGAGCACGACGTTAAGCGTGTAAAGAAGAAATTACTTTAGGTATAATAATAATAAATTCAATTTACCGCCCGTCCCGGTCCCCCTAATGGGTCCACGCAGGCTAATACCTTCTATAGAAAAAACTCTAACTTAGAGAAAACCCCACCTCGGGCCACGCTGGAGAGATAATAGCATTCTGACATCGGAGCGCCGGCGGCTCGCCTTCTACCTGCCTTTAAGTCTACATATTAAGCCAACTAGCCGCGCTTCGCGGATAATCTTACTTTACCCCCTTCTTTCCTTATCCTTTTACCCTTATTCTTTTACTAGTTCTCTAGGCTTTAAAAGGGCTAGTATTTACTTATATCCTCTATATCTATTACCTTTACTACCTAAAACTAGGGTAAAATACCTAACTGTACTAGCCATTTTACTGCCACTTAGGCGCTTTCTTTATTATTTAAAATATCCTAAAGGTGTTTAGAGGCGCATTTTGCTATAAAGTCCGCCCTTTAGTAGTTTAGATACTAGAATAGTATATAATAGACTATCTATCTTATCTAGCCGTATTTGTACTATGGGAGAACTGCTAGTATACTAACGGATATAAGCTATATATTAAGCCCTATTACCTCTATATAAAGGAGAAATAGTACTGTCGGGAATGAGGCAAGCGGTTATCACGTGACGCCGCGGCACTAGCGTGGCAAGGAGTCTTAAGCTCCTCGCCCTCCCTTATTCTAATAAATAAGCTTTATTAACCAACATTACTATAACCCTACTCAAGTAGTCGTTATTGGTGAGTCACCCTATATAACTAATACTAATTAGTGGTTAAATACATAGTTAACTACAGAGCAGCTAGGTTTTTAAACAGAAGAGACAGTTTCGTATAGGGGTGCTATATACGCTTATATGGAATGGATCCTAGCAATACTGTGCTACCTTAGACTTGCGGAAAACTAGTAATAAAAGTATTACTAAGTACTAGGAGATACCAAGTTGCGTCTATTATGTAGAACAACCACATTTACGAAGATTTGGTTGAGTACTTTAGGTTAGAAGTGTTACTAAACCTACGGTCTTAAGTTAACGTCCGAAACGCGTTAAACGACGTCCAAAACGCGTTAAACAACATCTCAAATTGCTTACCTCTTAACAGTAAACCTACGAGATCCTATAAAACCGAAAATCCTACCTACCTTTAACGTATGACACCCCATTAATTCTGCACCTACTATAGCGTTAACCTATCTAAAGAAGTATAAGAAGGACATTAACCCGGAAATATGGAATACTAATATAATCGACTTTGCAAACGCTAAGCACTAGGACCTAAACGAATTCTTATTATACTGTATAGCACACTATAAAGACAGCGAATATAACAACACTATGCTATAGTACTGTGTAAGGGAGGACTTTATTAGATGGATAAAGGAAATATAGACTCCTATAAAGAAGGATATTATATAAGACTTCCGTAACTTCTTACGGGAGTATAGAGTATTTATACCTATAGACGGGGGTACTATTAGAGATAATATTTAGGAGTAGGTTATTAACGTAAAAGAAGAGTATAAATGGACTTTATAAGAGATTAAGCACCAACTACGCACTATAAGGAAGCTTAACTTATAATAGAACCTAGGTAATATACCTCTAGAGATAAACCTACCTCCGCCTTTAACTCCTCTATATCCAATTTAACCTAAAACCTTAACGTTAGATACTATACCCTAATAAGAGCAGGTATAGGATCCCATTGCTTCGCGATTTAATGACCTTCGGACTCCACCGACCAGACCTACGTCCCTACTGTAGCCTATAATATAACCCCTACTTCCTCCATCTTAATCTTAAATTGGAGGTAGTTTAAAATTGCTTATAGAGCTTACAAAGCTCTATTTGGATTAGGAGAAGAAGTTTAACGGGGATTTATATAATGTTCTTAATTCAAAACTATATATCTTCTATAACTGTTACTAGAAGGTAGGAATAGAGTCTAATTAATACTACAACGCCTATTCCGTTATGCTTAAGGGCTAAGCTAGTACCTTCTATTATAATCGTTTAGCAGGAAAAGGATATAATTTCGACTATATAATATATAAGTTAAAATGCTATTTTAAAACAGAAGAGAATAAGTAGCAGTATATATTAGAATAGAGAGAGATTACCTTCCTAAGGATTATTACTACAAACCCAGGTATCCCTCAGCTTAATTGTCTTTAAAAGCTCTTTAATTAACTTTAGATAATTTAGCGCGGTTTATCCAAATCATATTAAGAGGATTTCAGCCTATATAATTAAGTTATTAGCGTATACTAAGGTATTAAAGAATATAACCTTACTCTCTTTAACCCTGCAAATACTTATAAAGGTATATATACTTAATTAAGATCTTCTGTTAGCACTGCTCTACGCTCTTAAAAGGTATAGTAATTTAACGCCTAGCTCTAACCTACTTTAATTAACCCGCCTAACTAATATAATTATAACTGGACTAATCGAATATATAGTGGCTAGGGTAGATAATATAGTAGAGGGTATAATTAACAACTATAAGGTAAAGGTGGAGGCCCTTATAGAGGTTTATTTTAAGGTAATTACTAGAAAAAGTGCTACGTTTATAAGAAACTAAATTACTAGTTAACTAGGCATTCTCTTAATAAGCGAAAGGAGGTATATAATAAGTTTTGCTAAAGTATAAGAAATGTTAGAAATTATAAGGTTACTACAGCCTACTTCTAAAGCTTCCTAGTTTAATATAAAGGCGTAAAAGATTTTAAGGGTAAGGTTAATAAGGCCAAATAGCTCCTTATAGATATGGAAATTAAGGACTACTTACCCGACTAATACTTTACTAAGTATAGTAAGGTAGATAGTAAACAAACTGTCACTATTCTTAATAATTAATCTACGCTCTACTCTATTACAAAGTTAGATATCTTTAACGAGCTACAGAAGAGTTCTACGTTCTTCTTTAATAATAGATACTTAGCAAACGTCTTCTATGGTATTATACCAGACACTAGAGCCATAGGAGTATCTATAGTAAGAGAATTTTAAGTTCAAGCCCTTTAGTAGCTTAATAGCTCTGTTTAAATTAACTATTTAACGGCAGGCTAATATACAATTCGTTTTAGCAAGGGTACTACAATTTCTTTTAGCACAATTAGGGTCCAAACCCCCTTAAGGTGTATTACTTTCCACGTTATTCCCATAAATACCCCGTTTCTATTTTGCATTAAAGATATAGATAAATTAGGCGTTAAGCTTAATAATCTTAAGAATATACTCATTTAGGGAGATAATTGGGTACCTATCGTGCGTAAGTAGGGTTACCCTTAGTTGCTCCTTTATTAACTAGAAAAGAGTATTACTTAAAGCCACCTAACTAAGTTAGAGTTACGTTAACTATACCGTTATTTTAGCCACCTATCTATTTATTAATTGCTTAGGGTTCTTTAGTAAGTAGGCTATAAAGTTAAGGTTAAGGCAATTAAGTATCTTATAAAGTACTACCACCACTGCTAAATAAACCAGAAGTCCCCTAGCTAATTTAAGTTTACCTTTAAGGATAACTATAACTTTAACTTCTGTATTATTATTAACGTTATATATTTTAGCGGCAAGCCAGTGCTTTAAGTTATTAACTTCTTAACCTCCTTCTAAGCCGCACGTTTCTTAAAAGATATATAAGCCAAAAACGCATAGGATACCCTTTAGTTATGCTGGATTAATATCTATTTAGGACCCCCTAACCAAATCGTCTATAATATAGAAAAGAACTTCTTATCTATAGAGTTTTAATAATAGATAAAGGCAATAGCAATTAAGGTTAAGGAAGTCCCTATTAAGGCATATAATAGTATTAGAAAAGTAGAGTAATATTACACACTATTACGCCACGTATATAAGATTATTTCTTTAGAACTAGAGGACGCTAGCGAAGAACTTACCTTATAAATAGCTGTTAAAGCCATTAACGATTCCGCTAGCCCGGATGGACTCGTACCCACATTACTAGTCTTTAGCGCCTACCCTTAAATAACTAATAATTCTCTACTATCTCCCTCTATTATATAATAAGCTAAGGCTATTTATAAGGCAATAAAGGAGGTGTAACGTCTCTACGCTATACGCTAGGTTAACGACGTACTTAAAATAAGAAATGGCCTAAATACCTTAACTACGCTTAATCTACCACTCCAGTCTAAGGTACGCGTATAGCGTAAAAAGGGAGGGTAGTTAGGCCTATATTAACTTATTATAATTAATGGTTAAACTTATACTATTTAGATGCCTTACGGACCCACTTAATTCCATTTAACTATTATTAAGCCTTACTATAAAAACAATAGTTCTAAGCCTTTATAGGATGCTATAGAAGATACCCTAAAGGAGAGCCATAATTAATATGCTCTAGAAGGCGACTACAATTCTAATATAATTATAGTAGATACGCCGCAACTATAACGCGGTAGAGGTCGCCTAAAGGGATTATAAAATTACCAACATCTTATTAATTTTAAAGAGCAATTTATTACCGCCATTAAGAATAGAGCCAAGCTATTAATAGCCTTTATAACAGCTAAGGAGAAGGCTAACTTTAAACTCGCAAAATAGCTCTAAAAGGAAGGTTGTATTATAACTTTAGGAGCTCCTTTCTAAATATCTAACAAGCAGGAGATCGATGGCCTTATTATAAGAGGAGTCTTTAAATTTAAGAAGTATAACCCTACTAAGTTTAATAAAGTTCGTATCTTTAGGTTAAAAATAGTTAATAAGATTAAGGGTAAAGCTACTAACGCCCTATTTAAGAAATTAAGGCTTATTATCTAAGGTTATAACAATAATAGTAAAGAGATAATTCTTATATAATCTCCTATAATTCAACGAGCTAGTTAGCGAGTTATTGTTACATTAGCTCCCTCCTTAATAAAGAATGGAATGGCGGTTTATTTATAAGATATTACTTAAGCCTACACCTAATTAGAGACGCACCTTTAGCGCTTAATATTAGCATACCTTCTAGAGCAAATTCGCCACCAGTATCCTAAAGATATAATTATGGTTATACTTAAGCCATTATATAGAATTGCAGAGGTAGGAACTTACTAGTGGGCTACCTATAATAAGCACCATAAAGAGAAGCTTTTAATAACTACTTCTACATTTAATCCCTACTTCCTTATTACAACCACGGGAACCCTATTTGGAATTATTAGTATGCAAACTAATAATATAATCATTTTAGGAGACGACCAATTCTTAGCCCTTAAAGAGGATAAGCTAGTAAAGACAAATCTTATAGCAAAGCTAAAGGAAAAGCTTAATTTAACAACACCATTACTTTTTAATGGATATATCCTCTCCCTAAATAAGGATTCTATTGCTTTACGCCAGAAGGGTTAAGGCAAGAAGATTAATATTATTAATGTTAACTCTCCAAAACAAGGATACGTGGAGTAACACACTCGCAGAGCTTATATTGCTTCTATCTGTTAACCTAAGGCTTTATTTGATCTCTCTATTGCCACCCAATACCAGAAACCAACTAAGGAGAACGTTCTTGCCCTAAATAAGCGTCTTTTCTAGTAAATAAACTATCTCGATCGGGGACTACTCTACATGCCTATTAATCTTCCCACCGCTAAGCTCTTTATATTTATTAATAAATCGTTTATAAATAATAAAGATTTTAGCTCCTAGTTAGGATATAAGATTATTATCGCGAACGAATTTACTAGAGAGAATAACTTTATAATTTATGGCAATCTTATCTATTAGAGCTTAACTAAGAGTAAGCGTATTACCTAAAGTATTTTAGCGTTAGAGATATATAGAATAGTTAGCGGAGTTAATATAGTAATTGCAATTAGAACTACCCTAAAGATAATTATAGATTAACTTAAACTTCCTATTATCCCTATAATTATATACACCAACTTATATTCCCTCTATAAGTATTTAGTTAAGCTTAGTACTACAAAGGAGAAGCGCCTTATAATTAATATTATGGCACTTCGGCAATCCTATAAGCGTTAAGAACTCTTTAAGATTTAATAGATTAATAGCTAAGATAACCTAGCAGATGCGATAATAAAGACAAACCTAAACAAGGCACTAGAGACGTTTGTTAATATAAATACTCTACATATATAAGTTAAAGGTTGGGTTAAAAAGGAGTCCCTAAAAATTTCTTAGTTACGTAAGGTCTTAAGATATCTAAGAACTTTAACTGGCGGTTAAAGTTATCTAATTGGCCGGATTCTACAGACCCTAACTTAACCTAGCCAATTAGAATTTTCTATCCCCGGGATAGAAAATCGCTATTAGCTTGCTTATAACTAGCGCCTTAGCGGCCCTAATATAATATACACTTACGACTTTAAGTAAGAAAGCACTACGTGCTAAGAGGTAAATTTTAGGATAGCAAGACTTATATTATAATAGCAATAGTAAGTAAGGAGGATTGGTATTTATTACGCTAGTTAAGCAGTATTTATATATAGATGGTAACCACAAAAGAAAAGTTGCTAGTGTCGGGAATGAGGCAAGCGGTTATCACGTGACGCCGCGGCACTAGCGTAGCGAGGAGTCTTAAGCTCCTCGCCCTCCCTTATTCTAATAAATAAGCTTTATTAACTAACATTACTGTAACCCTACTCGAGTAGTCGTTATTGGTAAGTCACCCTGTGTGACCAACAAGTACTATAGCCTCTACTTTTATTAGGCCTTCATATAATGGGATTATAGGTTTCCCCTATAGGGTCTTTTATATAGTTTCTATGCGGTCTTTAGCCTTTACCTATTACCGTTATCGCTATTCTAAATCTACCTATTTCGCGATAAAGGTGGTTACCCGCCTTTAGTACTAGTGACCTTCTATACAGTAGCGGCGCTCCGCCTACGCTCTGCTGGCGTTTCGCTGGCTACGCTTATAGGGGTTTATTATAGCTTCCTACTCTATATAGTCCTTCTAGTGCGCGAGGAAGCCTTATATCTCATTTTCGCGGTTCTTTACGCGTTCCCTAAGCGCTTCTAATAATACTAGTGGCCGTTTTATTTTTTGCTAGTGCTTTACTAATATATTCCAAATACCATTAAGTGCCTCTACTAATTCCTTTTCTACCCTATTAGAGGCCGTCTTAGCAGCTCTTTAGAGGGCTGTCGTTTTAATATAGAGTTAGATTAGGGGAATAGCCGCTTCCTTCTCTATTGCAGCTATTAGTGTTTGCTAATATACCCCTATAACCCTACAGAGACACTAGTTCTAGACTTTCTATAGTAGTTTAAGTAAGCTTTTCGCTAGCGTTCCGCCGTCGTCCCGTACTCCCTATACTTAGGCGCCATATAGCATTACTAGTTGGATAGTAGCTGTATATAAGAGGCGTAAGCGGCATATTAATAGGCCCTATATAGACGCGGTAATCCTTAACATCGCTTTAAAGGCTACTAAGCCCTTACTCGCGGCCTTTTTAACCTACTTTTTCTATTAGAGCTTAGGGTCTACCTAAATCCTTAGGACTCGCATGCTGGTTTTCTAAGGGGCTATCTTATAGCTAGTAATACGCACAGTGGACGCAAGGTCTGCGGTAGCGTAGCGCCGTTACCTTATAAAGTATATAAGCTAGTACTTCTTAGGGGCAAACGCCGCCCCGTATTAATTTGCCTATATAGTGTAGTAATTATAGGCGGCCTCCAATTATTAACAGTTCTCTGCTGTGAAGTCCCCCCAGGTAATAAGGTTTGTGTTATCTATAAAGCCAAACCCCAGCATACCGCTATTAGGGCGCTAGAATTCCTCTAACAGCTCTAATATAAAAAAGAGGAATAAGATTAGTAATAAGGGTAACCCCTAGGGGATGCCTATCTACGTCTAAATCTAGTTGCTCTTATATTCTATAAACTTAATATAGGTTTTACGTGCTATTAGGAAGCTTTATATAAAGTCTATAAGCCACTTTAAAAAGCCTTTTTTTTTTAGAATATAGAGGAGCCTTTTATAGGAGACATTGTTAAATACCCCTATTAAGTCTAGGCTTAGCATTAACACTATATACCTACGGCGCGTTCGCCACGCCGTCTATATATAGGAGCTAAGCAGTCCTACCGCTAATAGTATGGATCGTTTACGCCTTACTTCTATCTAGTTCTAAGGGAGTAGCCCCTACTCCTCTACAGCCTTAGATATAATATTAGCTACATACTTTTCTAGGACTTTTACTAGCGTATTTTTAAGGGTAATTGGTCTATAGCTACCTAGAAGAGAGTAGTCTTTCTTTCCTTCTTTACGTAACACTATAGTTATAGATTCTTTAAGGCTTTCTAGTATTATTCCGCTGGCAAAGCAATAACTAGCTGCTTCTGCTAAATCTTTTACAATGACTAGGGCAACCACTTTAAGGACCTTGTTTAGTATGCCATCTGGCCCTAAAGCTTTTTCATTTAGAAGACTTATAATAAGCTTACCAATTTCTTCTGTTGAGATGGTGGGGCTAATATTAAATTAGGTATAATAAGTAATAATATTAACTAAATTAATTAGATAGATATTATACCTTTAGTAAACAACTTAAAGATATTAGGAATCTTTAAGGATAAAGATAAAGAGGAGGGAGATAGTGTTATAGACGCTTTAAGTATAATATTATAACTACTTAGGGAAGAGTTAGAAGAAGCTAGTTAGTTAATTTAAGCACAGTCTAAAATAAAACTAGTAGAACTATATAATGAGGAATAGTAACCAAAGTTATATAACATACTATGTATTAAATAAGAGAAATAGAGGGAACCTATATACCTTATATATAACACGTATATTATATATAAGGAGGATTTTATAGAAGTATAGTTGTATATTTAAGGACCCTTAGTCCCTACCTAGATAGTTCCTTCCTTATAGTAATTCTTAGAATACAATTAGAGTTAATCTATTAGGCAACCACTCTGCTAGTTATTATTACGTTATTAACTTTAATTTGCATTACCTATATACCTAGCCCAATAATAAGCCTATCGTAGTACTTGCTATAAGGTTCCGTTACAAGTGCTATAATATTACCCCCCCTTTTAAAAAAGCCTGCCCTTAGGCTTTATACGTCTATATTATATCTATAGGGTATTCTTATCTTTATACTTAATAGGCAGCTTATTATCTTCGCTATTCTAGCACTCTATTTACTTATTAAGGTACTTTAAAGGTCTAGGTTTATTAGGGTAATAACTATAAAATTCCTAAAGCTTATAGGGACTACCTATAAAGTTCTATATAGGGTACTAAGTGGGGTTTAGGTTATACCCTTTCTAACTAATATAATATTTTAACATTCCCCTTATAAGCTTATAGGCTAGTATTTCTTTAATTTCCTATTTATTATCGCTATTAACTTAAATTAGTAGGGGAGGTTTATTCTTTTATCTAGGTAATAGGTTGTTTATAGCTTTTTATAGTTTATCTAGAGAGAAAATAAGGTAAACTTTAATTGAATCTGGGAGCTTTACTTTGTATATATTGCCTATCTTTTTAAAAACCTTATACGGTTCTGCTATCTAATAGTCTAGCTTATGGCTAGGTTGTTCCATCTTTTAGTTCTTTATTATAACCTAGACTATATCTTCTACGGTAAAGTCAGGCTCTTGCCTATACTTATTTACCTATTATTATATTAATTTCTAGGCCTTTTCTAGATTTATATAGGCTACCGTCTAGGCTTTTTTTAAGCGCTTAGCATACTACTATGCTTCCTTATAAGATAGTTTTTATATACGGTTTAGGGTCCTTTTAGTCTTTCCTAGTTAAAGCTTATATAGGGTAAGTAACCTATTTCCAGTTAAATAGGGGCAAATCCTATAAAGTTGTAGGGTAGGGTCACTTAGGTATAGTTTATTAGGGGTAGCAGTTTGGCCTAATTATTTTAAAAGTAGTTAATAAAGGGCCGAAGTCTCTAATTTAAGTATTAATTTATAATTTCCGTCTAGCTATCTATCTAGGGGTGGTATGCGGTAAAAAGCTTTAACTTAATACCTAAGATTTAGGTAAACTTATTCTAAAATACTAATATAAATTGCGGCCTATAATTGGATATAATAGTATTTAGTAGTCCGTAGATTTGGTAAATATAGTAGATATATAATTAGGCCGCTTCTTTAGTATTAATATTCTTATAATATGGGATTAAGAATAGGCGCTTACTAAAGCAATTAACTAGAATTATAACTATATTATATCTATTATAGTCTATAGGTAGCTTATAGAAGTCTATAAAGATATATTACTAAGGGCGTTTTAGTATTAGGAGTGGTTTTAATAGTCTTAGGGTCTTATCTTATGGGATTATAGATCTACGGCAGCTATCGCAGTTCTATATATAACGGTTAATATTTATAACTATTCCGGGCCAGTAGTAACGGTTACTAATAATTTTATAGGTTTTATTTTTTCTAGGGTAGGCTATAGAGACTTAGGCATAAGCTTTAGTAATAAGCTAAGTCCATAAGTTTTATTCCTTAGCTACTACTAGCCATTCCTAGTGCTTAAGTAGTCCGTTTTTAAGGGACTATAGGCTGGCAACGTTCTTTACCTTTTTATAGTACTCCTATAAAGAGGGGGTTATTTAGTTAGCTTATAGTAGTTTATTAATAAGGTTAAGTTTAGAGGAGTTAATAGGATATATCTTAGCGCTTAAGGAGTCTGTGCTTAGTTCTGCCCGTATTTAGGGGTTAAGGTATTTTAGTTATAGTAGCGTTTAGGTCCGTAATAAGATCTTTATAGCTGTCTAGTTATCTAGGTCTTACTTATACCTTATAAGAGTATCCGCACGGTTTATAGCGCCTAGTCTATATATAATTAAGAAGTTAAACTAAGATAGGGTATCCGCCTAGTATACCTGCTAGGCTATAAGGGCCTTAGTTATTATAAAGTATTCTAGGGCCTTATAATCTAAAACTACCTTAATTAGATTAGGGGTTCCCTTTAGCTATATACCCTAGTGCTAAAAGCTAGAGATAATAACTAGCATTTCTTTATTATCGATATAGTAGTTTAGCTTAGCATCTATTATAGTCTTTAAATAGTATATAATAGGGTGCTACTCTCCGTCCGGTTGCTTCTAGGAAAAAATACTAGCTATTATACCGTCTAAGGTATTAGTTTCTAGCATTAAGGGCTATTCTAGGTTAAAATAGGCAAGTAGGGGAGCCGATACTAGCCGTTTATTAAGCTTATTAAAGGCCTGCCTATATATGGCGTTAAAGTAAAAGAGCTGGTCTTTTTTAGTAAGATAGTTAAGAGGCTAGGCAATCCTACTGTAGTTTATAATAAAGCGTTAGTAGAAGTTATAAAAACCTAAAAATAATTATACCCCCTTTACGGTCCGTAGGGGTGCCCACTAGTTAATTATAGCCGTCTTCTTTAGGTTAGTTTTAATTCCGTCTATACTAATAATAAAACTTAAGTACTTTATACGCTTAACACTAAACTTTAACTTCTTAATGTTAACCTAGAGGCTAGCCTTACGGAGCTGTTATAGGACTTTATGGATATACTCCTTATATTTTAGCTTATTCTTAAAGTAGATTATAATATTATCTAAATAGGCCGTATAGAAGTCGTTAAGGTAGTTAAAGAGTATATTATTTATATACCGCTAGTACGTAGCTAGTCCGTTAGTTAGTCTAAAAGGGAGTACCTTATATTTATATATTCCGTAATAGGTTTAAAATATAATAAAATCTTTAGACCTAGGGTTTATTCTAATTTAGTAGAAGGCCTGGCGGATATTAAGCTTTATAAAAACTTTAGCTCTACTTATTTAGGCTAGAGTTTTATTAAGTAGGGGTAGCGAATAGCGGTCCTTACGGGTTATATTATTTAGCTTATAGTAGTTAATATAGAAGCGGAGTCCTCTATTTAGCTTTTTAATAAAGAGAATAGGTAAGGTAAAAGGGGTTTAGCTAGGCTTAATAAAGCCCTTATTTAGGTTATTAATAAGATACTACTTTATAGCCTATAATTTGGTAATAGACTGCTTATAGAGGGGGCTAAAGCTAAGGGTGTTTTTCTTACCCTGCTTAATCTTAATCTTATAGTTATATAGTTAGTAAGGTAGAAGTATATTAGATACTGCTTTAGAGAATATATCCTTAAATTTCTAGTGTTAATAGGGCAGCTTTTATTCTACTAGTTCCTTATCTATAAGCTCGCTTCCCTTTTCCTTAATTATTTAATTAATTTTATATAAGCTCATTGTAAAGGTGACGGTATTAAGCTAAATTAAGTTCTAGTAAAATCCTATAGCACTAATGCAGTAGATATTAACTGGTAGGAGGTTTACTAGTTTCCTTATAGCCGTTTTCTAGACCGTATTTTACGGTTTAGGGTTTATAATCTTTCTTAGCTCCTATTCTATCTTCTATAGGTTATCCCTTTAATTTATTAGTTTAGTATAACGTCCAACGTCCCTTACTATTCTTTATAGCTATATAGGGCCTAAGCTCTCTATAGGGGGCTTTTTTTAGATTACTACTAACTTTCTAGGTCTTTAATGCGGGTAGCGTAATATAGGTAGTCTGGGGGCGACGTAGTATATAAATCCGTTGCGAATTAAGCTATATATCTTTCTTAAAGGCCTAGCCCCTACGTATAGCATTGGCCTAGTAAATAGCAATAATTTAGGGCTGTATAAGGTTTTCTATTATAATACTAATTTCTTTTATAAAGGAAGGGGTTAGGGGTAGAGTGTTAGGCTAGATAAGCCATTTACTTTGTATATTAAGCTATAAGCCTAAATAGGCTAGCTATTTTTGCCTTAAGATTATATTATAGCTACCTAGGTCCGTAATAAGGAAGGGGATATTATATTACCTTTATCTGTTAATACGGAGGTAAATCTATAAGATAGTTATAATAGGTAGTTCTATCCGCCCGTTATATCCGCGGATAGAAATTAGTTTAAGTAGTTCTTTAATAGGTATATTTAGAAAGTTAGCCAGCTTTATAGTATATTAGGTATCTATTAAGGTAAAGGTATTTACTCTAGAGTTAGCTAAAGCAAAGGTTAAAACTTAGTATTTATTACGGAATAAAGTATAAGGGATAGTATAGCTTTTTTTACTAACTAGCTAACCCAGATTAATATCTAATATATTAATCCCTTTTAACCCTAGAGAGGAGTCTTCCTCTAAAGTTCCTCTTTTCCAACTTTGCGCTATTCTTCTGGATTAATAGAACCTTGTCCACTTTTACGCCCGTTAAGTAATCCTTTATATAGTAACCTTTCTAACTATAAGAGAAGTAAGCTCCTTAATTACTAAGGGCCTATATATAGGGGTTACTATATATAGGCCGAGCATTCGCTAGACCTATAGTAGGACTGGCTATATAGCTAGTTACTAAATTAGCAGTAGGCTATACAGGTAGTGCTATAGGGGTTGCTAATTGTACTAGGGCATTACGGGCCGTTCTTATATTGCTTATAGTCTAATTTAAAGGGGTTATAGCTTTATACTATTTGGTATATACCTTAATTTAATAAAGGCCTTAGTTAATAGCTAAGCACTAGTCCGTAAGTTCCTTTAGCGTCTATATAGTAGTAAAAACTAGTAGTATAGCTCGCTGTAGGTCTAGGGTAAGCTTATTAAATAGGTCTAATATTAAATCTTCCTAGGGAATTTAAGCCTAGCTAGCTAGGTGTGGAAAGCAGGTCTAAAAGGCTAAGAAGGTCTCTGTTGTTTTTATATTTAGGCTTTTATAATTAAGTTAGGTATTTTATACTTTAAAGGGGTCCTTATAGATAGAAGATAGGTAAAT